>Ga0214917_10005417_pt1 | contig 13632 bp, 11 predicted proteins | sample LL_1208_BB_MetaG_FD_177983 | JGI IMG/M metagenome (GOLD analysis project Ga0214917, IMG submission 177983) | Freshwater microbial communities from Lake Lanier, Atlanta, Georgia, United States - LL_1208_BB | ecosystem: Environmental > Aquatic > Freshwater > Lake | place: USA: Georgia | collected... | reverse complement strand
GCTGGGATGCCGGCCAGACCCTGCTGCGTCAGGCGGTGCTGCAGCGGGCGGCTGGACAGCCCAGCGAAGAGCTGGAGGAGGGCCTGGTGGCGGCCTTTGAGCGGATCCTGCTGGAGGTGGGGCTCTGCGATGCCAATCGCAGCGTGCTGCTGGCGCTGCCGGGTTTGCCCGAGTTGGAGGATGCGGCCTTGGCGGAGGGGGCGCAGGCCGATCCGCCGGCCCTGTTCCAGGCATTGCTCGACCTGCAGGCCCGGTTTGGCGCGGCCCTTGAGCTGCCGCTGCTGGAGAACCTGCAGCGCTGCCGCCCCCAGTGGGGCCTGGCCTGGCCGGATGGTGTGGGCGATCGGCAGCTCACCGGCACGATCTGGGCCTGGCGGGCCGCCGCCGCCGATGGGGCCATCCGCGCCGAGGCCGCCGCCGCGGTGGCCGGACCTTCGATGACCCTGGCCCGTTCCGGCCTGCGGGCGCTGCAGTGCCACGACACGCCAGAGCGGGCTGCGGCCATGGCCACTTTTCACGACCGCTGGCAGGACCGACCCGTGATCCTGGACGCCTGGTTTGCCCTGGAGGCCTCAGCCCCCTTTGGCGACGGGGTGGATCGGGTGCGCCGCCTGCTGGAGCATCCCCGCTTCGATCCCGCGGCTCCCAATTCCCTGCGGGCCGTGCTGGGGGGCTTCGCCGGCAATGCGCCCCAGTTCCATGCCCTCGATGGCGGCGGCTATCGCTTCATGGCCGAGCAGATCGCCGCCGTCGACCGGCGCAACCCGATCACGGCCTCCCGGCTGGCCAAGGTGTTCAGCCGCTGGCAGAGCTATGGCCCCCAGCGCAGCGCCCGCATGCACGAAGCCCTCGAGCAGCTGGCGGCGGCGCCGCTCTCCGCCAACACCGCCGAGGTGGTGGGGCAGTGTCTGGGGACGGCGAGCGACGGGGACTAAGTCCAGGCGGTGACTAGCGGCCTGGGCTGGCGGCACTGCTGCCCGCCCGGGGATAGGGATCGGGGAACAGGCTGTTGTGCAGCTGCCGCAGCCCCTGCTGGCGGGCCTCACCGCCCTCCGGCCCGGCGTGGATGCCCCACAGCCCCTCCCAGTAGAAGTAGATCACCCCGTGGCCGCGATCGGCCGCCAGGCGCACCTTCTCGCTCAGGGTGGGGATCGGCGTGGTGCGACCACCAAAGCCTGCCAGCAGGCCGATCTCCACCGGGATTCCCCAGCTGTTGGCCTTCACCAGGGCCGGTTGCTGCAGGTCCTTGGCAAACCCCTGCACCGAATAGGCGTAGTTCTGCACCACCAGCTCCTCGATCAGCCCGCCCAGGGCCCAGATCTCCCAGTCCTGCAGCCAGTGGTTGTAGGCAAAGCGGAAGGGCCCGGGGGACAGGCTCACATAGGGGCTGCCCTGGCCCCTCTGCTTGAGGGCCTCCCGCAGCTCCCGCAACAGGCCGCTGAGCTGATGCCGCCGCCAGGTCATCCAGGCGCGGTCGGTGGGGTCGTCGGGGGGCTCCCGACCGGTGTCCTTGAGGAACAGGGCGCGGCTGAAGCGGTCGTAGCCCAGCTCCACGGGCCAGGCGAAGTGGTCGTCGAGCTGGATGCCATCCACGCCGCAGCGCTGCACGATTTCGCCGATCAGGCCGATGAAGCGCTCCCGCACCCCCGGGTGGGCCGGATTCAGCCACACCATCGGCTTGCCATGCATCTGCACCTCGCTGCTGCCATCGCGTTTCTGCAGCACCCAGTCGGGGTTCTGGCTCACCACGGCCGCCTGGGCCGGTTCCATCAGCCCGTATTCGAACCAGGGGATCACCTTGAGCCCCCTGCGGTGGGCAGCCTCGGTGAGGCGGCAGATCGGATCGAGGTTGGGGTTGGCCTGGGCCAGGGCGGGCTCCATCGGCGCCCAGCGGCTGCGGTGGAAGGTGGTGCCGCGGCTCCACACGTTCGGGTAGAGGGTGTTGAAGCCGGCATCGGCCAGCTCCGCCACCGCCCGGTCGATGCGGGCTGGGTCGTAGTAGAGCGGGCTGGGGCTGTTGGTGAGCCACACCCCCACCCGCCTCGGGGCGGAGCGGGCCTCCAGACCCCCCAGGGCCTGCAGGCCGCTGGTGACCAGCAGCGTGAGCAGCGCCGGCAGGGCGCGCTTGAGACGCACCCGCAGTGGGAAGGGGTGGTTCAGGGGATTCGTGGTCAGCGGAACATCGAGCTCACCGAGCTCTCCTCGTGGATGCGCCAGATGGCCTCGCCGAGCATGTTGGCCACCGACAGCACCTGCAGTTGCGGGAAGCGGCGCTCCTCGCCGAGGGGGATCGAGTTGGTGACGATCACCTCCTCGAACAGGCCGGGCGCCGAGAGGCGCTCCACCGCCGGTGGCGAGAACACGGCGTGGGTGGCACAGGCCAGCACGCGGGTGGCGCCCCGCTCCCGCAGCAGCCGGGCGCCGGCGCAGATGGTGCCGCCGGTGTCGATCATGTCGTCGATCAGGATCGCCGTCTTGCCGGCCACATCGCCGATCACCGTGAGGCTCTCGGCCACGTTGTGACCGGAGCGGCGCTTGTCGATGATCGCCAGGGGGGCGTCCTTCATCTGCTTGGCGAAGGCGCGGGCCCGGGCCACGCCGCCCACGTCGGGCGACACCACCACCACGTCGCCGAAGTCCCGCCCGGCCAGGTAGTCCACCAGCACCGGAGAGCCGTAGATGTGGTCGCAGGGGATGTCGAAGTAGCCCTGGATCTGGGCGGAGTGCAGGTCCATGGCCAGCACCCGGTCGACGCCGGACTTGGCCAGCAGGTTGGCCACCAGCTTGGCGGTGATCGATTCGCGGCCCGCCGTCTTGCGGTCGGCGCGGGCGTAGCCGTAGTAGGGAATCACGGCCGTGATCTGCCGGGCCGAGGCCCGCTTGCAGGCGTCCACCATGATCAGCAGCTCCATCAGGTGGTCGTTCACCGGAGCGCAGGTGGGCTGGATCAGGAACACATCGCAGCCGCGGATCGATTCCTGGATCTGGATGTAGAGCTCGCCATCGGCGAAGCGCTTGATCACCCGCGGGCCATCCGGAACCCCGAGGTAGGCGCCGATCTCGCGGGCCAGGGCCTGGTTGGCGGTGCCGCTGAACAGCCGCAGCCGCCGGGTGTCGTGGGCCACGTTTGCCTGCTCGACCCGTTCTGCGGTCAGAAAACTGGTCACGGCGGCCGCTGGCGTGATCGGTTGAGACCCGATGGTAGAAGCCGCCCGGTTCGAAGGCCGCCACCAACCATGAAGACTTCCCTGCTGCGGACTGGCCCAGGACTGGTGGTGGTGGCTCCTGGAGGCGTGTCGCCGACTGCTGATCCGGGCCTGGCTGAGCTGCTGCAGCTGCAGCAGCTGGCGCCCGTGGCCGACACCGCCGTGGATCCGGCCGAGCTGATGAGCGGCTTGCAGGCCCAACCGGCGGGCTGGCTGCTGCCCCTGGCCCTCGATCCCGGCGCCTGGTTGGGCCCCTCGCAATGCTGGGCCGAGGTTCTCGGGGCCTGGCGGCAGCCCACCCTGCTGCTGGTGCCGGCGGCCGCGGCCGGTGCGGGCCCCGAGCGCGCCTGCGCCGCCCTGCTGCAGGCCCATGGGGTGCCGCTGCTGGGCCTGGTGCAGGCGGGCGCCCCGTGGCTGCCGCAGCAGCGCCGCTGCGATGGCCTGCCCTGGCTGGGTTGGCTGCCGCAGGCGGGGCCTGATGGAGGCCTGGAGGGGGCCCCCGAGGCGGCGGTGGAGGCGCGGCTTGCGTTGCGGCGCCACTGCGCGATCCGCTGGCAGCAGCTCAGTTCGGCCAGCCCTGGGTCCGTGCTGCCGGATCCAGCGGCAGGTTGCGATAGTGCACCGGCTGGCTCTGCTGCAGAGCGGCCGCCAGCAGGCTGAGGGCCTCGCTCTGGGTGAGGTTGGTGTCCACCTGGTTCTGCAGGCGGCCCAGCAGATCCGGCAGTTGCTGCAGCTGCTGCCGCTGACCCATCTGGCGCAGCACGCTCTCGGCCGCCATCAACTGCCGGTCTCGCCGACCCTCCTCGCCGCGCTCCTTGTCGCGGAAGCGCAGCAGGTGCTCCACCTGGCGCCCCCCCAGCTGCTGCAGGCCCCCCTCCAGCTGGATCTTCAGTTTCTGGGCCTTGTCGGTGTAGCTCATGCTGCGGTCGGGGGCGATCTCCACCCGGCCCAGGCCGTCCACCAGCTCCCGCAGGGCGCTGCGGGGCAGCACGAGGTAGCGGTCGGGCTCTCCCTTGGCCAGGTTCACCAGCTCAGCGGTGGCGCCGGCCACCAGGGCCGGGCCGCCACGGCGGTAGAGGCTGCCCAGGGCCACGGGCTTTTTGTCGCCCGGCAGCTTCACCGTCGCCTCAATCGGCAGGGTGAGCACCTGCAGGGGGCCCTGGGGATCAACCCGCACCAGCAGCAGCGCATCGCTGTTGGCGGGCCCTGGCGGGGCGGCATCGTTGCGGGTGGCGCCGCGGCGGTCGGCATCCGAGCCGATCAGCAGCAGGGTGATGGCCCGGCTGGGGCGCTCCCCCAGGCTGGCGGCACTGGCGAGGGATTCCTCCTGCGGAACGCTCGAATCGCCTTCGGGCCAGAGGGCTCCCACCAGCCCGACGCCCGCGGCAACCCCGAGGCCGGCCGCCACCACTCGCCCCGCGATCCGCCGCCTCGACTGGCGCCGTTGGTCGTGGGGGGCCTCCCGTCTGGGCGCCATGGCGTGCTGGCCGGATGAACAATCGCCGTACTCTGGCGCAATCGCCGGCGCCGTCTCCTGCCGCTGGGATGGCCGTCTGGCTGGGTTGGCCACTGGGCTGTGGCGGCCGATAGCGTGATGGGCCCGGATGGGCCGCCGGCCGCACCTCTGTTGACTTCCGCTCCCTCGTTCCCGCCGGCCCCCCACGAGAAGGCCAAGCCCCTGGCCAAGGGCAGCGTGTATCCGGCCAAGGAGCTCTGCAGCCAGTGCGGCCTGTGCGACAGCCGCTGGGTGGCCTACGTGAAGGACAGCTGCGCCTTCCTCCACCAGCGCTTCGAGGCGATGGAGGAGGCCGCCCACGGCCGCAGCCGCGATCTCGACAACGAGGACGAGCTCTATTTCGGGGTGCAGCAGCGCATGCTCACGGCCCGGCTGCAGCAGCCCATCGGGGGCGCCCAGTGGACCGGCATCGTGAGCCGCATCGGCGTGCGCGCCCTGGAAACCGGCCTGGTGGATGCGGTGCTGTGCGTGGGCCAGAGCGAGGACGACCGCTTCACGCCGGTGCCGCGCCTGGCCCGCACCCCCGAGGAGGTGCTCAGCGCCCGGGTGAACAAACCCACCCTCTCGCCCAACCTGGAGGTGCTGGAGCAGCTCCCCGGCAGTGGCATCCGCCGGCTGTTGGCGATCGGCGTGGGCTGCCAGATCCAGGCCCTGCGGGCCGTGCAGCCCACCCTGCCCCTCGAGGCGCTCTACGTGCTGGGGCTGCCCTGCGTCGACAACGTGAGCCGCCAGGGGCTGCAGACCTTCCTGGAGAGCACCGTGAGCTCACCGGACACGGTGGTGCACTACGAGTTCATGCAGGACTTCCGCATCCACTTCCGCCACAGCGACGGCCGCGAGGAAACGGTGCCCTTCTTCGGCCTCGACACCCCGAAGCTCAAGGATGTGTTCGCCCCGAGCTGTCTGAGCTGCTTCGACTACACCAACGCCGGCGCTGATCTGGTGGTGGGCTACATGGGGGCGACGTTCGGCCGCCAATGGCTCACCGTGCGCAACCCCAGGGGGCAGCAGCTGCTGGATCTGGTGGAGAGCGAGCTCGATGTGGCGCCGGTCACCAGCCAGGGCAACCGCCAGGCGGCGGTGCAGCAGGGCATCGAGGCCTACGACAAGGCCGTGAAGCTGCCGCTGTGGCTGGCCAACCTGATCGGCTTCGTGGTGGAGCGCTTCGGGCCGAAGGGTCTGGAATACGGCCGCTTCTCGATCGATTCCCACTTCACCCGCAATGCGCTCTGGCTGCGGCGCCACCACCCGGAGAAGGTGGAGGCCCACATCCCCGCCTTCGCCAAGGCGATCATCAGCCGTTACCGGCTGCCGGCCCGATGAGGCGCGCCGGGATCCTGCTGCACCCCACCGCCCTGCCGGGTCCCGGCGGCTGCGGGGGCTTCGGCCAGGCCGCCCACGACTGGCTGGCGCTGCTGGGCCGCCACGGCGTCGGCGTCTGGCAGCTGCTGCCCCTGGCCCCCACCGATGGCACCGGCTCGCCCTACAGCTCCCCCAGCGGCTCGGCCCTCAACCCCTGGCTGCTTGATGCTGAGCGGTTGGTGCAGGAGGGGTTCCTGGAGCGAAGCGATCTGGAGGCCCTCCCCGGCGCCGCCGACCGCTCCGGCCCCCTGGATCTGGCCGTGCTGCCGGCCCGCAGCCGTGCCCTGGGCGAAGCCCTGGCCCGCCGCTGGTCGGCGCAGTCTGAGCAACATCGGCGTGCCTTCAGCCGCTGGCGCCGCCGCCAGCGCGGTTGGCTGCGCGACCATGCCCTGTTCATGGTGATCCGCCGCCACCAGGATGGTGAGCCGTGGTGGCAATGGCCGGCGCCGTTGGCCCGCCGCCGCCGCGCGGCCCTGGGCCGCATCGCCCGGGAGCGGGCCGGCTGGCTGCTGCAGGAGGAGTTGCTGCAGTGGCAGCTGCAACGCCAGTGGCAGCAGCTGCGCCAGCAGGCCGAGCAGGTGGGGGTGCAACTGCTCGGCGATCTGCCCTTCTACGTCGCCCACGACAGCGCCGATGTCTGGGCGCACCGGGCCCTGTTTTCCCTGCGCGCCGATGGCAGCCTCACGGCCCAGAGCGGCGTGCCGCCCGACTACTTCTCCGCCACCGGCCAGCTCTGGGGCACACCGGTGTACCGCTGGCCCCTGCACCTGCTCAGTGGCTTCCGCTGGTGGCTGGGGCGCCTGGGGCGCCAGTTCGCCTTGCTGGATCTGCTGCGGCTCGACCACTTCCGCGCCCTGCAGGCGTTCTGGAGCGTGCCCGGGGCCGCCCCCACCGCTGAACACGGCCGCTGGCGCTGGTTCCCGGGCTGGTTGCTGCTGGCGTTGCTCTGGCTGCGGCAGGGCCTGCGGCTGCCCCTGATCGCTGAAGACCTGGGCGTGATCACCCCCGCGGTGGAGGCCCTGCGCGATGGCTTCCGGCTGCCGGGCATGAAGATCCTGCAGTTCGCCTTTGATGGCGATCCCGCCAATCCCTACCTGCCCGCCAACATCCGCGGCCCTCGCTGGGTGGTGTACACCGGCACCCACGACAACGCCACCACCGTGGGCTGGTGGCAGAGCCTCAACGACGACGCCCGCCAGCGGGTGGCTGCGGCGGTGGGGGCGCCGATCACCGCTCCCGCCTGGCAGCTGCTGGAGCTGGCGCTTGCCAGCAGCGCCGATCTGGCCGTGGTGCCGCTCCAGGATCTGCTGGAGCTGGATGATCGCGCCCGCTTCAACACCCCCGGCACCAGCGCTGGCAACTGGACCTGGCGCCTGGAGCAGCCCGTGGCTGCCCTCGAGGGGCCACTGCAGGGCTACGGCGCCCTGGCGGCCCGGCATGGCCGGGCTTTCACTCCACGCGGAAGGTCACGGCCATCACCGCCGTGATGTCCTTGTCGATGGTGCGGGTGTCATAGGAGCCGGTGTCGCTGGCTTCTGTGGAATTGGGGGCCGTGATCTGGAAGGTGCCGGTGTCGGCGTTGGTGATGGCGCCGATCCCAGCTCCGGCTTCCCAGGCAATGGCCCGGGCCCGGGCGCGGGCATCCTTGGTGGCCTTGGCGAGCATGTCGACCCGCTTTTCGGCGAGTTTGGTGAAGGTGTAGGCGGGCTCATTGATGGTGAGCGGCACGCCCTGGCCGATCAGTTGCCCGATCTGCCCTGAGATCTTGGCGATCTTGTCCACATTCCAGCTGCCAATCAGGATCGCCTGCTTGGTGGTCCAAGTGGTGGAGCGCAGCTCACCGGTGCGGGGATCACGCACCTCCTGCTTGTCCGATTTCACCGAATCAAGCTCCATCTCATCGGGCTCGATGCCCTGGGCTTTCAGGAACGCCACCGTTTTCTGTACGGCTGGCTGGAGTCCCTGATAGGAGGCCTGCTGGCTGAGGCCGCTCTGGCTCACCTCCACCGACCAGTCGACGTAGTCGGAGGTGATCCGCTCGGTGCTGGCGCCGGTCACGGTGATCGTGTCGTTGGCGTTGCGGATGCCCTTCACGAGCACACCACTGGCTGTTGTGAGGCCAAGGCCCAGCACGGCCATGGCAAACACCAAGGGAGGTGTGCGCTTGAGGAACGTCCAGCTGGTTGATCCCCAGTGGTTGAGCTGCTCGCGGCTGGGGAGCGGGTGCATGATGCCGAGTCGACGCGGAGCGTTGGGATCCAAAGCAGCTATGGCGGTTTGTCTCAACCTATGGAGATCAGCGCCTGTTGGCTTGGAGGCTCCTGCGAATGACGCGGTAGCGACCTAACGCTGCCCCTGAGTGGCAGGTAGAAATGTCTGCTTTGATCGGAATCTCTCAAATTCCTGTTCACTCGAGCGCGCGTTCGAAGGGCCCGCTCAACAGACCAGCACAAGAGACTCTCGCTGTCTTGATTGCACTCAGGCCGCCTCTGCCTTCTCCTGAACACCGGCGCTGAGCTTCAGTCCAAGCGCAGCAATCACCTTTAGCACAGTGTCAAAACTTGGGCTGCGATCACCCGACAGGGCCTTGTACAGGCTTTCGCGTGAGAGCCCTGTCTGGCGTGCGATCTGTGTCATGCCCTGAGCGCGGGCTATATCGCCAAGAGCCTTGGCAATGAAGGCCGCATCGCCATCAGCTTCTTCAATGCAGGCTTCAAGGTAGGCCGCCATTTCATCAGGGGTTCTGAGTGTCTCAGCGACGTCGTAAGGCAGAGTCTTGATCTCCATCAGCCGTTCTCCTTGATCTGGCGAGCCAGCGACAGTGCTTCACCCTGTATCCAGGGCCGTAGTTGATCCGTAGTTCAGAGACGCCACTTCCAATGGGCCTGACGTCACCAGGATTGCCGCCAATGAGACGCTCAATTCTGGCCTGCACCCGCGCCCGCGCCCTGAGATCACGCAGATCCCTGAGCCATTGGGCGAACCGCTCTGTCTGCCGAACTTCAAACACGGAACCACTGTAGCCGTGTGGCTACGCATCCGCAAGCTGTAAAGGCGCTGTGGGGTCGAATGCCGAATGCCCGTAGCCTCGACGAGCGGCACCGTCTCTTTGGCTATTGGTCACCAAAGGGGGCTGGATGTGAAGGTATGCAAGTGCACCACACTTCGCCCACCGAGCTCTCCAATGCAGCCCTGGCTGTGGTTGTTGAGGTTGGTCTTTGTCTCTCCCTCGTGCTTCGGCCTGAAGCGTGAATCAACCCAGCAGCTGATCCAGCAGGGGGTCTGTGGGTTCGATCAGCGGATTCACCACCCTCACGCCGCGCCAGCTGAAACCATGTTGGAGATCTTCCGTGAGCAACAGACGGGCCCCACCTTCGGCGGCGACGTTGAGCACCAGTGCATCCCAGCAGGCTAGTTGATGCGCGACGCAGAGATCCATGGCGCCTCGCCAGGCGTTGGCGTTGGTCTCCAAGACAGGGAAGGCATCCATCCAGCTGAGCACGGCTTCCTGGGCCTGCTGGGTTGGGCGGCCTGCCTTGCCGGTGAGCACCCTGAACAGCTCGCCAAGACATTGCAAGGGAACCACCACATCGGCGTCGGTGAGCTGCTCCAGCAACCGCCGGGTGGCGCTTACTCGCGTCTGATCACCGAAGCCCTCGGCATAAACCAGCAGGTTGGTGTCCAGGGCGGTGCGCATCAGTCGTAGAGCGCATCGCGTTGCCAGGTGCGAGCCTCTCCGCTAGCGGGTTGCGCGGCCAGGCGAGCCAGCAGGGCCCGGCGGGACGCCGCTCTTGACGAAGCCTCCGCAACGACGGGAGCGAGGGTGGCGACGGGGCGGCCGTGGGAATGCACGGTGAAGTGCTGCCCCTGGCTCAGCTGGCGCAGGAGAGAGGAAAAGGAGCGGTTGGCCTCCGAGGCGCTCACGACAGCAGGGCCAGCATCCGCCATCAAGAGAAGGGGTAGTGGATCTCACTACCTTAGTCGTCCGGCACGGTCCAGGGGGCAGCCTGATCTGCACGATTTAGGCAAAGGTGGAGCTGGCAGCCTTGAGCGCGGTGAGGGTGGGCAGGTTGAGGTTGGCCTCGCCCACCTGAACGCTGTGAGTTTGTGGCACCATCGCAGGGGCGCGTCAAGCACCAGAGCAGCTGATGAAGATCTGCCAGCAGCTGTTCGTTGCCCTGGCCGCGTCGGCCGGTTTCTTCATCCTGGCTGGGCTGGTCTGGTTCATCTGGCTGCTTCTCACTTCCCCGTCTGAGCCGGACGGCTTCGGGCAGGATCACCAGGAGCAGTGGGCGGTGGCCTCCTGCTGGCGCGACATTCGCGACGGCAGCATCGCTGGCACGGACGAGTGCAGCGAGTACGCCCAGGCCCATCTCGACTTCTTCGCGACGGAGCTGGTTGCGGCCATGGGCCCCGGCGCGCTTCTTGAGTGCTTGCATGATGTGTGATCAACGACTCTCGCCAACCGGTCGGCCATGGCATCACCCGCGCGTTGATAGCAATGTTATCGAGGCTGGGCTGGTTGGGCCGGGCAGGTTCTGCATCCTCTCAACACCATGGGCAGAACAGCTCTCCCCCTTGGCATGAGGTTGCAGATTCGCAACCACGGTTATTGCCCTCCGTAGCCCGGACCTTTGCAAGTTGTCCGTCATGCAACTTGGCCGACTGGATCTTTTTCCGGGCCTCCAGTCTGAAGACAAGTCCAGCTCCGTTTGCATCGTTTGGCGCATCGGGGGCGAATGGCCCGACATGTGCAGTTCGGGTGTACGAGCGATGACGACTGCCTCCGTGTCCCACTTGTGGCAACACATCCCCGCTTATCTGGGGCCTCATGAGAAATGCCAGATCTACTGCAGCACACTCAATCCGGCATTTCTCAGGGGTAGCTAACCAAGTGATGTTGCCGGCGCATCGTGCCCCCTTAGCAATCATGCCGTACTTCTGCCATAATCTTTCAGCCAATTGGTTTCGCCAGCGCGTGGTGACACTGCAGAGTGGCAGGAACGCTTTGCACCTGAGACATTTCCAATCAAGTGATGTCACCAGCGCGTGGTGACTTGCAGTACGCATTGGTCTTGCTCAAGTCATTATGCGTTTCCAATCAAATGATGTCACCAGCGCATGGTGACGCAAATGCTACTCTTCAGGATGCAATGATTGCAGAGAAGTTTCTAGTCAAGTGATGTCACCAGCCCGTGGTGACCGTTACACTCAACAAGGGCAAACGCTCTGTCAAGGTAACTGAGTTTCCAATCAAGTGATGTCACCAGCGCGTGGTGACCTGCTGAGCTCTCCGCTGCCATCGATCGTTTCTGTGCAGACTGTTTCCAATCAAGTGATGTCACCAGCGCGTGGTGACTGTTAAGACAAACAACGTCCCCCGCGATTGCACTATGTTTCCAATCAAGTGATGTCACCAGCGCGTGGTGACCCACCCCTTCCTCCCTTTGTTCATGACCTTTACCCGTTTCCAATCAAGTGATGTCACCAGCGCGTGGTGACTAAGATTGTCGATGAACTCTACAATCGAGTTCGCTAGTTTCCAATCAAGTGATGTCACCAGCGCGTGGTGACTCTAAACGTCGCGGTAACGTAACGGTTATCGACTATGAGTTTCCAATCAAGTGATGTCACCAGCGCGTGGTGACCCACACTTCCACGCCATGCCTATTCCAACTGTCAACAGTTTCCAATCAAGTGATGTCACCAGCGCGTGGCGACCAAGATCAGCACTTGAGATTAAGTTCGGCAAGACAATGTTTCCAATCAAGTGATGTCACCAGCGCGTGGTGACCGCGTGGTGACACTCTATTCTGGCAGCAAAAGTTGCCGTCGATTGCTTGTTTCCAATCAAGTGATGTCACCAGCGCGTGGTGACCTCTTGAGATACAACTTAAGGCGGAACGTGAATTAGAGCGGTTTCCAATCAAGTGATGTCACCAGCGCGTGGTGACAAGTACATGCGTCAACGTGAGCAGGAGCGTATGAACTGTTTCCAATCAAGTGATGTCACCAGCGCGTGGTGACTCGTTCGTGTTTGACAGTTAAGCGATCCTTATGGGTATGGTTTCCAATCAAGTGATGTCACCAGCGCGTGGTGACCTCTGCAGAATGCAAACGGATTGGGTTTCACTGTCAACGCGTTTCCAATCAAGTGATGTCACCAGCGCGTGGTGACTATGGTTCTAACGAGTACGTTGAGGCCATGGAAGAGTTTCCAATCAAGTGATGTCACCAGCGCGTGGTGACCCTTAGACGCAGGGCCCCTTGCCCGTCTATATGGTCCGAGTTTCCAATCAAGTGATGTCACCAGCGCGTGGTGACTCGCCTATCCTTTTCAGCACCATTACGGCATCCCCGTTTCCAATCAAGTGATGTCACCAGCGCGTGGTGACTAACGCAGAGTTCCATCACAATTAATGCAATGACTAGTGTGTTTCCAATCAAGTGATGTCACCAGCGCGTGGTGACCTGCTGAAAGCGGAGAAGAAACGCCGCGAAGTGTTGGGGCAGTTTGTTTCCAATCAAGTGATGTCACCAGCGCGTGGTGACTGCTGATCGATCGCTGCAATGATCGCATCGGCATAGGCTATTCAGTTTCCAATCAAGTGATGTCACCAGCGCGTGGTGACCTATTGGTGCTGCCGCCGAAACTTGGTGTGATGAGAAGTTTCCAATCAAGTGATGTCACCAGCGCGTGGTGACTTCCATCGCATTCAGCTACGCAACAAACTGATCCGTATAAGCGGTTTCCAATCAAGTGATGTCACCAGCGCGTGGTGACAGAATCAACCTATCACGGTTGAGAACGCTAAACTTTACGGTTTCCAATCAAGTGATGTCACCAGCGCGTGGTGACGCAACAGGCTCGCATTATTTTCTGGGCGCTGAAAGGTTGTTTCCAATCAAGTGATGTCACCAGCGCGTGGTGACCACCTAGCGCAACTTTTAAGCTGACTCCCACCAACACGTTTCCAATCAAGTGATGTCACCAGCGCGTGGTGACGTTGCCCGCGCTGAATCTTACGAATCTGTGCAATGAACTGTTTCCAATCAAGTGATGTCACCAGCGCGTGGTGACCCACATGGATTGGTGCAAAGCTAACGGCTACGCAACGTTTCCAATCAAGTGATGTCACCAGCGCGTGGTGACACTGCTCACCCAAGATGCTCGACTGCTTGCCAGGAGAGATGTTTCCAATCAAGTGATGTCACCAGCGCGTGGTGACTGGGAAAATTCTGTTCGATTGACTATACGTGACTATACGTTCGGGTTTCCAATCAAGTGATGTCACCAGCGCGTGGTGACCGCTTGGTTACATCTTCCCGCTAGCATGGTTTTAGCACTAAGTTTCCAATCAAGTGATGTCACCAGCGCGTGGTGACCCTCTGGAGCTTTACTTCAGTTTGCTGAGTCCGTTCAAGCGGTTTCCAATCAAGTGATGTCACCAGCGCGTGGTGACTTGTATAACAAATGCCTGAGCGTTGGCATACTTAAGTTTCCAATCAAGTGATGTCACCAGCGCGTGGTGACCAGCTGTGAGCTGT
>Ga0214917_10005416_pt1 | contig 13636 bp, 12 predicted proteins | sample LL_1208_BB_MetaG_FD_177983 | JGI IMG/M metagenome (GOLD analysis project Ga0214917, IMG submission 177983) | Freshwater microbial communities from Lake Lanier, Atlanta, Georgia, United States - LL_1208_BB | ecosystem: Environmental > Aquatic > Freshwater > Lake | place: USA: Georgia | collected... | reverse complement strand
CTTGGGAAAACGCACCTCGTCCCAACCCAGGTTGGCTACGGTGGTGCCAAGGGTGGTGTCGCCCACGGACACACCTACAATCAAACCCAAGGTGAACACACTGTTGACGATGCGTTGGCCAAATTCGGTGTGGTGTTTGCAATACTCTTCGTCCAGGTGCAAGGCCGCGGGGTTGTGGGTGAGGGCCGAGAACATGACGTTGTCCATTTCGCTCACCGTGCGGCGAATCGCATGTTGAAACACTTGCCCTACATAAAACGCTTCGAAATACAGACCGGCCATCAGCTTTTCCTAGAAATGTCGAGCAAGCGCAAGGCCTGCGTGAGGTGGGGTTTGTCTACCATTTTGCCGTCCAATTGCACAGCTCCTGCGCCATGGGCTTGGGCGAACGCATCCACAATGCGTTGCGCATGGCTGATGTCATGCGCTGAAGGTGTGAAGCCTTTGTTGATCACCTCGACTTGATCCGGGTGGATGGCCAATTTGCCGCTGAAGCCTTCACGGCGTGCCTGTTGCACATCCAAGGCAAGTGCTTGCATGTCTTTAAAGTCCACTGACAAGGTATCAATGGCTTGAATTTGTGCATGGGCCGAGGCCAATAAGCACAAAGAGCGAGCTAGCTTGTAGGTGAAAGTGAATTCACCAGACGCATCACGGTTAGAGCTTGCGCCCACAGCGGTTGCCAAATCTTCTGCGCCCCATGTCAAACCTTGTAAACGTGAAGACGCACCCGCATAGCTTTGCAGATCGAACAACGCCCCCGGCACTTCGGTGGCCACAGGGATGATGCGGGTGGAACCCAGCGCCAAGCCTTCGCGGGTTTCCAGTGCTGATATGTAGTGGTCCAGTTGCTGTGCATAAAGTCCATTCAAGGGCTTGGGCAGCATGATGCCGTCTGGTCCGGCGGGCATGACAGCCACCAAATCGGCCAAGGCCTCAGGGGTTTGCAAAGGGTTGATGCGTACCCACAGTTGTTGTTGTGTTCTGTTGGGGTGGGCACGCAAAAACTCGGCCACCATGACACGGGCTAGGGCTGTTCGCTCGGGTGAGACAGAGTCTTCTAAATCCAAAATTAATGCGTCAGCAGCGGTGCTGGTGGATTTGGCGAGTTTCTTTTCACTGTCGCCAGGGACAAAAAGCAAAGAACGAAGCATGTGCATAGGAGTTAAGTTCAAAGTGGGGTGCAGGGTAGTTGGGTGGCCAAGAGCTTAGCTCAGCAGGTCTGACAAACTACGGGCAATGACCTTGGTGGCTCGGCGAAGGTCTTCCAAGTCCAGACGTTCATCGGCACGTTTGGCATGCGACTCCAACACAGTGCGAGGGCCAGCCCCGTAAATCACGCCAGGTATGCCGCGTTCCACATACAAACGAACATCGGTGTACAAAGGTGTTCCAACTGCTGGAATGGGCTCGCCAAACACCGTGCTGGCGTGTTTTTGTAACGCATCGACCAAGGGTTTGTTGCCAGCCAAGGGTTTCATGGCGTGTGCCATCAGCATGCGACGGACATCGATATGAATGGCGTGGGCTGCATCGCGTTGGCTGTTATAGGCCACAACGGCTTGGTCTAAAACCTGACGAATCGAGGCTTCGACTTGCACAGGGTCTTCTTCGGGGATCATGCGTCGGTCCAGCTTGAACACCACAGTGCCAGGTATCACGTTGGTGTTGGTTCCACCTTCAATCAAACCCACATTCAGGTAGGGATGGCTGATGCCTTCGACTGACGATGTAATTTGTTTATACAAAGTGTTTTGCGCGTACAAAGCGTTTAGCAACGCCACAGCGCCCTGCAGCGCATCGATGCCACTGTCAGGAATGGCGGCATGCGCCATTTTTCCGTGGACAGTGACTTCCATTTGCAAACAACCGTTGTGTGCAGTGATCACTTGGTAGCTAAAGCCTGCGGCAATCATCAAGTCGGGTTTGGTGTGCCCATGGGCTAACAACCAACCCGGTCCAACTTCACCGCCAAATTCTTCGTCATAAGTGAATTGAAGTTCTACTTGGCCTTTGCTGGGTTTGGCCACAGCTTCAAGTGCCCGCAGCGCAAACGTGAAAGTAGAAAAATCACATTTGCTGACAGCAGTGGCACGCCCATAGATCTTGCCGTCCACAATCTCGCCACCATAGGGGTCATGTGTCCAACCCTCACCGGGCGGGACCACATCGCCGTGGGCATTGAGTGCAATCACCAAGCCCTCACCGTAATGCCGCTTAACGATCAGGTTGGTGATCGAGGTCAGGCCTTGGGCTTTGACCTCTGCCTCGGGTACTTCCAAACGCTGACAGGGCAAGCCCATTTGCTCTAACAAAGCGGCTGTTTTCAAAGCATGGGGGGTGTTGTTGCCGGGCGGTGTGTCGGTAGGGATGCGAACCAAGGCTTGTAAAAATTGCACCTGCTCATCGAAATGGGCATCTATCCATTGGTCAAGTTGGCTGTAATTGTTCACGTATTTTCCTGATAGGGATGGTGTTGCTTCCAATGTTTGGCGATATCGATACGTTTGCAAACCCATACGCGGTCAAACTTGGCAATATGGTCTAAAAACTTTTGCAAAGCCACGATACGGCCAGGGCGCCCTAGCAAGCGGCAGTGCATACCGACGCTCATCATTTTGGGTGCGTCTGCGCCTTCAGCATAAAGCGCATCAAAGCTGTCACGCAAATAGATGAAGAAATCTTCCGCCTGAGAAAACCCTTGCGGCAAAGAAAAGCGCATATCGTTGGTGTCCAAGGTGTAGGGGACCACCAAATGCGGCACCACCTCGCCATTGGTCTTGGCAACCTTCATCCAAAAAGGCAGGTCATCGCCGTAGTAATCGCTGTCGTATTCAAAGCCACCGTGGTCCACCACCAGTCGTCGGGTGTTGGGGCTGTCGCGACCGGTGTACCAACCCAAGGGTGCTTGCCCCGTCATTCTTTGGATGATGTCCATGCCGGTATGCAGGTGTTGGCGTTCGGTGGCTTCATCCATGTTTTGGTAGTGAATCCAACGCCAGCCATGGCAGGCAATTTCATGCCCATGCTGCACAAGGTAAGCGGTCAGTTCAGGGTGACGCTCAAGCGCCATGCTCACGCCAAACACCGTTAAAGGCAGTTGGCGTTGTTCAAACTCGCGCAAGATACGCCACACACCTGCACGTGAACCGTACTCGTAAATACCTTCCATGCTCATGTGACGGTCTGCAAAACTCGCCGGATTGAACATCTCGGACAAAAATTGCTCAGACCCTGCGTCGCCATGCAAAACAGCGTTTTCGCCGCCTTCTTCGTAGTTCAGAACAAATTGCACAGCCACACGTGCTTTGCCGGGCCATTGGGCATGGGGTACTTGCTGGCCGTAGCCAACCAAGTCGCGGGGATAGGGGAGGGTGGAGTCGTAGGTCATGAATCAATCTGTATACGAAATATACAGATTATTTCAGCCAATCAGGTTCGGGGAGTTGGTTGAACACATTGCGCAGTCCTTGGCTCCAGCTGCTGCGCAGATCGCGAAAATAATCATCACCCTCGTCAATGCGGTGGCGCTTAAAGACTGACAAGCCATCGCGTTTGACCATGGCAAAGTCGATGGGCAGTCCCACCGACAAATTACTTTTGATGGTGGAGTCAAATGACACCAAAGCACATTTGGCCGCTTTGTACAAACTCAGCTCGGGTTGAATGACCCGGTCCAAGATGGGCTTGCCGTATTTGCTCTCACCAATTTGAAAAAACGCGGTGTCTGGCGAGGACTCTATGAAGTTGCCCTGCGGGTAGACCATGAAAAGCCTTGGTGCTTCGCCTTGAAGTTGCCCACCCAACAAAAAAGTGGCAGAGAAATCGACCGAGGACTGTTCTGGCGCTTCATTTTGCGTGGTGGTGATGACATCGCGGAGTTCCTTGCCAAGCAGTTCCGCCACAGCAAACAAGGAACCCATGGAGGTCAAAGCCACACCGGTTTTGACCGCGTGTTGTTTGATTCGACTGACCACTTGCTGGGTGGTGGCCAAGTTGCCGCTGTTGAGCATGACGATCACGCCTTCACCAGGCTTTTCAACAATGGTCATCTTGCAAAACGTAGAGACATGGTCCACGCCTGCATTGGTACGAGAATCGGATGCAAAGAGCAAACCTTCGTTCAATGCCATCGCAACACAGTAGGTCATAGCGGCTTATTGCTGAGTGAAGTTGACCGATTCTACTTTCGCAAAACTCTCTAACGTCTCGTTGCCGCCGCCTGTGCGAACACCCCGAACTGGGCTTGCATCATCGTAGTCCAGTCCATGGGCTAAGCGAATATGGCCTTGGTCGGCACCGACCGAATTGCTGACGTCAAACCCGACCCAGCGACCACCTATCCAAACCTCGGCCCACGCATGGCTGGCCACATGGCCTTGGTCCTCTGAATTAAGGTAGCCACTGACATACCGCGCTGGCAAACCAAGATGTCGCACGCAAGCCAAAAACACATGGGTATGGTCTTGGCACACGCCTTTACCCACTGCAAAAGACTGCGCCGCAGTAAAGCCCACTTGGGTATGCCCCTTCTCGTAAGGCATTTGGGAAAGCAGCGCCAACATCACATCATGTAAACCGAGGTAAGGACGTGAACGAACGGTTTGCCGAAACGGTTCAATGTAAGCTTTGATGGCTGCATCGGGTTGAGTCAAAGGCGTCATACGCAAAAAAACAGCTGGTGGTACAGGTCCCTCGGGTTCGCCATGGTCGCTTTGCATGAGTTCAATCAAACCTTGGGCTCTGAGCACAATCGATTGCAACGGTTTATCCAGCACCAAGCAATGGCAGTGGTTGCCATAAGCATCTTGCCAAGGGGTGGCTTTGACGGGCAGGACCAGTTGCCACTGGCTGATGTGTTGTCTGGCTGTTTGCGGAGGCGACATGCGCAGCATTTGTATGCTTCTGCGCATGGGTTGATCGTAGGTATAGGTGGTTTCGTGGAAGATTTGCAACTTCATGACAAAACTTCCAAGTAGTCGGTTTGTACCGCTTGTGCCAAGCCAATGTTTTCTTCAACAAATTTTTCTAAGTAGTCCTCTAAGCCCAGCGCATAAACCTCTTTCAAAGCACCATAGCGCAGGTGGGTGAGGAGGTTGGCACAACGTTTACGAGCTTCACGACCTGTTTGCTGAGGTAACTGGCTCAGTATGCGTGCGCATTCATCCAGACAAAAATGCAGCGACCGAGGGACCCGTGGGTTGAAGATCAGCAGTTCTGCCACGCGGTCGGCATCAATGGTGTCGCGGTAGGTGTCTCGGTAGGCCTCTAAGGCGCTGACCGATCGAAGCACTGCGCCAAGCCGGTAATAGTCGTCCACCATATCACTGCCTTCTTCCGCTTGGCGTCGTGTCTTCACACTCAAAATGCGGGCTGTGTTGTCCGCTCGTTCAAGGTAAGTACCAAGACGAATGAAATGGTAGGGCTGGTCGCGTTGAACCGTGGCAAAAGTTACGCCACGAAAAAGATGTGAACGCTGCTTGATCCATTCAAAAAAACCGGAATCAACCACCGTGTCGTTGCGCAACATTTTCTTTTGACGCGATAGCAGCTCTAGCCAGGTGTCGTTGATGCACTCCCACATCTCCACCGTCATCGCCCCCCGAACCGACCTGGCGTTTTCGCGACTGGCTTGTATGCAATTGAATATCGAGGAGGGATGGTCTGGATCCCACGCCAAGAATTGCGCTACTTGGTCTGAGCGAACAGGCTTGCCCTTGGCTTCAAAAGCGGCCAGTGTGTCAGTGATAACCAAGGGTTCTTTGATGGCCTCTGCATCATCGCCTTGGCTGTCACTGGCAGATACCAATGCAAACGATTGACCCACCTCCAAGATACGTGCCATGTTCTCTGCACGTTCAAGGTAGCGCGACATCCAATACAGCTGGGCAGCAACACGTGAGAGCATCAGTTCGCCTCGCTCTCTTCAAGCACCCAAGTATCTTTGGTGCCACCGCCTTGCGAGGAATTCACCACCAAAGATCCTTCTCTCAAGGCCACCCGGGTCAAGCCTCCCGGGACGATGCGTGTTTTGTCTCCCATCAGCACAAAGGGACGCAAATCGATGTGCCTGGGGGCTATGCCTTGGTCAACAAATATAGGGCAGGTCGATAAGCTGAGCGTGGGTTGGGCGATGTAATTGTCTGGATGGGCTTTGATGCGCTTGGCAAAAGCGTCTATCTCGCTTTTGCCGGAGGCAGGACCTACCAACATGCCGTAGCCACCCGCACCGTGAACCTCTTTGACCACCAAGTCTTTCAGGTTGGCCAGCACATAACTCAATTCATCGGCATGGCGACATTGCCAGGTTTGTACATTCTTCAAGATGGGTTCTTCTTGAAGGTAAAAGCGAATCATCTCTGGCACAAAGGGGTAGATGGATTTGTCGTCAGCCACACCGGTACCCAAGGCATTGGCAATGATGACATTGCCTTGTCGGTACACCGATGCCAAACCCGGCACCCCTATGTACGAATCAGCTTCAAAACACAAAGGATCCATATAGGTGTCGTCCACGCGGCGGTAAATCACATCCACTTGCTGCGGCCCCTCAGTGGTTTGCATGTAAACAAAACCATCGCGCACAAACAGGTCAGACCCTTCCACGAGTTCAATGCCCATTTGCTTGGCTAAAAACGCATGTTCAAAATAGGCGCTGTTAAACCTGCCTGGGGTATGCAACACCACCGTGGGTTGTTCCACCCAACTTGACGAACGCAGGGTTTGCAGTAGCAGGGCGGGGTAATGCTCGACTGGGCGCACCGCATACCGGCGAAACAAGTCGGGAAAGAGTCGCATCATCAAGATGCGGTTACTCAACATATAAGACACCCCAGAGGGGACTCGCAAATTGTCTTCCAGCACATAAAAGCTGCCATCCGCATGGCGAATGATGTCAACCCCCGCGATATGGGCATAAATTTGATGCGGTAGGTCCAAGCCCAGCATCATGGGCATGAACTGTGCGTTGGCCAAGACTTGTTCAGCGGGAACAATGCCTGCTTTCAGAATAGCTTGCTGGTGATACACATCGTGCAAAAACATATTGATGGCAGTCACGCGTTGAACCAAGCCTTTTTCCATCAAGGCCCATTCGCCTGCATCAATGATGCGGGGAATCAAGTCAGAGGGAATCAGTCGTTCCGTACCTCCCTCGTCACCGTTCAAGGAAAAGGTAATGCCGGTACGGCGAAAAATCAAATCCGCTTCGGTTTGTTTTTGCTGAACGGTTTCTGTGGAAATTCCCTTCAGCCATGTATCAAAGGTGGTGTAGTGCGATCGTGCCAATCCATTGGATTGCCGCATTTCATCAAAAATGGCGTTTGCCATGAAGATCCGCCTTGATTGAGTAGGTGTTGTCTATGCTTAAGCAGACTTTATGCCCAGCACATCTTTGCTACTTTTTGGGGCGAATGTTCAGGAATATGGTTCTATAGAGGATTTAATTAGGGCACATCAGGTATTTTGTGCGCCAAAGAAGTGCAAATAGAGAGTCATGCACCCATAGGGGGCAGTGGTAATCAGTGCACAGAGCTCACGCGTTGGCGGGAAAAAGCAGCCACGCCCTCTTTTTCCAGTGCGGATTGAAGTGGTAAGCCGACCAAGCGAAGCGCATGGCACACGGCTTGTTTGCGCAAGGGGCTAGAAGGACTTCGCCCCAACATGGCCAAGGCCCAGTCGGGGAGTTCATCGAATGCCGCTTGGATCACCAACTTGATCAGGGGGCGGTCCCAAAGACTGCTGGGGTAGTTCTCAATCACCTTGATGATTTCGGCGGTGCGCTGATCAAAGCGCAAGTCGGGAAGAAAAGCCAGCAAGGCTTGATCGGTGTCTTGCTTGGTTTGGGGTAAATCTTCTATGCCTAGGTGCTTGCCAATCAAGGTCATTTCAGCCAAGTAGCGGTCTTCCTCAGAAGGGTCAAGCGGGTTGAGTGAGAAGCTTTGGTAAGCACGTAAAAAGCTGCTCACCTCGCCCAAGTGAACCCATCGAAGCAACTCGGGTTCATTGGCCACATAGGCCGAGCCATCGGGCATGGAACCCCGCACATTGGCGTGAATCTGGTTGACCCTTTCTATAGACTTCAAGGCCAACTCGCTTGGCCCATAGGTGGTGATGGCCACAAAGTACGCGGTTCGACCCAAACGGGCTTTGAGGTCATGGCGAAAATTGGAATGGTCCCAGACAGCGGCCAAGGCCCTAGGGTGCAGGGCTTGCAGCATCAGTGACGACAAGCCTCCCACCATCATGCTGATGAAATGCGCATGGACCCGCCAAGGCATAGACGCAGGCCCTAATAAACCGGGGTCACCCAAAGGTTGTTTGAAGTTGTCGAGGGACTGGGTTGAGCCCGTGATCTGTCGGATGTGCTCACCTATCAAATGCCGTAGGGGCTCGGGCATGGGCAAAGCAGACCGCACACGGCACGCATGGACGCTGTTGGCAGGGGGGAGCGGCCAGCTGAACATCTTCAAGGCAAAGGAGGGGACTGCTCGGTTTTCTTCTCAAGCAACTGACGCAATTCGCTGAGTTCGCGGTGAACGGTACGCAACTCATGTTCGATGGCATCGAATTGTGCGTGGTCCTTTCGGTCTTGTTCTTTATCCGCCGTGATGGAGTCCACGATGACCGCGATAAACAGGTTAAAGACAACGAAAGTAGCGATGAGAATAAAAACAACAAAAAAGATCCATGCATAGGTGAACACCTCCATGATGGGTCTGGCCAATTCTTGTGACCAACCTTCCAAGGTCATGATTTGAAACAAGGTAAACGCACTGGCACCTAAGTCGCCAAACCAATGGGGGAAGTCATGCTGAAAGAGATTGGTGGCAATCACTGCAGCCACATAAAAAATAATCATGATCAGGCCAAAGACTGAGCCCAGTCCTGGTAGGGCGCTTAGCAAGCCACCGACCACTTTGCGCATGCTTTCAACTTTGTTGATCAAGCGCAGGACCCGCAAAACCCTTAATGCTCTCAATACCGATAAAGACCCAGAAGCGGGAATCAGTGCAATGCCCACCACAATGAAGTCGAATACACACCAAGGATCTTTGAAATAGCCCATGCCTCTGGCTGTGATGAGAACCACGATTTCAGCAATGAAAATCGACAAAATCGCATGGTCTAAAAAAAGCAACTGGGGACCCATGCTGCTCATGATGTCAGCATCGGTTTCTAAACCGAGGATCGCTGCGTTGAGCAAGATTAAGAAAACCAGAAAGTTTTGAACCCATGGACTGGCCATGAAATCTTCAATTCGGTTTTTCCAAGGGCTGTTGGAGTGATAGGTGTGGTTCATACAACTGCATCTTATTTTTAAAAAATGCAGACTTTAGCGCATAGCCCCAGTGGCTAATGTGTGCGTTCAGGCAGCCAAGGAGTTGGCTAATGTGAACACCGAATTGGGGCCTGTGGGCAATTTGGGCACTTGAAGCGGTTTGAATTTCCTTGGGTCAAGCTTGGCTGAGGAAGTCGACTTGGGTACACCGCCCCAAGCATCATCGGGTACTTGGTTCATCACATCGGCCAAACTCAAACCCTGCAGGTGGTTTTCCCAAAAACTTTTCATCAAATGAGAAACCACGTCTTTGCTCATCTCACCTTGGTCTTCGCGGTTGCGTTGTTTGCTTTGCTCTTGAAAATCAAAATGCTTTACCAAGTCCAGCAACATCAAGTCGGATGGCTTGCTTTGGGTGCAATAACCACCACCTGGCCCACGGTAAGACACCACAAAACCCTGTTTTTTCAGCTGAGAGAACAAGGACTCTAAATAAGACACCGATAAACCCAGTCGCTTGCTCACGAGATCGGTGGTCACCGGTCCGTTGTCTTGGTGCTTGCATACCCACAACATGGTGTTGACCGCGTTTTGCGTTAATTTAGAAAACATATCAATCTCCAGACTTGGTCTTAGGACTCACCGTTCAAAGGTGTTTGAATTGGTTTTGTGTGTGTAATATAGATTCAATTGTGATTTATTCAAGCAAAAAATCGAAATTTCAATTAATATCGGATAATTATTTGGTCAAAACCTATTCAAAATTGCCTGAAAGATGTTGCTATGTCTCTGAATTCTTCACCTGATCAAATGCAAGGCCGCTACAGAATCGGTGCGGTTGCCAAGCTGGCAGGCTTGCCTGTGGCGACTTTGCGTGTATGGGAACGCCGTTATTCGGTGGTCACACCACCGAAAACCGATGGTGGGCACAGGCTCTACAGCGACCAAGATGTGCTCAAGGTCACCTTGCTCAAAAGCTTGACGCAGCAAGGCCATGCCATCAGCACCTTGTCTGACTTGGACATTTCATCTTTGCAAAGCTTGTTGAATGAGTCTCGCCAAGCCGTGCAGGTACACGCAGCCCGTCAAGTGTTGCCCGCGGTGATTTCTTTGGTGGTGGTCGGCTACAACTTGGCCTCACGCCTAGAAACCCAAAAATTCACCTTGAGTTTTGGTCATGCCAGCCTGAAGGTGGTGCAGGTGTTCGCTGATTTGCAAGACGCCTTGTCCTCAGCCGAAATACCTGCGGTGGACGACGCCTCAACCATGTTGGTGCTTAGCCAGTCTTCGGTGCTCTCCAACTATGCCGACGATATTTTGCGACTCCAGCAGCGTTTGAAGGTCAGCAAAGGCTTGCTGATTTACCGTTATGCCTCAGACCAAGTGATACAAAACCTCAAAAATGCGGGACTGCTTTTGCGCCGTGAGCCGGTGTCTGACAGCGATTTAAGCGACATCATGCAATCGGTACTTTTTGTAGACCCGTCAAGGCATGTTTCACAACTCTCAGCCAAAACCATTCCTGCGCGACGTTATTCCGATCGGGTCTTGCAGCGAGTGGCTGCTATTTCAACCCAAGTGTTGTGCGAATGCCCCCGCCATGTGGCGGAGTTGATCGCTCAGCTCAGCAGTTTTGAAAAATACAGCAGCGAATGTTTGAACAGCTCTGTCAACGACGCCAAGCTACATGCCTATCTGTCTGCTGTCTCCGGCACGGCCAGGGCTTTGTTTGAGGAAGCTTTGCAAAGGGTGGCGCAGCAAGAGGGTATAGACTTGTCAGAATAATCCCTTATGGACCGCGTTATCAATTTCAGTTCCGGCCCAGCCACTTTGCCAGAGGCCGTTTTGCGACAAGCTGCCAGCGATATGCTCGATTGGCAGGGAAGCGGCATGTCCGTCATGGAGATGAGCCACCGTGGACCTGAGTTCACCCATATCTTGGCTCAAACTCAGTCCCTGTTGAAAAGCTTGTTGGTTATTCCAGACAATTACTGCGTGCTGTTGTTGCAAGGTGGGGCTATTGCAGAAAATGCGATCGTGCCCATGAACCTGATCGGTTCCACAGGGCAGGCAGACTATGTGGTCAGTGGCAATTGGTCGCACAAGTCCATGCAAGAAGCCGCACGTTATGGCCGTGTTCATCTTGCTGCCAGTTCCGAGGCCCAGGACTTTTCCTGTATGCCAGACCTTGCCTCATGGAATCTGTCAGACAACCCCGCCTATGTGCATTTTTGTAGCAATGAAACCATCGGGGGCGTGGAGTGCCATTGGACGCCCAGCACGGGAGACGTGCCTTTGGTGGCCGACATGTCTTCCAACATCATGTCGCGGCCTTTGGATGTGTCGCGTTATGGACTGATTTATGCGGGTGCGCAAAAGAACATGGGGCCTTCAGGCGTGACCTTGGTGATTGTTCGCCGTGATTTGATGGGCCATGCACTGGCGTCAACGCCCTCAGCCTTCAACTACCAATTGCAAGCTGACAACGAGTCCATGTACAACACGCCGCCCACCTATGCCATCTACATCATGGGCTTGGTTTTGCAGCATATTCATGACGAAGGTGGGTTGCCCGCCATGGCAGAGCGCAACCTTGCGAAGTCGCAGTTGCTCTATGAATTTTTAGACCACAGCCGCTTCTTCAGCAACCGTGTGCGCCCTGCAGACCGCTCTCGCATGAACGTGACGTTCTATTTACGCGATGAATCCTTGAACTCGGCCTTCCTCGAAGCTGCGCAATCGCAAGGCATGGTGCAACTGCGTGGCCACCGTATCGCTGGTGGCATGCGGGCATCCATTTACAACGCCATGCCGATTTCAGCGGTACAAAAATTGCGCGACTTTATGTTCGCGTTTGAAAAAAATCACGCTTGAGCCAACGCTACCCGCGCTGCTTTGGCAATGTGTTGCGCATCCACTTGGAAAAAATGTCTTAATTCCGCGCGGGTGTCGCTTCTGCCAAACCCATCGGTGCCCAATGTCATGTAGCGCCTGCTGGGTGGCAAGTAGGCTCGCACACTTTCAGCGACTGCTCGCACATAGTCGGTGGCAGCAATCACAGGCCCCTGCGTGTTGCGCAGTTGTGTGGTGACAAACGGTGTGAGGGTTTTGCCTTCGGCTAAAGCCGCTTGCTCGCAAGCTTGGCCATTTCGGGCGAGTTCACTCCAACTCGTCACACTGAACACCTGCGACGCAATTCCTTCCTTTGCCAACAAGTCGGCAGCTTGCATCACCTCTCGCAAAATAGCGCCAGAGCCCAAAAGCGTCACTTCGGCTTTGGCTTTGGGCAGCGCTGAGCGGTTATCAGCCAGCAGATACATGCCTTGCAATATCTCCGCTTCAGTGCCGGTTTTCAGGTCAGGCTGGGCATAGTTTTCGTTCATCAGGGTGATGTAATAAAACACATCTTTTTGTTCGACCATCATCTCTCGCATGCCTTGGTCGACGATGACCGCCATCTCGCAAGCGAAGGCTGGGTCATAAGCTTTGCAATTGGGAATAGTGGCCGCCACCAAATGGCTGGTGCCATCTTGGTGTTGCAAACCTTCGCCCCCCAAGGTGGTGCGTCCTGAAGTGGCTCCCAGCAAAAAGCCTCTGGCGCGTTGGTCTGCGGCGGCCCATATCGCGTCACCGACACGTTGGAAACCGAACATGGAGTAATAAATGTAGAAGGGCAGCATGGCCAAGCCATGAACGCTGTAGCTGGTGGCCGCAGCTGTCCAACTGGCAATCGCACCAGCTTCGCTGATGCCTTCTTCCAAAATTTGGCCGTCCATGGCTTCGCGGTAACTCAGCACCGAGCCAATGTCTTCGGGTTCGTACTTTTGTCCCACACTGGAATAAATCCCCACCTGTTTGAACAGGTTTGCCATGCCAAAGGTACGCGCTTCATCCGCCACGATAGGAACGATGCGTGAGCCGAGTTGCGGGTCTTTCATGAGATTGCCCAGCAAGCGCACAAAGGCCATGGTGGTCGACATCTCTTTGCCATCGGCTTGAACGGCGAAGCTTGCATAGCTGCCGATGGCTGGCACAGCAATGGTGTCGCAAGCGGTTTCACGCTTGGGCAAGTAGCCTCCCAATTGGTGACGCCGCGCATGCAGGTATTTCATCTCTGGGCTGTCGTCTTTCGGTTTGAAAAACGCCAGTTCTTTGGCTTGCTCGTCGCTCAAAGGCAGATTGAAGCGGTTGCGAAACTCTAGGAGCGCCGTGTCATCGAGTTTTTTCTGGCTGTGGGTGGTCATCTTGCCTTGACCTGCTTGTCCCATGCCATAGCCTTTTTTGGTGTGCGCCAAGATGACGGTGGGCTGGCCTTGGTGAACCGCTGCGGCCGCATAAGCCGCATGAATTTTGACC
>Ga0214917_10005415_pt1 | contig 13636 bp, 22 predicted proteins | sample LL_1208_BB_MetaG_FD_177983 | JGI IMG/M metagenome (GOLD analysis project Ga0214917, IMG submission 177983) | Freshwater microbial communities from Lake Lanier, Atlanta, Georgia, United States - LL_1208_BB | ecosystem: Environmental > Aquatic > Freshwater > Lake | place: USA: Georgia | collected... | reverse complement strand
AATGAGCGCGAACCTGTCCCTCGCAGCAGGCATCCTCGCCCTGCTCGTCGCTGCCACGACCATGACCTCGTGCAGCGGTGGTCCTCGCTTGGAGAGCAGCGCGCCGTGGTCCGTACCCGTGCGCAGGTGAGACGATAGGAGCAGCCGTATGGACACGAACTTCGTCCTGTTCGAAGGCGTAGAGCACACCATCCCTCCCCTTGCTACCTCCGCCACAAAGGGGATGGTCTGGCACTTTCGAGCCTCGGGCACTCCCGGCGCAAGCGCATCTCTGCGGGAGGTTCCCTTCGAAGGGAGCATCCCCGTTCGCATCATGCTCCGGCAGAAGATTGGGGGACTGACGTCCTACCATGTGCAGAGGATCACGCGAACCTCTTGGTAGCCGGACGTATTGACGGTCGTCACGGGCGCGGCTACAAGGGCGGCATCATGAAAGCCGACCCCATCCTCGACATTCTCCGTAAGCGCGTACGCTCCCGCGACACCTTTCACGCCTCCCGAGCCGAGGTGGAGCACCTCATTGAGAAGGTGGACCGCCTCCTCCTGCACAACGAGGCGCTCTCGGAGACGGTTGCCCTCCAGAAGATTCTCGCGGACACGCGCAAGGGCAACAGCCGACCGGCAGGGGGTGACTTCCCTGTGACGGGGGAGCCATGAGGTATCAAGCGGAGCGTGAGGCCGAGCAGGAAGCCGCGAACCGCCGCCGCTGGTTGACGGTACACGCGGACCACTACGCGCGGGTGTGCCCAGTATGCGGCGCAGAACCGGAGACCTTCTGTCGCGACGAGGAGGACGGAGAAGAGGTGTACGTCGTGCATCGCCAGCGCATCCCCGAGGGACAGCCCTTTCGCCTTCGCACGCGCCTTGTGCGCGACATCTCTGCGGAAGTCCGCGAGGAGGAACCGTGCGCTGGTGGGTCGTAACGACAGTCTACTCGCCGCATGAGCCCTTCCTCGTGGCGGCGGACGAGTGGGAAGAGGCCATCCGTGAGTACGGGAGCGTGTGCGACTTCGGGGAGGCCTTTATCGAGCACCTCGTGAGCGGCGCAGGTCGCGCCTGCGTGCTCTCCGCTGAACAAGCCGCGCTGCTGGGGCTCTCGTCGGACGGTAGTTGACATACTTGCCCGGACAAAGTATAGTGCGGGCATGAACACCTCCCTCTACACTCTCCCCGCTCTCGATGCCTTCGCCGCCGCTCGTTCGGCGTTCCACAGCGCCTCCGCCGTCGTGCTTGCAACAGGCGCGGGGATGGGGGTGGATAGTGGCCTACCGGACTTTCGCGGCACCACGGGGTTCTGGCAGGCCTACCCGATGTTCGAACGGGCAGGGCTTCGCTTCCACGACCTCGCGACGCCCGCGCTCTTCGACACCGATCCCGCGCTCGCGTGGGGCTTCTACGGACACCGCTTCAACCTCTACCGAGACACGCTCCCGCACGACGGGCATGCGGTTCTTCTGCGCGCCATCGGGAGACGACCCTCTTTCGCCTACACGTCGAACGTGGACGGCCAGTTGCTCAAGGCGGGCTGGTCCCCCAAGCGACTGATGGAGTGCCACGGTCGCATCCGCCTCTTCCAGTGCCACTCCGCATGCGGCGAGTTCCCGTGGGACGCGAGCGATGCGCGAATCGAGGTGGATCCTGCGACCTGTCGCGCCGTAGGTCCGCTCCCTACCTGCCCCGGTTGCGGAGGCCTCGCGCGCCCGAACATCCTCATGTTCATGGACGGTGGGTGGGACAGCCGAGGGTCGGACCTTCAGCACGAGCGGTTCGAGAACTGGTGGTTCTCGCAGAGCCCGAAGAGGACGGTTGTCGTGGAATGTGGCGCGGGCACGACGATCCCCTCGGTGCGCCGCTTCAGCGAGCAGTTGCAGAAAGAAGGTGCGACGCTCATCCGCATCAACCCCCGCGAGAGCCAAGGGCCGCGCGGAACGCTCTCCCTTGCTTGCGGAGCGCGCGAAGGAATCCAACGTCTCGCTTGACAACGAACCTTGCCTGTACTAATCCTGTAGATGCCATCCACAGGAGGGAATATGGCGGAGTTCACGGAAGAAGAGGTCGAGACCTTCATGCAGAAGGTCGGTGAGCGCATCCAGCAGGTTCGTGAGTTTCGGGGAATGACCCGTCGCGCGTTCGGTGAGGCGATGGGCCTGAAGGGAGAGTCCGCGAACACGGGCATCTACGCGCTTGAGGCCAACGGTCGCGGCACGCGGATCGACACCATCTTCAAGGCGGCGCGCATCCTCGATGTGTCTCCGGGCTTTCTTCTCGACGGCGGCGACCTCAAGGTCGAGCGCGTCATCAGCCTGTAGCACTCCCAGACACTCTCACGCGGCACAAGGGGCGCAACTCTTGCTCTCCTTGTGCCGCGTAGTCTGTGATATGCGACATGTACGTGGAGACGGTAGTGAGCCTGCAAGAGGACGCGCGTGTGCGTGAAGTACTAGAGCGCATCGTGGGCAACATGCGCCCGCTCATTGAGCGTCTCTCTGCAACGGAGCGCAACATGCGCATATGTCCGATGTGCCTGTGCGAGTACGTTCTCGAAGCGCACGATGAGGACTGTGCGTACTACGACGCGAAAGAGGCTCTCGCGCTCCTAGACACGCTTCGCCCTCGTTAAACAAGCGCACGACGTGTTTGACAAATAGCCCAACGAGGGCTACAGAGCAGCGAACCCGGAGAACACATGGCCCTCGAAGCAGAACTTCAGAAGACGAAAAACGAACTCGCCGAGGTGCGCAAGGAACTCGACGAGGCTCGTGTCGAGATCACCGACCTCGAAACGGAGATCGAAACGACTTGGAGCGAGAAGAAGACGCTCGAAGACCGAGTGCTCGAACTGGAGAACGCAGAAGGCGAGCGTGAAGAGGCGGTCGAGAATCTCAACGTCGACCTTGAGAAAGAGCGGGCGCTCAATGAGGCTGCGGTCACGCTCGTTCGCGCTCTCGACACCTTCCTTTCGTGGCTCGACAACCCTCCCCCCGGCATGAGCGTGGCGTCACAGGCGGCCTACCTTGCGAACTTCCGTCGCGACCTCGACGACGCGCGGCGAAAGGTGAGCCTCTGATGGGCTACATCGTCGTCGTTGTACCTAGCGAGAGCGCGTCTGCGGAGAAGGTAGCGGACCTTCGTCGCGCCGCTCACGACCTCTTCGTGCAGGCGATGCACGAGCGCATCAGCACGAGCGTCGTGACCACCACCGAGGCGGATGCCCGAGAGGACTACCTTGAGCAGGGCGGAGACGCGGAGCGTTGGCCCGAGGCGCTGGGAGGCGGCTTCGAGCCGACGTGGAAGGTGCCCTACGCCAACGCGGTCGTCTTCGACACCGAGGACGTGGGAGAGTGGGGTGCCCGCGTCGTCACGGAAGCGTTCGTATCCGAGCGCATGCTCGCTGTCCGTCTCCCGTCGGGGAAGTTCAAACGCGTCACGGGTCTCGTCGGGCACCGTTTGACGGTTGACAGTTAGCCGGATGAACACTATGAGGGGACACGGAGTCGCCATGCCCGAAGTCAACCTCGCAACCCTCGACATCCTCGGACGAGCACAGACCCTCGTGCAGGGTCTGCTCGCGGGCGGGCACACGCACGCCAGCATCGCCGAGGCTCTCGGTGGCCGCGTGACGGCGCGAACGGTCTATCGGTGGGCCAAGGGCGAACATGCTCCGCAGAAGCACAGCGACCTCGTAGCACTCGAACGTCTTGCAGGTGTCGCGCAGGAGCCCAAGCCCGCATAGCGTATGCCCGAGAGGGTACGCATGGAAGCGAACAAGAAGGTTCTGATTGGGGTTGGCTCCGCTGCTGCGGCTGTGGGCGGGTTCGTTGCGTTCCGTCTCTACGTTCGATCCGAGACCAAGAAGACCCTCACCGAAGAGTACCGCTTCGATGAGGTGTTTGAGTTCTTCGACAACATCGGCGAGGCGTACCTGTTGTCGACAGGCAAGAGCCTCAACCTTCCTACCTACGACGAGTTCGTCGTGGCGCTCGTCCCCGTCTGGGGGGTCACGATGCCGAAGGCGGCCATCGCGGACGTGCTGAAGAACGGACGCGAGAGCGTCTTCTGGTCCGATGCTCACCGCAAGCCGGTGAACCGTGCCGTCGAGTCGCAGATCTTCCGCGCGATGCGCGCAGCCTACGAGACTCCCGAGGATGCGACCCTCACCGAGATGCTCGCTGCCGCAACCCTCGCCGTGGTCCAGAACCTTCTCACGCAGAAGGGCAAGTAGGCGTCAGGAGCCGCCCTCGTTGAGTGCGGCTAGCACCTCCGCTTCCACCATCGCAGCGACGTAGCGTGCAAACTCCTGCCGCTGCGCATCGTTCATGCTCGCGGACACCGCGTAGAGGTCGCGAAGCGGAAACTTGACGGCGATCTGCCACTTGCCGCTCTGGAGCATCTTCGTGCTCAACTCCGTGATGCTCTCTGCGTACGACCTAGCGGTCCCCAGAGAGGACATCTCCTGTGCGACCTTTGCGGCCCACCCCAGCACGTCGCTCGCCGTCTCCTGCCACTTTCGCCCGCTCGGGTCGCGCTGACCCCCTGCGAAACCCCCAAAGAAGTCTCCCCAGCCTCCCCGTCGCGCACGAGGCTCTTCGTCTTCTTCTTGCGGTGCCTGTTGGGTTCGCCAGTTTCGAAACGGGTCGAAGCCCTGCTCTTCGGGAGGCGGAGGCGGGAACGCCTGTGCGCCGATGCCGGGGTACTTCTCCTCCAGTTTCTGGAGTTGCACCTGTGCGGCAGCGCGTTCACCTTCAGTAGAGCCCCTCTCGAAGAGGGCATGGACAGCACGGTAGCGTTCGACGATCTTCTCTTCGTAGGGCACTACTTTGACACTCCGCGTGCGACGCCGAATAGCACGGTCGCGAGCGCGAGGCCGGTCAGCACGTAGGCGGTGCCCATATGGCGCGGAGACTGCTTGAACCCGTACGCAGCGACGGCGGCAGGGATGAGCGTGCTCACCCCACCGACGGCGTACCCCGCCGACGCAGGGATGCCCTGCGAGAGCCCTGCGATGGTGTTCGTCGCAGTGAACCCGAGCGCCGCGCCGACCACAGGGCCCCAGCCCTCGGGGAGGCTCAACTTCTCGGTGATCTGCTTGTCGAAGGCGTAGCCCGCGAGCGTCGAGGCGAGCATCACGCTCGTGGCGATGCCGCTGAACTTCGCAGCCTGCGCGAAGGTGAGCGTGCCCGCGCCCTCGGAAGGGTTCCCGTAGGCCCGCACGGACGGAGACAGGTCGTAGAGACCGGCGTAGCGCGCCAACTCGGGAGCGGTGTTCATCACCACGTTCGCGAGGACAGGGTTCATGGGCGCATCTCCTTCCATGCGGAGTAGGTTCGATAGAGCGAGTAGGTCGATAGCAGCGTCGAACCCATCACGAGCGCCCAGTCACGCGTGCTCGCGGTGCCCTTGTAGACACGCTTGGTCGGCCCCCATGACACCGCCGTCCCCGTCAGCGAAGCAACGGAGACAACCCAGTACGGGATGGTGTCGAGGGTAGCCAGCACGACTACTTCATGTAGCGGTACGCGCCGTAAGCGACCGCGAGGATGGCGACGCCGTAGGCGATGTGAATCCCCTTCACACCGAAGACACGAGCATCGCTCGCGCGGAAAAGGGTCTCCATGAGACTCTTGTCCGCCCCGTAGTTGTAGTTCGAGATCGGCGACATGTACGGAGCGTAGGCTGGCGTCAGCGGGTAGTCCGCAGGCGTGCCCTGCACGATGGGCGGGTAGGCGAGCGGGCTGGGCTTGCTAGGAATCACGCTTCCCCCTTCGAGGCACGGTACTTCTTGTACCCCTCATACGTCACCATGCCACCGTACCCGATGCCCAGCAGGATGGGCGCACCGAAGGTGGCGTACATGCCCACCTCTGCGAGGCGCTCACCCATGGGGCTGCGCTTCTTCTCGGGGTAGAGCACCGCAGACGCCGCGAGGTAGCCCATCGTGAGCACCATGCCTGTGAGCAGGCCCGCAACACCCCCGGCCCCGAGCGCAAACACGCCACCACCGATGACCGTGCCGAGAGTCGGAGCCTTCTCGGGCAGCGGGGGGCCCTCAAGCCCCGTGTCTGCCGCACCGTAGACGGTGCCCAGCGGGACGTCCGAGTACACCTGCGGGCCGATGTACCAGCCCGGCGACGGGCGGATGACCGGAAGACCCGAGGGGATGTACGGAGCCGCGTAGACCGGCCCGTGCGGATCCTGCGTACCGCCGATGGGGGGACGCACGGGAAGAACCGCCATCGGGGGGCCGAGGGTGTTCCCAATGAAGCCGTAAGCGGAGCCGCGAGCGCGGCGACGAGTGAGAGGAGAGCGCATGGGGTTCACCTTGGTGACTTGAGAAGGGATGTAGTGGACGCGGAAGCCCTTGTACCAGCCGGGTCCGAGCGCGAGCGGTGTCGAGAGGGCATCGGGGCTCTCTCCGTGTACGTGAGGCGTGACTTCCCACGGACCCGTCCATGGCTCCGCACCAATGGCTCCGTAGATGCGCATCAGTCGAGCCTGTCCACGGCACCCTGAAGCATCTCGGCATCGGGGTGGAGGTAGCGAGCGGTGGTGTTGATGCTCTTGTGCCCGAGCAACGCCTGCACAGTGCGAATGTCCGCGCCCTTCTTCAGAAGCAGGGTGGCGTGCGTATGCCGCAGGACGTGGGGCGAGAGGCTGTCCCCCAACTCGGGGTGGTTTGCGCGCATCCCGCGCGTCACCTTCCGCACGGCAGCGGGGGTGATGGGCGTGTCTCCGTAGCCAAGGAACATCCACCCCGACGCCTGCTTTCCGCCGATGCGCCGGTAGTAGTCGTCGAGCGCCTTCGCAGCAGGCTTGCTCAACGGCACGAACCGCTGCACGTCGCGCTTCCCTCGGAAGAGGAACCCGCGCACGCCGCCCTTCTTCGTGTCGTCCTCGAACCGCAGGTTGCACATCTCGCTGATGCGGAGCCCTGTGCGCGGGAGAAGCGACAGGATGGTGCGGATGGGGTCGCCGCAGGTTTCCACGGCCTCGTAGTAGACCACCAACTGCTCGGGCGTGAGCGCGTCCCGCATACCGGAGGGTCGTCCCTTCGCCTTGGGGAGCATCGCGCGGATGTCGTCTTCGTCGTAGCCCTGCGCGAGCAGGTAGTGCTTCACGGCAGCGCGGAGAGGCAGCACCGTTCCGATGGGTGTGCGGGCGTTCAGGCGATCCGAGAGCCACTCCACAGGGTCGCTCTCGTTCACGCCCGACAGGATGGAGACGTACTTCTCCTGCGTGCTCGGGAGCAGACCCTGCTTCTGGAGGTGTTTCTCAAGACTCGGCACTGGCTAGTCCTGCTGGTTCTCGGGGAAGAGGAAGCGGTCGAGCAGCATGCCCACACCAGCGCCTGCCGCCGCGTAGGCGAGCCGCGCGAGCATCTTGTCGGAGGCCTTGTAGCCGTAGGCGAGCCCCACGCCCGAGCCGATCAGCACCGTCGGGCGCGTGATGGTGTCCACGAAAGCGGAGGTAGTCGTGTAGGTCTTGTAGACGCCGAACAGACCCACGCTCCACAGCGCGATGCTCCCGAGCGGGAGCGCCAAGAGGAACGGGAAGAAGTTCTTGCGGACGGGAATCATGCCGTAGGCACGACGGGCGCGCGGGTTGCGCCGCTTCTTGGCGACGCGCGCGGAGGTGTGCTTCTGGGCCATGCGGTGGCGCGTGCGAGCCATGAGGGTCTCCTACTTCGGCAGGTGGTTGGGACGGGGCCGTGCGCCTTCCGAGAGGGTCTGCACGGTCTCCGCGTCGTAGTAGATGGGGTCGCCGAAGAGGTCTTCGCCCATCGCGTCGGCATCGCGCTCGGTGTGCTCCATCTTTCCGAGGTGCCAGAGCGTGGCGTGTCCGAACTCGTGGCGGAGTACGCCATGCACGCGGTCCTCGTCGTCGCACACGACGAGTTTGGGGGCGACCACGATGCAGAGGTCGCCGCGCTTGTTGCGGACGGTGTACGCCATGTTCCGCGCCTCGGGAAACTCCTCGGGGTCGCCGATGGCGAGGTCAACGTAAAACTCGTCCCCGAGCCGGTCACAGACGGCTGCGTGGAGTTCTGCGAAGATGTTCTCGACGTCGAGCATGGACACGGGTGTACCTGCCCGAGAGACTACCGCGAGCGCACGCCGCCAGCGACGTCAGGACGGGATGCGGAGTGCTACAGGCGGCCCCGCGCCCGCGCGTGACTATCGGCGACGAGGGTTCACACGCGGCTGCGCGACGCGCTCCATGTACTCGGGCGAGGTGTCCACGCCGAGACGAGGCGAAGCCGACGCGCTCTCGCGGGACTTGAGTAGCGTGAGCCTCTCGATCCCCCCATACGGTCGCCAGACGCAGCCCGAGGCGACGTCCCACGTGTAGTACCAATCGTGCATCGACAGGCGGAGGTCGTCTTGGTACGGGCAGATCTCGATGCCGTCCCAGATCGCGGCTACCTCGCGCCAGTAGACCTTATCCCCATCACCGAAGTCAACGTTGGAGTAGGTGCGGCTGAACTCGACGACCTCTTTCTCGGTAGAGAGGCGTAGAACGCCTCCGACGTACCTCCCGCTGCGCCCTGCGGCGAGGCCTCCCTCGCTGTAGGTCGGCTGCACCTCGTAGAGGTACTGCCCGTCTTCCAACGACTGGGGCATCTTCGCTTCCATCCACTCGATCCACTCCCCGCCGCAGGCGTACCAAAGACCGAGGGGCTTCCGCCCGACCTTCTGATGCACGGAGGTGTCGCGGAGTTCGGTGATGGGGGTGTGGACGACGGTGACCTTGATCTCGTCGGCCACGGAGTAGCCGAACCAGTCGGTCGGGTTTCGGCGTCGGGTGCGGCGGGAGGAGGGGTGCTTGGGCATGGCGCTACCCTAGCCCATCTCGTCGGGACGCCTAAATCTTCCCGCGAAGGCGCAGTGCTACCACGACGAGAATCGCCGCGATGCCTACGGTCCCCGAGATGACCACGGCCTTCGGGATGCGGGCAAGGGAGAAGCCCGGCGGGTTCAGGATGGTGTTCGTGATGTCTCCGGCCCAGCGCACGTAGGACGCGGAGTCGAAGTGAACGCCATCCGAGCGGTGCCCCGTCCGCGTGATGTCGCGCGGGTCGTACCACTCCACCCCGAGCGACGGGAGGAGCGCAGCCTGCTGCTCCGTGGCCCACTCGTGGTTCCGCGTGATGTTGGGGTCAGCACTGCTGCTCGTGGCAGGCGGCCCGTACCAGATGATCCGGCTCGCGCCCGCGTCTCTCGCGACCTGCAAGAGCCAGCGCATCTCCTCGGCGTAGCGTTCCGTCCCGCGCGTGTAGGGCACGTTCGCGCCCAACTCCACGACCACGACGTCGGGCTTCGCGCTCGCGAGGCGAGCAGGGAGGTCGGGCATGCGGCTGCGGTAGGTGTGCTCCGCCCACCCAGCGTTCGCTTCCGAGAACACGACCTCGTAGTCGGTCCCGGCGAGCGCCTTGCGGACGTTCGGCCAGAGGGCTTGGGAGTGGCTGTCCCCGATGAGGGCTACGGTCGGCATGGTGTTCCTCTAGCGGTGGCGACGGGGGTTGGTGCGCGACTCGGGGTAGCGAACCATGGTGACGCCCGCGTCTTCGTCCTCTTCTTCCTCGGATCGGTCCTCGTCGCTCTCGTCGAAGCCGAAGCCTCGGTAGAACGCAGCGAGGTCGTAGGTCGAGATGTTGCCTTCCAGCGGATGCGCGTAGAGGAACATGGGCACCCCGAACTCGTCGGCGAGGTCGGTGAGAACGGTCATCGCGCGCGTTCCCGCACCCGACCGCTTCTTGGTGACCCGGATCTCGTCTAGGCTCACCCCGCTTGCAAGGTCTCCGGCACCCATGCCCACCGAGAGGTCGACCTTCGCACCCATGCTCGCGAACAAGGCGTCGAGGCCGCGCTCCCGGTAGGCAGCAACGAACGCCTGCGTACGGGCAGGGAGCAGGTCGAGATCGACGTACTCTGTGTCCACAGGGTTCCGCCGACGGGGGTTCCGCAGGATGCTCGGGTCGTCGGGGTAGAACGTGCCCGCGTTGCCCGTTGCGGACTTGATCTGCGTCGGCTCGAACACGACGTACGTGTCGCCCACACCTGCATTGAGGTCTTGCATGGCTGGGAATATGACGCCGTCGTATCCGCCTCGCTTTGCCTTCTTCAGCACTTTATCCTTATCTTCGTCTCGCCACCCTAGCGCGGGAGCGTCCTTTACAACAAGTGGCCTTTGGATGGACAGATAGACGGGCATGATGCTTCCGCCACGCCCGCTCTCCCGTGCGAAGTACGCCGCATGCTCCGGGTTCGCCGTAAACCACGTAGGAGACATCTTTCTGCCCACACCTCCGAACAAAGCAAGGTCGATACCGAAAGCCTCAAACGAAGACTGCGTCCCGTGGTAGACGACGAGCGGGTTGCCCTCGGCGTTGACGACCTTGGACTTCTTGAACCACCGCTTGAAGGCAGGCGTCTCGGTCTGCGGGTGGGGGTTGCGACGCACGCGGCGACGGGGGTTCGGTCGCAGGGGGTTGTCCCCGTAGTCGAGCAACTTGACCCTGCCTCTGTGCCTTCCCCATTGAAAGGGGTAGTACGTTTCCCCGATGAGCCGACCTTGGGGGTGCTTGGCGAGACGCTCACATCCGGCCCGCGCCTCTGCCTCTGAAACAGGCGTCTCGGCCCGCTCGGTCAGCAGCACGGTGCCGTCCTTCTTGATGGGGCCATCCTGCGAGAAGGCGTGTACGGGCATGAGGTCGGGAAGAGGGTGAGCCCTCCAGAAAGCGGCCTCGGCACGGTTCTGCTGGTCGCCGTAAGCATCCGCCGCGACCTTCGCGGCGAACCCGTCTCCTACGTCTACGACCACCCGCGCACCGCCCACTCCGATCACTCGGTAGCCTGCCTCCCGCAGCAACGCGGCCATCATGTCGTTGGCACCGTCCAGATGCCCGAGCGGCTTGAAGTATGCGTAGATGCGGTCTTGCAGGCGCGGAGCGAGCGCAACGAGGTCGAGGTAGGCCCTCGGCAGGGTGGGGTTCCGCCGACGGGGGTTCACTACCTGCGTGGAGCGGGGGAGCAACGGACCATCGTCGGCCTCGTCGGCGTCCAGCACGTACATGTCCGTGTAGAGCAGCCTGTCCCAACTAGGGTCCAGTTCGTGCTCTTCGATCTTTCGGATGCGCGGGTCCGAGACGGCAAGGATCACAGGATGCTTCAGGCTGCGGTCCCAGCCGCCGCGCTTGGCGTACGCCTTCGCCGACTCCAAGGTGCCGTAGAAGTACACGCCGTACCCGACGTCTCCCCACCCCGGATAGAACCCCTCTGCGAGGATGTCCGGTACGTTCTCCTGTTCCGTTACGTGGTAGAACGTGACGGGGTTCCTCCGACGGGGGTTCCGCAGGATGCTCGGGTCGTCGGGGTAGAACGTGCCCGCGTTCCCCGTGGCAGCCTTGATCTGGTACGCGGAGAAGACCGCGTAGATCGTCGCCGCAGGGTTCGCTTCGTCCACCACATCGTTGTACCAGTCCACCACGTTCTGGATGATGGTTCCGTCGTACCCCAGCGCGCGCGCAGCGTACATGATGGAGTCCGTGCTCGCGTAGTCGTCCAGTCGGTCGAGGCTCAAGTACCGGCGCACATCGGGAGGTAACTGCGCCGGTTCGATCTCGTCCCAGTTCGCACCCTGTGCGTCCACGACGAGAGGGTTCTCGATGCGGAGGTACACGTCGTAGACGCCGTCGCTTCTCGCGTAGGAACGGGCGACGTCCACCCTGTCTACAAAGATGGCTTTCCCCGATGCGTCTGGACGGATGTTGAACACGTCGAAGTCACGGGGTGAGCCGTGGTACACGACGAGAGGCTTGCCCCCGGCATCCACGACCTTGCTCTTCCCGAACCACTTCTTGAACGCAGCGGTCTCGGTTTGGGCGGCTGCTGCGACGTTGTTACGGCGCAGGCGAGGGTAGCGCATCAGACCATACTCCGGTCGCTCGATACGTTGTTCTCGTACCAGTCGATCAACTCCCGCTGCTCCGCGTTCGTAAGCGCGCCGTGTCGCTCCTCGAACGCGGCGATGCGCGGGGGAAGCGGGCCCCAGCCGTCGCACACCCAGTCCATGAGGTAGACGTTCGCACGCCTCACCTGTTGCTTCTCCGCTGCCGTGAGCGGCGCAGCGGAGAACTTCTTGCGCGGGGGGTTCCGCCGACGGGGGTTGCTGCGCGGGACGAGGAGTTCTGGCATCCGGTAGGTCGTGATGTCCACGTCCTCCAAGCGTCGGACGCTCTGTTGATAGCGGATCGCGTCCGCCTCGTCGCCGTACCAGAGATACGCGTTGGCGTGCTTCATCTCGCCGACGAGCGTTCCGGGCACGAGAGCAACAGGCTCCGGCTTGTAGCGGGTGACCTTGTCGAGGTCTTTCCCCGTGAGCGACGTGTAGGTGCGCTGCCAGTTGGCAGGGTGAAGCGCGAAGGCGTGTGTCGCGCGCTCGGGCACCAGTTCTGCAAGCCGAGCGACCCGCGCCGCATCGCTCCGCATCCCGCCGATCTTGGTGAGGCGCACACCGCTACCGGAAGCAACGAGCAACTCGCCCGTGTCCTCGTCGTATCGGACGGCAGGCTTCGGGTTCCGCCGACGGGGGTTGGTGACGCGCTCGACGGTCACCGAGCCCCGCTTGCCCGGCGCGGAGGCGCGGCCCGCGCGCGATGCCCGCTCCACAGTGTCGTAGATGCGCCCGCCCGAGAGTGTCGTCTCGCTCGCCACCCGCACCATCGCACGGTCCCACGGCGCTCCGCCCTGCGCAGGGTAGGCGCGCTTCCTGCCGCCCTTGGCGACGAACCGGGTGCGGTAGGTGCCGGGGATGCCACGACGCACGTCGAGCCCGCCCCGCCGGGGGTTCCGCAGGATGCTGGGGTCGTTCGGGTCAAAGGTGCCCGCGTTGCTCGTGGCGGACTTGATCTGCTTGGGGTCGAAGACGATGTAGGTGTTCGAGAGGATGTCGTCTCCGTGATGGGTGTCGTAGATGTTCAGGAAGACAACACCGTCGTGGCCCTTATCTTCTGCAAGACCGACGATGTCGTCTGCGTAGTAGAACGATCCCTCGAACGGGACGTAGGACCAGTTCTCACCCTGCGCGTCCACGATGAGCGGGTTCAGCATGCGGAGGTAGACGGGGTAGATCTCCGTGCCGTAGGTGGCGGCGTTTTCCGCGCTGCTCGTGAAGTAGATGCCCATGCCTTGGTTCTGCTCGTCCTCGTCGGCACCCTCGCTCTCTAGGATGTCGACGATGTTCGGGCGAATGAAAGTGTCGAACCGCTTGGAGGAGCCGTGGTAGACGACAAGAGGCTGTCCTGCTGCGTCCACGACCTTGGAAGCGCCGAACCATCGGCGGAACGCGGGGGTAGAGGTCTGATCGCGGGGGTTCTTCTGCACGGGCACCACTTCGCGGGGCCAGCGGTGCATGTGTGTCCCCTCATCGTCGTCTTCTTCCTCATCGTCAGCGCGGAAGCCGTGGCGACGGTAGAACCGCTCCAACCCCTCAAGGCTCATGCGTTCGTGCCCAAACGGGCGCGCATGCAGGTACAGCGAGATGCCGTGCTTGTCGGCGAGCCCGGTCAGGAACCGGAGCGCCTCGGTGCCCGCTCCCTGTCGCTTGGCGACGGCCTGCAACTCGTCGATGTGGATGCCCC
>Ga0214917_10005414_pt1 | contig 13636 bp, 8 predicted proteins | sample LL_1208_BB_MetaG_FD_177983 | JGI IMG/M metagenome (GOLD analysis project Ga0214917, IMG submission 177983) | Freshwater microbial communities from Lake Lanier, Atlanta, Georgia, United States - LL_1208_BB | ecosystem: Environmental > Aquatic > Freshwater > Lake | place: USA: Georgia | collected... | reverse complement strand
CCAAATGATCGCCATCCTTCCGGCTCCCTGGGGGGAGGTGGTGACGATCGCCGGAACCGTCGTTGTGGCATTGATTCTCTTCGGCCTGACCGTAGCGGCACACGAGTTCGGCCACTTTTGGGCGGCGCGAAAAATGGGGCTGGTGGTCGAACGGTTCGCGATCGGATTCGGACCCAAAATTTACGGCAAGACCATCGACGGGGTGGAGTGGCAGGTGAATCTTTTGCCCTTGGGTGGTTTTGTCCAGTTGCCCCAGATGAGCCCGGCCGAGGGTCTGGAAGGGAAGGCGGCGGAGGAGCACAAGGATCTTCCCCCGGCCAGTCCCGGTGCAAAGATTTTCACGGCCCTGGCCGGTCCCATGGCCAGTCTCGCTCTGGGGGTGGCCTGCGCGTTTGGTGTCTGGATCTTCGGCGTCCCCACGAACATGACCTACCGCACCACCACGATCGGGTGGGTGGAGGCGGATTCCCCCGCCGCGCGGGCCGGCATCCTGCCGGGAGACAAGATTTTGGCGATTGACGGACAGCGTCCGGAACGTTGGGCCGGACGACCCGGGGCGGTGGTGGAGAGCATCCTGCTGGGCACCAACCGGGATATCCTGCTCGAACTCGACCGGGACGGGCATGAAATCGTCACGGTCCGGCTCGTTCCCGAGCCGGACAAGGAGCTGGAAGGCCTGCGGAGACTTGGATTTGAAACCTATCCCGCCCAGTCCGCCTTGGTGGACAAGGTGATTGAGGAAGGGCCCGCCGCCCGCGCCGGCATTCATCCGGGGGACAGGCTTGTTTCCGTGGATGGCCGGAAAATCTGGAATCCTGCGGCGGTGAAAGCCGCGGTGGAGTCGGGCAAAGACCGTCTGGAATTCGGCGTGGAAGACGCCCACGGCAACCGACGTACGGTTTCCCTCCGTCCGGAAAAGGCCGTCAACCGCAAGGACCGGATGATTGGCGTGGTGTGGAAGGCCGGCGACATGCAGGTCACCCGGCCCACGCCCCAGGAGCAGGTGGGATCGGCGGCAGGCCTCGTCTTCCGCACCCTGCGGGCCCTGGTTTCCCCGGCCTCGCATGTCGGGGTTCAACATCTCAGCGGGCCGCTGGGCATCTTTGAGCGGCTGGTTTCACTCCTGCAAACCGATCCCCGCCTGGTGCTTTACTTCAGCGTGATTCTCAACGTGAATCTCGCGGTCCTGAATCTTTTGCCCATTCCTGTCCTGGATGGAGGCCACATTCTCTTCTCCCTGATCGAGGCGGTCCGTCGGCGTCAGATCCGGGCCAAGACGGTGGAGCGGATCCAGACGGCTTTTGTGATCCTGCTGGCCGGTTTCTTCCTCTTGGTCACCTACCACGATTCTCTTAGACTCAAGCGTCGTATGGATAAACCCGCCGAGTCCGCCGAGATGCCGGTGTTCCGGCATGCCCCGGAGAAGAAATGACCCAAAGCGGCGCCAGTCCCTACCGGTATGTCCGCCGCCCCACCCGCGAGGTGAAGGTGGGAAAGGTGGGCATCGGGGGACCGAATCCCATCGTGGTCCAGAGCATGATCACGTGCGACACCATGGACACGGCCGCTTCCGTCAAACAAACCCTCGATCTCGTCAAGGTGGGTTGCCAGTTGGTTCGGATCACTGCCCCGACCGTGAAAGACGCCGCCAATCTCAAGAACATCAAAAAGGATTTGTTGGCGGCGGGGTGTGATGTGCCGATTGTGGCGGACATCCATTTCAAGCCCGATGCCGCCATGGAGGCGGCCCAGTGGGTCGACAAGGTCCGGATCAATCCCGGCAACTTCGCCGACAAAAAGAAGTTTGCGGTCCGGGAATACACCGACGACCAGTACGCCGAGGAACTCGGCCGCATTGAAGAGACCTTCACCCCCCTGGTGAAGCTTCTGCAGGAGAGGAAGCTGGCCTTGCGGATCGGCACAAACCATGGGTCGCTCTCCGACCGGATCATGAACCGCTACGGGGACACGCCCCACGGGATGGTCGAAAGCGCCCTCGAGTTCGCGCGGATCGCCCGGAAACTCAATTTTCACAACTTTGTCTTCTCGATGAAATCCTCCAACCCGAAGGTGATGATCGAGGCCTATCGGCTCCTGGTCGCCTCCCTTGAGAAGCAGGGGCCGGACTGGAACTACCCGTTGCATCTTGGGGTGACCGAGGCTGGGGATGGAGAAGACGGCCGGATCAAGAGTGCCATCGGGATCGGGTCACTGCTGTTGGATGGTCTGGGAGACACGATCCGTGTCAGCCTGACCGAGGACAGTGTTCATGAAATTCCCGTGGGCCGCGCCCTCGTGAAGTATCTCGAGGAGCGGCAAAAGGGGAGTTTCGACGCGGACACCAGACTTTCCTACGATCCTTTCAGCTTTACCAAACGGGCCAGCCAGAAAATCACCGTCCATGGCGTGGCCGTCGGTGGCGAGGAACCGCCCCGCGTCTTTGTCTCGGCCAAGGTGGAGGAGGCGCTTCGGCCCCGGTTGGCGCAACTGGGGGATCTTGCACCGGAACTGATCCATGAGAAGACCCCGATCACCGAGGTGGATCCGCGCAATGATTCCGAGGTCAAGGCCCTGGAAGCGAAACAGGAGCCGGTGCTGGTGGCCCTGAAGGACGGGCTCGACGTCAACCCGGTTTCCGGCACGCGGTTGCTGGCTGCCAAAATTCCGGCCCGCCATCCGATTCTCCTGAAAGACACGCTGAAGCCGGCTGAATCCGAGGGCGGACTTTCCGGATTGATTCGGGCGGCAGTTCATATCGGAGCTCTCCTCTGTGACGGGATTGGCGATGCCATCCTGGTTCGCGGTGAGCCGGCTCCGGGGGCATGTCTCCGGCTGGGCTTCAACATCCTGCAGGCAGCAGGCAGCCGGATCTTCAAGACCGACTACGTGGCCTGTCCTTCCTGCGGGCGGACGCTGTTTGACCTCCAGAGCACCACGGCCCGCATCAAGGCGGCCACCCAGCACCTCAAGGGGGTGAAGATCGCGGTGATGGGTTGCATTGTGAACGGACCCGGGGAAATGGCCGACGCGGACTTCGGCTACGTCGGCGGGGCTCCCGGGAAAATCAACCTCTACGTAGGCAAGTCCCCGGTGAAATTCAATATCCCCGAGGCAGAGGCCGTCGACCGGCTGAAGGATCTGATCCGCGAGCACGGCAAGTGGGTCGATGCGCCGGCCACGCCCGTCACGGTCTAGAGGATCCATCCTCCAACTTCAGTTTTTCGTTCACGGGAAACGTTCACGTTCACGAAGAGAGCGAGGCATAAATTATCGCAGAAGTTTGCACAAAGCCGCGTGGGATTTGGGGCGGCGGTGGGATAGGTCGTCGAGCAAGGAACGGGCCGAGCGGCGGGGGTCATCGGCACCCAGTTGCTTAAGCACGGCACGTTCGAACCTCTCCACGAGCCTTTGGTGGGGTTCTTTGTCTTCCAGCCAGTCCAGGGCAAGCCCGAGAAGCCCATGGAGCGATTCCAGATTCGAATCCGGCTCGGCGGACTGCTCGATGGTCTGGGCAAAGTAGGTGGCGGTGAGAATTCGGGCGTAGGATTGGCGCAGACCGGTGCGGGAGCGGACGACCTTGGCTTCCCGCAGATGGTGAAGAGTGGTCCGACGCGAGGGCTCCCAGCCAATTTCGCATTCATGAAAAAGATCGAGATGGCCCCTCAGGGGATTGCCGGGCTTGGCCGCCCCTTTGGCGAGAGTGCGGACTATCCCATGGTTACGGGTCATCCAGACGGCCAGGAGGCTGGTTTCCCCCTGCCGGCGTAGATGGAACAGAATACCTTCATCCTGAAGCGGTTGGCTCAAGTCCCCAGCTTACCAGAGTGGGCAAACCGGGAAGATAAGAGGCATGACTCTGCAAAGCGGAATGTGTAGAAAGCGGGATGGCGACGGCACGGGAAACGACGGTTGAAAAAGAGGCCAGTCTGACGGGTATTTCCCTTCATAGCGGGTCCAAGGTCCGCCTGACGGTGAAACCTGCCGGGGCGGGGACGGGTTACCAGTTCCGCCGGATGGACTTGGCCGACCAACCCGTGATTCCTGCCTTCCTCGAGAAGGTGAAACAGGTGGAGCGGGCCACCACGCTGGCGGAAGGCAGTGTCAAAGTCAGCACGGTGGAGCATCTGCTTTCCGCGCTGCGAGGTTTGGATATCGACAACGCCTTGATTGAACTGGATGCCAATGAGCCGCCGATCGGGGATGGGAGCGCCGCCCCGTTTCTCGATTTGCTCCACAAGGCGGGTCGTAAGGAGCTCGATGCCCCCCGCGCCACCTTTGAGATCCGCGAGCCGGTCTGGGTGACTTCGTCGGACGGCGGTTATCTGGCTGCCTTGCCCCACGAGGGTTTCAAGGTTTCCTGCACCAATGCCAACCACATCGGTCACCACACGCAGTTTCTTTCGATTGAGGTGAACGAGAAGAATTACGCCCAGGACATCGGCCGCGCCCGCACCTTTGTTTTTTACGAGGAGGTGGAGCCGCTGCTGAACAAGGGGTTGATCAAGGGAGGAAGTCTGGAAAACGCCGTCGTCATCCGGGGGGAGTCGGTGATGAGCAAGGAACCCCTCCGTTATCCCGACGAATTCGTCCGGCACAAGATCCTCGATATCATCGGCGATCTCGCCCTCTTTCCGGTCCGGATCCGCGGGCACATTCTTGCCGCCAAGCCCAGCCATGGGCTGAACCTGCAGTTTGCCAAGGCCCTCCTCAAGGCATGGCGTGCTTACCAGTCCGCCCTTATGCCGGTGGAAAACATCCCGGTGGGGGAACGGGCGCTCGACACGAACGATGTCATGAAAATCCTTCCCCACCGTTATCCGTTCCTGATGGTGGATCGGGTGCTGCGGTTCGAGGACGACAACAAGGCGGTCGGATTGAAGCTGGTGACCATCAACGAGCCTTTTTTCGCCGGGCATTTCCCGGGACACCCGATCATGCCCGGAGTGCTCCAAATCGAGGCCATGGCCCAGGTGGCCAGCATCCTGCTTCTCCGGAACACGGAAAATGCCGGAAAGCTCGGTTATTTCATGAGTGTGGACAAAGCCAAGTTCCGCAAACCGGTGGTGCCGGGGGACACCCTGATGATCCAGGTGGAGCTGACCAAGGCGCGGGGCAAGATCGGCAAGGCGTCGGGGCAATGTCTGGTGAATGGCGAAGTGGTCAGCGAGGCGGAGCTGATGTTTGCGGTCATGGATCGCTGAGAAAAGGGGCGGCGTGGCGGTCCATCCAACGGCAATTGTTCATCCCAAGGCCAAGGTGCCGTCCTCGGTGGAGGTCGGTCCCTACAGCGTCGTCGGGGAGGGGGTGGAGCTCGGGGAAGGTTGTGTCCTGCGTCATCACGTGAATTTGGAAGGTCCGAGCCGGTTCGGGAAACAGAACATCTTCCATCCTTTCTGTTCCATCGGGGGAAAAACCCAGGATCTGAAATATCAGGGGGAACCCACCTATCTGGAGGTCGGGGACGAGAACAATTTCCGGGAATTCGTCACCGTGAACCGGGGCACAAGCCCGCAGGAGAAGACCCTGATCGGCAGTCGGAATCATTTTCTGGCCTACGCCCACGTGGCCCACAACTGCATCGTCGGCAACGACTGCATTTTCTCCAACAACGGAACGCTCGCCGGGCACGTCACCGTGGGGGACTTTGCGGTGATCGGGGGCCTGTCCGCAGTGCACCAATTCTGCCGGATCGGGCGGCATGCGATGCTGGGCGGTTGCACCAAAGTGGTGCAGGACGTGCCGCCCTACATGATCGCCGACGGCAATCCCGCGGTGGTGCGGTCGGTCAATCTGACCGGTCTGCAACGGAAGGGTTTTTCCGACGAGGCAATCCGGGGACTCAAGGACGCCCTCAAGGTTCTGCTGAATCCCAAATACAATCTTTCCCAAGCCCGGGAACATCTCAAAGAAAAAGGGCCGAAATCGGCGGAAGTGGCCGAGTTGCTGGAGTTCCTGCAGACGTCCGAGCGGGGTGTCGTCCTTCGCTAAAGCCGAACTTTATTTGACGTTGACGATTTCGATTTTGGACGGATCCGCGTTGCCCGCCCCAACCAGCACCGCTCCTGCGAGGTGGGGAACATTGCCGATCTTGGGGATCGGGGGAACCCCCGGGCCGGGGTTGAGGCGGAGTTTCTCAAAACGATCAACCGCCATCGCGTCCAGGGCCACCGGATCCTTGGACGCCAGGAGAATTCCCGGCGCCGAGGCATAGTTGGCATCAAAAGACCGGCTGCCGGCGAACTTCACAATGAGGCCGTCGGCAATATGGAGGACGGTCTTGGGTTGGAGCGGGTCGCTGATGAGGATCTCCCCGATGGAAGTGTCCTGGTCGGCATTCGGCTTCATCAAACGTCGGGTGTTGTCGACACTGCCGAGGGCCAGGGAGGCACAGCAACCGTAGATCCCGAGGTCCGGATCACTGGTCATGGTGCCGAGGTTCACGACCTTGACGTCCTTTCGGGTGACCAGCTTGGTGTAGTAGGACCAGTAGGGGGTGCGGTCGGCGGAACCGCCGGACTTGGGAGAAGGGAGTCCGTCCATCAGGGAAGGCTGAAACTTCAGATCACCGTAAATCAGTTCTCCCATGGTGGGGTTGAAGTAGGGGGACGTATCGGGATCCCAGCCAAGCCCCGGGGTATCCGAGGTGGCTCCGGCGATTACCGCCCGCGTCTGCACCTTGTCTTGGGGTGTGCCCACCGAAAAACCGGAACGGGTGAGATCCCTCTCCAGCTTGTCCCAGACGATGATGTTTTCCGGTTTCACACCGGCATCCAACAGGCTGGAGGTCACCGCATTTACCACCTCCTGGGCGGTGCTGGTCCTGGCATCTCCCAGGGCGGCGATTTTCACGGCGACCGTGTCGTGGGGAGAAACCCCCAAGTCCTTCCAGGCATCGGCGGTCTTGTCCTTGCCGGTGAGAGTGGTGAGCAGGGAGGCCACGGCCTTTTTGACCGGTTCAGGCTTGGGATCGTAGTTGTTGAGGAGGTTGGGGTTTTCCAGGTAGGCGACGCGGGACTTCGAGCCTGGGTCCTGGGCGAACAGGGAAACTCCGAGGAAGAAGAAGATCGTGGAGAGGCGGGATAGGGTCGGGGAACGGAAGGGAAAACTGGTTCTGCTCACGAAGTTATTAAGATGGGGGAAAGGGGGTTGGTGGGCAACTAAGGGGAAACGGTTTGTTTCCCCGGCAAGGGGTTGGAAAACAGGGGGATGGGATTTTCCGCCGACACCCTCGAAAGGGTCCGCCGTGCCAGTGATCTGGTCGAAGTGGCCGGCTCCTATGTCCAACTCCGGCGGGTGGGGGTCAATTTCCGGGGCCTGAGTCCTTTCAAGAAAGAAAAGACGCCTTCGTTTTACGTCCACCCGGACAAGCAGTTCTTCAAATGCTTCAGTTCGGGCACGGGGGGCGATGTTTTTCGGTTCGTCATGATGATGGAGGGGCTGGATTTTCCCTCCGCCGTGCGACGTCTGGCCGAGCGGGCCGGCGTTCCGGTGGAGGAGGAGCGCGGAGGGGGAGGCGGAGGTTCCGGCGGCAGCGGGGCGGAGCGGGAGCGGCTGCGCCAGATTCACGCCTCTTTGGCCATCCACTGGCGTGATTTGCTGCTGCATGATCCGTCGGCCGAATCCGCCCGGGGCTATCTCAAGGAGCGGGAGATTCCGCATGAGTGGATTCCGCGATTCGGGCTGGGGTATGCGCCGGCGGCGTGGACGGCCACGCTCGAGTGGGGAAAGAAAAACGGCTTCAGCGAGGAGGAGATGATCGCCTCGGGCGTGGCCCTCAAGGCCCAGACGGGCCGGGTGTACGACCGTTTCCGGAACCGGCTGATGTTTGCGATCCATGACGAGGGGGGGCGGGTGATCGGCTTCAGCGGGCGGGTGCTGGCCGGGGCTTCGCCGGAGGAACCCAAATACGTGAACTCGCCGGAAACGATGATTTTCAAAAAAGGGAAAGTGCTGTTCGGTTTTGACCGGGCGCGTCGGGCGATGGCCGAGACCGGCCGGGCCATCGTTTGCGAGGGGCAGCTCGATGTGCTGCGGGCCCAGGCGGCCGGATTTGCCGAGACGGTGGCTCCCCTGGGAACCGGATTTACCGAGGATCATGCCAAGCTGATCGGACGCTTTGCGAAGGAGATTGTGATTTGTCTCGATGCGGATGCGGCGGGGGATCGCGCGGCGGGCCGGTTGGGCGGCGTGTTGGTGGAGGAGGGGCAGGGTTGGGGGGGATTGGCCAAGGCGGAACTGGGTGTGAAGGTGGTGCGGTTGCCGCGGGGTGATGATCCGGATTCGTTGATCCGCAAGGGCGGGGCGGAGGCGTTCCGGACGAAACTGGAGGAAGCAGTCGACTTTCTTGATTTCTTTGTGGATTGGCAGTCGAAGCAGGAAGGTGAAAGCCCGGCGGGGAAACGCAAAGTGGTGGAAGCCGTGGCCTCGTTGCTGGGCAAGGTCGACAATGCGGTCAGCCGCACGGCTCTCATGACCAAAGCCGCCATGAAGCTGGGATTGGGGGAAAGCCTCGTCCAAGCCGAGGTGGAAAAGAGCCGAAAACAGGTGCAGCTGCACGGGGATCGGCCGGCGAGGGAGGCCAGGACCACCACCAGCGGGCAACCACTGGAGGTTCATCCCGTGGTGCGGGAGTTGCTCCTGCTGGTGTTGGGGGCGCCGGCGCGTTTGCCGGAGGTGGAACGGCGTGTGGATGAGCTTTGGTTGAAGAACCTCCCCGCCGAGGAGCTTTATCTGAAGATCCGCGATTTGTACCGGGACGATGCCTGGACCGGTCTCGGGGATCTTCTGCCGCATCTCAACGGACCCGAGCAGGATTTTGTCACCGGCTTGGAGGCGGGGGTGTGGGAAAAACATCCGGAGAACGACTGGGACGGGGCCTTGGAGCGACTGGCTTGGAGACTGGAAGGGGACTTTTTGCGGCGGGAAGCGGAAACCCTGACCGCCCGCCTGAAATCCCTGAACCAAGGGGATCCCAACGTGGCGGAAGTTCTTCGCCAACAAGGGGAACTGCTGAAGAAAAGGGCACGTTTGACACAGGGAACCGCGAAAGCTAACTCTTAATGTTTATGTTTGATCCCTTTTTCGTTGATTTGGAGTGGTTTTCCGCGTGAAGAAAGTCGCCAAAAGCAAGGCTCCCAAGGCTCCGAAACTTTCCGCGAGCCGGGCCAAGATCCCCGCCCCGGCTGCGGCCGAGGCGGGACCGGGCGATGAGCCGTCCGAAGCCGATTTGATGGCGGTGGAGCAGGAGGCTGCCGAAGCGACCAACGGGGCCGCCGATCCTGCCGCCAACGGCATCGCCAACATGGCCCAGAGCCCGGAAAAACAGGAAAAGCTCCGCGAGCTGATCAAGTTGGCCCGCGAGCAGGGGTACCTGACGTTTGACGATCTCCACGAGGCATTGCCGGAAACCGTCAACCAGGCGGAGCAGGTGGAGGGTGTGCTTGTTTTCCTGCGGAACTTCGAGATCGACGTCATCGAGGCCAGCGAGGTTGACCGTTACAAGAAGCCCGCGCGGGACGAGGAGACCGGCGAGCCGGTCGTCGAGGACAAGGCCGAGAAGCTGGATATCCTGGATGACCCGGTCCGGATGTATCTCCGCCAGATGGGGCAGGTGCCGTTGCTCACCCGCGAGCAGGAAGTGGAAATTTCGAAGCGGATCGAGGAGGCGGAGATTGGCGCCGTTCAGCACCTGCATAAGTTCGGTTTCATCGCGCGGGAGTACGTTTCCCTCGGGGAAAAACTGCTGAATTCCCGGGAGCGTTTCGATCGCGTCATTCAGGACAAGAAGATTGAAGGACGGGAAAAGTACATGGCCGCCCTCAAGCCGCTTGTCCGCCAACTTCACCAGGTGCAGGAAAAGGCGCACAAGGCCTACGGGCGGTTGATGGAGGCCCGTTCCGGCATCGCACGGCAAAGGGCCGGCAACGAACTCAAGAAGTTGCAGGAAGCGATGGAGAAGCTCTTCGTGAAGTTTTTCTTCAAGCAGAAGGTGCTTGAGGAGTTTATCGTCGTCTGTGAAAACACCCACCGCCAACTCCAGGACAAGACCTCGGAATTGGAGTCCCTGCACAAATCGAAATCGCGCAGCCGTCCCAGCGATGTCCGCAAGAAGACCCTCAAGGAGGAGATCGAGGAGATCGAGCACGGCGCCCGTCTGACCCGCGAGGAGTTCTTTGCCCACTACCGCGACCTGCGGGAATGGGTCCGCAAGGGCATGCGGGCCAAGACCGAGATGGTGGAGGCCAACCTGCGCCTCGTCATCTCCATCGCCAAGAAGTACACGAACCGCGGCCTGTCGTTCCTCGACCTGATCCAGGAAGGGAACATGGGGCTGATGAAGGCGGTGGAGAAGTTTGAGTACCGCCGCGGCTACAAGTTTTCGACCTACGCCACCTGGTGGATCCGGCAGGCGATCACCCGCAGCATCGCCGACCAGGCCCGCACGATCCGCATCCCGGTCCACATGATCGAGACGATCAACAAGCTGATGCGCGTGCAGAAGCAGTTGGTGCAGGAGTTTGGCCGCGAACCGACCCCCGAGGAAGTCGCCGACGAGACCGGCATGCCGGTGGAACGGGTGCGCGCCGTCCTCAAGATGGCCCAGCAGCCGATTTCTTTGCAGGCGCAGGTGGGCGACAGCGACGACACGACCTTCGGCGACTTCATCGAGGACAAGAGCGCGGAAAACCCCTCCGACATGACCGCTTACTCCATGCTGAAGGAGAAGATCAAGGACGTGCTCGAAAGTTTGACAGACCGCGAGCGGGCCGTGCTGGAGCAGCGGTTCGGCCTGGTGGACGGCTACTCCCGGACCCTCGAGGAAGTGGGGCGTCAGTTCAAGGTGACCCGTGAGCGGATCCGGCAAATCGAAGCCAAGGCGCTCCGCAAGATGCGCCACCCGACCCGCATCCGCCACCTGCGCGGATTCCTGGAGAACGAGCACCAGCTCTGAGCGTTTCCGGCGGACTTGAGTCCGGTTCGATTCAATTTATTCTCAAAACCAAGGGGGCATAGCTCAGCTGGTAGAGCGTCTCGTTCGCAATGAGAAGGTCAGGGGTTCGACTCCCCTTGCCTCCACTTTAAAAAAATTCTCAGATTCCCGGCCAGCCCGGCACGGTCCGTTGGAGATAAGTGCGGAGGCTTTCCCACGCCGCATTGTCCCGTCCCTCCTCTGACTCCACGCGCGAGCGGAGCCACCAAAAGTACGCGGGGGCCTCGGGCCGGGAGGTGATTTTTTCCAGGACTACGCGGGCACCGATCAGGTCGCCGTTCTTTCTCCGTGTTTCGCTAAGGACAAAGGCGGCGCCGTAGTCGCGCGGACTGCGATACCAGCGGGACTCCGCCTGATTCGCCGGACAGGCATCTTCCGGAAGGACAGGCGGGGGGAGATATTGGTTCACCAGCTGGACAGCCTCCTTCGTGCGCCCCTCTTTGGCCCACAGTTGGGCCAGCACCGGCCAGCCGGATTCCCGCCAACCGGACCTCTTCTCCAGCTCCGGCAGGATCGGGTCGGCTGCGGGGTGGCGCGCCCAGGCCAGAACAAGGTCCCCGATGGCTTTTGGCGGCCAACCTTGCAGATCGGGATTGTCGGTCAAAACTTTCTGCAAAACCGGAGTGAATTTTTCCGGAGGCAGGCGGGTCAGGTAGAGGGAGACGAGTTCCGGACGATCCTTGATCAGCGGAAGAATATGGGCCTCCAAGCCGGGGGAGAGGCGGCTCATTTTCATCATGTGCTCCACGACATGTTCCGGCCCGCGATTGTCAGCCAGGCGAAAGCGGGAGCGGGCCAAGGCCTCCCGGTAAGCCGGCAGGGCAAGCTCGGGGTGGTCCGGGATCACCTCGAGCCAGGCGGTGGCCTGGTCCAGGGGTACGATGAAAAGAAACGGCTCCAGGCGGGACTGAATCCCGAACTCCGCGGCCGTCTCCGTCTCGCTGTCTTGAAAAAACAGCAGGGCTTTGCCATGAAGAAAACGCAGCACCGAGTCGTATGGGGCCACGGAAAGACCCCGCTCCGCCGCCTGCAGGGCTTTTTCAATGGAGCCTGCCTTCCATTCGGCTCCCACCGCGGCCTTGGACCGGACGGCGGCCACCGAGGCCGGCCAGTCGCGGTCGGTGGCCACGCCCCAGGTCCAGACCAGGCCCAGGAGGGCAAGGATGGCTCCGCCGATCCGGAAGAAATGTTTCTCCCAAGCCTGGGCAGGGTGCTCCTCCCCCTCCCGTTTCCGGGCGCAGATCAGGCCGGCCACCATGAGGATGGGCCAGACGGTTCCGATGCGATGGCCGGGAACATCGACGAAGCCGTGCAGGCCAAAGGCCAGGACAGCGGCGGCACCGGCGGAGCGGGTGATCCAACCTTCCTGGTTGCGGCCGGGTCCCGCCCGAAGGAGAAAAAGAACAGTCCCCGCAATCAGAACCAGCGTGGCTGGCCATCCGAACTCGCACACCAACCAAAGCCAGTCGCTTTCCGGATGGACGGCGTTCGACTGGGTGGCGGCGGTCAGGTGGCGATAGGGAGGAATGAAGTAGGGGAAGTTCCCTGGTCCGGTCCCGAGCCACGGATGATCGGCGGAAAGTCCGAGCGCATCCCGTTGGAGCAAGAGGCGGAAATCGAGGGTGGAGGAGGAACTGCCTTCCTTCTCCGGACCGGGCTTGGCTTGGAGGGGGGCGGGATCGGCACCGGATTTTTTCATCCGTTCCAGCGGCCTGGCCCCCTGGTAGAGGAGGGTGGTGGCGGCGAGGGCGGCGCCGGCGAGGAGAAAGATCCCTACTTTTTTGTTTGGGCCGGCGACGGTCTGTGCGACGGCCCAGGCGATCAGGCCGAGAAAAAAGATTCCCAGCCCGCCACGGGAGGAGTTGGCGGCGAGGCAGGCGAGGATGGCGGCCACGCCGAGGAAGGAAAATCCCGCGGGCACGAACCGCTCTTTCCGGAGATCCGTATAGATGGTGCCGGCCAATAGGATGCCGGCGACGGCCAGCCAGTTGGACATGTGGTTCGGGTTGGGAAAAATCCCGTAGGCGGCGGGAACGGTGAAGGGAAAGGGCCAGCGCTGGGTTTGAAAAATCAGGGCGAGGATACCGGTGGCGGCGACCAGCCAACCGTAGGTGCGGAAAATCCAGAGGCGTTTTCTTTCTCCCTGCGGATTTCCCAAAAACCAACCGAAAACCAGCAAGGCGGAGGCGAGGAGAAAGAGGGACTCCAGGGAAATCCCGATTTGTTTCATTCCTTCGGGCATTGGAACCGGGCTGGTTTGGCGCAGGGCAGATACCGAACCCAAAAAAATAAGAATTCCTGCCCATGGGTAAAAATACCTTGGAAGGGAGGAAAAAACCGACCACTTAGAAATACATAAGCCATTGATTATTATGAAAATACCCAAAAAAATGGGTTGGGTCATCCCCCCAAACATGGCTGATACAAAAAAGAGGAATGGAGCTAAGTTACTCACAATCAATGAAATAAAAATTTTCTATTTAAAATCATACAAGCGAATTACTTAGGCAAAATACGATTGCAGATTTCTGGTAATGAATCACTTTTGTAACATTCAGACCCTTGAAATTTTTCATCCGGTGGTTAGGATACTATCATGAAAAGTAGTTATATCTTCACCCTGATCGCCATCTTCATGTTGATAGC
>Ga0214917_10005413_pt1 | contig 13638 bp, 10 predicted proteins | sample LL_1208_BB_MetaG_FD_177983 | JGI IMG/M metagenome (GOLD analysis project Ga0214917, IMG submission 177983) | Freshwater microbial communities from Lake Lanier, Atlanta, Georgia, United States - LL_1208_BB | ecosystem: Environmental > Aquatic > Freshwater > Lake | place: USA: Georgia | collected... | reverse complement strand
ATTATCTGGCTTGGCCGAATGGAAAGTTAAAAACCTTTGCGGCGATACGATGCAAGGGGGTGGAGACGCATGGCACGGGCTGCACCTACTCAGCGGCCATCTGTGCCGGCCTGGCGAAAGGGCTTTCTTTGGAGAAGGCTGTGGAGAAGGGGAAGAAGTTTATTACTCGTGCGATTGAGAAGCATCTTCGATTGGGTCGGTATATGCCTTTAAATCATCTGAAAGCATGAAGACGAATTGGCCGATGCGTCGGCCTTTGTTTCCAGTTGCGGTGGCGGGATTGGTGGGGACGGTGATCGGTTTGGGTTGCGGGCAGAATCCATGGATTTGGCTGGGAGTGGCCTGCATTGGGACGGTCTTTTCCTCGTGGGGTCCAAAAAAATCGAGAACACCTGCAGTCTGGCTTTTTGTCCTTGGGGTGTTCGCTCTTTATTCGGGGGCTCGGGCCTATGCTCCAGCTCGCGAATCGTTGAGGGCTCGGGCGGGGTCGGAGGGCGGGACGGTACGGATTGAGGGATGGGTTGCAGAGTTACCGACGGAAAGAATTTGGGAAAACGGGGGGGGAGCGATGGAGGCCGAACTAGAGGCGACTTCTCTTTTTGGCGAAACAGGTTGGGAAAGAACGAGTGGGAGGGTTTTGTTGCGGGTGGATCCGTCTCCGGAAAAAATGCCCAGAGTGGGGGAAGTTGTTCGAGTGGCCGGATATCTAACTTTGCCGGAGAGGTCGAGGAATCCGGGTGAGTTTGACCGAATCCGGCACCTGCAATCGAGAGGTTTGGATTATATTCTCAAGGTCCGATCCAAAGATTTGGAAAGCAGCGGAGTGAAAAAGGGGGTTTGGTTGGAAAAAATGGCGGCGGGATTGCGGTCGCATATGCTGGAGGCAACTTCATTGGGGTTGCGGGAAGATCCGGAGGCTTCGGGATTGATTGCGGCGATGCTCTTCGGCTACCGGGACGGGGTGGGGGAAGATTTGAGGGAATCGTTCCGTGCAACCGGGACGCTGCATCTGTTTGCGGTCAGTGGACAAAATCTCGCGGTGGTGGCGGGAATGTTGTTATGGATTCTTGCCCTGACGGGTGCGGTGAAGTGGAAATGGGCATGGATGACTTTACCAGCGGTGTTTCTCTTTTGTTTGGCTACCGGGATGGAAGCGAGTGCGGCGCGGGCTTTTGTCATGACGGGGGTGCTTTATCTTGGGTGGATCCTGGGTAGGCCGATGAATCCGGCCAACTGGTTGGGGTCGGCCTTACTGGCGTTGTTGATCTGGGATCCGCGTCAGGTGGGCGATACGGGGTTTCAGCTTTCGTTTCTTGTCGTGGCTGGACTTATGGTTTTGGCAGGTCCAATCCAATCAAGTTTAGTGGGGTGGGGGCGACCGGACCGCTGGATTCCGATTCGATTGATCAGTCCGTGGAGAAGGGCGGCACAGGGGTTATGGACAGCTGTGGCGACAGTGGTGGCGGCCTCAATCGGGGCGTGGTTGGGATCGTTGTTACCCGGGATTTTTCTGTTTCATCAGGTCACTCCGGTGGCATTGGCGGCGAATGTGGTGGCAGCACCGATTGCGGGGGCTGTTACAGTTCTGGCGGCGGTTTCTTCAATGGTGGCGCCTTTCCTTTCCGTGGGGGCGATCGGGATGAATCTAATGAATGCCCGGCTAGTCCATTTGTTGGCGGGGGTGTTGGGGTGGATGGCGACGTGGCCGGGGGGACATTTTGCCGTGCCAGATCCGAGAGTGTGGTTCGAGCGGGCCCCGGCGGTGGAGATTGTGGCGGTGGAGGGCGCTACACCGACGTTGGTGAGGGGAAAAGAAGGGAACTGGCTGTTGGATCCGGGATCGAAGATGGCTTGGGCAAATTCAGTCCGACCCTTTCTCAATTATTATGGGGTGAATCGGTTGAATGGGGTGATGTTAGCGGCGGGTTTGGCAAAACGATCGGGTTCTGCGCAGGAGTTATTGGGGTCGATGCCCATCGGGTGGTGGGGAGAGTCTGGGTTGGGAGGGCGATCAGGGCTTTTGAAGGAGTGGAGATCAGAGATGGTGAAAAGAAACGAAGGGAGGAGATTTTTTAGGGCTGTGGATCGGGTGGATTTGGGGGAGGGTTGGAGAGTCGAGTTACTTTGGCCGCCGGAAGGAAGTGGTTCAGGAAAGGCGGAAGAGGACGGACTGGTGATGCGACTGGAGTGTGGAGAGGCACGATTGCTTTGGGCGGGATCCATTCCGGGTGAGGTCGAAGGGAAGTTGGTGCAAAAATATGGGGAAAAATTGAGGGCTGGAATGCTGGTCCAAGGGCCGTCCCAAGGAAGCAATCTTACGGCGGAATGGTTGCGGGCTGTACGGCCGAACTATTTGATCCGTTCGTGGAAAGCTCTTGAGGATGATCCTTCCCTATCGGTCGACTTCGATCAAATCTCAAAGGAAATCGGGGTGACCTTGGTGAAGTTGAGGGAGATTGGGGCGGTACAGTTGAAGCCCGAGCCGCAAAATGGAGCGTGGGTAGTCAGGAAGTGGCATTCGGAGTAGTTGGAGGTCAGGGTTGCAGACGGCAACCGGCGGTAGGGGCTTGGGGAATTCCGGAAAGGCCGGGCAAGTCAGGAGAAAGAGGGGGCAGCTGGAGTCGGGAAAACAGATCGTTCAGACCGGCGAGGGATGTTCCGGGCCAGATGGCGGAAACGAGGCCATCCGGCTGTACGAGAATGAAGCATCCGGATTTGGTGATTCCCAAACGATGGCCGAGCTGTGAATCGGAATCCCGAAGGACCGGAAGGTTTGTTCCGGTTTTTGTCATGAACTCATGAATCTGGTCCGCTGTTCCCGTAAAAAGAAAAAACCACGAGGCTTTTGTTTTGGTCTTCTCCATGGCGGCATCGAAGTATTTTGCAAACTCGAGGCTGCAGTCGCAGTCGTGTGAAAAGAAAACAAGCACCACGGGCTTTTGTTTGGGGAGTGCGGACCAGGGGACAGGTTGGCCATCCATTCGATACAGGACGGTTTGACGGATGTTTTGGCCTGTCGATTGGTTGAGGGTTTGCAGGTCGGAAGGGGGTGAGGGATGACGGCGTGAGATCTTTTCGTTGGGTACGGCGGGGGCTTTGGAATCGGGTCGGGTAAGTCCGTAGATTAGGGCAGCGAGAGCGACGAGAAAGAGGGCAATGGGCCAGGGGGATTTCATGCGAATCAATGGGCGGGCATCGCGATCCATGGAGGGACAACACTTCCCGGTTTCCAGCCATTACGGCGACGGACTTCGTCATCCGTGAGGCGTGGATCTTTCAGATAGATATAGTAGTCGTCTTGGCGTTCGAAGAGGTCGCCTTTGGCTTCCCGGGTTTCGCTAACCACCATGGTACTGGTGATCCGAATATGGAAATAGCCACGGATGAGTTCATCATATTTCGACGGAAGCAGTTTGAATTGAAAGGGGATGAGGGTTTTGGCTGGGACAACTTCCCGGATCTTTTTGTCAGACCCTTCCGGAGTCTCCTGAGGAACGGAATCCCAGTGTCCGTTCGCCTGATAGAAAATACGGATGGAAGGGCCAAGGATAAAGAAATGGCGGGATGAGTCATAGTTCTGGAGGAACAGATTCGCCCTGACATTGCCGTCGCCCATGGCGTCGAAGGAGTCCACATCGGCCCGGAGTTGGCGAAAGGCGATTTCCTCGGTGATGCGTTTTTTCTCCTGTTTTACCCAAAGGTGCCGTCCTTGGGACCAGGCGATGATTCGGTCGGTCGAGTAGAGGAGGGACGCTCCCAAAAGTAGGGTGCCCAAAAAGAAGGAGGCCGGCCCACGCCATTCCCCGACGGGAGCGGGTTTGGGTGTTTCTTGGGTCGCCAAGCCTTGGGGGGCTTTTTCGAAAACCGGCCCCTGTCTTTCGATCAAGGAAGAGCGAATAGGTTCGGGGGAGGGTTTTTCCGTAAGGGCCAGTTGTCCGGCGGACATCTGGAATACCCGGTCGGCGAGGGAGGCGAGTTGGTCGCCATGGGTGACGGCGAAGATGGCGAGTTTCCGTTCGTCCCGAAGTTCCCGGATGACTTTGAGGATTTCTTCCTCGGCCAAAGGATCGAGATTGCTGGTGGGTTCATCTAGCAGTAGAAGGGCGGGTTCATTTTGGAGAGCCCGGGCCAGGGAAACGCGGCGCTGTTGTCCGCCAGAAAGTTCATTAGGAAAGGCGTCCCAACGCTCTCCCATGCCCAAACGGGTGAGAAGTTTTTGGGCACGGGAGTAAGCCTGATGTTGGGATTCGCCGGCAAGCAGTCCCGGTAGGGCGGCATTATCCAGGGCGGTGAGTCCGGGGAGGAGGGAATTGGTTTGAAGCATGAAGCCCATCCGGCGAGAGCGGAGATGAGCGAGTTTCCGGGGCGAGAGTTGAAGGAGGTCCGTTCCCTCAAGGTGGAGGGTTCCGTCGTCGGGTCGTGCGAGGGCACCCAAGAGGGCCATTAGGGTGGATTTTCCGGAACCGGAACGACCACAGACGGCGACGAATTCGCCCGGCTGGATTTCTAGGGAAACCTGGTGGACGGCTGCGATGGAACCTCGCCGTGCGGGATAGACCCGGCTGAGATTGCGGGCGGAGAGGACCAGGCTCATTCGTTGTTCTCCCGCAGAAGTTGGTAGACCTCGCGCCCCGCCAGACGCCAGGAAGGAAGTAAGGCGCCAAGCCCGGCGACCAGAGAGCAAAGGAGGAGGCTCAGGAGAGCGGCGAAAATCTGTGAGGAGAGAGAGGGGAGTTCGAAGGTGATTCCGCGGGAAGTGATGAAATATCCGAAAGTCCGGACGAATACGGCTAGGCCAGTGGCGCCCAGGAGAATGCCCAAAAGGGCGCCCAGAAAAGCGCAGAGGGCGGCTTCCATTGCCAGCCACAAGGAGAGTCCCGCTCGGGAAAGGCCCATGGCGAGAAGTAGTCCAAGTTCCGCTTTGCGTTCGGCGACGATCCCGGCGTAAACGACAAGAATGAGAAGTCCGCCCATCCAAAGGCCCACGAGGGTGAACGCGATCGAGCCGGTGAGGATGGTTCGAATCGATTGGCGGACCTGAATTCCAAGTCCGGAGCCACTGATGACCTGAACTTCAGGAAAAGAGGAGAGGGCGAAGCGGACATGTCCCGCCCCGGCGCCAGGCGACAAGCGGAGGAGAAGGGACGAGGCAGTGCCGATGACTGGGAGGGTTCCGAACGATTGTATTCCGTGCGATCTGGATTCATTCGCTAGTTCGTCCACGGTAGAAAAAGATCCGAAGACCGATCGTTCTGTGGGACCCACACCCGTTAGGTCGAGTTTCCCCCAGACGACCAAGCTTTTCCCAAAAAAATTCATCGTTGAGCCCAGGGGTTCCGGTCGGCGTCCCCCGATCAGGACATCGCCCGGAGAGAAGGGGCGGGGCAGGTGTTCCCGGACCCAGGGCTGGATGGTGAAATCGGTGGAAGGATCGAAGGCGATCAGATCGGTTTCCCCATGGCCTTCATCCGAGGGGATGGAGAAGTGTCGTTGAGGAGAGATCTGTTCCAATCCCTGGAGAGATGTGATTTGTTGGAAAGCCGATGGGTCGAGCTGAGGGGCATTTGGTTCCCCGGTGAGCAGGGCGGCGGTCAGGTTATGGGTGATTCCCTTGGGAAGGATGAGGAGATCGGCGCCCAAACGATCCAGGGAGGTTTCGAGTCCGTGACGAATCGAGTCACGGACGACCAGCGTGAGAAAGATTGAGGCCGAACCGATCGCGACCGCGACAGCCAGAAGGAGGTAGCGACCGGGGCTTCGTCGGGCCTCTTGGAGGACCAGACGAAATCGCAGAGGGAACAGGCGGAATCCGTTGGGCAGGGTGGTTAGACCGTGCAACTACGGCTGAATTTCATCTCTTCCACTTTGGAGGGGACGATGACGCAGTCGTGGTGTCCGCCAAAGTTCGGCATGTAGCCGACCTGTTCGAGGGTATCCTGCCGGAAGACAAAGGCCCCGGCCTCCATCCGTTGGAATCCCGAGAAGATCACCACCGTGTACTTGCCGTCATAGGTTGTGGCGATGGTTTGGGTGTCGACGCCCACATTCCGGAATTTTTTGACGATTTTCCAATCCTTGGTGGTGACGACATAAACATCCGACTTCATCGGCTTGGGACGGAGGACGGTGAAAAAGCATTTTGAGCCGTCGATGGAGAAGTTGACGTGAAAAGGGGACGGGTATTCGCCCTGCCATTCCTTGTCCTTGATGAAAGTGATCCGCTTCCAGGCGCGGGGGTCGTTGCTGGAGGTGTCGAACACCGCGACATTGTTGGCCCGGAGATTGTTCATCATCACGAGATGATTGCCGGAAGGATTGAATCCCGTCTCATGGATGGGGTTGCCGACGGAGGGGAGGGTGACTTCCCAGGTGTCGGGGCTGTTTGAGACTTTTTTTACCGGCCAGTTATCGGCGAGACCTTCGTTGGCCATCACATAGCAGACGGGCTCCATCGTTGTGCGGTCGATGATGAAGCCACCCCCGCACATGCGGAGGCCGGCGATGGAGTAGCGGTTGCGTGGATCGTGCAGGCAGAAGTCCAGACCCGTCAGAGTCTGAGGGCTGGCGCCGGGGGTTTGGCCTCGTTCGACCAGGAGCTCGGCCATGGGGGCCATCTCGTAGTTGAGTTTGTTACCCTTGGTGCCGTAGTAGTCGTATTTGCCGTCTTTTTCGGGGGCAAGTTTCACGAGCCGTATGGTGCCACCCTTGGTCCATGTTTCGGCTAAGACCTTGGAGTTGGGAACCCAATCGGCACGGAAGGCGGAAAGGACCTTGGTTTTGTCCTGACCCCGGGCCCGGGAGAAAAAGCTGACCACATCCTTTTGTCCGTCTGCGCAGACAAAACCGTTGCCATCCGGGAAGGGGACAGTGTGCACGCCCAGGCCGATCCCCGTGGTTTCGGCAATGTCTTCGAGGAGTTCCATTTGATTCGATTTTCCGTCGTAACCGACGCGGTAGATGTGGTTGCCCATGCCGTATTTGTCGAGCATGCCATGTTCTTTGATTTTTGTGTTGAGGCCCCAGATCAGAATATTTTCACCCCCCTGAGTGGAGTTGATGAATTCGAAGCCTTTGTAAGGATCTCCGCTGTCGGGGTAGTAAGCGGCCAAGTGGTGGGAAATGGGGCAGGAGTCCCCGTAGTTCCAGTAAGAAATCCATGAGAGAGTTTTCTGCGTGGCAAAATCGACGGCGTGGGTTCCTCCGCCAAGTTTTTGCGGAGTGAGGTAGATGTACTTTCCGAGTGATTCGCGGATCCCCTGGTAAACGGCATCCTCTATCAGGACTCCGTCTTGATTTTTGGCGGCGTAGGCTGTGCCCGGCAGGTAGCGAGTCAGACCCGCACCGGTAAGGCCGGCCAGACCGGCAAAACCGTAATAAAAGAAGCGGCGACGGCTGATTTTTTCGAGGTGGGGGTTCGACATCGAACCAATTTGTGTTTTAGGGAGATAAGATCAAGAGCGAAAGCAGTCCAGCGAGTATCTTAGCGTCGGAAGAAAAGGTGATCGGAGAGATAATAGAGTTTTCCGGCTTGGAGGTGAAAAGATTCGGGAACGAGGCTGACTTGGACTTTTGTATTCGTGTCCTGCTTCTGGCCCAAAAATCTAAAAAGTTTACCCAAATGAAAAGGGGCGTTGTAACGAATCACGGGAGCGTCCTCGGGAAGTTTGGCGATTTGGCGGGCGTCGGCGATGGCGTCCTCGAGGTAGCCGGTCGCATCAATTAATTTGAGATCGAGAGCCTGCTTACCGGAAACAATCCGCCCGTCGGATACTTCACCCGGGAGTTTGTGATCGGAAAAGTTGCGTTCGGCGATGACGATGGATGAAAAACGGTCAAACGTCTCTTGAATCATTCCTTGGACGAGTTTCTTTTCCGATTCGGAGGCGGGGCGGGCGGGGTTAAGAAGATCCTTGAGGGCGCCACTTTTGAAGGTGAGGGTCGAAAGGCCGAGAATTTTGGAGAGGCCCTCGTAGTTCAGGGACTGCATGATCACCCCGATGCTGCCTGTGATGCAGAGCTCATGGGCCACGATGTGGGATCCGCCCATGGCGGTGTAGTAGCCGCCCGAAGCTCCGACGGAATCCAAATAGACGATCACGGGTTTGTCTTCCCGGACAAGGGTGAGTTCGTGATAGAGGTTGTCGCTGGCGGTGACTTCGCCGCCCGGGCTGTCGATATGAAGAAGGATGGCGGCTACGGAATCGTCATCGGCAGCCTGACGGATCTGAAGGATGAGGTCGTCCACCATGCTGGATCCGACTTCTCCGGGAATTTCCTGCGCGATGACTCCGAAGAGATCAATCTTGGCGATACGTTTTTTCTGGGATTCATCCCCTTCGACAAACTCTTCTTCAAACGATGGGGCCGAGTTGATGTGCGAGGATCCGGAGAAAAACTGATGGTCTTTGGACAGGAAGAGGAGATTGGCGAGGAGGCTGCTTCCAAGCAGAATCAGGCCCATGACGATCAGGAATTTGGGGGAGCGGGACATGCGTCTCGAAAGGATGCGACAGAAAGGGCCCAAGGGCAAGAGTGCGTGGGAAAAGGTTTTCCGGGCGGTGGGGGAGGCCAAGCCGAGGCCGGGGAAAGTAGCGGTGGGGGTTTCGGGGGGTGCGGACAGCGTGGTTCTGGCCGAAGCGCTTTGGAGGTGGGGGGTTCAGCCGGTGGTCTGGCATTTTGATCACCGTTGGCGGGGTCCGAAGGGAGCCGCAGATGCCCGGTGGGTGAAGGCTTGGGGCAGGAAACGGGGGCTGAAGGTTGTTTTGGGCCGAACGAAGAAGGAGGGGAGGACAGGGGAAGGGGAGGCGAGGGAGTTACGCTGGGATTTTTTTTCTCGGACGGCGAAGAGTTCCGGAGTGAAACAGCTTTGGCTGGCCCATCAGGCGGATGATCAGGCGGAAACGGTCTTGATGCAGTTGCTTCGTGGGTCGGGTCCAGATGGGTTGGCGGGCATGTCGGGTCGGGCGAAGCGGTTGGGACTCGAGGTGGTGCGACCTTTGTTGGGGGTAGGGAGGGAGGAAGTGCGAAAGGCGGCGGGGGAGGCTGGATTGAGTTGGAGAGAAGATAAAACAAACATGGATCAGAAAGGATGGAGGTCCCGGGTTCGCAACAGTGTTTTACCCTATCTAGCGAAAAAGTATGGGCGGGATGTGCGGGGGGCGTTGTGTCGAGCGGCGGAGATTCTCGCTGGGGAAAAGGAATATTGGGAAAAGGAGATCGGTCGCTTGGTTGGCCATCCCGATGTCCGGGATTGGAGACAAAAGCCGGTGGCATGGCAGAGGCGGGCGATTCGAGGTTGGTTGGAGCGCTTGGGTCAACGCGGGGCAAATCTTTCCGAGATTGAGGGAGTGAGAAAATTATTGGAGGGGGGCAAGACGGCGTGTTGGCAGTTGAGGGGAGGGAGAGTCCAACGATCGGGGAATAAGCTGTTCTGGCGCAGGGAAATGGGTCGCATTGCTAAAGCCGGAAATCGGTGATACTTTCTTTCTTTTCGATTATGCCCAATCCCCGTAGCAACTCACGCAAGCCGCCGAAACTTCCCCGGCCTCCTTTGCGTCGTCAGGACCCTTCGAAAGGCGACGGCCCGAACTGGCGGGGTGTGGTTCTTTTCCTAGTGTGCGCATCGGTTCTTCTTCTGGCGTTTTATGCGCACCAGAGTCAGAACGCGGCTTCGGTGAGGGAGCTCTCCTTTGCGGAGTTCGAGGGATATCTAAAGGAAGGGAAGGTCAAGGATGTGACTTTGAACGTAGAGCCGGCGGCGGGGATCCGCTGGCTTTCGGGAAAATTTGAGCCCTCGGAAGCTCTGAAGAAGAGTGTTCGGACGGATGCGCAGGGAAATACGGGTTACCGCGTGACGGTCGACTTGGAATTCAAACGGGATTTGGACAAGGTTTTGGCTGCGAACGGATTTCCGCAAGTCAGCCAGAAGGTGATCGATAATTCAACCTGGCAGGCGTTGGCCGGGACGTTGCCTTTCGTTCTTTTTGTTCTGATCATGTACTTTTTCTTCCGTCAGCAGATCCGGATGGCTGGAAAATCGGCCTTCAGTTTCGGCAAGAGCAAGGCCCGTATCCTTTCGAAGGACAAAAACAAGGTGACCTTTGCCGATGTGGCCGGCGTGGAGGAGGCGAAGGATGAGGTGAGTGAGATTGTGGAGTTTTTGCGGGATCCAAAAAAGTTCCAAAAATTGGGCGGACGGATCCCGAAGGGCATTCTAATGGTGGGACCTCCTGGAACAGGAAAAACCCTCCTAGCTAAGGCGATTGCCGGTGAGGCGGATGTTCCCTTCTACGGAATCAGCGGATCGGATTTTGTGGAAATGTTCGTCGGAGTTGGGGCCTCCCGGGTGCGGGACATGTTTGAGCAGGGGAAAAAGACGGCGCCTTGCCTAATTTTTATCGACGAAATTGATGCGGTGGGAAGGAGTCGTGGTCATGGGTTGGGCGGGGGACATGATGAACGGGAACAGACCCTGAACGCTCTGCTCGTTGAGATGGATGGAATCGATACCGCCGAAGGAGTCATCATCATTGCGGCGACCAACCGAAAGGATGTTTTGGATCCGGCCCTTCTGAGACCCGGACGTTTTGACCGGGAGGTGCACATCAATCTTCCGGACGTGAAGGGTCGGGAGGAGATTCTAAAAGTTCACGCCAAGAAGGTGAAAGCGGTGGAGACGGTTTCCTGGGCGACCTTGGCCCGGAGCACTCCGGGATTTTCAGGAGCCGAACTTGCGAACGTGATCAATGAGGCGGCTTTGATGGCAGCCCGCAGGGATGCGGAGGCGATCACCCAGGCGGATCTGGAGGAGGCAAGGGACAAAGTGCGGTTTGGGCGGGAACGGCGAAGTTTGGCGATGAGTGACGACCAGAAAAAGCTCACGGCCTACCACGAGGCGGGACATGCGATGTTGAACATCGCCTTGGAGCACACCGATCCGTTGCACAAGGTTTCGATCATTCCGCGGGGGCCGGCCTTGGGGGTGACCATGATGTTGCCGACGGAGGATCGGTACGGGTACGGAAAGAAGAAGGTGCTGGATGATCTTTGTGTGGCGATGGGGGGGCGGGTTGCGGAAGAGATGTTTCTCGGAGATATTTCGAGTGGGGCGAGCGGGGACATCAAGATGGCCACCTGGTATGCAAAGAAGATGGTTTGTGAATGGGGAATGAGCGGAAAGATGGGAATGATCGAATACGGCGATCACGAGGATTATGTGTTTCTCGGCCGCGATATTGGTCGGTCCCGTGGTTACAGCGAAAACACCGCCCGGCAAATCGATGAGGAAGTGCACCAGATCGTCAACGGGGCGTATGAGCGGGCTACAAAGATTCTCGAGGAGAACCGGACGAAGGTGGAGTTGATTGCCGCAGCCCTGCTGGAATACGAGACGCTGGACGGGGCCCAAGTGGAAGAAATCGTAAAGCATGGACGGATGATGAATCCTCCGCCGAAGGGGCTTTCGAGCCCCAGTTCCCCTCTTCCCAGCGAGCCCCTGCCGGCGAACCGGCCAGTGGAGAAGATGAAGGATAAGGACGGAATCCTGCCCGGTCTCGAAGGTGCGCCCGCCGGGGCTTAACGCATTTTCTCTGGAACGATGACCTCCCCCGCCACGCAGACGTGGCTTTGCGGGAATAAAAACATTCCTATTCCCGTTTCTCGTCCCCTGATATTGGGGATTCTGAATGTCACGCCGGATTCATTTTCAGATGGTGGAAAATTTGCTCAAACGGCAGATGCTGTCCGGCAAGGAATCCTACTTTTACAGTCGGCGGACGGGGTGGATGTCGGCGGGGAATCGACCCGGCCAGGCGCGGAGGGCATTTCGGCCAAAGAAGAGCGAGCGAGGGTGATTCCCGTCTTGAAGGAGTTAAGAAAAGAGATTCCCAAGGCATTATTGTCGGTGGATACCTACAAGGCCGAGGTGGCGAAGGCTGCGATCGGGGAGGTCGGAGTGGAGGTTGTGAATGATGTGGGGGGAGGGGCATGGGATCCCGGAATGTGGGAAGCGATTGCTACCACGGGGGTGGGCTATGTCTGCATGCATGCAGGTGGAAAACCCAGGGAGATGCAGAAGAACCCCAGTTATCAAGATGTGGTTAAGGAAGTGGGGGATATTCTAATGGAGAAGCTGGCTAAAATGACCGAGGCGGGGATTTCCCAAGAGCGTGTGGTGTTGGATGTGGGTATTGGATTCGGTAAATCAACGGAGCATAACCGCGTGCTTTTGGAGGCAGATTGGACCGGATTGTGCCGTCCCCTCCTTTGGGGTCTTTCGCGAAAGTCATTTTTGGCAACGACTCAGCTCGAGAAGAAACTGAAGGACCGGGATGAGGCGTTGGATTGGTGGCACCGGGAATTGTTGAGAAAAAGCGGGGGGATGGTTTGGCGGGTGCATGATCCAGAACGAGTTCGAAAAGGGGCAGGATTGCTTTAAATTCCGGGTTTTTCGGTTTGCCCGGCAGAGAAAACAGATAAGGTTCAAGGATGAGCGAAGAGATCTCTTTACGCAGGGAAGTGGAGGCAACGGCTATACCGGCAGGAACTAAAAAAGTTCTGCCTTCGGGAACAGCCGTTGTGGTCACCCAGGATTTGGGTGGGACTTTCACCATTCATGCGACGCATGACGGCGGATTATTCCGATTGGAGGGGAAGGATGCCGATGCCTTGGGAAGAAAAGTCGTCGAAACACAGGTTCCGACGGTGGGCAAGGAAGCGGGGGAAGATGAAGTTTGGGCCGTGTTAAAGACGTGTTATGACCCGGAAATCCCGGTGAACATTGTGGATCTTGGTCTGATTTACAGTATGGAAATCAAGAAAACCGACGGAGGGGGGAAGCGGGCGGAAGTGAAGATGACGCTGACGGCCCAAGGATGCGGGATGGGACCTTCAATTGCGGCGGATGCCCGGCAGAAAATTCTTACGTTACCCGGGGTTCAAGAGGCCCAGGTTGATGTGGTCTGGGATCCGCCTTGGGGACCCCAGATGATCACGCCGGACGGGCGCAAGAAGCTGGGGATGGATTAGTCGCATGTTTGTCATTCCCTCAATTGATCTCATGGCGGGCGAAGTGGTTCGCTTGGCTCAAGGCAAAGCCACGGAGAAAAAAGTGTACAGCAAGGATCCGATGGCGATGGCGCGCCGGTGGGAAAAAGTGGATGGAAAGGTTCTGCATTTGGTGGATTTGGAAGGGGCGTTTGAGGGGCAGATGCGGAATCTGGAGATGATCGGGCAGATTGCTCGTTCCGTGAAGATGTCGTGTCAGGTGGGCGGAGGAATCCGGGATCTGGCGGTGGCAGAAAAGATTCTGAAGGTTGGGGTACAACGGGTGATCTTCGGCAGTGTGGCCTGCGATTCCCCGGAAACGATTGATGAGGCGGTGAAAAAATTCGGACCCGAGAGGGTGGTGGTGGGAATCGATGCTCGGGACGGAGTGGTGGAGACAAGAGGATGGACAAAGCCGAGCGGTTGGAAGGCGGTGGATCTGGCTGCCAGGATGGCACAGGGGGGAGTGATCCGGATCATCTACACTGATGTAGTGAGGGATGGGATGATGACCGGTCCCAATATTCCCGCAGTTCAGGAGATGATCCGGGCGTTTCCCGGAAAAGTGATTTCTTCTGGGGGAATCAGTGGTCG
>Ga0214917_10005412_pt1 | contig 13639 bp, 21 predicted proteins | sample LL_1208_BB_MetaG_FD_177983 | JGI IMG/M metagenome (GOLD analysis project Ga0214917, IMG submission 177983) | Freshwater microbial communities from Lake Lanier, Atlanta, Georgia, United States - LL_1208_BB | ecosystem: Environmental > Aquatic > Freshwater > Lake | place: USA: Georgia | collected... | reverse complement strand
GCTTAGGCTCGCGCTATGAAAGTCACGCTGACGGGCACGGGTAGCCCGATACCAGATGCAAATCGCGCGGGGCCGTCGACACTCGTGCAGTGCGCGGGGCAAAATATTTTGATTGACTGTGGTCGCGGTGTGGCGATGCGCCTTGTCGCCGCTGGCGTGCCTGCACCATTTTTGTCGGCGATTTTGGTTACACATCTACACAGTGATCACATCACCGACTTGAACGATTTGGTGACAACGCGTTGGATTCTCTCGCCAGAAGCTACCCCGACCATTATCTACGGTCCTCTTGGCACGCAAAAGGTAGTTGACGGCATGATGGCGATGTTGAAACCTGATCAAAAATATCGCCATGACCATCACGCTGACTTGCGCAGTGGGCCGGGATTGCAAGTTGCGGTTCACGAAGTCGTGCCCGGCGACGAATTCAAGATTGGAGACGTTCGTGTGATTGTTGGACGAACCGATCACCGACCAGTGACACCAACAATCGGCTTTCGAATCGAAGCCGAAGGAAAGTCAGTCGTGCTTGCTGGCGACACGGTGCCATGCAGCGAACTCGACGACTTATGTCGTGGCGCGGATATTTATGTGCAGACGGTGTTGCGACCTGATTTGGTTGAATTAGTCAAACAATTTGTACCGGCACTCGCCTCGCGCTCGAATGACATTTTGGATTATCACTCGAATGTTGAAGATGCGGCGAAAACCGCGGCGCGCGCTGGCGTAAAAACTTTGATGCTGACGCACTATGTGCCAGCGATGCAACCTGGCCAAGAAGCTGACTGGCTCGCACTCGCGACGCCTCACTTCACCGGCAAGATTGTTCTCGGCCCCGACCTCACCTCGGTTGAAGCCTAAGTTTCCGCACTGCTTTTTAGCAATTCTCGCGTACATCCGTAAGCAATGCTCATCTCACACATCTATGTGTGCCCCGTCGCAAGCGCCAAGATCACAAAACACCGAAGCCCGAATCTAAGCCAGTTGCACCGAGTTTCGTATTACGATATGATCATGTTCACCTTACAGAATCTGCGCTTAAGCATGGAGTTTCAGAGGAAGACATACGGCACGCACAAAATCAAGCGATCAAAGTTTTTGAATATTTCGACGATTTAGATAGACGACGAATCCTTATGATCGGACCAGACCTGTCAGGAAATCTCCTGGAACTGTTAATGGCAATAAATACAGATTCCAGCTTAAAAATCTTTCATGCAATGAGACTCAGGACAAAGTTTGATGGTTTGGTTAAAAATCAGGAATGAAGGTGGATTAAAAATGAAAAAAAGAAATCGTGTGCATCATTTAATTGATGGCGAAGTTTTAACGGACGCAGACTTTGAGCGAATGGCCGATGAATTCGCCACGCGAGACTTTGACTTGTCGAAGTTCACTCGGCTGCCTGGCCGGCCGCTAATGGGCAAAGCGGTGGCTGAGGTTGTGCCTGTGCGCATTGAGCCAGCAATTGTTAAGTCGATTGATCGTCGCGCAAAAAAAGAAGGCACGACACGAAGTGACATTATTCGCCAAGCGATAAACAATTATCTAGCGAGTTGAACGAGGTTCGACGCCGCGGGGTTAGGCGGTTGAGGCGTCAGGTGCGGCGGCGGTTGAGGCGTCGGGAGTGGTGGCGGCTGTTTGCATCGTTAGGCGAACGCCAAAAATCGCGATTACTAGACCAGCAAGTGCGAGCGCACCCAGACGCTCATCAAACAAAATCGCGCCTTCGATAGTGCTCAGCGCCGGCGTGAGAAAAAACAGACTGCTGACACGCGCCGCCGTGTGACGTGCGAGCAAAGTCATCATCAACAAAACTGCACCAAGCGACAGAACAATTACCGCCCACAACATCGAAAACACGGTGTTGCGAGTAATTTCAAATTTCCAACTCTCACTCAAACCCGATGCGACCGCAAGCACAACGCCCGAAGCCAGATACTGAGTGGCGGTGCCCCGCAACAACGGCATTTCTTTTCCGAATGCGCGTTGCACAAGCGTGCCGACGGTTAATCCAAGTATCGAAACCATCATTGCGATCATCGCCCCAGTCGTAACACCGCCATCTACCGCCTCAAGTTTTTCGACAACCACTGCGCACACACCTACTAGGCCGAGAGTCACACCGACGATTTGTTTGCGACTCAATTGCTCTCGCAAAAACACACGAGCGGCGACAGAAGTTGCCACGGGATGAAGCCCGGCGATCAACGCACTGAGCCCCGAAGGAAGCCCGAGGTTTATCGCCACGAAGACACCGCCCAAATAAATGGCGTGCATAAAGACACCGACAATTGTCGCGGCCGACCAATCGCTGCGCGCCATGCGTGGCGCGTGCAGCGCAGTTGCGATTAACCAAAGCAAACCCGAGGCAAGAAACATACGCACGCACAAAAATGTGAGTGGGCCCGCGTCGGTTGTTGCATAACGCGCAACCACAAACCCTGTGCTCCAGAGCGCAACAAAAATCGCCGGAGCAACTCGCGCGAGCGATTGCTGTTGATTGCTTGACAAGACTCAGATCTTAGTTTTTGCTACGGTTGTTTTCGCACTTAGTTTTCAGACGAAAACTAAAAATCCCAACAGAAGAGAGAACTATGAACACAGTGTTATTGATCGGGCGAATTCTTTTCGCTTTCATGTTCGTAACAGGTGGATTAAATCACCTCACGAAAGCCGAAGCAATGGCTGGTTATGCCAGCTATAAGAAAGTCCCAGCACCGAAATTTGCGAACTTGGCATCAGGCGTGCTGTTGATCGCCGGTGGCTTATCGATCATTCTCGGCGTATATGCCGACCTCGGCGCGCTCGTAATCGCTGTATTGCTTGTCTTGATGGCACTCAAAATGCACGATTTTTGGGCACAAACAGATGCGCAAGCAAAACAAACCGAGACAGTTGGATTTTTCAAGAATATTTCGATGGCCGGCGGCGCACTGATCATGTTTGCAATCGCTGCAACCGAAGGTTCTGACTACGGCTGGACACTCACAGACAGCCTGTGGCAATTCGCTAAGTAATTAAATTTTCGAATCTTGAGTGGGCGGCACCTTCGGGTGTCGCCCACTTTTTTGCGTGCCGTTTTATCGCCACGCCTTACACATCTGTCAAAACCGAACGCCGCAAGAAAAACAGTCGATGTGTATAAGAGGTGTATAACCTATGAGCATGGCCAGAACAAACATAGATATTGACGAAGAAGCATGCCGCCGCGTAATGGAGCGCTTTAATTTGACCACTATGAAAGACGCTGTCAATTTGGCGCTACGAACTTTAGCGATCGAGCCGATGACACTCGACGAGGCACTTGCAATGGAGGGCACAGGCTGGGAAGGCGACCTCGCCGCAATGCGCACCACGCGCACCTGATGTCGCTAATCGGTACCTCTGCATGGATTGAATACCTGCGTCAAACTGGGTCTCGCGCCAACATCGAAGTTCGACGAACGCTAAACGTTGACCCAGAAATTTGCGACGTGATTCGCATGGAGATTCTGGCTGGCGCTCGCGACCAACAACATTTGACCCAACTAGAAAAACTATTGGCAAGAGCAACAACAATTAAAACCGAGCCCGTTGATTATGACAACGCCGCTGCGATTTATCGTGCGTGCCGTAAGTTGGGTGTAACCATCAGAGCTCAGATCGACTGCCTAATTGCTGCAATCGCAATTCGAACCAACACGAAAATAGTTCACCACGACTCTGATTTTGAAGCGATCGCACAAGTAACGAAGTTAAAAATCTACGCTGCGAAGCCCTAGCCGTAACTAGCTAGCTGCGGCCGGCGAGCCAGTCGGTTTCGTCGCGACCGAGGTCGCGAAGTCGCCGCACAACCGGCAACGGCATTTCAATCTCTTCGCCAGCGCGAACCTTGGCAATCATCGCACCGTTTTCATCCCAAATGTGACAGGTGTTGATCGTCGAAGCAAACTGTTTGACGCGTTGCTCTTGCAAATCTTGCGCCGACTGCGCCGAATCTTCACTTGCCATCGCAGTGCCAACACGCATCGACCAACCAGTTTGAATCGCCACTGGCGCCATCGCCGCAAGTAGCGCGCCAATATGTGTGCAACCGCGCGAACTGCCGAAAAGTTCGCGAACCTTGGCATTGAAACCGCGCGCAATCGACATGCCTTCGAGCTTTTTGTAGTGGTCGGTGATGTTTGTGCAACCTAAGTGTGGGTGGTTTTTGAACTCAACACTCGCCTTTTCGATCAAAAATGTCGGGTAGACAATCTGTAAATCGACAATCATGTGATGCATCCAAATCGGATCAGGATCGTTTTCGATATAAAGACCCGCGGGTTTTTCATCGACTATCGCCCCGCGCAGCAAGAACCGCTCATCTGACATGCGAAACGCCTGCACTTGATACTGCCGCGTGTGAATCAAAGGATAATTAGCGTCAACTGGAAACAATTTGTTTGAAAACATGAAGACACGCTAACCGTGAATGTAATAAAGTGAAGTCGTTCAGCACATTGCCAGACAACTAGGAGACTCAAGTGAACACAACGATCGATACCGAAATCAGCAAACTGAAGCGCCTCAACCTGATCGCTGGTGCTCTGCACCTTGCTTCGCTCTTAGCGATCTTGTTTCTGGCCAACGATGCAAAACTGCCAGTGAATGCGATCTATCTGACCGAGGCACCTGGGACGGGCAATTTTTCTGATCCGATCAATTTGTTCAATCTCAAAATTGGATACATGGTTGCGGCGTTCTTGGCGCTCTCAGCATTTTTTCACTTTTTCATTAGTTCGCCAGCAATGTTTGCAAGATACACAGCCGGTCTGAAGAACCACATCAACGTCTTTAGGTGGGTCGAATATTCGATGTCATCAACGATCATGATCATTGTGATTTTGCAGCTCAATGGCACCGCCGACTACATCGCACTCATGGGCATCGCTGGTGTAAATGTGAGTATGATTTTGTTCGGCTGGCTGCAAGAAAAATACACGACGCCTGGTGACGGCGATCTTTTGCCGTTTTGGTTTGGTTGCATCGCGGGCATCGTGCCTTGGCTCGCAACTTTGGTCAATATTCTTTCTCCAAAAGGACCGACCGAGTCGACCACACCAGGTTTCGTCTACGGCATTGTGATTTCGTTGTTCATCTTGTTCAACTGTTTTGCAATCGTGCAATACAAGCAATATAAAGCGCAGGGCAAGTGGGCAAATTATTTGTACGGTGAACGTCGTTACATAATTCTGAGCCTCGTCGCAAAGTCACTTCTCGCCTGGCAAGTGTTTTCAGGCTCGCTCGCCTCATAAGTTTTAATCTTGAGTTATGGCGACTGGTGGAAGTAGAGAGAAGTTCTTTCCGGCGATCGAAAAGAAGCACGGCGAAAAAGTGGCTGTGTGGTTGAAGCGGTTGAAAGATCTCGAAACGACCAAATATCCCGAGCAGATCGCATTCTTGCGAGAAAATCATGGGTTCAGTCAGGCCCATGCCAACGCGCTGGTGATGTATCACCGTGGATCAAAATCATCGAACAAATTTGGCACGCCTGAAAACTATTTCAAAAACATTGACCCAAAAGTTGCCAAAACAATCAAGAAAATCTTTTCAGCAATCACTGCAAAACATAAGAACCTCGAACTCGTGATGGCCTGGAACCAGCCGATGTTGCGACTAGGCAAAGGCTACGTAATCGGTGTTTCGATCTCGAAAAATCATCTGACCCTGAATCCGTTTAGTATCAAAGTTTTGAAGCAAATTTCGCCGCGTCTAACCGAATTCGAAGTCAAGAAATACACGTTTTTGGTTCCCCTCGACTGGAAGGTCGATGTCGGCATGTTGCAAGCACTCGCCAAGGCGCGAATCGCCGAAATCAACAATTAGGTATTCGTAGCCTGCCGTGTTTCCAGTTATTGACGGTCTTCGGTCGATCGAGTTTGGTACGCCCGGCGAGAGTCGCGCTCGACTCGTTAATTTCATCGTCGATGGCAACAAACGTGCGACCGCGGGGCTGCTAACCGACTACGCAAAAGAAGGTGAGCCGGTCGAAAGCGTTGGCGAATGTCTTGCCATGGTCGACAACGAAGATAATCATGTCGCAACGCTGCGAGTCACTCGGGTTGAAGTTACTCAGTTCTTTGAAGTGCCCGATGAATTCGCATTGGCTGAAGCCGAAGGCGACCTCAACGCGGCCGACTTTCGCGCAAGTCATAGCGACTATTGGTCACGTGTCGGCGAGACAGTCACTGAGGAAACGAAAATTGTTCAGGTTTATTTCGAACTACTCACCCATCGACTGCGGCCCTTGCAGTCAAGCGACGCCGAGTGGATTTACCACGCGTGCCAAGACGTCGAGATTCAACGGTGGACCAAAATTCCGCGGCCATATACCCGCGAACACGCGAAGTCTTTTGTCGTCGACCAAAACGGAGAACTATTGGCAAACGCAATAATCAATTCGTTTACGGGCGAGCCTGCGGGCGTCGCCGGCATTCATCACATCAAAGATGGCGTAGCGACAGTCGGTTATTGGATAGCCCCGCAAGCGCGACGCGCCGGCGCAGCGTCAACAGCCTTGAAAATTTTGCCGACAATTGCTAAGCGACTCGGTGACGCAAAAACAGTTCGCGCAATAATCGCCGAAACGAACGTCGCATCGCGCGCGACGGTCGAGCGCGCAGGTTTCAAAGTCGCACGTAAATCAGCCGAGCAGTGCCCCGACGGTGCAGCTCAAACCACCGCCCTCGACTACGAATTTACAAATCAGCAATAATTATTTTGCGCATTGACATCATTGCGGCCCATGCCTTGTCAGCAACTGAATTATCTGCGTTATAAATTTTGCTGGCAAGAACACGTGGCGTAATCTGCCAACTCACCCCAAAGCGATCTTTGCACCAGCCACATTCACTCTCTTCGCCACCATTGTTTGTGATTGCATCCCACAGTTGATCTATTTCTTCCTGCGTGTCACACTGCACCTGAATTGAAGCCGCTTCCGAATGTTTGAAAAAAGGCCCTCCGTTTAAAGCCAAAAAAGGACGTTGATTCAGTTCAAACTCAACTGTCAGCACTGAACCCTTTGGTTTTATCGGGTGATCTCGGTAGTAAGTCGTATTCGTAATCTTTGAATTTGGCAAAAGCGAAACATAAAAATTTGCGGCTTCAACCGCATCGTCGTCATACCACAGACAAATAATCGGTTCGCTAATCGGCATGCCTCAAATTTATATCTAACTGCCGACTCATCTATCATCAAAAGGCAACTGAAAGGTTTAACTGATGCGTTATCTATTTGCCGTAATTGACAACCAGACAAATTCAGGCACTCGTGAAGAGACAGTCGCAATCGACGCATTCAACGACAAAATCGCTGCGAGTGGCCAACGACTGATGGCAGCAGGTCTTGTCGCGCCTCGCGATGCGAAAGTTTTTGATAACCGCGGCGATCAGGCGCTCGTGTCAGATGGTCCAATAAATCAAACGCATGAATACATGTCAGGTTTTTGGATAATCGACGCCGCGACCGACACACTCGCGCACGAACTCGCTGCCGAAGCCTCAAAGGCGTGCAACCGTCGCATCGAAGTTCGCCGTTTTCTCTAAATCGACGAGCCCCGACAACTGAGCAAAATTTTTATGCGCGCCGAAGGCCGTCTGCTGCGCGCTGAGCAACACTGCGCACCAATGCGCGGCGGTCACTAACTCTTCCTATTTTCTTTTCAAGCGGGCCGTCAATAATTAAAGTTGCCAAACCGTGCGCCAACGACCACATCGCCGTTGCCTGAACACGAATTTCATCGATCGATGCAGAATCGCCAACCATTTCGCTGACCGCTGCAAGCAACGTTGCAAATGCATCGTCGGCTGCCTTCTGCGTTTCTGGCGACTCATGCAGATGACACAAGTCGGCGCGAAACATCACGCGAAAGTGACCTTTGTTCGCGATTGCAAACGCGACGTATCGCTCGCACAGGCGCACACAAATTTCAGAATCTTCATCATCCCGAGCTGGCGCACCCATATCGGCGGCAAATTTTTTGAAACCCTCCAAAGCAATCTCATTAAAAATCGCACTTCTATGACCGAAGTGGTGATATGGCGCTTGGTGACTCACCCCCGCATCTGCGGCGATTTGTCGAAACGACAAACCATCGGGGCCATTGTCGGCGACATATTTAACGGCAGCACTAATCACTTTTTCGCGAAGTGACTGCGCCATCGCTTTCGGTGCCACGACTTGACACTATCAAGTTTTGCGACTAGACAGTGTCTATGTCAAACAACAATCCAACTAATGCTGACCTCACACATCCCGACAGCAAAGTGCATGAACGCCGCTGGTGGATTCTTACGATCCTTTGCCTCTCGGTCTTCTTGGTCGTTGTCGACAACTTGATCATCAATGTGGCGATTCCGACACTGGCTCGCGAACTGGGCGCCACAACAAGCGGCTTGCAATGGATCGTTGATTCATACGCATTAGTTTTCGCTGGCTTACTATTTGCATGCGGTGGCCTCGCCGACAGATTCGGTCGCAAACTGACGATGCAGATCGGCATGATGCTTTTCGGTTTGTTCTCTGCGTGGGCAGCCTTTACCGACACTACTGGCGCACTCATCGCCGCCCGCGGCTTAATGGGCATCGGCGCCGCGCTCGTGTTTCCCGGCACGCTGGCAATTCTCATCGACGTATTTCGCAACCCAGTTGAACGCGCAAAAGCAATCGGTGTGTGGTCTGCTGTTTCAGGTGCCGCAGTTGCATTCGGTCCAGTCACTGGCGGACTGTTGCTCAAATATTTTTGGTGGGGATCAGTCTTCCTCATCAACATTCCAATTGTCATTGTCGCCTTAATTCTTCAATGGCGCTTCGTTCCAGAATCAAAAGACCCAAGTGCAGAGCGAATTGATTTCGCAGGCTTTTTGCTATCAATCGCATTTGTCTCATTGCTTGTCTACACAGTTATCGAAGGTCCACACCGCGGTTGGTCAAGCACTGCGACAATCGCCGGTTTCATCGGCACAGTTATTTTGCTCGCTGCATTTGTTTGGCGTGAACTCAACACCGAGCACCCCCTGCTCAATGTTCGAGTTTTTCGCGACATGCGAGTGACAGCGGCAACGTCTTCAATTGCTATCGCATTCTTTTCACTGTTTGGCTTCACATTTTTAGTCACGCAATATTTTCAATTCGTGCGCGGCTACCCGCCACTCGAATCTGGTCTACGCACACTTCCATTCGCAGTTGGTGCGGGCATCACTTCGCCGCTCGCTGCACGACTTGCGCTTCGCTTCGGCCCGAAACGCATCGTGCCAATTGGTCTTCTATTGATGGGTGTCGCAATCATTTGGGTCGGCACTCAAGATGCCGACTCCGCATACTTTGGCCCAATTGTCAGCAGCATGGTTTTAATGGCGTGCGGTCTCGCACTCGTCACCAGCCCATCATCTGAGTCGGTCATGGGCTCGTTGCCACGCGAAATGGCTGGTGTCGGCTCGGCAATCAACGACACGAGTCGTGAGGTTGGCGGCACACTCGGCGTTGCAATTATCGGCAGCGTTTTTTCAACAACATACGGGCCGCAAATCGTCAAGTTACTCACGCCATTCAACTTGCCCAAAACAGCGCTAACAGCAGCCGAAGAATCAGTAGGTGCCGCATTTGTGGTATCCGAGCAACTCGGTGACGCAACACTCACAGACGCGGTTCGTGAGATTGCTGGTTCTGCATTTCTTGACGGATTTCAAGCCGCGTGCACAACTGTTGGTGTCATCGCTATTCTCGGGTCGCTACTGGCCTACCGATTCTTACCCCGCTCGTCGCCCCAACTGATATAGCTACAAATCTGCGATAATGATTTTTCGCATCGACATCATCGCCGACCAAGCCTTGTCGGCGACTGCATTGTCGGCACTGTAAATCTTGCTGGCAAGAATTCGCGGAGTAATCTGCCAACTGACACCAAAGCGATCGCGACACCATCCGCATTGGCTTTCTTGACCTCCGTCGGCGGTGATTGCGCCCCATAAGTTGTCGATTTCTTGTTGAGTATCGCATTGCACTTGGATCGAAGACGCCTCAGAATGTTTGAAAAACGGACCGCCATTCAATGCCAAAAAAGGTCGGCGATTTAGTTCAAACTCGACAGTGAGCACCGAACCCTTCGGCTTTATCGGGTGTTCACGGTAGAAAGTCGTATTCGTGATCTTTGAATTTGGCAAGAGCGAAACGTAAAAGTTGACAGCCTCGACGGCATCGTCGTCATACCAAAGGCAAATTATTGGCTCGCTCAGCGCCATTTGAGTCCTTTTGATTTTTTCAAGGCCCGATCAAGAATTCGCACGCCAGATGGTCCCATGCCGTGTAGCTTTTCAATTTCTGAGCGCGATTTTTTGGAGAGATCATTTAATTTCAGCACACCGGCATTTACGAGTGCTCGTCTAGCCGGAGCCGAAAGACCAATTTCGCGCCAAATTTGATCGCGCTGCGAATACCAATCGAGATCAACTTCGCCTCGGCGCACTGCGCACTTACTTTTCTTTGATGCCACCACCTTAAATTAGCATTACTTAATTAGTTTTATTTAGCTGAAAGTTGGCCACATCTTATGCGTTATCTGTTTGCAGTAGTTGACACCAAGACAAATTCGGGCACCCGAGAAGAGACAGTTGCAATTGATGCCTTCAATGACAAAATCGCCGCAAGTGGCCAACGACTTATGGCTGCGGGTCTTGTAGCACCCAGCGATGCGAAAGTTTTCGATAATCGTGGCGGTGCAAAGTTCGTCTCCGATGGTCCCGTGAACGAGACCAAAGAATATATGTCTGGGTTTTGGATCATCGATGCTGCGACTGACCAACTCGCATACGAACTCGCCGCCGAGGCGTCAAAAAGTTGTAATCGTCGCATCGAGGTGCGTCGATTTCTTGGCTGATGAAAATCTTAAATTACTAAAAATGTATGTCGGCGGTCGCAAACGTGCCGCCAGTGGCTGACGACGTTCGCTGCCAATTCCAATAAAAATTCGTATGGGCGACGATGCTTTCGGCTGAAACTTGCGGCGTCGAGTATTGACAATCGTCAGTCGTGTGCGCGTCGCCAACCAACACAGCGTCAAAACCACGACCAATTGCACCATGCAAAGTTGACCGTATGCAGGCATCTGTTTGAGCTCCACAGACGACTAGTCGACCGATTTCTTGTTCTAGCAAAAGTTTCTGAAGTTCTGTCGCCTCAAAAGAGTCACCAAATTTTTTATGAATAATTTTTTCTTCGCCGATTGGGTGCAATTCGCTCACGATCTGCCAATCGGCCGAGTGCATCACAAGCTCGCTATCTGAGTGTTGAACCCAGATAATCGGCACACTCGCATTGCGGGCGTTTGACACCAATTGATTGATATTTGCAATGACCTTAGTACGGCGAAACGCGTTAGCAACCACACCAACTTGCATGTCAACTACCAGCAAAGCAGTTTTTTTAAATTCGTCAAATCTGGTTGGCACACCTGAATAATAATCGCGTGGCGAGGCGACAGCTGTTGTAATTAGATTGAGCTTCGGCTCGCGCTTTTGGCTACCAATAATTTTTCATCAACTCTCGCGACCATTGAGGTTGAAAAACTTCTCCTTGTGGCCCGAATTCAGCCATCCACGGCTTTATATCTATAACTGGCGTGCCGTCTACGGCATCAAGTCCTTCAAGAAAAATATCTCGTCGGTCTATTTTCAAGACTCGACAAACCGTTACACCAAGCCGATTTGGCCGATCTTTGGCACGCTGGGCAAAAATACCGACTTTGGGCCACGCGGTGTTGCCTCGAGGGTGTCGCAACATTTCGATTTTTTTCGAATATGCCTGATCAAAAAAATAAACAACCAAACAATGGCTAAATGTTTCAAGACCAGTCAGTGCGTCTATGGATATCGAGTCTTCAAGCACAATCTTGCTAGTTTCCGCGCCCCAATTATCGTCTACGACTTCTTTTCGACTTGACTTAACTAAACCAATTGGTTGCATTGCAAATTTTGTCTGCGATTTCTGCTGAATTCGACTTAATAAAGTAACTACGAGAGTCGAAACAATAAGGATGCAACCTAGGCCCTGAAGCCCCGGTGAATCGTCGTTCTCTCCTACGACTATTGCCAGTGAACCGACTATCACCGACGAACCCACCGCCAGAAAACGAGAAATAGTCAGAATTATTTTCATGGTTCTCAACTTCAAATTAGTCAATGCCTTGAAATTTGAAAAGGGATTTATTTCGACTGCTCTGCGCGAAAGTGATGCACGATTGCATTCGCATGGCCGTGCCCCATTCCGTGGTCATTTTTTAACATTTCAACCATTTCAGAGTGACGCGCGTCTTTCATTTTCTTGAGCAACGATTTCCAGTGCTTAATTGGCTTGCCATATTTCTTTTCTATCGAAGGAAAATACGATGCGGGTCCTGTTACTTTTTTGACAGCCATGACCCAATTTTACCGAAAAAATTATTTCTCATTGTCGTGCGTGCCGCGCACGAGGGCCAAGTGATCACTAAGTGTTCTGACAATCTGAAAAACCAGCAACTCGGCAATCATAAAGCACGAACTAAAAACTGCAAGTCCGAAAATTCGATTATAAATTGCAATGCCAATTAGAGATAAATAGACGACGGTCGCGACGCAAAGAGTAAATATATTGAATCGCAACAATTTTTGCGCGTTTCGCGACGCACTTAATATAAGTTGCGAATCGCCCATCAATTTAGGCTAATAGAATTCATTCACTTAATAAAAGACTTGGCGATGGAATCTATTTTTTCTCTGTATTGGACCCACTCGCTTTCAGCAAACGGTGGCAAATTATTAGAGTTCGAATTCCATCCTCGTGAATCATCGATGTTCTCACGAATAATGTCGGCATGGCCGACATGTCTGTGCGTTTCGGCAATCATGTGTATGAGTACAGCCTGCAGTGTTGTATCTCGGCGGGTTTCACTCCACCAATCAACGTGACCAGGCGAATCAAGGGAGAGCTCAGTTATTGTCTGGTCGCTAACTGTCCATGAGGTCTTATAAAGCGACACAATTGAGTCGGAGCTTTCTTCTTTTGTCGCCCACATGTCGTCATTTGGCAGCGCATTTGGTGCGAACCAAGGAAGCTCAACCGGACAATCTCGGCCAAAAACCGAAGTGAAATAACCGATTTCAATGCTTGCCACATGTTTGACTAGGCCAAGAAGATTTGTGCCCGACGAAACCAGCGGTCGTCGCAAATCATATTCATTAAGTCCATCGAGTTTCCACAAAAGTGCGTCTCGGCCGACTTGAAGATACCGTTGCAAAATTTCTTTTTGAGTTTCCACAGATTTAGATTAACAAACGACTATTTTCGCTTGAGGTCGGTGACTGTGCCTCCGCTAACACGAACCAGATCGTTAGGTGCAATCGCGAAGTTGTCGTGCCATGTTCCTGCTTCGGCCCCACAAAATCATTAGCCCCGTCGTATTTCAACAAGCCCGAGGCAACAAACACATGCAGTTGCTTGCAGTGACCAAAGGGCGGCACGCCACCGTTGGTTTATGAAACCTGTTATCGCGTCACAATCATCTCGCAGTTACGTCACAAGCCTTCAATAAAGACCAAACTTGAGAAATCGGTCAGTTCGTTGATTCGCAGACTCTTGTAG
>Ga0214917_10005411_pt1 | contig 13639 bp, 16 predicted proteins | sample LL_1208_BB_MetaG_FD_177983 | JGI IMG/M metagenome (GOLD analysis project Ga0214917, IMG submission 177983) | Freshwater microbial communities from Lake Lanier, Atlanta, Georgia, United States - LL_1208_BB | ecosystem: Environmental > Aquatic > Freshwater > Lake | place: USA: Georgia | collected... | reverse complement strand
CCGCCCACGGGTTCGACAGACCGGTCCCGATGGCCGATTTAAGATCGCCGCCCTGCAGCGCCTGCGCCAGCAGCATGTTGGCCGACGCTCGACCCTCCTTCTCGCCCTGATTGGCTTGGTCCTGCCACGCGGCCCCGACGCCTGACTGCAGCACGCTGCCCAGCATCTGTGTCCAATGGCGCATGCCATCAGTGTCCATGCCGGCCCGCTGTAGCATGGCGCCCTGCTGGCGGCCCGACCGGACTTGGTCAGGCGTCATGCCCGAGTACGGCGTGTAGGAGCCTACCATTTGCCAAGCCTCGACCAGATGTTGCCGCCGACCGACGCGCCACCAGTCATCGGCGCGCTCAGCAATGAGCCCCCAATGCGGGCCAGGCCGCCCAGCATGCCGCTATAGTTCTGCATCTGCGCGTTGTAGTTCTGGAACTCCTGGCCCTTTGACTGATTTGCAAGCCCCGCCACGTCCACGTTGGCCACGTTGACACCCGGCGTGTTGACATACCCCGGTGTCACGACGTTGTTGCCGAACTGCATGCCAGGCTGATACTCGCCCATCTGCTGCGCGCGATTCTGCAGACCCTGGTTGAACATCTGACCCTGCAGCCCAGTCACGAGGTTGTTTCGCGACTCGTTTGCCTGCAGCGCAACGTCCGCCATCTGCGAGCGGTACGCTTCCGACTGCGGGTCAAAACCCTGGTTGGCAAGCCGATTGCGCGCGGCATCCTCCGCACGCTGCAGCCGCGGCTCCATGTTGGCGCTTGCGTAGCCGTAGGCGCGATCGAACGCCGCGTTGCTTGACAGATCCGGCCGGTTGTCGACCGCGTCGAAATACTTTTGCCCCAACCCGGACAGCCCCGACGCATAGTCCTGGCCCATTTGGCCCAACGTCTGGTTGGCCGAGAAGATTGGATTGCCTTGTGCGTCCGTCCCGGTCTGCTGGTAGTCGAGCCGGTTGCCGAACGGGTCCGATTGATTGACGCGGTTGAACGACGCTTGCTGAAACGCATTGCCGGTGTTCTGCGTGCGCGCCTGCTGCGACACCGAGCCCACGTCAAGCGGCGCGGGCGGCTTTGGCTGTCTGAAAAGCGATCCCATGAGCCCTGATCCACCTGCAGTCGTCTGCCATCATGGCGTACCTCAACGCATCGACGCCCACGCCGTAATAGTCCCGTGCCACGCCGTCGAACTTAAACCCCATCTTCGGGGCACCACGCTTAATTGTCTTGTTGCTGCGCGTCGTCGCGATCTGAAGCCGCCGCACGCCACACTCGAGAAAGCACCAGCGAAAGAACCCTCGCATCACACCGTGAGTCAGCGCGAGCGGCGCATAGAGCGTGAGGTCCGCCGTCGTCGGCGTGTGGAACGCGAGCACAAAGCCGCCCCGCAGCACGCCATTGTCATCAATGATGCCGAGCGCCGCGTGCGGAAACACACAGCGGCCGTCCATCCTTGCTTCAACCCACTGCGCCACCGTCCGGTCATGCCCGCGCAGCACCTTCACAGGTAGCCGCCCGGCTCAGCCAGGACGACAAACCCGTTGATGCGTAGCGTCTGATCACTGGCGCCTTGCGAGCCCCACAGGCTTGAGCCCCACAAGCTCACGCCCCACGCCGAACCACCCGACAGAATGCCGGTCTGCGCGTAGAACTTGATCGACCCAAACCGACCAATCGCGGGCGTGCTGATCCAGTCGTTGACCTGGCTGCCCTCGCTCGGCCACGTCGACTGATCCCACACCGCGCCGTCCCATGACGCCGTGACGCTGGCGGCTGAGTTGCTCGACTGAACCGACAGAACCGACGTCTCGGAGAAATCGGTGCTCATGCCAAGGCGGGGCCGAAGCGACCCGCTGGCCGTCGTCAGGCTCTGCAGCATCGAAAAACGTTTGTTCGTGCCGGCATTCCCGAACGGCTGGTAGGCTGTCTGCCCGATCGCCGTGATCGGCCTGTCGATGTCGGCCGAGCCTGTGTCTGCGCGGTACACGCATCCATCCGCCGAGCCGGCAAAGTACAGGTTATCGTTGAACACGACCCATGCGTTGGCGTTGTGCGCATCGAACTCGCACCACGCGCCTGTGAGCGTGTTCATGACATACTGCTTGGCCGACACGGTTTCCGCCGTCGGCACGTTCAAGATCAGCCGCGTGCCTTTGGCGTAGGTGCACAGCTCCCACCCGAACAGCGATCCGTAAGAGCGCGCGGCCTCGTTGATCGCGTTCGAGATGTTCTCCGTGATCGCGCGCCGACCCGCTTGCGAGCTGTCGAGGCTCAAGATCTGCGACAGAGGGAACACGCCTTCAAGCGTGACCAGCAGGACGTCCGCGCCATAGGTGTGAAAGCACCGCCGACCAATTGGCGTCGGCACATCGAACACGCCAACCAAGCTCCACGTGCTGGCACTGGCGGGGTCCGTTCCCTGGTAAACCGCCGCTTGCCCCCGCGATGACAGAAACACCGCGTAATCGTCGGACCCAGAGCCGCCGTCACGCGTCCATGTGGCCATGCCGACGAGGTGGCCGCCCTTCTTGAAGTTGGCGCCCAGATTGAACTCGGTCGCCGCGCCGGCCACAGCGTCGGTCGCCAGATATGCCGCTTTCGTCGAATCCTTGAGCGTGAACCACAACCGCTTTTTGTGCACGTTCACATGGATCACATCGGAGGCCGTAATGCCCGTGATGGACGGCGTCGCCCAGCTCGTTCCGTTGTAGTGCCGCGGCGCATTGGTGCCGTTCACGATGAACAGGAACGCGCCGGCCGCGGTCGTCATGTTGACCCACTGCCAGCGGTTGCCATTCAGGCTCGTCACGGCCGACGTTGCTGCCGCGCTCGCCGTGACATCCCAGATCTTGCCGCCGCCGGCCGCGAACATCTTCGATGATGCTGGCCCTTGCCAGATCATGAGGCTTTCGACCGGCGTCGTGTCAGATGCGATGTCCCACGCATGATATCGATAACCGCGCCGCACCTCGACATAGCCCGGCTGCGGAAACCAGTTCTTCAGCTGCACCGCGCGCTTCACGCTCATAGCGGCGAGCGCAGACGATGCGTCGTAACCTTCGACCGGCGCCGGCACGATGGCCGGGCGAACCACAGCCTTCTGCTTGGGGTTGGGCCGAAACGGCTGGAGCATTACAGATCCCAGTTGCCGTCAGGGGGCAGGGCGCGCGGCGCGCGGCGCAGATCCGCAGGCCCGCCCATCATAATGGTGGGCGCAGCCCCGTCGCGATCGATGCGCCGCTTGACGGCCAGCTCGTAGCTACGGAACGCCTCCGAGTAGTCGAACCCCTTGGCCCGCATGAAGCGCCACACCAGCCCGAGCGTGATGACTTCCTCGCTCAGCACGGACACGTCAGTGTCGGTCGCAAACTCATCTTGTGTTGCCGCTGGTCCGCTGGCGGTGCTGACCCAGTACATCGAAACGTATTCATAGGCGTACAGGTCACCCGCTGTCGGCGTCGGCGTGATGAGCATGTTGTTGCCGCGGATGCGGAACGCCTCGACCACGTTCGGCGCCACGGTCGCCTGGATCGCCTGCCAATCCTGCGGCGAGATCGGCCCGGTGATGTAGTTGTCGCGCGTGCGGTTCCAGAACGAGCCATTGACCATGCGGTCAAAGTCGTCGGGGATCGCACCAGACTGAACCGCCGTCGCTGTGGCGGTGAAGGTTTTCTCCTTCACCAGCCGTTGCCAAGGGTGGCGGTTGGCCAGCTCCTTGCCTTCCTGCTGGGCAAGGCCGAGCATCTGCAGAACAGTCGTATCGGACGAGCCCACGACCAGCGACGGCACGGGGACGCCCAACCGCTTGGCTGCGTTCTGGCAGATGGTCAGCAGGCTCACGCAGCCGCCTCCGTCTCAGCTTTGGGCGGGCGTCCGCGGCGCTTGGGGCGCTCGGAGCCGTCCGGCTCCAGATCATCGGCGTCCTTGGCGCTCTGCGCGAGCACGATCTGGCGCATTTCCTCGAGCTGGCTTCGCAGATCTTCGACCTCGGCATCGCGCTTGGCCATCTCGGCTGCCATGGCGGACTGGTCGCGCGCGGCCAGGAACCGCACAGCGTTCTCCTTGATCATGCGGCTGCCAGGGAGCGGCACGCGATCCACGACACTGTCCGCGCTCTGCGCGATGTCCTCGACACTCTTGAGCCCGAAGTTGCGCAAAACCTCCGCTTGCTCGGGCGTAATGCCAGGCCATGCCGCCAGCGGCGTTCCGGTGGTCGGCATCTCCTGGCCGCTTTTCCAGCGCTCGTACGCCGTTTTGATCGCCTCCCAGCGGTCGCGCGCCATCTGGCCGGCGATGTCCTCGCTGCTGACGTCCGCGCGCACGCGCGACAGCTCCGACACCCGAGCCACTACGGTTGCGCGCTGCGCCATGCCGGGCGCGCAATACTCGACCATGTCGACGGGCTGAATCGTCCCGTCCGGCCGCTTGGGGTACGCGGTCCAAAACTTGATGATGCGGATGTTGATCTTCGCCGACATCTGATGTCCTCAAAGGTTGGGGCGGGAGCCATCCCCCGCCCCATTGCCTCGGTTAGAGCGTCACGCCGATGATGGGGTAGTTCAGGATGCCGGCGGCCGAGCCGTTGGTGCCGCCGCGCGCCGTGGTGAGGAAGATGCCCTCAACCTGCATCGCGCCGGTCCCGCCGTCGTCATCGAGCATGCCGGCCGTGCCCGTGGTGTTGAGGCGCACGTTGGCCGCGCACGACGCCAGCACGTTCATGGTGCACGGGCCGTAGATCTGCACCCACCCGTACTCGCCCGACGCGAACGCGAACGGCGCAACCGCGGCACGATCGCCGCGGGCATCGTTGGAGGTCGACAGCGGCGCCACGACGCCCGAGTGCGTCTCGTCGAACGTGATGACGTCGAACTGCGCGATTGCCGCCGTTGCCCTGACGAAGATGTACGTCTTGCCGTTGTGGTCGGTGATGACGTCGCCGAGGCCGAACATCCGCCCGTCCGTAGTGGACGAGAACGGATTGGTGAGGTGCCACCCCGTGGTTGCACTGGTCATGAGCTGTGATCTCCGTGATTACGTCAGGTCGTGAATGCGGCCCTGCAGGGACCGGTTCGTGCACACCACCTGGCCCATCCAGTAGATGGGCACCAGAACGGCATCCTGGTTGGTCGGCACCTTCTCGTCGTCCTCCGTCCACTTCGCGTCCTCATGCTCGATGAGATAGAGGTACCTGGTGTTGAGGAAATAGCCGAGTTCGGCCGTGGTGCCGTAGTTGGTGTTGTCGTCGAAGATGACCGATGACGTCTTGTACTTCAGCGCTTCGAAGCCCGCCGACGCCATCTTGGAATCGCTGTAGCGCTGCAGGTCCTGCAGGCCGCCCTCATAGATCGAGTACAGGTCGTGCGAGAACACGATGAGGTCCGGCTTGTCATTGCCACGCGTCTGCGACAGCCACTGCGTGTTCATGGCCGCCTTCAGGTTGGCGAACGTGATCGCAGTGCCGCCGCCGGCCGCGATCTCGCCGAACTTGTTGCGCCAGAACGTGTAGGTGCTGGCATTGATGCCGCCGACCGTGCCCGTGCCATCCGCTGTGATGATCTGAGCCAAGCCTCCGATCTGGTTCGACAGCGCACCGTCGGAGTAGATGTCGACGCTCATGTTGTTGGCGGCCGTCGCCATGGCGACGTCGGTGCGCGCCTTGACGAGCTTGATCATCGCTTCCTCAGAGCTGTTCATGCGCAGCTCGCGCCCCGACGCAGTGACGTGCAGCGCAGCCTGCGCCCAGTCGTACTTGGCGGCGCTCAGCACATCGGAAGCGCCGATGTTCAGCGTATCGTAGCCCGAATAGCGCTGATACGTCTGGTTCTCAGCATAGCTGAGCGGCCGGCTGATCTCGTAGCCGCCGCCTTCAGTCTGGATGTTGCCACGCTCCTTGAGGACCGTGAGCAGGCCGTTGTTGCGGGTGACGTTGTCGACGACCTTCTTGTGCTGGTTGCGCATGGTCGTCGTGACCATTTCGGTGAAGGTTGCATTCGGCGATGGCATTGGGTGCTATCCTTAGTTTGCGTGGTTGCGCCGCCAGATCGCGCGCAGATCGTCATCAAGTGACGCGCGCGCAGCCGCCGGCATCGTGCTTCCGTTGACGTTGATCGCGCCGGCCCGTCTGGCTTGGCTGGCGGCCTTCTTGGCCGCATCCAGGCGCTTGGCTTCGGCTTCCGCCTGCTGCTCGGCCAACAGCTTCTGCCGCGTGGCGGGGTTTGCCCACCTGGCGCGGTCATAGGCCTGCTGGATCACGTCTTGCGGAGGGAGGTCGGGGTTTTCGGCCTGCACCTGACGAATGGAAAACGCCATCGTTTGCGCGCCGATTTCCGACCAGTCCGCCTTCGTGGCAGCAAAGTCGTCGATCATCTTGACGTAATGGTTGAGCTGGGACTGCTGCTCGGCCTGCTCGCGACCGATGACCTTGTGTCCGATCTGATCCAGCTGCTGCTTCAACGCCACGATTTCAGCTTGGAGAGCGTGGTTGCGCGCTTCCCATTGGCTGGTCTGCGGGTCTTGCTGGGCAAACGGATCTGAAAGTGACGCGAGGTCGATACCCTTCTGCTGCGCGATGTATTTGATGAAGCCCACCGCGTCGCGCTCAAGCATCTGATCCGCAGCGAACAGGTTCCTGACGTACGTCGCGGGATGCTCGTTGGCTTGTCGAATGCGATCCATGTGAGGCGCGATGACCTCATGGACCGAGTCGAACGCCTTGGCCTTTGCCCCGAGCTCGGAAATGGCCGTGTGCGCTTCGGCCTCACGACGGGCAACAATCTGTTGCACATCGGGAGGCAGCTGCGCCCATTTGGCTTTCGCGTCAGCCGACCAAGACTGCGGGGGAGGAATGGCCGGCGCTTTGGGCTGTTCCGGTTTCCCCTCCACAGGGGGCTTTTGGTCATCGGCCTGCCCCTCAGCAAGGTTGGGGGCGTTGTCTTTGAGTGCCGGCTTGCCGTCCTTGGGGGCGTACCGGCCGCTGTCGTCGCGAGGCTTGTTGATCTTGCGGAACGTCTTGCGCAGCTCGTCGTCGAGCTTTTCCTCAGATGAGCGCTCGTCCGTCTTCTCCGCACCCGATTCCGCCGGCTCTGGCTTGGCCGCGGGCTCGGTCTTGGGTGCATCTTGGGCAGGGGGTGGCGTCGTCTCGGGCTCTGCCGAAACGGTGGCGTCCGCAAGCTGGTCCATGGGTCCTTACTCGTTCAGGCCGAATGGCAGTCCGCGCTTCTCGCAGAACCGCTTGTTCTTGAAGCCGCGCGGCCGTTTTCGCGGCTCAACCTCGACACAGTCGTTGCGTGCCAGATCCTCGCGACGGTGCGACCTGGACGTGATCGGCTTGCCGTCAATGGGCGAGGCGTACTCGGGGATGTCGCGCATGACATACGGCCGGCAAATGCGATCAACCTTTGTGCTCAGCGGCTCGCCGGTGCGTTTCTCGACAAACTCACCATTGCGCCAGACAAACGTGCCTCTCATGCGCGCCCCACACCGTTCGGCATCATCGCCTTCTGCTGCGCCGCCTGCAGACCGAACGCCGTCTTTTGCATGTCGGCTTGAGCCTTCTGCTGGTTCATTGCCATGTCGATCTGCGCCGACTGCTGCTTGACGCCCAGTTCCATCTGCTTGGCCTGCATGTCCATGCCATGCAGCTCTTTCTTCATGCCCAGTTCCTGCTGACGCGCCTCAGCCTCCATCTGCGCCTTCATGATCTCCGGGTTCTGTTGGGCCTGCTGTTGCTGCTGCTGTTGCCACTGCTGGACGAGCTGCGGGATCTGGTCGAGAGCGTCCTCGGCCTGCTTGCCCAGATCGAACTTGCGCGCGAACGACGCATAGACCTCCGTGAACATCGGCAGCAGCGCCGGCACGGTCTGCACGATCCCTCCGACCGCTTGAGCAAACTGCGCCGTGCCTTGGATGAACTGCGACATCTGATCGAGATTGCGGGTCACATCGCCGCGAATGGTCGAGTCTGTCTCGATGTCGATGCGGTAGGACCGCATGGCATCCGACCGCAGCAGTTCCTCAACCTTGGGATCCATCTGCAGGCCGGTCATGATCGAAAGGTTTTCAGAGCTGAAGTGCCGGCAGAACACCGCCGCCTTCATGCGGAACAGATCACGGGCGACGCGGGCCACTTCCTTCTGCAGGTGTTGAATTCGAAGCCCCGCGTACTGCGCCTTGATCTGCTGTGCTGTGGCGGTCTCGTTAGCTTTGCTGGCGCCGCGCACGATGTCGGCCAGTCCAGTGACCTCGTAGATCGTCTGCTTGATGGCATCGCGCTGCGTGTACAGCTCACGCAGGGCCAGCACCGTCGGCTCCATCGGCATGTGGGCGATGGCCTTTTCCAGCCCGCCCGAGCCCTGCGCAAACCGCGTGCTGTCTGTCGCCGGCAGGTAAGTGCCGTCCTCTGCATCTTGCAGCCGGCTCAGGTCCGCCTTCAGCTCTGCATCGTAGATGCCGCGAACTCGAAGTTGTTTGACCAGGCGCGTGATGCGCTTGGTCACAACGTCCAGCTCCTCGATCAGGGGCGCGTAGATCGTGTAGGGGCAGACCGGCGTAAGGCTCGTCTCGCGCATGACCGGCTGCAACGGGCGCGGCACAGGGAAAAATCCTGGAAGCTGCAGCGGGTCGGGCTCAACCCTGAGCGGCTTGCTGGCCTTCTGATCAGTGATGAAGATCACCAGACCTCGGCGGCGATCCCAGATCTCATAGACCTTGCCGGTCTTGAAGATGCCGGCATCCGGCTTGGCGCTGAGGTCCTTCTTTTCCCCGCGCGCTTCACCACTGAGCGGCACCTCATCGTCGCCGGGTTCGTTGGGCTCGCCGGTGAGGTTTTCGATCTCCTCTTTCGTCAGGTCGTGCTCGAAAGCGATCCACGGCACCGTGTCCCATGTGCGGGCCGGGCCGCGAATGAAGCGGTCCCAGGGCACGACCTCGCACGCCACTTCCTCGTAGCCCTTTTCCTCGACCACCTCACCAGTCATGGGGTCTTGGGACTGGCGCCACTGCGGCTTGTAGCGGATACGCACCAAGCCGCGGCCGACAACCAGCGCGGCTCGAGTCATGCCGCGCATGGTGTTGTCAAAGTCGTACTGGTCGACGGCGTAGCCGAGCGAGCGCTTGATGATGTCCACGCCCATCTTGGAGATGGGATCGGGGTCATCGTAGCGACGGCGAATGTCCGGGATCGGTGTGGAATTGTACGCCGCCGGGATCATCGTCTCGATGTTCGAGTGGTAGATATTGAACGAGATGCGCTGTGCCGTCTTGCCCGTTCCCGTCTCGCCCCCTTCGTAGATCTCAAGGGCGTTGGTCGCTTCCTTGCGCCATGCGGACTCATCGTCCTTGGCCTTCTGGATCTGCGCCAGCCAGATGTCGACGGGCTCCATGCCCGCTTCGAGGGCATCGCGCTCCGATACGATCATCTGGCCGCCGTCCGCGTTAGCCATTCGCGGCTAGCCTCTTGCGACGCTTCATCTTGATGATGTCCCTGACGCTCATGTTGCTATGGATACGTCCGTCTTCGCGGACCTCGAACACAAGGTGCTCGGTCTTGGGCTTATCGTCGGCGGCCGCTGTGTACTCTTTCCAGGCCATCGCCATGTAGCGGAAGGCGTCGGCGCAGTGCGACGTCCAGTCATGGCGCGGCTTGTCGTCGAACACGAGCGCATCCTCGTCGTACTCACTGCGATACTGCCGCAGCGCGTCGAGGCCGTACTCGGTGCGCGTCTTGTCAAACCAGCAGAACGGCAGCGTCTGGCGGACTGCGTTGATGCCGTCCATCAGCGTGTGATGGGGGACCAAGCGTGGCTTGCGCCCTAAGCTCTGCAGCGTTTCAACTCGAGTTCGTCCCGTGCCCAGCTCACGCACTTTGGCGTCGTGCGGCACCCAATCGTCGCCGTAGGTGTACCCCTTGGCTGCCAGCAGCCCCACGTAGTGCGGCAGGCTTTTGCCGTGGTCCTCGACAAAGTCGATCAAGCGGATCTCGCGCCCGATGATCTGGAAGAACCAGATTGCCGTGCTATCGCCGATGCCGAGATCCCATGCTGTGTGCACGGGTAGCATCGGGTCCACCAACACGTCCCGAATGCGGTTCGTCTCTCGGACGGCAATCAGCTCCTGCACATAGTAGGCGCCTTCGAAGACCGTCGCGAACGCGCCTTCCCAAATGTGATCGTATTGATGAGGTCGGGCCGCCTTGTCGCGAAGGCGCGTGCGCTCCAGGACCTCCGGAAACCACGGATTGTCCCGCCAGTTGATCTCGCAGATCTTCACGCGCGGATCTGGCGGAGCATCGCGAAACCGCCTGTGCGTGGCGCTGCGCTTGCTCTCGGGATTCCATGTGACCCACAGCTCGCTGTCTTCTTCACGCAAGGTTGGGATCAGCTTGACCCACGCTTCTTCGGTGACGGGCTCAGCTTCATCGACCCAACACAGCAGAATGCGCGACTTCGACTTGATGCTGTCTAGCGACCGATCAAGGCCGGCGAACTTGTATGAGATCCGACCCGACTTGGTCCGGATGTATTTCTCGCCGATGTCGAACGACACATGGAGCCACGGCTCGGACCGGATGGCTGCCTTCACTTCCTCGAGGGACGAGTCGTCCAGCGAGTTCATGAACTGGCGACCGCACAGAATGATCCCCTCGCGGCCCGCCATGTCCCACATGTAGGCGCGGATCGCGGTCATCTTGGCGAATGATCGCGTTTTTGCAGAGCCGCGGCCACCAAACGCACCGCGGACGTCCGCTACTCCAGTGAACAAGTTGATCAGTTTCGGCGGCAGCTCAATCCGAGCGGTTGCCATGTGTCGGCGCTACCAACTCAACCCGATTGACAGTCTGCACAGGGCTGTCGGGATCGCCTTTGTGCTCGACCGTCTGCAGGTCGGGGAGGACTTTCTTGAGTAACCCGAGACCTGCGGATACCTGCGTTGGCGACATTTCTCGTTTTCCTTCAACGTGCTGGAGCAAAACGTTGAGGATGTTCGAGTTCGCGATTTTAAGTCGGTGAGCTTCCGACATCACGAAGCCGCGTGGCCGTCCTCGGCCGCGTTTGGCTGTGGCTGTCATGTGTTACCGTTGTTTAGAACCGGTTGCGGAACAGATAGTAGGCGCCCATGGCGTAGGCGAGTTCGGTCCATCCGAGCGCATTGACGCCAGGGATCTGCAGGCCAAAGGCGGGCGATAGAGCGGCGAGGATGAGCCCGAACGCGGCGAGGTCAACGATGTGCCCACCGAGCCACCCGACCTTGCTGACGGTCTGGTTGATGATGGGCTCGATGCTGTTGGGCTGAGACATCAGGCGGCAGCCTCTCTGACTTTGGCCATGAGATGGTCGAAGCGAGCATCACGCTCGCGGATGACGGTGTGGCGAGCATCGGTGGTGGGCTGGCTCTGCGTGTGATCCTGCCGGCCGGCGAGGTCGGGCATGGCGATCTGCAGCAGCAGCGGGGCGAGGAACGTGGTGAACAGCGCGATGACGGCGCCCAGAATGATCTGAGTCCAGCCCACAGCGGTGGCAGACGGCTCGATCTCGCCGGTGCTGATCTGGGCGAAGCCGATCGACTGGTTGATGATCTTGGAGCTGCGGTAGCCGGTGGCTGCGACCGTGTCGACCTTCTGGTCGAGGATGCGCTGGGTGGCCTCGATGCGCTTGGTGAGGTCGGCCTGCTGCTCAATGACGGCGATGCGGCGCTCCAGAGCGTTGCGCTCGTTCTGGAGGCGCTCGCATTCGGCGCGGCAGCCTGCGGCCCGGCCACGCTTGCCGGCGCGCTCGGCCTCGATGCGCTCATTGAGCGTGGCAAGCTCGGAACGAAGCCCATCGGCCTTCACGCTGGCGGCCCAGGCATTGGCGCTGGTCAGCTCGATCAGCTGCTTGCGCCACAGGTCGAGGTTGGCCTGCTCGTTCTTGCGGTTCTCGCGTAGGGTTTCGAGGTTGGCGTTGTGCACCATCGTCTGCTGGGTGTCGGTGGCGCGCGAGCCGACCGTGTAGCCGAAGTGGGTGGTGTACTCGCCGATGAGGCACATGACGCCGGCCGCTGTGATGATGCCGGCGACCAGCGGGCGGCCGCGAGCGCGCATCATGTCGGCACCGCTGAACGAGATTGCGCCGGCGACGCCGAGCATGGCGAGCAGAAGGCCGTGGGTGTAGCTCATGGCGCGGCCGTACTCGAACGACATGGCGACGCCGCAGACGAGCGAGATGAGGCCGGCGACGAGCGCGACCCGCTTGATGGTGTTCTCGGCCAAGGATGCGTGCATCTGCGACCTCCGGTGATGAGGTACGCGGTACAGCGGTTGTTCAGGATCGATGAGATATGGTGCTTGCGTACTGCGTAGCACCAAACGAAACGGAGCCCGGCGAAGGTATCGCGTGCGGGCTCCGTCACAGTTTCATCAGCGTGCCACACTAAGGCCGTGATTTGGTTCACCACGTCAAGGGCCTCGAACAAAGCCGTAATGGACGGCAAGACGATAGGTGCCGGTGCGCAACAACTGGTTCGCAGCGCCGATCGCAGCCGCCTTGGTGCGCTCCATGCCGATCTCGCGGCCGATGCGCTCCAGGTTCCACGTCGTGAGGACGGCAGCGGTGATGGCGCGGATGACGGTCGGGCACCCCATCGCCGTGTTGGCCTCGCGAACCTTGAACACGCTGGCGGCGCGGATGTCCTCACTGGACCACGGTGAGTTGTCAGGCCCCTCGAACGCCCGGCCGTATCGGAACAACGGGATGTGGATGCACTCGGCGGCTTCGAGGTGCTTGGCAAACATCTCAAATGAGCTTTTCTGCTCGCTTGAAATCTTGCCGTCCGCGCACATCCGGTCGATGACCGACGTTGCTCGGTGATGCTCCCGCTTGGTCTTGCGGTCGGACTGGGGGGTTTCCCAGTCGGTGTGCTTGGCCAGGCGCTCAGGCGTGGGCGCGATCGTGTCGGTCATCGCCATGTCTCCTTGTGCACAACGTCGGAGGGCGTGATCGTCCAGCATCCAAGCCGAGCGAGAGCCCGCGCCTGCTCTGCAATCGTCCTTCTCATCATGTCGACATATGCGTCTTGTGGGTCATCCCGCATCGCCTCTCTCACGACGGCCTCCACGTGAGCCAGGACGATGGGCTCCCTTCGAAGCTGGTGCGCTTCGATGAGGTCGAACACGGCTTTGGCGATCTTGGCTTCTGTGGTCATCGGTTGAGGTGCCTATCTGCTGCAAGGAGGCCGACGAACACGATGAGCCACAGCACGATGTCGAGAGCGGAGATGGTGCCCCAGTCGAGAGTCACGGCGCGTACCTCAGCACGATAGCCAGGATGAACAGGTAGGCCGCGCAGGCGGCGATGAGGTCCCAGGGGTGGATCATGCCGCGCCCATCAGATCGATGAGTGATTGTGAACCGGCCGATGATTCTGCTGCTATGCAGTTCGCGACTGCCTGATCGTAATATGTCCGTTTCAGTTCAGCCCCGATCGCCTTCCGGCCCATTTGCAGGGCGACGTAAAGTTCAGATCCAATGCCAGCAAATGGGCTGTAGACAACGTCGCCAGGGTTGGACCATAGATCAAGGCAACGACGGATCACCGTCAATTGCAGCGGCGAGATGTGCCGCTCGTCTTTCTGATCGCGCGCCTCTTTTCGCGACAACACGTCGCTTTGCG
>Ga0214917_10005410_pt1 | contig 13642 bp, 8 predicted proteins | sample LL_1208_BB_MetaG_FD_177983 | JGI IMG/M metagenome (GOLD analysis project Ga0214917, IMG submission 177983) | Freshwater microbial communities from Lake Lanier, Atlanta, Georgia, United States - LL_1208_BB | ecosystem: Environmental > Aquatic > Freshwater > Lake | place: USA: Georgia | collected... | reverse complement strand
ACATTAATGCGAAAATAGTGCGCATATTTTATCAACCAATCTAAGCTGACAGAAATTTTTTGTGCTAAGTTTCGCTAGATGGGGCGTTGTCTCATACCTTCAAATGTCGTCCACTGGAATCCTAGTCTATCCGTTTATGGTTGTCAGACCTGAGAACATAAAGCATAAATACATTCTGTGGCTTATTTACGCACTTATCATTACACACGTTATCCAATGGTCGGTTTGCTACGCTTTGGCTATTGCTGGGGGGCAGATGAAGTATCCAAACTTCTTCTTATCTAAGGCCATGGAGTACGACCCTAGTCGGATGATCGCAAACATTTTGATACCCCTTATCTCGATTATGACAGCTGCGGTACTGTTCCTCAGAGCTGTTCTTTTGCAGCAAGTTATCTCGACAAAGATTCAGCGTATTTTATGGACGATTTTCGCAGTATGCTCGATCATCCTGCCGATCTCCATGATAGCTGTACCCGCCATACCTTATTCAAACAGTAACTTTGGTCACCTCGTCCCGGCGTTCTTGGTTTTCGTAAGCTCATTCACAATTATGGCGGTCTCCTGCTGGTTGGATTCATCTTTGGCCCTTCCAGTGACACGTGCTGTCAAACATATTCGACTGTGTCTCACAGTTGGAGCATGTGCTGGGACAGTTGTTTTTGGTATATTTTTCTGGCCGAATCCCTTCATTTCTTCCGTTTTCGAGCTTATCGCGGCAGGATGCATGACCCTGTTCATTATATCTCTAGCACATCCAGAGGATTTCTTCAGTACGACGTATCCCAACAAGAAATTACAGAAACAGGAGTGTGAAAGCAATACCACAATCGCCGAAGATGCATGAGATCGTCATCATCCAGAGTTCTTAACTGACGGATTAGTAAATGTATAACCAGAATAATAATTTTGCAGCGGGCTGCGAAACATACGGTATTAAAAAAATCAGCGAATGGATGAGTATGTTCAATTGGTATATTTCATTAAAACTCATGAAGTGATCGAATTCGACTCTTGGTGAACTTCTATGAGCAAAAACTCAACGAGATCGTTCAGAAAGTATGTTAGTGTCTTACTGACCCTTATATATTGATAGAGCGAGGCTCATACAGAGTCGATGAAATCCGAAGTCGATTTACTCTCTAAGGAGAATTCGGCCTTGAAGGAGGATCTCAAGAAAGCTCTAAATCAGTTGGAGTTCCTTTCGCAACCCTCAGGGCAGGATGTCAACAAGACGATACGGGGTAAATTGTCGCCGTCGAAGGTTTGGTGATACGTTTCCCATCGTCATGTTATTCGTAGGCACCGCGGAATTCAAACAAATCACCGGAAGAAGCGGAGAACTCCGAACCTCACGCCAACGCTCTCCCCGTTCTCAAACGATCAAGAGTCCAGCCAGTAGCCAAAACTTCAATTACTAATCCTAGAAGCACCCGCGCACGTGCAAAGAATACATGAAGCAACTTGTTCATGCAAATACCTTTCGTCCGCTATGCATGTACTGTATAAAACAGCTTTTTCCGGCCACTTTCTCCAGTCTTCTATACTAGCATGTTATAGGTATCAAAGCGAGGCTAGTCCTCTAACGTGTTGTTGTGCACATAGACTTAGTATTCGTCGATTGAGTACTTGTGTGTGTACGATTTCTCTATTGAGTCGTTTTCGTTTACTCAACGCAGTTGGTGAACTGCTCGAGGAGGTGCCATTGGAATCAGACCAGCCATCACTCGACCCCTTTGTGGAGTCATCACTTGGGGTCATTCTCAAACGTTTAGGGTCCGGCAAAAACGATTTTGTCACTATAGTTGAAGTTGTCCACGTCATCTTACCATATCCACCTTCTAGCACAGATACAAGACGGCCATCACAAACAATGTTTGCAATACTCATAATGGACCGCGTAATCTGGGCATAGTCTTGTGGGGATAGATCCGTTCCTGATAAACTCGCTTTACCCGGCTCATGCAAGCAATTACCTACGTCACCATGAGCACCATCAAACCCAGTCGACATGAGGATGATATCGGGACGAAATGATGCAATCAGAGGCACAATCTTTGACTCAACAATTTCAAGAACGTTTTGTCGATTTGATTGACTACCGGACCATATTGGTTCGATTGGGAAATTGTATACGTTCGATGCGTAATCAGATTTAAGCCCAGTGCCTGGGTAGAATCGAGTCGGTGTCGACTGATCAGCTTGATGAATGGATACGAAAAGGAGGTCTTTGGGCGAATGCAAATGTCGCACTATATCCTCTGTTCCGTTTCCATGGTGAACATCTATATCAACAATCGCCACCCGTTTCTTTCTTTCAGAGATCGCATAGGCTGCTCCAATAGCTACCGAGTTTAGGATTGAGAAACCGCAGCTTGTGCATGTCTTATCCATAACTGGTCCTGCATATCCCACATGATGGCCAGGAGGACGAACAACACAAAAAACATTCTTTATTTTCTCATCAGGATTAAACAATGTATCAATAGCATGAATTACAGACCCTGCCGCACGTTTCGCCGCACGTAGTGTTCCACTACTATACGAAGTATCAGACAAAGCCTCATTCTTCATGAAAGCTGATGGGAGTCGAGCTATACGTTTTTGAACTGCAGGAGTGAAGGGAATACACGAATGAAGATCCGAATCTGTATCTTGACCCATTAAAATCTCTTCCAGGGACTTTAGTAGGCCCAAATACTCACGCGAATGACAACGGAGAATGTCTTTATCAGTAGCAGGAGGGAATTCAGTCGACTGCACGATAAGCGGGTCTCCATTGAATGCCTTGGAAATCGAAGTTACAATACCTGTTACACGTTCTGGTGCTTCCCATGGGAACGTTCCTTGAGATCCTGACGTGCGTGTCGAATGCATCAAGGTATCAGGATGGTGGAGTATAAGAGTATGATGTGGTGATTGATGCTTCGCAAACTCCATACGCACTGCATGTCTAAGTTTAGCGTCTTCCTTGATCCCATTCAGTGTTCCTGCTACATGAAGTGGAGTTTCACCCGAATCGTTCAGGATACGACTGAGAGTCTCATCAAACGCAAGTAGGGTCGCGATGTTTTCGATGCGACCCAACCGACAAGCTCGATGCAACGGAGTATCTCCATTCGCTGAGGGAACCTGAGCGGAAGATGGTTGACGATGGATCAGCATATTTAGAACCGAAGCGTGACCACACGCAGCAGCCCAATGTGTCGCAGTAAAACCGTCAGAGTCAGAGTAATCCATATCAGCCCCATGCGAAAGTAGCTCGGTACAAACATTCACAACCAGAGAATCAGATGCTGAATTACACACTGCGTGCATCAAAGCAGTTAGACCATTCTTATCGCGTTGGATTGTGACACTGGGTTTCATCTCTAAGTTATGCATGAGTGCTGTGAGATCACACCTCCGAATGACATCCACTACCCCGTCGGTGAGTTCGTCGACTTCAACAACGTCCTCAAACTCGTTACAAGCCTGGCCCATCGCGAAGCGGTCCCCATGGACTCCACATCCAGTGACCTGTTGATGCGTCGTTGAAGCAATTAGAGACGATGGAGTTGACATTTTTTTGCATTCCGTGAACCGTACTTAAGACTGTAAATAAAACTTAAATATATCGTAAATTACTATGTGAGATCGAGGAATTAGCACTAACGCAGACTACTCGGAAGCCCGCATGCGCGATTCCTCCTCATATTTGCGTTGTCGCGCTCGTCTTATCTCATCCCAGTCTCTGCTAGATTCAGCGCGCTCCATGCTTGACTCTGATGGCGTCTTTGAGACTGGTACGTCGGCAGGGCCCGGTGACGGTACACGCGAGATTTGTCGCGACTCAATATCCTTGCGGAAATCTTCAACAAGTTTCATGAATGCCTCAGGTTCTCGCGGGGGTAATAGTTGTGCTTGAATCGCTTTACTCTCCTTTGACCAAAACCCTGCTTGCTTCTGATAGAAGGAAACCATCTCACGGGCATGATTGATCGCGGTTACTAAATCACTGACATTGGTCTCCGTCGGAAGGGACACTTGAGCACCAGTTGGCGCGGAAGTGATTCCGCTTGTTGAAGCTCGTTCACGTATCTGCAGGGCAGCTTCCGGTTCTGCTGTAACATTAGCTGGTACAGCATGGGTTTCCGTGACCCGGACCGTTTGCGGGACGACTTCTTTCGGGAGCAAGTCGGCTCTGCATGTTGGACAAGTCTGTTGTACAACAGCCCAGTTCTTGAGACATTCGGTGTGGAAAATATGACCACAGCGCAAGACTTTGCTAGTTGTGGTGAGCTTATCTCGGCAGATAATACAACTGTCCGCATTTAGTACATCATCCTCAGTTGCGTTAGGGAATCGCTTATCCATATCGCGGGTAATTTCGCGATACTTTTTGAAACTCCTAAGACGATTGGCGAGCTGTCGGGACACCTGCAACACGTCTGCTACTGCGTAAATTGGCAGTCGGGAAGGATTCTGATAGAAGAACAATCCCATGAACAGGATATACAAGGTCATCTGAAGAATGTCAGCAACGAGCTCGGTATAAAAGATGTACACAGATTTTGATTGCCAACCATTCTGTGATATTTTGAGATCCACCAAGTTGAACATAAACTTGAGGGATGTGGACAGCGACGATATCGACACATTGATAAACTCAAAGAGCAACCACGTATAGAATGTTGATGATTTGTCCAAGAGTTGGGAAATCGTGTGGACCATCGCCAAATCAAGCCCTAACAAAGTGATCAACAGAGAACCAACCCGGATAATCGAAACACCTGAGGGTATACCGATTTCAAACATCCGGCTAACGCGAATCTGGCCGATTGAGTGGAAAAGCTTCAGAATCAGTATCACTCCGATGAACTGAATGAGGCTTGTCGTTTGTATTTCCTTCCCGTTGATAGTTGGTGAGTAGAATATCAGGAACAGGATGGTGTCCGCAATCATACTACGACCGTTCTCCATAAGCTGTTCCGTCTCAACGGGTGTCAGGCGCCCGACGAAAAGCCACACGAGTGTTCGAATGAACACTATCCCCAGCATAAAGATAAAGTTGTAGATGATTGCGAGGGGTACTTTCTCCTGGGAGAGTGCTATCAGTGTCGGGTAAAAGTACTCCTGATGGATGTACGTCTGAATAACCGTACCCAAAAGTACGATTCCACTGAGAAATGCGTAAGCAGCAAAGTTCATCAACCTATGTTTGAGGATGATTTATTTCGGAGAGCATTCAGACTCCAAAATAGTATCTGAATGCAGCACTAACGTTAAATTGACTTTTTTTTCGAAAGCCAATGTAGCTCAGTCGGTAGAGCGCTAGCCTTTTAAGTTAGTGGTCGGGGGTTCGAGCCCCCCCATTGGTAGGTTTTTTTGATCTGGGAGGCTGACTTATTAAGTTTGTCTATTGTACCATAATGAGGTACTTTATGTTGACAAGCGTGGGGTACCGCTTCAGTGCGTCACACGGTAGTATATCGCCGGGAAATATTTTTCTCTCGTCCCCACATCGTTAATTCCAACATTCTGGAATTTATTACTGATTGGTTCGCATGAAAGTGGTTCGTACGTTCTCCTGTACCAACCACATGTATCATTTTCTCGGAGATCTACTGCCTCATGCTCAATCATAATTTGCTTAGATTTCCTCTATTTATGTCATCGGAAAGTAGTGTCGAGCATCCATTCACTGTGTACACCGAGGCTGAAATTGTTGAGAGGTTGCCATACTGGTTTGGTGAGGACATGGACGCTCTCGAAGTGAATCTTTCGGATTCTACAAATGGTAAGCGAATCCAGGTTCCAGGTCGTGGTAGATACTGTGATCATATTGATGTTGTGGACGTTGTGAACAGCACACGAGCAACCACTGCTGGAGAAATTGACTGGATGTGCCCAGTGTGCGGCTCAGAGTGTACGCAGACGGAGGATATAATTGTGGACGAGTTGCTTCTCAATATCATATCGGAGCTCGATGAAGAGGATCCCACGGAATCTGTACGGTCTATTAACCTCAAGATTGACGGCACATGGACGCATGTAAGCGGTGATGCTGCTGAGCGACTTCCGATGCGCCGTAAAAAGCGAAGCCGGCTCACACTTGATGAGGCTCGAGCGGTATTTTCCGGAGAGCCGATAGAGAAAACGTCTGTAGAGGTAGTAGATTCTTCCTCATCAGATGAAGGACATGTTATAGATCTTGATAGTGACTAGTTCGTTCAATTTTATATTACCCTTTCGTTCACCTCTCTCCCTCCCTTGAAGTATTCGATTCCGCAAATGGTTCGTCGTCAGGATGATGTTCGTAGTATAAAGTCTCACAAGGTGATATTTATTGGTGATCCATCTGTTGGTAAGACATCTATAATTACTCGATACCTGTATGGCGCCTTCGACACCCACTATCAGGCAACAGTTGGTATTGATTTTGTGTCAAAAGTTGTCCCTGTTGGGCCTGATAGATCTGTGAAACTTCAGCTATGGGACACTGCAGGTCAGGAGCGATTCCAGTCCCTGATTCCCTCGTACCTTCGCGACACTGCTGCATGCGTTGTAGCCTATGATGTGACATCACGCAAATCATATGACTCGGTTAAGAAATGGGTCGAGGTCGTTCGTAAGGAGCGAGGTGAAGAATCCGGTGTTGTTATGTTTTTGGTTGCAAACAAGAAGGATCTCACGGACATGCGTGAGGTTTCTTCAGAGGAGGGTGAACAATTGGCTACGAAATTTTCAATGACATTCAGTGAACTATCAGCCAAGACTGGTTCTGGAGTCCCCGAACTGTTCCTGTCTATAGCTCAAAAAATGCCGTCAGAGGCACCACGTCCATCCGCCCAAGACAGTAACAATGTTGAAATATCTTTGGACAAAGGAAACGCTGCAACCCAACACAAAAACGGTTGCGCTTGTTGAAGAATGCATCATATAATAATTACGTTACAAAAATAAAACTTTTTATTTATTCCTTAATTTACCATATATGCGTACTCTTTGGTACTTAAACATACTGCTTTTTTGATTTTTCCGTTTTGCTATAAACGCGTTTCGGTTTATAACTAGGAATCCTCTTGACACTTCCATCACCATTCTCCGACGAGTAGTCTGAACCGCCAGGGTCTTCCTTGGTATGTTCCTTTGATGTTAGACCAGTGTTCATGAGATCAGCCTCCTCATCTTGTACATAAAAGTCTTCAATTTTTTTAATGTTTCTTCGAATGTCTGCTCGATCTTCCGGATGAAGTGAGTAGAATAGAGCGATTCGCGACGGCTGACATCTCTCCGTCCCGTTGCCGCCTCTGTCGATGGCATGCATGTACCCTAATCCAATCACCATTGTGCCAGCCATTACTACCAGAGGTAATACCCCGAATACAAACGCGGGGTATGCCCAGCTCCATCCAAGATAGAATATCACATCAAGAGGTGGGAACTGGTGAAGGAATCGAAACACAAACGGAGCAGACACAATGTTGGCCAATGGAACGATTGCGTACATGTAGTGACGAACATTTCTGTATGTGCTCCATTGGTTGAGCAATGTGTCCATTGAGTTCTTCATAATGTTACCCGCAAGACTGTTGAGGAAGAAACTGTGACAACGCATGCACAAGATACATATATACATCGTGTGGAAAGCCATATGACAGAATATGAGGAAGACCCACAACAGAATTGCTGCCCGTTTGGGAGCTCTGGGACGTGCTGGTAATCCAATAGCAATGAATCCCCATACAACGGTTATCAACCACATTGTCCATGCAGCAGCAGCGTGCCATTCAAAAAAGACAATTTGAACAAAAATACTATATGCATAGAATCTAACCATGGCAAGGAGTACCAGAGACACTGCCAGAATACCACCAGTGATTAATACGAGGATAATGTTCGCAGTTAGAGCAGATTTTTGCAATGAGAGCGATCCAACTCCTCGAAAGTCTGGTAACATATAAACACACCTAGAAAGATTTTTTGGATGAACAAAAAGAACATGTGCGGTTTCACGAAGTACGAATAGACATATCTTGGGGTTCGATTTTAATTCCAACAATTTGTTGCCATTCATATTCTCGAGCTAGGTACTGCTGCTGATCGATACGTTTGGATACACGGGGATTTGAGGTACTTGTTGCAGCCGTCAAAACCGACGCCGTTTGTTGTTTCCTCAAAGTGTCGAGATTCTTCTCTCGTCTTTGTTCGCGCTCCAAAATAGTACCCATGATATTCTTCTCGTTGGGGATTGGCAAAGACAATTCATCTGATAACTGTAAGAGAGATATTGTGCCTGCAGCATCACCAGCAGCTAGTAAACGACCTTTTGGTTCCATGGCCAGAGTAGAAACAGGACTCTCAGAGACTTTGTGTGAGTAGGACGAGGGGCCCATTCCAAGACTATAATCGAAGAAATCAATGACACCGTCATGACGACTCCCGACAAACAAACTGGGACGTGATGGACTCCATGTCCCAGACAAGTATTGCGACCCACAATGAGGTGTCTCAAAAATGGGGCTCTTGAGGTCCTCGAGCCATACCTTGATACAATTGTCACCGCCAACAGATAGGAAGTATTTAGGGTGAAACATGTTGCGCTTTACGGACAAAACAGGGCCCGAATGTTTGAGTGAACCACCCTTGTCTTCAACACCAAACCATCCACCAGTCTCAATAGGTTTCTTTGGTCTCTTGTTTAGAGACAAGACAACTCCTTCTTCTGTTCCTATGAGGAATTTGGTAGGTCCAGCTTCCTGTTGCCACTCAATTGCGGTTCCAGCGTATGGGGTGAGATCACAAGTCTCAACAGGACCTGACGCTAATTGACGAACGTCCCACCACATGACACGACCATCGGTCGAAGTCGATACAATCTCTGAATGAGTCTTGGAAAGAATCCAAGAAACGTCAGACACTGAATCAGTATGGGAATGTTCATACAGAGTGCATGCGACAGGGTTTGTGGATGTTCGAATATCAAAGAAGTTGACAGATCCATCTGAACAACCTCCTATAATCAAATCACCGTTCCTAGTATACATTTGGATCGACAATAGGGAGGATGAAGGGGTAAGGGTTAGCATAGGCTGGTTAGGAAGATCGCATTCCCATAAATATGAGAAACAGGACTCTTTCTTCGACTCGGTACCTGATACATTCAAGTAACTTGCGGCAAATCTTCCTAAGCTATCAGGATGCCATGACACACGGGATACTGTCCGATGTCCATGTGGGTCTTTGAACAAAGCAGCAGAGTCAGACTTGAATGTTTGAACCCCCAAGGGATCCACCGATGCCGATCCGATACCCCCGAACAGATCTATTGTCTTGTTATCTTCAAGCACCTTCTTCATCTTGTTGCAAAGTTTGGCCACTGTTGGAGCGAATTGAGGGTCCTTGTCAAGGCGCTTTCGCCATTTGGCGGTATCCTGAGGCTCTGACGAGTCTATCTCTCGGGGCCACCCGCCTTCAATATGGACCTGTCCTCTTGAATGAACTTCGACTCGGTCTGTGTTGATACTATGTACCGAGTAAGTAGGCATTGTGTCCAGGGATGCGTTGATTTCATGAATATGCCCGAATGTACTAAGCAACTCTGCATTTGCATCAACTGAAGCGTTTGCAAGACCAGAAACATTCTCGAATTCACATAAACGGCCAATATCTTTCTTTGTTCGCGTATGAACATATTCACAATCGTCCATCATGATATAAAAAGGTCTGATGTTGAATCATGTAGAACGCGGTGTAAAAAAATGACTAACGCGTGGTGGTTGTTTATTTCAGCTCGAAAAGCTATAATCGCGGGTCAACCGTGCAGAAGAGTCACTCTGCCGGATTTCGGACACTTCGAAACGTTTCACGTACATATACGAGCCCGTCGAAGACATTTCGTGTTTTTGATGACCCTGACATACTCACCAATTGTGTACGTACTCATTAAAGCCGTCTCATTAGTTAAAATAAATGTCTCTGAGCGACGCTCTGTCAGGTTTGGCGGAGAAGACGTCACATAAGATCCCAGAGATCCGCGAAAGGGCAATCAAGGCGTTATGTGGTAAGATTCTGTCTCCTTTGGTAACTGATGATCATTTTCAAATACTGTCGGAGTCGCCTGGTTTCGCGACATCTCTTCTACAGTGGATCAATGAGAGATATGATACTTGTGAATATCGGCTCTTATTGGATGTAATGGCGACATGCCAGAAAATGATTGAACGTAATGAAGTTCTACGAGTTGCATTCTTGGATGCCGGTGGTATACCGTTCTTTGATGAGTTTGCCATCCACAACCCTGCTTTAAAGAATGAGGTTGATCGTATAATCCATGTTTTGCTTCAAGGTTCGTCGGCCCAAGTGTCAACTACCACTCACGCCCGACCTGAAGTTATCCATGAACAACCCAACACGTTTCCAAGCAGGGAAGCTCATCCCGCCTCTAACGATGATGAGCAAATTATGTTTGATTTAGCCGTTCGTATTAAGTTTGCGACATCCACGACTTCTCTCACTTCCATTCAAGAGACAGCATGCTCTGTGATCTACGCGCTAGGACCGAATCTATCTCCAAGTAGCTTTATCGACTTCCCGGTGATTGTGGAGGCGATTTGTGGTCAGCTCAAAATGTCAAACACAATTAACCCCATCACCAGCGAATGTTGTGACCCCCTTCTGACCCTCATTGACAAGACAATAGATCGACTTGTGGCCCAAGATCATCCGATGCCTCTCAATTGGGTCGCTGTCGTTTTATCGAGTCTTATTGAATCATTTGGCCGCCGACCGGAATTCATTCATAGAACCGCACCAATTGCCCTTAAACTATTGCGTTCAACTCCTACTGATTCCTCGTGGTCCCTTGCTCAACTGGAATCCATCATTCGATCATCCATTTCTTCCATCTCTGTTCTTTTTCCTCCGGAAAAATTTTTCGTTGAACGATTTGATTTCTCCAACTCGGTGACTCCAGTGTTGCTGCGTAAACTCCACCACCCTCTCACTCCACAAGAGTTTCTTGTGGTTCAACTTGTCATTGAGATTGTCACACTCTCTACTCCTCTTGTTGATATTGTTGGACTCCATCCAAAAGCGATTGATTTAATGCATTTCCTCTCTGATTTGATCTCGGATGAACTATTTTATCAATCGTCGATGCATGCAAAAAGTCTCGCTTCCAAAGCGGCAATATGTATTCAGGACGATTCGCTTCACCAAGCGCGGCAGCTTCTTTTATCTGTCAAGAAACTAGAGGGAGAGATTCTCACCGATTCCGATTTCCAAAATATTTTCACTATATATTTGAGGGTTCCACAACTTTTGGGACACCACGATGATCCAGTGGAAATTTTGGCTTTAATGATAGATCAAGGGGAATGGCGATTGGTAACGGACATAATGGCTTGTGATTCCGGTTTTGCCGATGCCATGATTGATTTAGTCTCCAATCGAAAAATTGGTGACTTGTCCCCTCCTCCCAATTGGGCCATGGAAACCATTGCTTCAAGCCAATCCACCCGACCGCGATTGTTTGTGGAAGCCATCTCTAAACTTGCAGGTCACCAGTCTGTGGAGAAAATTTTTCTGCCCGAAAATGATACAGGTGTTTCCACAGAATCACTTGTTCGAAGTTTGTTTTCGACGAACAGGGCGACGCGGAAACAAGCACTTGTCACTTTGTGGCATCAGCAGTCGTCGGGTCAGGGTCTTTCTGATACGGAATCATTTTTTGATTATACCGAGAATCTCGTTCAGAAATACTTGTTGAAATCGAGTATTGAGGTGGAAAGACAAGAGTTGGTTAATGCAATCAAACTGACATTAAACCCTCGTCTAGCAAGCGAGATCCGAACAGCTTCGACCACTCAAGCATGTACTCTTGTTGTGAACTCGTCGTGGGAAAAGGACTGTTTGAATCGGATTGGTTTGAGCGATTTGCTGACCGAATTTGTCACGCCCAGTTCCACTCCAGTCGATGACTCTTTTTTCGTTGCATTCAGTGATTTAGTTTGCCTTCTCATTGACTCTGGTATTCTCCAACTTCCTTCCAACAAACGTGGTGAGTTCCTAAACTCTCTTGTCAAGGTTTTCATCACTCGCCAATCTGTTCACATCTCCCGTGTTATCGCTCGGTTTGTTTTTTCGCGTGATATCGTGTCTAGTGGCGACCAATCGGATGAGGTCTATTGGTCCCTTATCAATCAGCTGAAGTTGATTGGTGATTACAATCTGATGGATCTTGGGATGGGAAGAAGTGGATTCAAACAATTCATTTTTTTTGACTCAGCATTGTACTCGGACAAGGTTCTCGCGATATGTGTTTCCCTAGCTGATTTTGATGGAACAGTTTATAAACTCAGCTCGACTGATGCGTCAGATCTTGTAGCAGCGATGCATGCAAACGTTCCAGTTGACGTCCCCGCTTTGAACAAATTTATTCTCTCCATTGAGGCGTTGGCAGACTCGGGCAAGTATGTGTCATCAGTCCTTGTCCCAGCAATTCAAATTGCTCAATTATTACCCGAGACTCACGAGTTGTATGATGCGCTATTATCGTCAAACTTGAGAATGACAGATTCAATTTCGATTGAAAATTTCTCAGAGTGGGAAATGGCAACGTTTGTGGATATTCGCATGCATGCATGCATGCGAATCAATTCTCATTCTTCTCTTGTTGTCCCTCCATGGATGCCTCCACTGTTGGCGACAGACTCTCAAGCAGTGATTCAATCGATCCTCGGTTTTTTCGTCTTTGTTGCCACTGAAACAATGTATCTTGATCCGAACCTGATTCACTCTATAGAGAAGGCTGTCTTTAAATCACCTACTCGGTACTCTCTCATCTCATGGTTATGGATTCTCGTCAAGTCGGGATCTATTGCGAAATCTGGCCTTGAACGAATTTCTCAATTACTCGATAATGATGGTGAGATTGGTGAATTGGCATGGTGGATCCTTTGTCAGTGTCGCGACATGTTTGCGTTTGATGATTCGGCAGTTTGGGCAAAGGCTATTGATAAAATGGCTAGTATATCTGGTGCTGCAATTTATGTTGCTGATTCAGTTCGAATCTCACCAGCTCGCGCTGGTGAGATTATGGATATGATTGAATTGCATGCAAATATGCATGCATGGAACATGGAAATTTTATATGCATTATCCACAACTGAGAAACAAGGTCAATTGACGTCGATTATTTCCCAAACAGAAGATTCCTGGGCCACTTTAGCGCATACCCGTCCTCCTCATTTGGTTCTCAGTATGGTGATGGAATGCACCCGCAAAAATGACAAACTCCTCGTGTATATTGTTCATTCCGGATTGATCGAAAAAGTTTTGGCCGATTTAGAAAATCCATCGGAATCTTTGATTGATCTAATCAATCGAGTGGCGGAGATTTCACAGTCTCTTCAGCTGAATCATTTTGATTCAATCATGGAATGGATCGCAAGCGACAAATTTTTGTTGATGCTGAAAAACGGTTTTAACAACAACGATTCGTATCTCCAGTATCTCGGATTCGAGGTTTGTCGAGTCGCGTCTATCTTGATCCGAAACTGTTGTGTCAAGACAGTTTCATGGTCTCCAAGGGATGCTTTTGGGTGGATTATGAGTGAACAAAATTTTCTTGATTCGCATGCATGCGCTGCAATTACTG
>Ga0214917_10005409_pt1 | contig 13642 bp, 7 predicted proteins | sample LL_1208_BB_MetaG_FD_177983 | JGI IMG/M metagenome (GOLD analysis project Ga0214917, IMG submission 177983) | Freshwater microbial communities from Lake Lanier, Atlanta, Georgia, United States - LL_1208_BB | ecosystem: Environmental > Aquatic > Freshwater > Lake | place: USA: Georgia | collected... | reverse complement strand
ACGTCGCCCTTGGCCGCCCCGAGCGTCACCTGAAACTTCGGCCGCTTGTATTCCTCCACTCGCACGCCCACCACGCCCGTGGATCCCGCCCCCTCGGCGAGGATCGTCCACTGCCCGGGCAGCGCGCCTGTCGCGATCGGGAAGTTGCCGTGGAACGAGCCGTTCGCGTTCGTTGTATGTTCAAGTCGCGCCGTCTCCCGGCCGTTCGCATCCCGCAGTACGGCCGACACCTTTTGATTGGCAAGCACCGCATACTTTTTGTTCGTCGGATCGGCCGAGCACAGGATGCCCTTGTAAAACACGATCTGGCCGGGGCGATGGATGCCGCGGTCGGTCATGAGCACGATCGCATGGTGGGCAGCCGCGTCGTCATATTGCCAGACGTGCGTCGGCTCGGTGGCCGTCGCGTGCTCGTGGCCGTCGAGTCCGGCCTTCGCCTGGAGGAGCACCTGCCGGCCCTGCACGGCAGGCAACGCAAATCGGCCGTCGCGGTCGGAAGCGGCGGGCGGCCCTGCCACATATCGCGGCGGGTGCCGGCCCTCTTCCTGCACGAAGGCCTGCACGCTGGCATTGGCGATCGGCTCACCCGTCGCCACGTCCACGACGTATCCCGCGAGCGGCTCTCCCTTCCGGCTGCCACCCCCCTCGGAGACGATCGCGATCCGGCTCACCCACACGAGCGAAGCCTCGACCACGTTGTCCTTCTCGCCAAAGTCGGCCGCGGGGCTGGCGAGCACCCAATAACTCCCCGGCTCCAGATCTTGGGGCACGGGCACGTCGTGCCGCACGTCGGAAAAATCCTTCGGGTTCGGCACCGCGACCGAAAAACTCTTCACGGGTTGCTGGGCGAGCAGCGCCTTGCGATCCGCATCGTCGAGCCACTGCCACTGCGGCTTGCCGGCCGTCACGCGGGCCAGCCAATCAGCCTTCACGATCCGCACGTGTGCGGCATCGATGTTGCGTGCGGTGATCCGGATCACGGGCCACGGCGCAGCCCACGTCCGCTCCGTCTCCACGGCGAGCGACTTCGCCTCGATCTCCGCGATCAGGTTTTTGCAGAGCGCGCCGCCCGGGGTGCCGGGGTGGGCCTTCACGCCCTGCTCCGCGAGATCGTGCGCCTCGACGAGTTCACCCGCCTCACGCGCGAGCCCCGCGAGGTGAAACCGGGCGAGCGTGGCGGTTTCGTGGTTCCCGGCCCGCGCGATGAAGGCCTCGAGCGCCGCTTCCTTCTTTTGTGCGAGGTCGTCGCCAACAGCAGCGCCGCTCGCCCACAGGATCCGGTCGAGATCCGCGGCCAGAAACGCCGTGCGATCGGCATCGGACGAGTGAAACGCGAGCAGGTCGCGATACAGCCGGGCTGTCTCGATGAGCGGCGAACCGCGGTCGGTGACGGCTGGATCCTCCTCCGGCTTCCAGGCCAGAAACTGCTCGGGACTGCCGAGAGCGGACGAATCGGCCCCAAGTTCGAAGACGTCTTCGGGGGCGACCACGCCCCGCTCCCCAGACGTGGCAAACTCGAGTGCGTCGCGCACGATCACGTCCCACACCGTCGGCCGGTAGGCGTCGGGCATCGAGCCGGGCGCGATGAGCGCGGTCCACTCGGCCACGGGCAGTTTCTGGAGGTCCGCCGGCTCGGCGAGCGCGGCGGCGAACCGGCGACGGATCTCCCCCACGATCGTGGGCAGGTCCCACGAGGCGATCGTCGTGAGGTCGGCGGTTGTCGTCGCGCCCGTCGTGCGTCGGGCAAACCGCCAGCGGTTCTGCTGGAAGAAGCCCCAGGTCCAGTTGGCCTGGATCGCCTGCAGCACGGCCTTCGTCTCGGCCGGCGCCTTTTCGATCGCAGCAGCCAACTGCACGAGCCGCTCGGGATCGTCGGGCGGCCGGTCGCCCGTCGCCGCGAGCACGCGTGTGGCGATCGCCCGGGCCGCCTCGGCCCACGCCTTGTCTTTTACCGCCGCCTGCTCGACACCGGCCAGCGCCTCGGCCGCCGTCTTGGGCTTCCCCTCGTCGAGCGCCTGCTGCACCTGTTTCCATGCCTCGGCCCGCGGGCCTGTCGGAACGTCGTCCGCCTCGGCGCTCACGGGCCTCATCGCGATACCTCCCAAAACAATCGTCGCTACGGCGGCCGAAACGCGCCACCACACCCAAAACGAGGTTACACCCACGGCCGAGGTCCTCCACCCGCGCGAATCGCACGGGGCCGAAAAGTCTACGCGGTTCGTCGAATCCCGTTACGGGACAGGAACCAGCAGAGTACCCAACGATCGTGGGGCAAGCGTCCCGCTTGCCAAGACGGCCTCAACTTCCGGCAAGCGGGACGCTTGCCCCACGACAAAAGATGTGCGATTCGCGGTAGAAGTGGCTCCCCTGAAAAACCGATGGTATAGTATGGCTGCAGTGGTCAGTGCCGGCGGAGCGCAACGCCGACACCCTTGGAAGTTTCGTTGAAAGTCGTCTTGGCCCTCGGGCCGGGCGGCCTGTCAGCAGCCAGGAGGTTTTATGCTCCGCAATCTTTCGCACTGCGTCGCGCTCGTCGTCGTTCTGGTCGCCGGCCTTGGTCAGGGCGCCAGCGCCGCAGGCACGCTCTCGTTCAACAAGGACATCCGGCCGATCCTGGTCGAGAACTGCTTCGGCTGCCACGGCGCCGACTCGGCCGGTCGGAAGGCCGACCTGCGGCTCGACGATCGCGATGCGGCCGTGGAAAGCGGCGCGATCGTGCCCGGCGACCCTGATTCGAGCGTCGCGCTCGACCGCATCTTCTCCGACGACCCCGAAGAGGTGATGCCGCCGCCGGCCGCGAAGAAGGTGCTGACGGCCGAGCAAAAGGAACTCCTCAAGCGGTGGATCGCCGAGGGTGCGGAGTATCAGCCCCACTGGTCGTTCATTCCGCCCAAGCGGCCGGAGTTGCCGGCGGTGAAGAATGAATCGTGGGTGCGCAATCCGATCGACCGTTTCATCCTCGCCCGGCTCGAGCAGGAGGGGCTCGCGCCCGCCCCCGAAGCCGATCGGCACGTGCTCGCCCGCCGGCTCGCGCTCGACCTCACCGGCCTGCCACCGGAGCCGGCGCTCGTCGATGCCTTCGTGCACGACCCGCACCCCGATGCCTACGAACGGTTCGTCGATACGCTCCTGGCAAGCCTCGAATGGGGCGAGCATCGCGGCCGTCATTGGCTCGACTACGCCCGCTACGGCGACACGCACGGCATCCACATCGACAACGAGCGCGAGATGTGGACCTACCGGCAGTGGGTGATCAACGCCTTCAACCGCAACGTGCCGTTCGATCAGTTCACGATCCTGCAACTGGCCGGCGACCTCGTGCAGGACCATGGGCCAAACGCCACGCCCGACCAGATCCTCGACAACAAGATCGCCAGCGGTTTCCACCGCTGCAACATCACGACGAATGAAGGCGGTGTGATTCCCGAGGAGTACGCCGTGCTCTACACACGGGATCGTACGGAGACGACGGCCGCGGTCTGGATGGGGCTCACGGCCGGGTGCGCCGTCTGCCACAACCACAAGTTCGATCCGCTCTCCCAGAAGGAGTTCTACGAACTCTCGGCATTCTTCAATAACACCACACAAAACCCCATGGACGGCAACGTCAAGGACACGCCACCGATCCTGCCGGTGCCCAAGCCCGAGGACCGTCCGCGCTTCCGCGTGCTCGAACAGGAGATTCCCATCGCCAAGGCCGCGGTCGAGGCCCGCAAGAAGGATGCAAAGCCTGCGTTCGACGCGTGGGTCCAAGCAGCCGACCTGTCGGTCGTTGCCAAGTCTCTCCCGCAGGACACACCGCTCGTCGATCTGCCGCTTGCGGAAGGGCAGGGGGCCACCGCCCGCGTGAAACTCGTCGGCAAGGAGAGTGATCTGCCACTCACGGCCGCCACCACCTGGCAGCCGGGTCCCAACGGTGCGCCCGCAGCGCTGCTTGATGGCCGGGCGACGGAGATTCCGAACGCCGGCGACTTCGAGCACGACCAGGCATTCAGCGTTTCGTTCTGGCTCCGACCGCCGGCCAACGACTCGAACTACGCAGTGGTTGCCCGGATGGACGATGCGAAGGCCTACCGCGGCTGGGACATCTGGGTACAGGGCCGCAAGGTGGGCATGCATTTCGCGCATGCCTGGCCCGACGACGCCTTCAAGATCGTGGCGAAGGATCAACTCAAGGCCGATGAGTGGACGCTCGTGGCGGTGACGTATGACGGCTCCGGCAAGGCCGAGGGCGTGAAGATCCACTACGACGGCAAGCTCCAGCAGAAGCCGAACGTCGAAAACAACAAGTTCAAGAAGCACTCGATCCGCGTCGAGACGCCGCTCACAGTCGGCAGCCGCTCGCCCGGAGCGGCCGCCCATGGCGTCGGCCTCGCGGGCGTCACGATCTGGGGCCGCGGCCTCTCCGCGGGCGAGGTCGAGGGGCTGTCGCGGGCGCAAACGATCGCCGACATCGTGAAACTCCCCGCCGCCGAGCGGCCCAAGGCGGCCGGCAGCATCTACGACTGGTGGCTGGCGACGTTCGACGAGCCATTCAAGCAGGCGACGGCGGCCGCCGCAAAACTCGAGGCCGAGAGCACCGCCATCCGCAAGCGGGGCACGATCGCGCATGTGATGCAGGAGAAGCCGGAGATGGCGAAGGCCTTCATCCTCGACCGCGGCGAGTATGACAAGCGGAAGGACGAGGTGCAGCCCGACACGCCCGACATCCTGCCGCCGTTTCCCGAAAGCCTGCCGAAGAACCGGCTCGGCCTCGCCCAATGGCTTTTGCTTCAGGAGCATCCGCTCACGAGCCGCGTGACGGTGAACCGGTTCTGGCAGGAAGTGTTCGGCACGGGGCTCGTCCGCACGAGCGGCGATTTCGGGATCACGGGCGAACTTCCGAGCCACCCGGAACTCCTTGACTGGCTGGCCGTCGAGTTCCGCGAAGGCGGCTGGGACGTGAAAACACTGTTCCGACTCATGGTGACGAGTGCGGCCTACCGCCAGAGCGCGGCGACCACGCCCGACAAGCTCGCCAAGGACAATGCGAATCGCCTGCTCTCCCGCGGGCCACGATTCCGAATCGACGCCGAGATGGTGCGTGACTACGCCCTCGCGGCCAGCGGCCTGCTCGTGAAGCAGATCGGCGGCCCGAGCGTGCGGCCCTACCAGCCCGAGGGCGTCTGGGAGGCCGTGGCGATGGACAACAGCAACACGCGTCACTACAAGCCCGATCAGGGCGAGGGTCTCTACCGGCGCAGCATGTATTGGTTTTGGAAGCGGTCGGCGCCGCCCGCCTCGATGGAGATCTTCAATGCGCCGTCGCGGGAGAGTTGCTGTGTGAAGCGGGAGCGAACGAACACTCCACTCCAGGCACTTGTCACGCTCAACGATCCGCAATTCGTCGAAGCGGCGCGGTTCCTCGCCGACCGGGCGCTCGAACTCGGCGGCGACAACGACGACGCCCGGCTCGAGTTCATCGCCGAGCGTCTCCTCGCACGGCCGCTGGCCGCCGACGAAGCAACGCTCGTGAAGAAGTCGCTCGCGGAACTGACGGAGTGGTACAAAACGCACCCGGATGAGGCTGCGAAGCTGATTGCCGTGGGCGCTTCGAAACCACGGGCCGCGGATGCCGTCCAACTCGCGAGCTGGACGATGCTCACGAACGAACTCATGAACCTCGACGAAGTGCTCTGCAAGTAGGAGGAACCGCAGCATCATGCCCCCCCCGATGCGCTCGCCGCTCGATGAGCTTGGCCTGAACCTCACCCGTAGGCGGTTTTTCGAACAGGGCAGCCACCTGCTCGGCGGTGCGGCGCTCGCGTCACTGCTCGGTGAAGACCGGGCCTTTGCCAACGCTTCGACGGGGTCAGCGGCCGTCGCCATTGATCGCGTGCCCGGCGCCATCGGCCCGCACTTCGCCCCCAAGGCGAAGCATGTGATCTACCTGCACATGGTGGGCGGCCCGCCCCAGCAGGATCTCTACGACTACAAGCCGAAGATGGACGAGTGGTACGACAAGGATCTCCCCGAGAGCATCCGCAACGGCCAGCGTCTCACCACGATGACGAGCGGCCAGAAGCGGTTTCCGATCGCGCCGTCGGTGTTCAAGTTCGCCCAGCACGGCAAGAGCGGGATGTGGGTGAGCGAGCTCCTGCCGCACACGGCGAAGATGGTCGATGAGATGTGCTTCATCCGGAGCATGCACACCGAGGCGATCAATCACGAGCCGGCGATCTGCTACATGCAGACCGGCAACCAGATCGTGGGCCGCCCCTGCCTGGGCTCGTGGACGAGCTACGGTCTTGGCAGCCTCAACAAGGACCTGCCCACGTTCGTCGTCCTTGTGGCCCGGTCGAGCAAGCCCGAGCAGCCGCAGGCGATCGGGGCCCGGCTCTGGTCGAGTGGGTACCTCCCGGGCGAATACGCCGGCGTGAGCTTCCGCAGTGCCGGTGACCCGATCCTCTACATCAACAATCCCACGGGCGTTTCCGCGGAAGTCCGTCGCAAGACGCTCGACGGCCTCCAGGCCCTCAACCAGCGCACGCTCGAGCAGATCGGTGACCCCGAGACGCGCACCCGGATCGCCCAATACGAAATGGCCTTCCGCATGCAGTCGAGCGTGCCTGATCTCACGAACATCGCCAGCGAGTCGGAGAGCACGCTCGCCCTCTACGGCGACGACGTGAAGAACCCCGGCTCGTTCGCCAATTCCGTGCTCATGGCCCGGCGGATGGTGGAGAGGGGCGTGCGGTTCGTGCAGCTGTATCTCAACCATTGGGACACCCACGCCAACGTGGTCGGCCGGCTCAAGAGCGGCTGCAAGGACATCGACCAGGCCTGCGCGGGGCTGATCCAGGACCTCAAGGCCCGCGGACTGTTGGATGAGACGCTGATCATCTGGGGCGGCGAGTTCGGCCGCACGGTCTACTCCCAGGGCGGCCTCTCGAAGGAGAACTACGGCCGCGACCACCATCCCCGCTGCTTTACGATGTGGATGGCCGGCGGCGGCGCCCGGCCGGGACAGATCTACGGCGAGACCGACGACTTCTCCTACAACATCGTGAAGGATCCGGTGCACATCCGCGACTTCCACGCCACGGTGCTGCAGCTGCTCGGGTTCGACCACCAGCGGTTCACGTACCGCCACCTGGGCCTCGACCAGAAGCTCACGGGCGTCGAGCACGCCCATGTGATCCCCGACCTGCTGGCCTGACGCTAGCCGCGGGCCACGCCGTTCTTCTCATCGAGCACGACCACTGCCGGGGAGTGCCCAGCGGCAGCGGCCTCGTCGAACCACGCGAACGACATGATCGTCAGCCGGTCGCCGATGTTGCCCAGGTGAGCCGTTGCACCATTGAGTTCGATCGCCCCCGAGCCGGCCTTGCCGTAGATCACGTAGGTCTCGAACCGCTCGCCGTTGGCCATGTTGCCCACGAGAATCCGCTCGTAGGGCCGCAGCCCCACGCGTTCGGCGAGATCGGCCGCGATCGTGAGGCTGCCTTCGTAATCGACCGAGGCGCCCGTGACCGTGGCACGATGAATTTTCGACTTGAGCAGGCAGATCGTCATGGCGGAGTGGATTTCCCCTACTCTACCCCAGCCCCGGCCATCGATGTCAGTCCACGGCGAGTTTCCGCCGGAAGATGGCGTCGCCGTTCGTGACATAGAGGTGGTCGCGGTTCGGGCCGGCGAGGACGCAACTCGTGAGCGGCTTGTCGGGCCGCGGCTTCGGCAGCACGCCGCAGAGCCGGCCCGTCGGGTCGAACACCTGCACGCCCAGGGCCGACGTCACGTACCATCGCCCCGCCCGGTCGACCGCCATCCCGTCACCGCCCGACGCAGAGGCGAGCGGCGGCGGCTCGTGGAACTTGAACTCGCCTTTGGGGTCGATCGGCCGGCGCATCTCCATCGTCGGCATCTTCGCGTCGAGCGTGCCGTCGGTTCCCACACGAAACGTCCACGTGTGCCCACCCTTGTAGTCGGAGACGGCGAGCGTTCCGGCGTCATTCGAGAGCGCGATCCCGTTGGGCCCCGTGATCCCCGTGTCAGCGACCGTCTTCACGCCGGTCTGGGCGTCGATCCGCGTCACCTCCCACTTGCCCGTCTGGGTGACGTAGAGCGTGCCGTCGGGCAGGATCGCGAGATCGTTGGGGGCGAGGTCGCCGGCGACTTCCTCGACCCGGCCGGTGGCCGGATCGATCGCGATCAGCCGCTTCTTCGGCCCGTTGCACCCATACAGGCGGCCGTCGGGGCCGAATTCGAGGCCGCTCACCGCCTCCGAGGCGATCGTCGTGCGCGTGCCGTCGGCCGCGGCGATCCGATAGACGACCGGAGCCTTCATGTCGCAGAAATAGAAATTGCCGTCGGCGTCTGCGCAGGGGGCGTCGGCGAAGCCGAGGTCGCCCGCCACGAGGTCCCAGCCGCCTCCCGGAATCAGGAGCCGGCGGAGCGCCATGTCGCCGGGAAGATCGGGCTGCACGGCTCGCGCTGGCGCACGCTGTTCGCTCCGCCAAAGCCACGCGAGTGCATCGGGAAACAGCCGGCTTGCATGGTGGGCATCGTGGGCATAGCCCTCCGCCCAGTCGAACCGCACGTCATACCCCATGAACTCGAGCGCGGCCGCCATCTGCTTGTTGGCAAGCGGCCAGCTGCCGAACGGGTTGTCGAGGTCGCCGCTCGTGTCGGCGAGGTACACGCGGATCGGCTTGGGCTCCGTCTTCCGCACGAGCGACGGATAGGCATTCCCGCCGCGGAGCCCGGTGAAGCTGCCGATCGTGGAGAGCACGCGGCCGAACTGGTCGGGCCGCTCCCAGGCGACCGTAAACGCGCAGATGCCGCCCGAACTCGCACCGCAGATCGCCCGCAGTGCCGGGTCGGTCGTCAGCGGCTGCTGCTTCGCCACCTCGGGCAGGATCTCCTCGAGCAGAAACCGGGCATAGCGGTCGCCGAGCGAGTCGTACTCGAGCGACCGGTTCGAATTCTTCCACGGGCTCTGCGGCTTCTCCTTCGCCTGTTCATGCCCGGGATCGACGAACACCGCCACCGTCGGCGGCATCTTCCCGCTGGCGATGAGGTTGTCGAACACGACGGGCACGCGCCACTGGCCGTCGGTCTTGAGATAGCCGTGGCCGTCCTGGAACACCATCAGGGCCGCCGGCACGTCCGGCCGGGCCTGCGCCGGCACATAGATCGCCCAGTCGCGCACCGTGCCCGGAAAGATCTTCGACTCGAACGGGGGCATCCGCTCCACGCGGCCCTTCGGCACTTTGTCGTTGGGCACGGCGAGCGGATGCGGCTCCCACTTGCCCGGCTTCTCGGCCTCGACACGGGCTGCCGGCCGTGGCGGCGCGTCGGACCACAACCACCGCAGGCCCTCGGCGAAGATCGCGCCCGCCGCCTTCCCGTTGTGCCCGCCGTCGGTCAGTTCGAAGCGGTGGTCGTAGCCGGCGAAGGCAAGGGAGGCTGCGAGGTCGGCGTTGCCGAGCGGCCAGCTCCCGAACAGGTTGTCGAGATCGTCGCGGCCATCCTGGAGATACACCTTGATCGGCTTGGGCTTGTCCTTCGTCTTCCGCACGAGCACCGGATACCCGTAGCCGCCACGGATGTCGGTGAAACTGCCGATGTGGCTCATCACGCGACCGAACTGGTCGGGCCGCTCCCAGGCGACGGTGAACGCGCAGATGCCGCCCGACGACTGGCCACAGATCGCGCGGTGCCGCGGGTCGGCCGACACCTTCAGGCCGTCGAGCGCCACCGGCAGGAGTTCCTCGACGAGGAACCGGGCGTAACGGTCGCCGAGCGAGTCGTATTCGAAGGAGCGGTTGCTCCGATCCTTCGCACCCGGCCGCGTGGCGGGAATCGTGCCCGGGGTCACGAGCACGGCGATCGTGACGGGCATCTCCCCCTTGGCGATCAGCTCGTCGAACACCCGCGGCACGCGGTACGGCCCATCCGGCTTCACGTAGGCGGGCCCGTCTTGAAACACCATCAGCCGCGCCGGCTCCGCCCCCGTGTATTCGGCCGGCACATACACCGACCACTCCCGCCGCGTGCCGGGGAAGATCGTGCCCGACTCAAACACACCCTGCACGAATCGTCCCCGCAGGCCCTCAGCCTCGGCACCGTTCATCGAGGCCCACGGTGATGCCACAGCGACGAGCATGGTCGTGATCAACACGACACGAGAAAACAACGTATGTCCTCCCTCGCTGCACTGAACTGTCCAGATGCTGTCCACATGCCACAGCATCTGGAATTGGCCGGTATGCTACTACGCACGAGTTCCACCGCATATCGGCCGTGAGGATCATCATGACGGACCCTGATGCCCAGGCGACGATTCGTCCGCTCGACGCCGCCGAACGGCGCGTGCTGGGCACGCTCGTCGAGAAGGCGAAGACGACGCCCGACCAGTATCCGCTGTCGCTCAACGCGCTCGTCAACGGCTGCAACCAGAAGAGCAACCGCGACCCGGAAATGAGCCTCGACGAAGAGCAGGTGATGAAGGCGATCACGAGCCTGCGGACCCTCGGGGCGGTGGCGGAGGTGTTCGGCAACGGGAGCCTCGCCCGCTATCGCCACCTCGCCTACGAGTGGCTGGCCGTGGGCAAGGAGGAACTGGCGATCCTGGCCGAACTCCTGCTGCGCGGCGAACAGACCGAAGGCAGCCTCCGCGGCCGCGCCAGCCGGATGGACGACATCCCCGACCTGCCGTCGCTGCGCCGCCATCTCGACGCCCTCGCCGCCCGCGGCCTCGTCGTCTGGCTCTCGCCGCCCGGCCGCGGCCGCATGCTCACGCACGGTCTCCTGCCGCCCGAGAAGCTCGAGAAGGTCCGGGCGTCCGTGGGCGGGCCGTGAGTCCGGCCGGACCCGGACCCATGGCCATCATCGCCCGCCCATTCCGGTCTCGAGTTGCTTCTGGATCTTGTCGAGATTGAAGGAGCCCGGCGTCTGGCTCGGCGGAAACTCCTTCATGGTCATGAGAAACCGCCCGGCGATCTGTTGCAGTGGCACCGCCACGAAGGCGTGGTCGAGGAACCAGTCGTTGTAGACCGTGGCGTTGTGCTGGGCTTTCTCGAACGGATCGCGCCGCAGGTTGAAAAGCAACGGCACGCGCAACTCGGTGAACGGCTCGCGCCACACCTCGAACGCCTCCGCGCGGTTCTCGAGGAACACCGCCTTCCAGTCGGAATAGCGGATGGCCACGATCTGCCCGTCGTCGTTGACGTAGAAGAACTCGTTCCGCGGCGACTGCTCCGCCTTGCCCGCCAGGTACGCGAGCTGGTCGTAGCCGTCGATGAAGTTGCGGTACTGCCGGCCGGCCAGCGACACGCCCTTCGCGAGCTTCTCCTTGACGGCCGGATCTCCCGCCGCGGCGGCGAACGTCGGCAGCCAGTCCTCGTGCGCCACGATGCCGTTGAGCGTCACTCCGGCTGGAAACCTCCCGGGCCAGCGGACGAACGCCGGCACGCGGTACGCCCCCTCCCAGTTGGAGTTCTTCTCGCTGCGGAACGGCGTCGTGCCCGCGTCCGGCCACGTGTTGTAGTGGGGCCCGTTGTCGGTGGAGTAGAGCACGATCGTGTTGTCGGCGATGCCGAGCTCGTCGAGCGCCGCGAGCAGGACGCCCACGTGACGGTCGTGCTCGACCATGCCGTCGGAGTACTCGTCCTGGCCGCTCTTCCCCAGGCTTTCGGCCTTCACATGGGTGCGGAAATGCATCCGCGTGGCGTTCCACCAGCAGAAGAACGGTTTGCCGCCCTTCACCTGACGCTGGATGTAGTCCTTGGCGGCCGCGAGCGTCTCCTCGTCGATCGTCTCCATCCGCTTGCGGGTGAGCGGTCCGGTGTTCTCGATCGTCTGGCCGCCCTTGCCGTCGGCCTTGCACTTGAGCACGCCGCGGGGGCCATACGTCTCGCGAAATGTCTTGCCGTTCGCGAGCTTCATGTCGCCGGGATAGTCGCGATGCTCGGGCTCTTCCTCGGCGTTCAAGTGGTAGAGGTTGCCGAAGAACTCGTCGAACCCGTGCATGGTCGGCAGGTGCTCGTCGCGGTCCCCCTGGTGGTTCTTGCCGAACTGGCCTGTGGCGTAGCCGAGGCTCTTGAGCACCGTCGCGATCGTGACGTCGGTCTTCTGCCAGCCCTCTTTCGCGCCCGGCAGGCCCACCTTCGTCATCCCGGTGCGGACCGGGCAGTTGCCCCCGAGAAACGCCGCCCGGCCGGCGGTGCAACTCTGCTGGCCGTAGTAGTCGGTGAACGAGACGCCCTCGCGGGCGATCCGGTCGATGTTGGGCGTGCGGTAGCCCATCATGCCGCGGCTGTTGTGGCTGACGTTCCAGGTGCCGATGTCGTCGCCCCAGATCACGAGGATGTTGGGCTGCTCGGCGGCCACGGCGGGGCGGGCCCCCGGCAACAGGACGATCCCGACACACAACCAGGCGAGGCGGATGGCAAAATTCGGCATGAGGAACTCCCCGGGGGACCGGACCGTGTGGAAAACCCGCGAAACGTCCGCCAGCATACGGAACAATCCCGAGGGGGGAAGGGGCCTGCCACGCTCCCCCTCACGCAAATCTCACCATTTCTCGCGCTGCCGAAATACCGATGCCCTGAGTAGCATCGATCACGTCGCAGTGAGGTGATGCCTTGCGAGTCCGTGCACTGTTCATCTCCGACGTGCATCTCGGGTGCGGGTTCTCCCGCACGCAGGATCTGTTCGACTTTCTCGGGCGTCTCGAGCCCGACCGGCTGTATCTCGTCGGCGACATCATCGACGGCTGGAAGCTGAAGCGGAACTTCGTGTGGACCGACACGGCGAGCTTCGTGATTCGCCGCGTCCTCGGCATGCTCAAGCGCGGCACGAGGGTGTTCTACGTCACGGGGAACCACGACGAGTTCCTGCGCGGGTTCTCGCCACACACCTTCGGCCACATGGAACTTGCCGACCAGTTCGTGCACGTCACGGTCGACGGCCGGCGGCTGCTCGTGATCCACGGCGACTGCTTCGATCATCTCACGCGGCACGCGGCCTGGGTCTATCACCTCGGCGACCACGCCTACACGCTCGCCCTCCATGCCAACGCCTGGCTGAACGCCGCCCGCAAGGCGCTCGGGTTCCCCTACTGGTCGCTGAGCGCCACGCTCAAGAGCAAGGTCAAGCGGGCGGTGAACTTCGTCAACGACTTCGAGCACTTCGTGGCCAGGCACACGCGGCTCGCGGGCTGTAGTGGCGTGGTCTGTGGCCACATCCACGTGCCCGCCATCCGGAAGATCGACGGCATCGACTACTACAACTGCGGCGACTGGATCGAGCACTGCTCGGCCCTCGTCGAGCATCTCGACGGCCGGATCGAACTCGTGGGGATGGGCAGTTTCCCGCCGGCCTCCGGACACGACGACGCCGAGGCGCCGCTGCTGCCCGAATTCGCAGCCTCCGCGTTCGACCCGGGCTGACGGCGCGCTCCGGGCGTACGATGGTGCCCGGAAGCTCAGGGCGACGCCTCGAGGAACCGTCCGTGCACCCCATGCGCCGCCGTTGACCCCTTCCCGGTTTCTATACCAGCACTCATGAGAGAGTTGGGGAACAGTCCGCGTGGTGTGTCGGAGGGAGGGGCGTGGCCCCGACCGGAGACACACCACGCGACGCCGCCGGGACCACCCCG
>Ga0214917_10005408_pt1 | contig 13643 bp, 10 predicted proteins | sample LL_1208_BB_MetaG_FD_177983 | JGI IMG/M metagenome (GOLD analysis project Ga0214917, IMG submission 177983) | Freshwater microbial communities from Lake Lanier, Atlanta, Georgia, United States - LL_1208_BB | ecosystem: Environmental > Aquatic > Freshwater > Lake | place: USA: Georgia | collected... | reverse complement strand
CCACCGCAGGAGAGGTCACTCGAGTGGAAAGTCCTCTGCGACCCGCGCCATGGGCGAGGCCAGAGCAATCCGCGACGTGTCGCGGGAGCGTGGCGACCCCGGCATGTACGCCCCCTTCGTCGTGGACGAGGGAGAGCCGTTCGAGCGTGAAAGGGGGCCGGGCACCGTTCTCTAACCAGCGGAGAGGGCGGGATTCATTCGGGACTGTTTTCCACGGCCTCGGATTTTCTGCGATTCCTGACGCAATGTCCATGCCCGTCAACTTGTGATCGTTGGTTCGTGTTGGAACGGAGCGGCCCGTTTTGGGCAAAGTCGGGACCCTTCAGCAAAAGTTTCAGCAACGTTATTCGGGGCCATGCCGGAGAGGGTTGGCCTCTCCGCTCAGGATGCTTTCACTGCAGGTATACTGACGGGATGTCTGTAGTCGTCAAAACGTCAGAGCCCCTGGCACAGCAGCAGCGTTGGCGACTGTTCGAGCAACTCTGCGGCGACCGCGTGCGTGCGAGCGATGCCTCGTGGGCCCGCGGGCTCTCCCCGGCGGAGCGTTTGGCGGTAACCGACGACCTGTTCGTCACCGTGCGGGCCGCACGTGTCGCCGCGGGCGACTGGCATCAGGTTGACGAGCGCACTTGGCAGGAGTCGCTTCGCGATCGCCTTCGTCAGGTGCAGGCTTTCCAACGATTTGACAGGGCAACCCGTGGAACCAGCCCTTTGGCCGACGCTGGCTGACGCCGTCACCATGCTGGAAGCACGCGGCCTCCAGTCTGCCCTGATCGGCGGGCTTGCCGTTTCGCTTCGCGGGCAGCCGCGGATGACCGCCGATGTCGATCTGGTCGTTCTCTCCAGCGTCGATGATGCCCTGCGGCTCGTTCGCGAACTCGAATCAACCCCCTTCGCCCCGCTCTTCCAAGGCGTGGAAGAGGTGGTCTCCAGTGCCTTCATCCTGCCCCTCAGGCACCGTCGCACCGGCATCCGTGTCGATCTGGCGATCGGAATGTCGGGCTTCGAGCAGCAGGCGGTTCGTCGCGCGACACCGGTCACGATCGGCGACACTCGTATCCCGGTCGTTTCGGTCGAGGATCTGCTCGTCATGAAGGCGCTCGCGGGGCGGCCGCAGGATGATCAAGACATCCGCGGCCTCGTGGCGGCTCAACGAGATGTCATCGACTGGTCGGCGTGCCTGGAACTCGCCGAGAGGCTCGGTGAGGCCGTCGATCTCGACATTGCCAGCCGACTCCGTGCCGCCCGCATGGATCGCCCATAGCGAGTGTCCCTGAGTGTGGCTGAAGGATGCGGCTGGAGGTAAGATTCCGGTATGGCAAACGCACCAGCCCCGTGGGCTCCGACAGCCGATCGTCTCAGCACGGCCGTTGAGCGGTTGGTGGCGGCGGCACAGCCGAGCCGGATCATTCTTTTCGGTTCCCACGCCCGCGGAGATGCCGACGACCACAGCGACGTCGATCTGCTTGTCGTCGAACCAGCCGTGAGCGATCGCTACGAGGAGATGGTCAGGCTCAATCGGGCCTTGAAGGGGCTGCTGATACCGGTCGATCTTCTCGTGGTGAGCGAGCAGGAGTTTGAGCACCGGTCGAGCACGCCCGGCACCGTTGAGCACACCGCCCGTCGCGAAGGCCGAGTGTTGTATGCCGCTTGATCGCCAAGACGTCCTGCTCCGCAAGGCGAAACAGGATGAGCTCGTCTTGGAGCGGCTGCTCGATGATCGCGACGTCGATGACGACACGCTCGGTTTTCATGAGCGGCAGGCGGCCGAGAAGCTGCTCAAGGCTGCGAATTGTTGGCCTACGAGCCTTCGTCGAGGCCGCATCCAGCCCGACCAGTCCCGACTGTTGCTTCCGCCGGTGCCATTCGTTCCGCTCACGCTTGCCGAAGTGCGGTTGGCCGACCTTTCCTTGGGACGGGCCGATCTCTTGTCTCTTGCACAAAAACGCTCAACCGGCTGGCTACGGGACCGTGGGGATGACGAAGGGGGGCCTGAGTGGTTTTCGCCGGCACAATGCAGCCACCAGATGCCCCGCACGTGGTGCATCACGGCGACTCAGCGGCCGGTGGGACGCAGCAGTCCCAGGTCGAAGGCCTTTGCGATGGCCCCGGCACGGTCGTCGGCACCGAGCTTTTCCCGAATGGCCCGGACATGGAACTTCACCGTGCGGACGGTGATGCCGAGGCTTTCCCCGATTGCCGTCGTGTCGTAGCCGTCTCGTAGCAGCCGCAGCACTTCCAACTCACGGGGCGAAAGGATCTCGTCCCGGGGGAACGCTGCCGTGGGAATTCCGCGGCGAAGCCCACGAACGCCGCCATGGATTGCGCGGATGGCGGCCAGAATCGCGTCGTGCTCGGCATTCTTCACCACGAAGCCGCAGGCTCCCGCCGCCAGCGCGCGGTCGGCATCGGCGGCAGACTCCGACGACGTGAGGATCAGCACCCGGGCCTCGGGCTGCGAGCCATGGATGCGCCTGAGTGTCTCGAGGCCGTCCACGTCCGGCATCGACAGATCGAGCAGACAGACGTCCGGCCGGCAGTGCTCCCAGATCCGCAACGCCGCCGCCCCGGACGCCGCCTGCCCCACGACGATGACGTCGGACTCGATCTTGAGCAGGCTCACGAGCCCCGCTCGAAACACCGGATGATCGTCCACGATGAGCAGGCGGATGGGAGAGGAAGTGGGAGTCATCGGCTGATTCCGAAGAAGAGTCATCTGCAGTGCCGTAGAAATGCGTATCTGAAAACCGAGCGATTGGGCAACGTTTGGACATTTGCCTGCGGTTCTGGCTAGGCCTCCGCGACCGTTTGAGAAACCGCCCGCACAGATGAGAGTGACTCGGCAGCTGATGCGCTGACTGTGGCGGTGACCGTCGTGCCCTTTCCACGCTGGCTCTCGATCGTGACCGTCCCTCCGAGCCTCTCCATCCGCACCCGCATACCATCCAGTCCGAAATGCCCCTGCGGAGCCAGTGGCTCACAGCCCGCCTCAAAGCCCTGGCCGTCGTCATGGACAACCACTCCCACGCTCTCTTCGTGAAACACCGCGATCACGTCGATGGCGGTGGCCGCGGCATGCCGCAGCGCGTTGTGCACCGCCTCCTCCGCGAGGAGCAGCAGGTTCCCTGAGATCAGTTCCGGCACCGGGCGCTCGACACCGGCGACGTGCGCCGTGATTCGGGGCGCCTGCCCCACCTGCAGCCGCGAGACAATCGCCTCGACCGCCGAGGGAAACGTCCGCCCTTCGAGCGGCGTCGTCCGCATCGACCAGACCTTGCCACGCAGCTGGTCGATCGCTTGACCGACCATCTGCTGGGCAACATTGAGGCTTTCGGGCGCGGTCGCCGCCTGCTCCTGAGCCCTCTGGTATGACCGCAGCTGCAGCCCGATGCCGGTGACGGTCTGGAGCACCGTGTCGTGGAGGTTGGCCGCGAGGCGGCTGCGTTCCTCGAGCATCGCCTCGAACTCGATCTCGGCCCGCCGGCGCTCGGTGATCTCGTCGGCCAGCCGCCGCGATTGGATCGCCACCTGCCGCCTGAGGAGCATCGCCCAACCCAGCGCCGCCGCCAGCACCGCTGCCAGCGCGAGAAGCGCCGCCAGGAGCCGGCGCGACGTCCACCATGATGGCCGGCTCAAGACCACGATGTCCTCCGCGGTGGGCACGAGCAGCGACATGCGTTCGACGAGCGGCAGGCTGCACGGTGCGGCGGGTTCGAGCTCGAACTGCACGACGCCGCGCACGAGCAGTTCGGTTCCGGCCGCGAGCGGCGGCAGTCGGGCCCGCTCGTCATCGGCGAGCGTCGCCGTGAGCGGCGTATTGTCGTCCAGCAGCGGGATCGCGCCGCGGCCGTCGTCGCGGAAATCCCCCACGCGGACCCGACACTCGATCAGGCAGCCGTCGAAGTCGCCGGGCTCCGCGATCCGCCCGACCCGTCGCGCGGCGCGGTTGATGTCGATGATCCGGCCAGGCTGGATGGCGGTCGCGGGCGGCTCAAGCGCGTGGCCCTCGACCCGCACGACGCCGCTGACGAGCCCCGCGGCCTGAGCAAGCCCTGCGAGCACCCGTTCCCGGTCCAAGAAACCCGCCACTTCGACGCTGTCGCCCGGACTCACGTTCGCCTGATCGAGGGCCTCCACACGCACGCCGGATGCGCCCGACTGCAGATAGAAGAGCCGACCGCCGGCCGCATAGCTCACGGTGCCGCGGGTCCGGATCCGATGCCGCACATCGAGGTCGGGCTGATAGCGGCCCAGGCTCTCGAGCGGAACGAACGGTGCCTCGAAGGCCGACGTCGGTGGGGCCGCAACAACACGAAAATCCTCTGCTCGGGCAACTGCGATCGTGGGCGCCACGAACTGGCCGCGCGTGGTGTAGCTTGTCGTTGCGACTCCGGTCACGGCGACCATGGTGTCGATTAACTCGGACGGCTGGGCGTTGGCGCCGACCGGGGGCACGATCGCTCGGAAACGCCGGCCGCCGGCCTCGAGCGTAACGAGCCTCCGTGATCCAAACGTCTGCACTCCCTGGACGATTCCCTCGATCGTCACCCGCTGCGAGTCATCGGCCCCGCTGAAGAGTCGGTCGGGCGTGGTCACGAAGGCCGCCGGAAATTCGGTGTCGGTCGGGGCCTCGAGCGGACGAATCGAGACCGGAATGATCTGCGGAGCGAACGTCTGCGTGTCGCGGTCGCGGACGCCCACCACCTCGACGAGCATGCCGGGCTCGACCTGCCGCCACTCCTGCTCGCTCTGCCACGTGCCCCATTCCTTCGCCCGCGGCACGTCGATCCAGATGCCGGCGGTCTCGTCCTGGACGGCGGCGTATTCGCTCGACGGCGTGTCGCGGCAGACCCACGTGGCCCGGCCCCGCACTATCACGGCCTGCTCCGGGTCCCAGGCGCCGAGGATGCGCAGCGGTTTGATGGCGGATCGCCGCGGGCCGAGGATCGCCTCCCGCGTGGGCGGCTCCGCGGCCGCGGTCGCGCTGGCGGCCAAGCCGCTCACTGCGATCATCCACGCAGCAGCCCGACATCGCCACGTCATTATGATTCAGCCCAGAGTAAACCCGGCCCGTCGCACGCAGGCCGGACGGCACAGCCCGAAGCACTGCCGCCAGCCTCGCCCACCACCAGCCTACCGCCCTGCGACTACTTTCCGCTCGCGGCATCGGTCTCGATCGCGATGTCGATGCGATTACGACCGGGCGTGACGATCTTCTTGAGCGTTGAGCTCCTCCCGACGGAATCGGGAATCCTCAGTCCCCGGTGTTCCTTGGCCACGACCGGCGCTCCGCCGGGGCCGACCTCGGGCAGCACGGAGATGCGGACGAGGCTCTCCCCCGGCATGACGCCCTTCTTGTTGACATTGAACATCATCTCGAACTCACCGCGGGCGTCGGTGTAGCCAGTAGACGACGAGCCGTTGGCGACCTGCGGTTCGAAGTCGATCCGCACGCCGGCAGGTGCCGGCTTGCCGTCGATCGTCAGCTGACCGGTGACCGTCGCCCCGATGGAATAGCCGCAGCCCGCGCTCGCCAGGCAGGCGGCGGCGAACGTCGCAAGCGTGGTCGATACGGCGCGGGGGGTGTGCACGCGACGAGCCTCCATCAGAAGTCCCCGGTGACATTGCCATCGGCCCGCGACGCGAGCTTTTGATAGACGCCGTTGCTCGGATTGTTCACGGTGCCCGGAGCAGCCGCCACCTCCGCCGGCACGTTCGCGTTGACGGAATAGATGAGATTGCCGGGATTCGACTGGATTTGTTCGGCGATGAACACGACCGCACCGTCGCTCATTGCGAAGTGTGCGCCGCCGGGATGGCTGCTGCCGAAACTTCTGGTTTCGCCGGAGTTGAGCTTGAAATTGGCGTATCGCATCAGACCGAGCGTGCCGTTCACTGCGTTGTACTCGGCCACCCACACACCGGGCATGACCGCGTCATTGGCAGCCGAGAGAGCCTTGCCGCCGCCCTCACCGACGAGAAACGTCTTCGCAAGACCGTCGGTGATGTCTTTGAATCGCACGCCATCCGTCTTGCGGAATGTGCCGAAACACACGTCCTTGCTGCCGTTGTAGGAGTCGATCGGACCGCCGTTGCCAAGGTAGCTGCATTTGCTCGACTGCAGGTTGCCCCAGCCATTGTTTGCCTTGATCTGTGCCGCGGTCGCCTGCGGCGCGACCATGCACGACGGGCAGATAAACGATGAGATCAGCGACGTGGCTGCCGTGGCGCGGGAACCGCCGAGATTGAGCGGGTAACCGGCGGCTATGTTGAGGGCCGTGGCAAGTTCCGTGTATTCCATGTAGGGCATCGTCTGAATCTGCCAGCCCCACGCTCCGTTTCCGCTGACGGTGTCGGGCTTTCCGACGGCCGGCAGCGTCTGCATGGCGTCATGGTGATTGTGTAGGCCGAGCGCGATCTGCTTGAGCTTGTTGCTGCAGGTCGACCGGCGGGACGATTCACGGGCCGCCTGCACGGCGGGCAGCAGCAGGCCGACGAGCGTGCCGATGATCGCGATGACGACGAGCAGCTCGACGAGCGTGAAGCCACGACGCTTCGAGCAGGTTTTCAATGCGGCCATGTTTCCATCCTCCTCGCGGACGATTCACTTTCGACTGGAATCGCGATCGCGTTGCTGAGAGCGATGCAGTCCCCTCTCCGGATTCGACGCGTCGCCCCGATACCTGTATTGAACCGAGGATAAGACCGACGGCAACTGTCCCCGGGGACAGGTGCGTTCAGGCTGCCCGTCGTGCTAGAGAGATGGATGTGCAAGAACAACTGCTTCCGAGAGAGCCCGCATGTGTCGTCCGTTGATGGGCCAGCCCTCCCGCCGTCATTTTTTAAAGGGTGCGGGCGTCACGCTCGCCCTGCCCTGGATGGAGTCGCTGGCGCGGACAGCGGAGCCGGCGGCCGTGCAGCGGTTCGTGTGCATCGCCAACCCCTTCGGCATGGTCGGCGACGCCTTCTTCCCGACGGAAGCCGGTCTCGCAGCCACGCTGCCCGCAAACCTCGCTCCGCTCGAGCGGCTGCGGGGCAAGTTCACCGTGTTTTCGCACCTCGACCACGGCGCCTCAGGCGGCCATGGCTTCACCCACATGTTTCTCTCCGGCGTGAAGTCGGCGGAGGCGTCGAGCATGCCCGACGGCAACATCTCGCTCGACCAGTTCCTCGCCCGCAGCGTGGCTGGGCAAACGCGGTTTCCCGCAGTCAATACGGCCGCCGGGCCCGCGGCCGAAGGGAGCGTGGAGCTCTGCTGGACCCGCACCGGCGTCGCCGTGCCGCCGATGATGAAGGTGTCGCAGGTTTTCAAGAAGCTGTTCGTGATCGAATCGCCCGAGCAGACGACGAAGCGGGGCGTGGACTATGCCCGGAAAGGCTCGATCCTCGATGCCGTCACCGGGCAGGCCGCGCGGATGAACCGCCGGCTCTCGGGCCGCGACCGGGCAAAGCTCGATCAATACTTCACGGCCATCCGCGAAGTGGAGAAGTCGATCGCCATGGAAAAGGACTGGCTGTCGAAGCCCCGGCCGCACGTTGATGCGAAGGAACCGACGGACGGTCCCGTGACGCAGCAGCTGCCGATCCTTTTCGATCTCGTCGCCTTGGCCCTCGAGACCGACACTACCCGCGTGGCGACGATCGAGATTCCTGGGTCGTTCGATGCCAAGGCGGTGGGTGTGGGGGAGGGGCACTATCACGGCCTCTCGCACCACGGCAAGGATCCGACGCTCATGGACGGCCTGCGGAAGGTGGAACACTACCAACTGCTCCACTTGGCGAAGTTTCTCATGAAGCTCGACGAGGCCGGCCTGCTCGGCACCACGCAGGTGCTCTTCGGCAGCGGCATGGGCGACGGCAGCGCGCACACGAACAAGAATCTGCCGGTCCTGCTCGCGGGCGGCGGCTACAAGCACCGCACCCACGTCATCCTGCCGGCCGAGGCGGGCAAGCGGATTCCCCTCTCGAACCTCTACCTCTCGATGGCCCGGCGTTTCGGTGTCGCGACCGACTCGTTCGGCAAGAGCACCGGCACGTTCGTGGAGCTGTCATGAGCCTGCGGCCGCTCGGAGTCGCGCTCGCTGCCCTCGCGGCCGCAACGGCAATCGTGGGCGGCAAGGCTGATGCTCGGTCGCCTGCCTCGCCGGACAATCCCGCTGCGATCGACGGGAGGGTGCAGGCCTTCGTGGCCAAGCATTGCTTTTCCTGCCATGACGACGCCACCCGCGAAAACGGCGTGTCACTCGAGTCGCTCGGGCACGCTGTCACCGACGCCACCTTTACCGGCTGGCTCAAGGCCCTCGAACAGATCGAGCGGGGCACGATGCCGCCGCCGGAGGAAGAGCAGCCCGCAGCCGAAGACCGGCGCACGGCGGCGCTCGCGCTCGAACATGCTGTCGTGGCCCATGCCCGAAGTCAGCCGACCCGCGACACGGCCGTGCTGCGGCGGCTCAACCGGGCTGAATACCGGCGCAGCCTCGAAGAGCTGCTCGAGTTAGACCTGAGCGGACGCGACCCGACCCGGGAGTTTCCCGACGACACGCTTTCACACGGCTTCGCTTCCGTCGGCGACAAGCTGGTGACGTCGAACTTTCTCGTGCGGCAGTATCTCGAAGCGGCACAGGACGTGGTCGGCCGCGCGGTGCATTTCGAGCCGCAGCCGGAGGAGCGCACGATCGCGCTCATGCCGCCGTTCGACTGGGCGTCGTGGGGCATCCGCTACGCTGAGTGTGAACTGGCTGCGGCGAAGTCGCCATGGGCCACGCCGTTTTCCACGCTCGATCTCCGCGGTGGCACCATGCCGTTCTGGAACATGCGACAAGGCGTGCCCGCGGCGGGCTGGTATGACATCCGCGTGCAAGCCGAGGCGAAGTTTCGCTACGGGGACATGGACCCCCGGAAGATCTACGACAAGTCGCTCTTCGACCCCGCCGAGCCGCTGCGGCTCTCGATGACGCTCGGCTCGCTCATGGGCATCGACCCGGCCAATGGCGATGCTATCTGGAGCGAGCTGGTCAGCCCCAAAAGCCGTGCGGCCGTCGCCGTGTGGGACGTTCCCGACGACGTGCTGACATGGCTCGAATGCCGGGTGTGGCTCGAGCCGGGGCAGTTTCCCAAGTTCGAGTACGTGAACGGGCCCACGAACAGCGACTACCGGATGGACTACTACCTCTCCGAAAACCGCTACACGCTGCTCGACAAGAAACAGCTCGCCGCCTTCGAGGAGGCTGACAAACCGCTTGGGTGGGCCACGCCCATCTTCTTCGAGACGCCGCGGATCCGCGTGCACAAGGCCGAGGTTCGTGGCCCGATCAACGCACAGTGGCCGCCGCCGAGCCACCGCGCCATCTTCGGCGACACGCGCTACGAGTCGGCGGCGGCCGGCGACGTGCTGCGGAGCTTCGCCGAGCGGGCCTGGCGGCGGCCGGTGATCGCGGATGACGTCGGGCCGATCCTGGACCTCGTGCGGACCGCGGAGCAAGCCGCCGTGAAGGCCGGCACGCCCGCCGAGCAGGCCGCGCAGGAGGCAATCGTGGAGGGCATTCAGGCGGTGCTCTGTGCACCCGAGTTTCTCTACCGGGAGGAGCGGGGCGACCGGCTCGACGGCCATGAGATCGCCGCGCGGCTGTCATACTTCCTCTCGTCTGCGCCGCCGGACCAAGAGCTCCTGGCCCGCGCCGTCGCGGGCGACCTCACCCGGCCTGAGGTCCGGCGGGCGGAGGCGGAGCGGCTGCTCGACGACCCTCGGTCCGACACGTTTGTCAACGAGTTTCTCGACGGCTGGCTGCGGCTGCGGAAGCTCGGATCGATGGCGCCGTCGGGTTTCGAGGTCTACTACAACGACAAGCTCGAGCCGGCGATGCGGAAGGAGACACGGCTCTTTTTCAAGCGGCTGCTCAAGACCAACGGCCCGATCGCCGACCTGCTCGACTCCGACTACACGTTCGTCAACCGGGCCCTCGCGAAGCATTACAGGATCGACTGGAAGATGGCGGCCGCAAACCTCGGCAAGCCAGTGGACGGCCTCACGGCGGAAGACCTTCGCGACGACGGTGCAGGGCACGCTCCCTCGCAGAGCTTCGTCCGCGCGAAGCTGCCCGACCGCCGTCGCGGCGGCGTGCTCGGGCAGGCGAGCGTGCTCACGCTCACGGCCAACGGCGTCGACACGTCTCCCGTTGTCCGCGGGGCCTGGGTGCTGGAAAACATCCTGGGTGCGCCGCCGTCGCCCGCACCGCCGAACGTGCCCGTGATCGAGCCCGACGTGCGGGGCACCACCACCATTCGCGGCCGGCTCCAGGCCCATCGCGACAATCCCGCCTGCTATTCCTGCCATCGCCACATCGACCCGCCGGGGTTCGCACTCGAGAGCTTCGATGCCATCGGCACCTGGCGCAACAACTACTACTTCCCGACCACCGACAAGAGCATCCCCGTCGATCCCAGTGGCGAGTTCGACGGCGCGGCGTTCAAGGACGTGGCCGCTTTCAAGGACCAGCTGCTCGAGCGGCAGCCCCAGTTTGCCCGCTGCCTCGTGGAAAAGCTGCTCATCCACGCCCTCGGCCGCGAGCTGACCGCGGCGGATCGGCCCGCGATCCGCGCGATCGTGGATCGCGCGGCGGCCGACGGCTTCCGGCTTCGCGATCTCGTGCTGCTCTGCTGCGAGAGCGACTTGCTCAGTCAGAAATGAGGCGGCCGATCATGCCCGTGCCCCCCAGTGGCAGTCGTCGCCTTGTCATCGCCCTCGTGGCCTCGCTATCGCTCGCCGGTGTCGCGGGAGCACAGGACGTGTCGAAGCTCACCTCGCTCACGGTGGAGAAAGCGCAGGAACTAGCGGCGCAGAAGCCGGTGACCAAGGCCGGGCTCGATGGCTCTTTTTGGACGTTCGACGCCCTCACGAGCCTCTCGCCCGAGGTGGCCGAGGTGCTCGTGAAGCCCGCGGTCGGCCTGTCGTTCAACGGCCTGGCCGATCTCTCGCCCGAGACGGCGAAAGTGCTCGCGACGCACGAGGCATCGCCCACCTTCGGCTATGGCGATCTGCGACTGGGCGGCCTGAAGCGGCTCTCTCCGCAGGCGGCCGAGGCGCTGGCCGCGCACCAAGGGATGGTGCTCTTGTATGGCCTGGAAATGCTCGACTCGGTGCCACTCGCGCAGAAGCTCGCGCGGCAATGGGGCGAACTGCGGCTGGGCCTCACGGAACTCTCTCCGCCGATCGCCGCGGAGCTGGCGAAGCACCGGGGGACGGAAGTCTCGAAGAAGGAAGGGCCGCAGCATCGCATCGACAGGGCGGTCTCCGTGCTGCGGATCGACAGGCTTCGGTCGCTCACTCCCGAGACGGCCGAGGCGCTCTCCGCGCACGAGGGCGTGCTCGTGCTCAACGACCTCGTTTCGCTCGATCCGCAGGTGGCAGCCGCGCTCGCCAAGCGGGTCGGCAACCGCAAGCTCAACCGCCCCGGCACGCTCGTGCTCAATGGGCTCGAGTCGATCTCAGCGCAAGCGGCCGCCGCGATCGCCCCTTTTTCCGGCGAACTCGTGCTCAAGGGGATCACGAAGCTCACGCCTCCGACCGCGGCCGCACTGGCCGCCCACAAAGGCCGGCTCCACCTCACTGGCCTCACGGACATGAGCCCGACAGTCAAGGCTGCCCTGAAGCCCCACCCCAACGTGCTCCTGCCGCCGCCGCCCACGGGTGGTAACTGATCGGGAGCTGGAGCGGAACCCGGGAGATCATCCACCATGACGAGCCGACCGTTTTTGAACGCGTGCGTGACAGTGCTCGCGACGTTGTCATTGGGCTTACCCATCGCGGTTCCCCCTGCCTGCGCCCAGGACGCGATGATCGGCCTGCAGCCGGGGCTCGGCACACTGCCACTGCTTGGACGGGGGCGGACCAGATCGATCTCCGCCGAAAATCCCACGGGCGGAAAAGGGAAAGGGGGCATGGCGGTCCCCGATCCGACAGCCCGCAAGCCGGCTACCAATGCCGCCGCTGCCCACGAGCTTGGCCAGGGCTGGAAGGTGCGGCCCTTTCTCCGGGTGGACGCCGGCCAGACCGCGACGCTGATGGATGTGCAAGGGTCGGGCATCATCCAGCACATCTGGATCGTCGAGAACATCAATCGCGGGCTGGTGCTGCGCTGCTACTGGGACGGCGAGGAACAGCCTTCCGTCGAATGTCCCGTGCCCGACTTCTTTGCCGTCGGCCACGGCACGATGGCGCCGGTCAACTCGCTGGCAGTGACCGTCGTGCCGAAGAATGCCCTGAGCTGCTTCTGGCCGATGCCGTTTCGACAGCGGGCGCGGATGACGCTGACCAACCAGACCGACAAGGACGTCACGCTCGTCGCCTACCAGATCACCTACGTCGAGACCGACGTGCCGCCGGACGCGGGTAGGTTTCACGCCCAATACCGTCAGGCGGCGACAGCCGACCAGAACCCCTATGCGATCCTCGACGGAGTCAAGGGGCGCGGCCGCTACGTCGGCACGTTCCTGGCCTGGAAGCAGATGGAAAAAGGCTGGTTTGGCGAGGGAGAGGTCAAGTTCTACATGGACGGCGACCAGGAGTTTCCGACGATCTGCGGCACCGGCACTGAAGACTATTTTTTGGCGAGCTACGGGTTCCCCTCGGCCTATTCGACCCTTTATTCCGGCTCCACGCTGCCATCGAACGAGAATGCCTCGCCGCCGCAATGCTGGAGCCTCTACCGCTGGCACATCCAAGATCCGATCAACTTCGAGAAGGATCTTCGAGTCACGATTCAGGCACTCGGGTGGGAGGGCGCCAAGTACCGCAAGCTCGCCAAGGATCGTATCTCGTCGGTGGCCTACTGGTACCAAGACGAGCCACACGCCGCGTTCCCGCAACTGCCCGCGCTCGCCGAGCGCATTGAACCACCTGCCCGCTGACGGAAGAGGTTGTCGGCGAGTGACTTGCCCCCCTTATACGAGACAAACGGTGGCCGGCACCTTTTTCCGCGCCCGAGATCCGCTTGCTGTGAGCGCCGCAACCAGCCTCTCGTTGAGCACGTTCGGTAAAGGTCTGCGCCGCCCGTGAAAAACTGTTTGCGCAGGCGTGGTTCGGGGGGTGTTTTACGGTCGCCAAACAGCCAGCGGTGCCGAGCAAGGCCAAGGGCCACACGCCCTGGACCGCTCGTCATCCGCCAAACGCATGAGGAAGGTTTCTTGGCCGTCCTATCCTTCACCGTGAGGTCAGGGAATTGGCGGAGTAGCTGATGATTTTGGCTTCGCTTTCCAGATCTCGTGCCCGGAGGTGGCTTGCCGCTTCTTGGCGTCCTCGACAATCGCTGCGACGTCATGCCCGAATTCCTCGGCGATGCGTCGCCGAGTTCGGTGGATCTCTTCGATGGTCGTGTCGCGATCAGTCGGTTTTTGCGTCATCGGTCAACAATTCCTCAGGCGTGCAGATGATCGGCCTCTTGAGCCCAGCGCAATCGAGCTTGTCACATTGACTGCTCGGTCGTCCACCACTTCTGAGTCAGTAGCTGGCGCGCTGCAGCAACGACCTGACCGCTCGGCCGGCTCTGGAGGTAGCTGACAATCGACGTTTCGACGTAAAGAGTCGGCATGCCTTCACCGGGGGCAATGGTAGCTCTGACGCAAGTCGCCAAGAGCATCTTCGCGGC
>Ga0214917_10005402_pt1 | contig 13652 bp, 14 predicted proteins | sample LL_1208_BB_MetaG_FD_177983 | JGI IMG/M metagenome (GOLD analysis project Ga0214917, IMG submission 177983) | Freshwater microbial communities from Lake Lanier, Atlanta, Georgia, United States - LL_1208_BB | ecosystem: Environmental > Aquatic > Freshwater > Lake | place: USA: Georgia | collected... | reverse complement strand
CCAATTATGTTTGTTTGTAAGGTATCTAAAGGTGATGTAAAACTAGTTAAAGGATAGCTTTGTGCTGCAAGATGAAAAACATAATCTGGTTTTTCATTTTGAACTATTTGATAAATGGATGAAAAATCATTTATATCTCCATACACTAATTTTATTCTATTTTTTTTATTAATTGAATCAAATAAGTGCTCAACATTTTCATAATTTTCATTCCATCTTGCAAGACCAACTACATTCCAATCTGTATTGTTGATTAAATAATCGGCCAAATGAGAACCGACCATTCCTGTAAACCCAGTAATAAAAGCAGTTTTCATTTTAAATCCTTATTTGTTTTCTTTATACCATGAGATTGTCTTTTCAAGACCTTCTCTTAATGAGTGTTTTGCTTGCCAACCAATTTCTTCTTTAATTCTTGAAACATCAACCAATCTAGTTGGTATCATGGTTGGTTTGGTTATGTCATAATTGAATACTGGCTTATATCCGTAAATGTCTGTTATTGTTTCAACAAGCTCAGTAACTGTAGTTCCTTTTCCTGTTGCAGCATTGTATGGTCTTGCAATTGGATTTTTTTCTACAACCTGCATCAACGCATCAACAACATCATCAACATAAATAAAATCTCTAGTTTGTGTACCATCTCCCCAAACTTCAAAAGGATTCATACCAGAATCAGCTTTCAAAATTAATTGTGGAATTGCGTGTCCATTTTCATTGAATGCATCGTGTGGCCCAAAGATTGCAGTTGTTCTTACAATACCAAACTTAGTTGAAGAAATATCATTGTAGTATTCGACTACTTTTTCGCTATATCTCTTCATCCAACCAACACCACGATATAATTTGTGTGGATTAGAATTGTATGCTTCGTCTTCTTTTACAGCATGTGAAACATCTGGATACATTGTAGAACTTCCTACAAACCCAAATCTATCAATCTTACTCCTTACTGCTGCATCAAACATGTTAATTGATGGAAACAAATTGTTTCTTACTAAATCTAAAGTATTTTTAGACTCTGTTTGTCCTTTTGCTCCTCTAATAAAAGCAACAAAATTAAAACAAATATCCATACCATTTAATGCTTTCATACAATCTTCGTGATTCATTAAATCAAGTTTAACTACTTCTAAATTTTTATGAGAAATATTTAATTTTCTATTATTAACAACAGCACGAACATAAGCACCTTCTTCAAGCAATTTTCTAACTGCTGAGTGACCAGTGATGCCAGCGGCACCAGTTACTAAAACATTTTTATTTTTATAGAATGACATTGTATAAACTCCTATTTGTTAAATACGTTATATCTTTTATCAACAATCTCTTTGTTTGTCAAGTACCATCTGATTGTTTCTTCTATACCTTCCTCAATTGAAATCTGTGGATAAAAGCCATAAGATTTAGCTCTAGTCATATCAAACAATCTAACTGGATCTCCTGCTGGTTTATCCTTGTCCCATTCTATTCTTTTGTTAAAGAATTTTGCAACAGTTTCAGCTATTTGTTTAATTGTTACACCATCGCCACTTCCTAAATTAATTGGTTTCGTTATTTTGTTTTCTACTGCAAATATCATACCTCTAGCTACATCTCTTGCATGTATAAAGTCTCTAATTTGAGAACCATCACCCCAAACTGATAGGAAATCATCTTCACTTCCTTTACGAATCAAAGATGGAACAACCATAGCAGTGTTGGTATCAAAATTATCATATGGCCCATAAACATTAGCTGGTCTTACAATTGAGCAATTACTAAAACCATTTTGTTTTTCATAAGCTTCAATTTGCATTTCTCCCATTCTTTTTGCCCATCCACCGTACCAATCATTTCTAGATGGTTGTGTATTTGCCACATCATCTTCTTTTAAGATTGGAGCTGGTTGATAAACACCTACTGTACTTGTGTATAAATACCATTGAACATTTGCTTGCATAGCTGCTTCTAACATGTTGGTATTAAATTGCAGCATTGGACCCATAATAGATGCTGGTCTTTCTAGACAAACTTTTGGTGAAGCTTTTATACCAACAACATTAAAAACAAAATCCATATTATTACAAGCTTGTTTACAACTACTAAATTCTTTTAGATCTATTTTATGAAATACAATGTTGTTAGGCATATTTATTGGTTCATTCAAATCAGCAACATGAACTATTGCTTTTCTATCTAACAAAAGTTGGACTAACTCCCTACCTATCATTCCAGAGCCGCCAGTTACTAAAACTTTTTTATTTTCAAACATATTATTTAATCCTATTAATTTTATTTGTTAAATTTAAAATCATCTCTTCAGTTATATCGGTATTATTGCCTATGTATAATCCATAATCATGAATATGATTTGTTACATTCATTTTACCTTTAATTTTAAACTTATATTTACCTTGCTTTAAGTAAGGTTGTCTTGCTTGATTACCACCACCAGCAGTACCTATTCTATACTCAACTGATTCTTCTTGTAGAATCTTGCAAATTTTTGCTAATAATTCTTTATTTTTCTTTTTCAAAACTAATGGCAAACAAAAATTACTATTACCATTTTGGTTATAATCTGTATAGTAAATTTTACTATTTAAATTTGATAACCATATTTTTAAATTATTTACTCTATCTTTTATATTTTCATCTATTCTTTTTAATTGATTTATACCAAGAACAGCATTTAGTTCAGTAGAACGAAAATTATATCCTGGCACTGCAAATATAAACATTGGATTTAAATCTGGGTATGTATCTTTATAAAATTGTTGTGATTCTTCAGAAATTTCTCTTATCATACCGTGAGATCTAAATAATTTTGCCATTTCATAAAGTTTAAAATCATTTGTACAAACCATTCCGCCTTCTATTGTAGTTATATGGTGTCCAAAATAAAAGGAAAAATTTGAGATATCTCCAAAATTACCAACTTTAATACCTTTAAATGTTGCGCCATGTGATTCACAACAGTCTTCAATAAAAAATAAATCATGTTGTTTTACTAAATCTAATAGCTCTTGTGTTACTCCATTAAAACCTAGTGCATGTACAAAAACAATACCTTTTGTTTTTGGTGTAATTGCTTTTTTAATGTTTTCAGTAGTAATGCAAAAATTTGTAGGATCTACATCAACAAATACTGGTGTAAATCCTAAATTAACTAAAGGAGAAACATCTGAAACCCATCCTAGTGGTGCTACTATCACTTCACCTAGTCCTTTAATTTCTTTTAGCATTGAAGACATAATGTAGTTAGCTGACGCGCCAGAATTAACAAAGACAGAGTACTTGACTCCTTGCCATTCAGACCACTCTTTTTCAAATTGTTTAACAAAATCTCCATTTGTAAATCTAACATTTGGAGTACTTATAAAATCAATCATTTTTTGTTTATCATCGTTTGTTATATTGTTATTCATCAAAGGCCATTTATACATGTTCTACCTCTATTCTACTTGATTAGATGATATGAAATTTTATTATAATCTAATTCATTAATATTTGTATAATAACATCTTTTTACTGCATAGCGCAACCTTTCATCGTTAGAAAAATAATTTTTATCATATTTTTCTACATTATGCGCTAATACGATGCCATTCCAATCAATTGGATTGTTAGAAATTGTACCAGGATAGTATCCTAAACCACATTCTGCGCCTTCGGAATCATTTATAAACGTTGATTTACTTCTGCCCCACATCAAACCTGCGGGAACTGGTGGGTAAGGTGATAAATTTATCATTCTTCTATGTGCATCGTTTTGTGGAAAATGAATACATTGAGAATTACCTAGTAGAACATATTTTTTTCTCAACGCATAACTAACGTATGATAAGCAAGTTTCAAAACAACAATTACCATGAACATCACTTAATGGTACACCATAAAAATTTTTTAATTCTTTGTTAATAATTCCAATATGAAAATTACAATTATTACCTATTGGAATGTCGTAGTCGTTTTTAAAATCAATAGTGTTATAATTATAAGCTTTACCAAGCCATTCATACCCACCATCTGAATCAACTTGTAATTGGATTACCCCATAATTATTTGAATTGTTCTTTTCTATTATTCGTGGGAATAAATCTTCTATTTCTGGCAAATACAGCCCAGAACTAACATAGAAAAATCCATTGTAACTTTCGTTGAAATGTTTTTCACTTTCAATCATTGTTTTATTACAGCTTATTTGAACTGGGAGTCTTTCGTTGTATGTAAACACAGAAACATCATTATGAAATGTTTCTTTAATTTTTGCTACGCAATCATCACTAACTAATACAGCGGAAACAACTACTCTAACATTATTGTTTAAGTTATTTTTATTTATATGCCAGAAAATTGAATTCAATGTTTCTATGTATTCTTTTGTTTTATTCTTATCGTCATGACTTATTCCAAACGTATTTAAAACAATTAATAAATCTTTATTTATTGTCATTTTATAATATTCCTTATGTATTCTACAATTTTTTCAGAATTTGGTGGTAAATTGTCTGTTTGTTTTGAAAATCCTGCACTTCTATCCTCTAAACCCAAGACATTAATTTGTGTTTTTGATTCTAGTGCTAATTTATGTGCAACACTTCTTGCGATACCGTCTACATAATCATCATCCAAAACTAATCCACCAAATTTAGATTTAATTAAACATTGTTTCCAAGAATCTTGAACAACATAAGGCTTTAACCAAACTTGATGTATTATACTAACTTTTAATCCTTCATTTTCTAATAATTTTCTTGCTTTTTCAGCTTCAAATCTTGTAATAGATATTGGAAATAAAACTATATCCGACTCTTCCAAAATTACGTCTTCCAATTCTATTGTATTATCGTAAGAGCCTCTATGTTCAGATACGTATAAGACTTCATCATGCTTCATAAACCAATCGTATGCTTGTTCATACTCTTTTGGAGTCATTGGAGATACAATGTTAATTCCTGGCATTCTATAATACAAAGAATGATGCGAAGAACCAGCAACTGGTCCTATTCCACCTTCCATAGCAATTGATCGTATAAATATTGGGCATGGTCTATCCCATATTTCTTTTGATTTGCACGCATAATTAGCTATAATTGGAGAATTGTACCAATTAAACCCTTGATATCTAATGATGTACATTGGTCTTCTGTTCATAAGACCAGAACCAACTACAATACCTCCACCAGCAACATCAGCCATTGACAATTCTACCATACCGTCTTCTTCGTATAATTCTGGTAAAGTTCCACCAACCCATCCAACTGCTGTAAGGCATTGACCAAAAGCTTGTCCATTATTTTCTTTAAGATGTTTATAAACAATGTCTTTTATTGTTTGTCTAACTGTTTTTTCCACATTTCCTCCAAATATGAAAGCGTGTTTTCGTGTATTTGTTTACCAACTTCTCCTAAAGATTTCTTTTCAAATTCGTATCTATCAAAAACTTGTGCATCTTGACCAGCACCAGAATGCCAAAACAACCTGTTAGTATTTATGTTTAACAATATTGGCTCTTTAAATAAAGAATCTGATATATTTAATAATTGATTTGGATCATCAGTAATATTCCAAGCTTTCATTTTAAATGCTCTGGCTACATCATCCATTTCCCAATTTCTACGAATCTTTTTTTCTGTTAAAATTGATAAATTATTATCTTCTACAACAAAAACTATAGGTAATTTTTTTGTAGAAGCCCAACCTAATGCTCCAAGTACGTAATCTTCTTCTGCTGAAGCATCCCCCATAAAACTAATAGTAGGTCTATTGCTACTATAACAAGCTCCTACTGCAATTGGTACTTGACTACCCATAAGTCCATCGTGTCCGTACATGTCAATAGCTTTTGAATGTATAGAGGCCGAACCTCCCATTCCTCTTGCACAACCAGTATTGCGTCCCAACAGTTCGTCTATTAATTCTTCTATTGGTGCTCCGAAATTAATGTATGTCGAATGTGCTCTATGCTGTCCAAATATCATAGGTTTAATGTTTTTTTGCTCGCAAACATACGATATTGGAGCAGAGCAATATTCTTGACCAGCGGATAAATAAACTGGTCCTGTTACAATTTTTTCTTTTATTTTATTGAACACTATGTTTTCAAAATTTCTACAAACAGAAGCTTTTTTAAAAATATCTATTTTTGAATTATTATTTTGCACCATTCCCCCATTAATTTTCTATCAATACAAAAAACATTTTTATTTTTTTGTACATTCATTAAGTGTTTATCATCATCATCAAAAAATAAATACTGACTTACATCATTAAAATATTTTTCTTTTTGAAATGTTTTATACGTTAAAATTGAATCTTTATCAAAATATTTATGTAAATCAAACATTTTTAAAATTTTTATAGATGGTTGATTTACATAATCTACATCTAAAATTGCGCCATTTGATAAAAATACAATTTTATTATTTTGAATTTGATCAATAAAATTAATAAATCCATCTTGCAACTTACATACAGAAAAACAATCATCAATTATTGTATTTTTGTCTATTTTTGTATATGGAGGAATTAATTGTTTTGCCCAAATAGTGTTTCCAAACTTATCTATACAATCCCAAATAGTTCTATCTAAATCAAAAACTATTATTGTATCTTTTTTAATATCAATTTTCATTTTTTATTAACATAAATATTGTATTTTCTTCAACTTCAAATTTTTTTAATTTATTTAATGTTGTATTTGTAACAACATCACCAGAATTTAAAACATTTTTATTACCAATTTTGAAGCCACCTTTTAAAACAATACACAAATCAAAATCTTGTTGGTAATCTGCATGACTGTTAATTTGTTTTACTTCAATGTTATTTTGATAAAAATTATATTTTTTTCCTACTTCTAACCATAAATTGTTTTCATTTCTTGATGTATGAAAATTTTCGTTTTCATATTCTTTACTTTCTCTTCCATAGTTATCTTCTAGTCTTACAAGGTCTTCTTTATCTTTTGGAGATTCAATTTCTAATAAAACACAATCTGTTATTGCTTTTGTTTTATGAAATAAACCTTTTCTAATCATCATTTTATCGTATTTATTAACTGTATGTGAATCGTTTAAAAAACTTATTTGTGCATTTCCATCAAGTAACACAAGGCCAGTATTTTTTAGAGGGTGACAATGCATGGAAGTTGATTGGTCTTTGTTAATATGAAGTATCCATAGACCAACATCTTCGTTTTCATACGCAAGATACTCAAAACCCCAAGGTTTCTTTACACAAACATTATTGTAACTTTTCATAATAACAATCCAACGTTTTTTTCATCCAAATACCCATATGATCATAATGAGGAGAAGAAATAATGTTAGAATCAACAACATATGGCTCGTTTACATAGATAGCACCAGAATTGTTGATATCATCCTCAAGGCTATAATAGCCACTAATTTTTCTACCTTTTACAACTTTTGCTGAAATTAATAATTGTGCTCCGTGACAAGTGCTTGAAATTATTTTACCAGAAGCGTTCCAATCATTTATAAATTTTAATACTCTTTTTTCTTGTCTTAATTTTTCAAGAGATTTAACACCGCCTGGAAGTACAAGCATGTCATAATCCTTTTGATACAAATCAAAAAGTTGATCGTCTTCTAAATCGCTAACAAGTTTAGTAGATGGCATGTTTGTTCCAAGAATACCATAAATTCTACCAATTTTATTAGACATAACATCGACAGTAAATTCATCTTCTAAAAGTCTATAATATGGATAAACTAATTCGTGATCTTGAAAATTTTCCCAAGTTATAATTAATGCTTTTTTCATTTCCAACTAATCTCCCAATCTTTGAATTCTGAGGCTAGACAATCTATCTTATAGTCTTTTCGACCACCTACAACCTCTTGTATTTTATTTTTTGCTGTATTTCTTATACCATTTAATCCATGAGTAAGTTCCAAATTATTTCCATCTTTTATACCTTTTCTATAATTTGATTCATTGTGCCAAATATGTAAATTCATTTGTGATAAAACAATAATTGCTCTTATAACTTCTGAATTAATTTCGGCTTTATTGCTGTTTAAACATAAATCAATATCATGAACAATATCTCTTATCTCTTTAGCATATTCTTCTTTATGCTCTGGAATAAAAACTTCCTTTAATTGAACAATTGAAAGCCTATCTATTAGTTCTGATAATGTAGGTAAATATTTACGTTCAATATTACTCATTCTGCACCTTTAAAAATTGTAAAAAATAATCTTTATATTTATTGTAGTTACTACCAAAAATTTCTTTATATTCAAAAAAAACTTTTGCTTCTTCTTGTTGCTTAACTATAGCATTTGATTTTGCAGTTGTCAACCCGTTTTGATTAAAATAGTATAATCCTATAATTTTATGTATTTTTTTAAATTTAAAGCCAAATTTTACCATCCTTAACCACATTTCCCAATCAATTGGATATTTTAAATCAGTTCTAAACAATCCTATTTCTTTATGAATCGATTTTTTCCATACTGGCATTGGGCCAGGTAAACATTTTACCATATTTTCTTTTGAAAATTCACTTATTGAATGTTCGTATAGTAAATTTTTTGAAGAATTTGAATTCATAGTTTCATTTTCTTTATTTGTTTGCAAACAGTCTCCATACACTAAACTAACATCTTTATTATTAACAATATTTCTAATAGTATAAACAATAAAATTACTATCTCTAATGTCGTCTACTGGTGCGGTAGTTACTAATTCGCCTTCCGATTGTTCAATACACATGTTAACCACTTCTGCTGGCGTATGGTTATAAGCCAATCTTTTGTACTTTATATTGTTATTTGTGATCAAAAATTTTTGTATTGTTTGAAATTCTTTTTCTGGAGAATCAGAATCTATAATTAATAACTCTGAGTATTTAAATAAATTTAAATTTGTTATGTTATTCATAAAATTTAATATATATTTTTCTCCTTTATAAAGAGAAGTAATAAATGTTAACTTAGGTAAATCAAATGATTTAAAATTTTCAATTTGTTTTTTTTCTATAACATTAATAATTTTATTTATTATTTTAAAATTATTTTGTTTTATAACATTTAATAATTCTATTCCTTTAAGAGAAAAATATTCTTCTGTTGATGCACCAATTAATTCATTAGTTATTAGTTTGCATTTTAATATTCTTGCTTCTATTGCAACTCTACTATATGTTTCAATCCATTGTGGAAAAAATATTAAATTTTTTACTTTTGACAGTTGTGTGATAAAATTTTCATAACTATCAAATTTTATTATCTCATAATTAATTTTATTTTCTTCACAAAAAGAAACAGAATTATAAAATCCTTTATTTTTATTTTTTGATTCCATAATTCCATATTCTATAATTTTTTCTGTATTAATGTTTTTTTCTAATAAACTTAAATCACTGTCTGACCATAGGTTACCACCAAGATTTACAATATTTTGTAATAACAAATTTTTGTATAAAATTTCACTATGTAGCTTGCTTTGACACAATACAGCCTCAGCTTTATGATAAAAATCTAAGTTAATTATAAATTCATCTGGTACTACATAATTTTCAAATACAGCAGGATTGTTGTTAATAGTATATTTGTGATCGTGTTCATAAATTATGTATCTACATTTTTCTTGTAAAAAACTTTTTGCTTCTTCTGATAATTGAAAAAAATTAGCAATTATAAAAAATTTATCAATATTTTTATTTATGTAGTCTACAGTAACCTTACAAGATTTAATGCTTTCAACTTTATAATATGATGAAACTAGTTGTAAAAAAACATCATTGTTTTTTTCAGCACCACCAAGTATTTCATCAATATAATAATCAGAAATAAAAATAATTTTATTCATATGTTTTTACGTTTGATACTTTTTCTAACCATTTTAATTTTGCTTCCCCAATCAATAAAGTAATAAATCTATTGTAAATTTTGCTTTCTTCAAATTCTTTATCAATGTATGCAGCTAAACGTTTTGCCTGTCCACGAAACCTATCATGATTTTTGTAAACCTCTCTCATTTGAGTTTTAGCAGACGCAGCAATTGGGAAAGCCCACATAGCATCCTTTTCAATTACACCTTCCCAGATAGCTTCTGGTTGCACTGGTTGAAGTGTAAAGTCTACTCTTGCAAAATGTGGTTTAACTTTACCTTCTTTATTTGGACAATACATGAAGTCTGTTTGTCCAGACCATTCTGTAGTGATTACTGGAAGTCCCCATCCTGCTGCTTCAAAGATTGGTAAACCAAACCCTTCGCCGTGTGAAAGTGATATCAAAGCTTTAATTTTTGGGTGGTTGTATAAAGAAGACATTTCATTTTCATGCATGTCACCATGTAGAAGATAAACTTTACACTTTCTATCTGTGTATGGAGCAAGAATTTGTTGAAGATTATTGGTTATTGCTTCTCTATCTATTTGTGAAGCACCAGCTAAATGAGTCTTACAAACAAGACCTACGTTTTCATCATTTTTAAATTCTTCCACAAACCATTTTACTGTATTTGCAAAGTTTTTTCTTGGACCTCCTTGAGCTACAACTAAGAAATTAAAATCTGTCGTAATAGGTAAGTCAATTTCAGTAACATTACCTTTTCTAACAGAATAGTTAATAACCTCAATCGGAGTTGTAACTCTAAAATTTGTAATTTGATTGCCGTTTTGATCTTGTGCTGTGTAAACTCCATTTTCAAAACCTTTTTTAGAAAAATTACTTATAACTAAAATTTTATCCATTTGATTGGATGGTTGAATCCAATGAGGAGATATTTTATTAACTTCTATTCCTGCTGTATAACCTATTGTAATAGGACATATTTTTTTCCACTCATTTGGAATACTAATGTGCAAACACATGTCGTATTGAGGTTGTCCGTTAAAAGCTTGTGTATACTGAACAGTTTTCATGATAGTAGAATCGAGCCATTTACGCTCATCGCTATCTTCGTGAATCCAACCACATTGACCCCAATTTGTAGGAGTTAAATAAATGTCAAATATGTCCTCTCTTGAACGTAGTGCTCTAAGAGCAAATCTTGATTGCTCTCCATAACCAGAAACAGTAAGTGCTGGTCCTATTACTAAAATTTTTGTTTTCATTTTATTTCCTTAATCTCCCAACCTTTATGATTTCTATTAGACCACACACCTTTACTGTAGGTGTCTGTTAAAATTTTATCCCAACGATTAATAAAATCGGTGAAATTAAAATTATTAATAACATGTTGTCTACCAGCTTGTCCAAGTAAAAGACGTTCTTGTTTAGATAAATTTGTAAAAACATCCAATGCTGCAACAAATTGTTCTTTACTTATTCTATCTTCATAAATAAATGGAACTTCTTGAGATCCAATTACTGCTTGTGAGGAAGGAACAATTTCTACACCAAGTAGATTTCCATTATTATCTCTAACTTGGTCTTGTAAGCCTCCTGTTTTGGTTACAATAATTGGAGTTTCACAAGCAAGAGATTCAAGAGTAGCAAGACCAAAACCTTCTGCATCTGAGATGTTTATTGTTGCATCTGCTGCATTGTAAAAAAATGCAAGATTTTGTGGTGGTACTTTTTGCTCTGAAATTAATACTTCTCTGTTTACAAGATTTAGTTCTCTCATTAATGCATGTAAGTCTTGTCCATGAACATCTCTTGGATCTGTATGCATAACTAGAGTTGCTTTTTTACCAGTTTGTTTCAAGAAATCGTTAAACCACCAGATTAATGACCCAGATTGCTTACGTCGTGCATTTCTATTATTCCAAAAAAACACAAATCTATCATCTTCAATTCTAAGATTTTCTTTCTTAAACCTTAAAACATCTGAGTCTGATAATTTTTTAAAGATGTTTGTATCGACAGCATGTGGTACATAAGTTCTTGGTACTTCTGGTGCTACTGTAGCTACAATATCATCTGTAAGTTTAGAAATAGTAGCAATATGGTCGTTTGATAGATAGAACTTACGATTAAATGTTGGATATGGATAGTTGTCCCAAACATGGTAATAAACCATAGGTACATTAGCTCTAATTTCGTTTTCTATTTGCCATAACCATCCCCAAAAACGAGGATCAGTCATAAACCAAACAATGTCTGGTTTCTCTGTACGCAAAACGGAGCGGATCATTTCTTGATTTCCATATCCATCGACAGGAATCAAAACCCAATCATCGCCCCATTGTTCAGTTTTTTGTGGTCTATAATCTTGATGTTTTATTGCTCCACCAAGAGATAAGAATTGGTATTTTCCAGTTCCTAACAGTCCTTCAATTATGTATTTTGTTTGTGTACCAACACCAGAAGGACTAAAGGGGTGGTCAGAAAGGGTTAAAACCTTTATTTTTTTACTCATTTATTACTCACTTGCAAAAGTCTGTTTTATAAAATTCGCATCCATTACATGAAAGACGATTTTTTATTTGCTTATTATTTTTAATTGCAGTAATTGCTTTTGTCAAGAGATTATTTGCATTTTCTGTTTTTTTGTTGCCACTTGAAACTCTAAAAAATTCAATTCTATCTTTTTTTGCAGTTCTTTTAAGAAGAGCAAAATGAGTCTCAATCATCTTTGGATCAACATTATGTTTTTGAGCATAAAAATGTTTATAATAAGTCAATTGGTATGTAACCATAGGATCTGATTTCTTTTTTGTATCCCATCCCCAACTACAAGTCTTCCAATCTATAATGTGAACCTTACCATCTGGTGTTTTAAGAACCAGATCAATAAAACCTTTAAAGTCGTAATCAAAATCAATCTTTTGAATACGCTCAAAAAGGGATTCTTCAGTAGATACTACTTCGTATTCCCCCAAGTATGCTTTAATGCTCTTATAAAGTTCAGAGAGGATTGCTTTACCCTGTGCCACCATATCAAGTACCAATACTTCGTTAATCTCAACTTGGTCTTTAATGATGGAGATTTCTTGTTTGAACTTATTCTCAAAGTACTCATCTAGTTGGTCCTCCCTTATTTCATTAAGTAGAGACTTTTCACAAGTTTCGTGAATTGCAGTACCAAAACAAGTGTATTCAGTTGATGTAAATACTTTTATTTTATCAATATATTGTAGTTTGTGCTTATGAGGGCACTCATTCCAAACTTTAAGCTCGGAAAATGAAATGTGAGACATACTCTTCCTTTTTATGTCTTACATCATAACACACGTTTTATGGAAGGTCAATAAGATAGATCGTCTGTATCTGTTTCGTTGAATTCGCCCTTTTCAACTTCTATTAAAAGTTTGAAAAGTTGTGGTGATATTTTTTTAACTAATTGTCTATCTTTTACAAAATAATATTCAAAACCATTTGCAAAATATTCTCTTAAAGAAGTTGCTGCGTAGGGTGAACAAAATAAACCAACAGTCATATTATGAAGAGCTGGGTAGCCAACTTCTTCGTATAAATACTTATCAAAACTTACATCATATTCTAGTTTGCTAAACTTATATTTTGAAGTATCATATCCGTTATTTTCAAGTATTTTCTGTAATTTTAATCTTTTTGCAAGAAACTCATCTGGCACACTATCATCACTATACATATTAAAGTTTGCTAATTCTTCAATAGAGTGAGCAATTTCATGTATTATATCTTCAAGCATGTTTTGTTCATCTTCTTGAATATTACTAATATAAAGAGCACCATCCATAAATGCTGCATTAACTTCTTTTT
>Ga0214917_10005401_pt1 | contig 13660 bp, 15 predicted proteins | sample LL_1208_BB_MetaG_FD_177983 | JGI IMG/M metagenome (GOLD analysis project Ga0214917, IMG submission 177983) | Freshwater microbial communities from Lake Lanier, Atlanta, Georgia, United States - LL_1208_BB | ecosystem: Environmental > Aquatic > Freshwater > Lake | place: USA: Georgia | collected... | reverse complement strand
AAACATGTATTCGGCGTAGACGCGACCGTCCTTGAGCCTGCGAAGCTTGCCGTCAACAAACACGAAGATGCGTTCGTTCGGGTAGGAGCCGATCTTGTACCACCGACCCTTGTTGCCGATGATGGCATTGGAGACTTGATTCACGTCGCCACCGGCAAGCACCGAATATCGACGGATGGTGGTGAATAGCTTGACGGCCATGTCTCTGTCATAGTCGCCGCCGCGAAGAATCCAACCCGTAGAAGCATTGCCCCCATCAGGCGACGTGATTGAGTTGGAAGTCCAAATCAACTTCAAATTGCGGACTTCGGTTGATTCCGAAATTGACTGAATCACGCCAATGTCGAATGAGGCGGGGCGATAGTCAACGCGAACAATCGTGGTCTGATTGTCGATCACCAGTTCAATGACTCGCTCTCGAACTTGGAGATCGGGGTTGAGCGGGTGGGGCTGATAGTCCTTTGGCAGTCCTGCGGCGGTGGCTTGATCCTCAAGAGCCTGGAGCGGATCGACGTACTTCACCTCGTACAACTCGGTGGCATAGCCACCCGTTGCTCCGGTTGCGTAGCGGTAGTTCTGCTCAAGCTTGGTGACGATGGGACTAGCCATTGTTGTTGTTCAACTGAGTGTTGTAAATCAGCGTCACCGTGTCGTTGATCTGACGCATGAGATCCGAGATCCTGAGCATCGTGGTCATCATCAACTGTTTTTCGGTCCCCATGTCGCCAACCTTGTCGTCATGCGATTGGCTGACGGTTTGTTCTTGACTGGTGGCACCGCCGACGTTTCTGGCGTTGGCGATTCGCTGCTCAAGCGAAGCCAACTTGGTTTCAATCTGGCTGATGTCGATGTCGAACGGAATGACAACCTTCGCCGCCGTGTGCGTGGGCTGATTCTGATCGCCGGGTTGTGATTGAGTTTCAGGCATTAGACAACCGTGATCGTGTCGGTGTTAGTGTCGGCAGATCCGACAAACTGATACTGCTGTTGAATGGGACCGCCCTCAACGCTGTTGGCACCAATGCCGAGTGAGTGGATGCGGGCCTTGAATGAATAGGACTTGCCGGACTTGAGCAGAAGCGTGAGCGTTCCCGACGTGGAGCCGTTGGCGGGAATCGGAGGAGTGGTGCTTCCGTCAAAGAACCCGACGAACGATCCTCGCACCCTGGGTCGGCCAAGGGTCACGCGGTCGGTCAAATAGCCGAACGGCGTGGTGGGAAACACGTTGCGATCGATGACCGCACTCCACTGTCCAAAGTCGGCAACAACCAGTGTCTCCGCACTTGCAAACGTGAACGAGCCTTGGTCGCCGGTGATGTATTGTGCCATGTCAGATTCCCGAGTTCGTGCGTGCGATTAGCCTGGCGTTGACGACCGTGTGCAGTTCCTTGTTGTTGATCTGCTGAAGCCGGTTGACGCTGACAATGCGAGTGGTCGAAAAACCAAACTCACTCCCAGCCGTCAACGTCTGCCTGTGAAACTTGTCTCGAACCCGCTTGACGATTGCGTCGTGATTGACGAAGTTGGTGTCTTGGTCAGTCTTGATGTGAAACCGGATCTCGCACTGATACACACCCGTACCAAACGCATCCATCGCCCCGATGTTCGGCACCTCAACGTAGAGCTGCGGCCAGTTGCTCAGGGTTCTATCGCCATCCGGGTCGTCGAATCGGTAGATGGTTCGACAATACGAAGTCGAAGTGGAATCGGCAAAGCCGCCCGACGTGTCGCCGGTGATGACGCTGAGGATCGCCGTCAGGATTTCCGATTCGCAACTCATTTGGGTTTGATGTTGGCCTCAGAAAGCGTCCGCGAAATAAAGGCGCCCTGCTCGTATTCCCTTTCCATCGAACCGTCCGGCAATTCCAAGGAGTTGCCGTTGATGCTGGCGTTGAACTTTCTTGCAACGTCAGCCAGCATCACTTGCCGCTTTGCCTCGGCATGTTGCCGGATCATGTCGATGAACGCCTGCATACTCACATTGCACCGCCGAGCATGTTGTAGTTGCCGAAGTATTGCAGGTCATTGTACACGTCGCGGACTGAACCCGCGTCGGTGGTCACGTTGCCAACGTCGGCAAACTTGGTGGCAAGCCGTTCCAGCTCGTCTTGGCAACGCTTGCGAAGTTCGTTGCCGTCAGCCTTGGCTTGGCCGTCACGCTTCGACAAGCACTCGCCCAGCACCCAGTCTCGAATGATCTGGTGAAACTCCACCGGGAACAAATCGAACGGAGCGGTGTCGGTCGCACTCGAAGGATCTGCCGGACCCTGGATGTTGACCAAAGACCGCAGCGTGTATGCCTGATCCGGTGCCGGTGCAAATTGCCAAGTGAACGTGGTCGGCGTGTTTTGCGTCACGCGGAAGAACATGGGCCGGCCCGTTTGGGATACGTTCAGGGTGGCGACGTCGGCAAACTTGTCGGGGTCGGCCCAGAAACAGTGGATGCCGTAACCCGAAGCGTCGGTGTAAGTGAGCCTAGTCGAAACAAACGAATCAAAACTGACCGAGGGGGTGAACGTGACGGTGGAGTCGGTCGCCAGCGTCATCGTGACCTCGCGGCGACGGAACAGCCAGTCGGCCTGATTCCACAGGATGCGAAGGCACCGCAGGGTCGCAGAGTCAATCTCAGCCGGAGACAGGAAGATTGACGGCGAGCGATTGATGGCCGCCTGCATTGTCTCGTATCTGACCGTTTGGATGTTGGTCGTCGTGGCCTGGGTGCTGACGGTGCTGCCCGTCGCCGCTTCCTTCTGGAAGGACTTGATGGCCGATGCCTGAGCAGCCTCGTCCATTTCCTTGAACAAGGCGTAGCGGTCGGGGCGATACTGCACCGCCATGAGCTTGCAGGCCCTAGCAACGAACCAGTGCTGCCACACGTCGGGGGTGGTCGTCGCCCCGGCCTGATACCACCATTGGGCAATCTGCCCGACCTGCTGCCACGCCAACAACGCAAACCCCTTGGTCGGGGGTGAGGTTGATTGCGTTCCATCCAAAGCGGACTTCTGATCGGAAGTCAGGGACGAGTAGTTGCCGCCGAACAGGGCGTAGGCAATCTGATTCTGCACCTCTGTCCCGTACGCAAAGTCAGCCATTGGTCTGCTCCTGCTTTCGCTTGGCCTCCTCCGCCATTCTCAGCCGGTAGATTTCTTGGTTGATCGTAGCAGTCTTCGGCTTGCCGTATCGGTTGTACATTTCAATGGGCTGGAGCTGCACGCCGTAGCCGGTGTCCTTAGGCCACTTGACGCACAAGACCATGTGGCCGATGACGACCTCGTTGTGCTGAACAACCTTCATGTTGGCGTTGCGAAGCAATCGCCAGAACGTGATGTCAGCGTCCGATCTGTTGGGAATATCCCAACCAACAGTTCCGTCCGGCTTCATGCCTGGAGTTGACCAGAACCAAGGATGAGGAAGTTCGTCAAAGACCTTGCGACGAATCAACGTCAAACCAAAGTGATGATATTCAACATTGGTCGTTGTCTTGGAATAGTCTTTGTCAGATTCAAACACCAACGGCCTGTCATCGTGCCTGCTCATTTGCACGGCACCAATAGCCGCCATAGTCGGATCGGCCTTGATGACATCCAGCATGGTGATGACATCGTTTGGATCAAACACACTGTCGTAATCGCTGTAGAGAAGGAAGTCGGGGTCATCCATGTGAATTGCCGACATCGTGGTGCATTCGATATCCCTATCCCAAAATGCACCATGAGAACGGAAAGTGTTGAACTTGAGCTTGGCCGCAAGATTGATGAGTCGATCAGAGTGATCGGTGAAACACAGCCTGGGCTGACTGAGAATCAGCGTCACTTTGGGATTTTCGCTGACGGACCAATCTCGCTTCTTGCCTTTGGCATCAAACATGAAGTTGCTGTCGATGGTTTCAGGTTCATTGCAAAGCGATTCGTAGAAGTCGCCAAGCACAAAGATGCTGTTGACTCGGCTATGCCAAACTCGCTTGTATCCCATGCTGTTTGCGAGTTCTTCGATGGCGCACACGTTTGCTTGAGCATTGAATCCATTGACCATAGTTCCGATGATTTCGTTGCTTGGAACGTATGGAGTTTCCTTGGTGATCGTCGGATCAACCGTGTCGTGATGCTCAACGCAAATGATTTTGGGTCGAATTGAATCGCATGAAGCCATGAAGTAGTAGTCGTCGCTGTCAACGTCGATGACTACAACATCGGGATTTTCAAACGAATTGCTGGCAATGATTGAGGCAAGTGAATCATCGCCGCTCGGACGAACAATTTGCTTCAATACCTTGACCAATTCAAGGTGCTTTACGCTTTCGACAAGCGACTGATAGTGTGCGTCATCCGCTTCGATCAGCATGGCGTTCCATCCATTGCTGACAAGACGTTGAATAGTGAGGTGTTCAAGAATGTCGCCACCACCAAACTCAACCGCATTCTTGTTGCAGCCAATGACGTTGGCAATGGCGTGAATGACACCGGCTTCTCCGAATTGCCATCCTCCCTCCGCTTTTTTGAGCCATGCGATATCAGAAGAAAAGGCGACTCCATTGCTGGAATCGCCCTTGTCGCCGCTGTTGATTTGTGTCGTGTTCATTGGACGGGATTGTACCGCGTCCACGGAACAAGTCACGAAGCGTAGGGAGCCTGCTCGTATTCTTCGACGTAGAGAGTCACGTCAACCTGACCAGCCGTGCTGGTCGAGGTGGCGGTGCCAGTGCCGAAGTACGGGGCGGTATTGACGGTGTTGCCAATGCCAACCGTGTTTCGGGCAACAACAAGCGAAATGAGCGAGCCAACGGTTGCCGTGTTGACGTGGAAGTTGGTTTCAGCAGTACCCTTGAGGACGGGCAAGCCACGAACCTGAGAAGACGCAGCCGTGGTGAGGTCGGGGGCCATCAGAACAAGGAAGCCGTTGGTGCCGCCTGAAAGGTTGGAAACGGCGACCGTGTTGGTAACGGGAGCCGTCAGGGGCGACGACACCGTGCCGGTCACGGGCGACATGATGAGGGCGAAGCTGTCGGGAGCATTCGTAGATCCACCAACGCCGGTGACGGTGGAAATGACCACGGTGCTGTTGACCAGCATTTCAGCCCACACAATGCGAGCGCGGGGCGGAAGCAGGTAGTTGAGGGCGAAATACGTTGAGCCAGTGACCAGATTGCAACGCTGGCGAACGGTGGTCGCCTTGCGACCGTTGTACCAGCCTTGGCTTGCGTAACCAACGACGAGCTTGTTCGTGTCAATTGTACGAGTACTCATGTGAATCTCCTGTCTTGCACCTATTTACGGGGTGCGTCCGTGTTTACCGATCAACATGATCGGATTAGTTGTCAGTGTTGAACGCTCGAACCCACACGCCATTGGGTCGGCAATACAGTGCAAGAATATCGTCTTGACCGAGGGCGATATCGGCCGCGCCCAAATCCATCTGACCAGCCGTGGTGGTGCTGGCGTTGTTGGTAAACGTGATGCTGGTGGAAGAAGCGTTCTCGAAAATCACCAGCTTGTTGCGGGACCAAGACGGAGCATCAAGGCTGCTGACAACGGGCGTGGACGCACCGCTGACGCGAATCCACGAAGCCGTATCCGGCACGCGGACGCTTGCCATAGTGCCCGTGATGGTCATGGTGGTCGCCGTGGACGTGCCACCAAACAAGTGATTGACGCGAGCTTGAACCGACATGGGAGAACTCCTTACGCAACCGTGGCCGAAACCTTACCGACTCCCCGGCGTTTCCTATCGAGGAACGCCGCCGTGTCCTCAGCCCCCTTGCGGTTGTTGTCAAGGAACTGCTGAGTCTGCACGTCTTGATTGTACTTCTCCTCGGCTTCCTTGCGTTGCTCCTGCTCAATCTTCTCTTGCCTGGAGCGGTGGCCGTACTGCAACGCCCGAACAGTCTCGTCGATATCGTGACTATCCAACTTCCAACCGTGATCGCTTGCAAACGGGATCTCGCAAGGACCGTGATTCGGGGACGCACCGTAGTAGAGAAACAGTCCACCCGTGCGGCGGTTGAAGCAGCCATTGACCCCGGTGCGTGCGTTTAGAGCCGCAATGAAGCGTTGGGCACGCTTGCGGTCAGTTGGGCACACCGGAGCCTCGTCGATCCTACAGAGCCAAGGGAAGCGGTTGTCAAGCATTTGAAACCGCCCCGTCACCTTTACGGCAAACGGGGCAGGGAGGAGGGATGCCTTAGGTGGCACTGACGTTGAGGATCTGGCCGTTCTTCCACGGCTGGTTGCACCAGTCCGTCTGGAGAGCATACCAGTCGCACTTCCAAACCTTGCTGAGTCCGGTGTTCGGAGTGGTCTCCGTCACGCGGTACCAGCCGCCCTTGGTGCCGGGCATCATCTTCAGGCCACGGAAGCCGTAGTACAGCGAACGCCAAGTCTCGGGGACGATGACGCGAACCGTGTTCGGCGTGTGAAGCACGTCAGACATGACCTTCACAAGACCAAACACCGGATGCTGATAGTTCAGGCCCAGGGTGCCGAAGTTGGCGAAACGCTTGGTGCGGTTGTCGCCGTCCGGGATGTTGAGGAACGCGGCTTCGGTGTACTCGTTACGAATCTTCTGGTGAAGATCCGGCGAGGTGGTGATGACCACGCCCTGCTCATCCTCGTCGCGGTAGCCCATCGCAACGGCAAGATCGTCGATCATGCTCTTGGTCAGGGTGGCCGACGTTTGACCCGCACGGGTCGTCACGGGGATCAGCCAGCGGTAGGACTTGTCGGTGCGGTTCACGCCGCCGATGAACGAGTCGCTGGTGGTGGGGCTGGAGAAATACGCGCCGAGCGAGTACATACCGGCCTGATACTCGCCGGTGTAGTAAATGGTGTACCCGGAAGCAAGACCAGCCAGAGTGCCGGTGCTGTTGCGAACGGGGTTGCTGCCGCTAATCATCTGAACACCGATGCTGAGGTCGGCGGGGTTCGAGTCGGTCACGGCGACGTTACCGGCGACCTTGGTGGTGCCGTTGTAGATGTCGATGCGAGTACCAGCACGGAAGTACGAAATGCTGCCGTTGCTCACTTGGAAGCGGGCACCAGTCAGATCCGTAGCCGTGGCCGCAGCATCGGCGTAGTAGTAGGTGTTGTTCTGCTTGACGGTGCCGTTGATCGTACCAACTTGGCACGAACGGCTGAGGTGGCGGTGAATCGCCAGCTTCTCGTCATACTCAGGCATCACCTGCTTGAACATGCGTTCAACGAAGTCGATGATGCTGCCGCGACCGGCAACCTCAAGGTCGATGTCGTTGGTTTGGCACGAAGCAGAGATGTGGCTGAAGTCATTGCTGCTGGGGGTCGCCTTGTTGAAGCGAACCTTGAGCGTACCAGCCTGGAACACGTCAGGCTGAGCGAACGCACCGAGGGGATCGGTGCCGAAGCGGACGGTATCGCCGGGGGCGATCTCGACCTGCATCGTCTTGCCGTCGCCCGTGATGGCATCCATCGAGGGCTTGAAATACTTGTTCACCACCGAACCAAAACGGCCCGGAGCTTCTTCGGTGAACTCGGGAAAATACTGTTGCTGGATGATGGCTGACACATCTTCGAGCAGCCATGCAGAATCATACGGTTCAGCTGCCATTGGGCAGACTCCTTATATCAAACGCCCCGCTTCGCACGCAGTTGGGCGGCGAACGCCTCAACCTGTTCACGACTCGGGAGTCCACCGGGACGGCCCGGTGCATTGCTGGGTTGTCCCTGACCGGCGCCATTGCCGGCGGGGGTTGGAGCCGAGGTCTTGCGAGCCGCGGCGCCGAGAGCGAGAGACTGACTTGCCTTGAGCTTGGTGGCGGAGTCCTTCAACCAACTCATGATCGACTCCATTCCTTCCTTGCCTGCAGGTCCGAACATCCCCTTGAGAGGATGATCTTCTCCATACTGGTTTCGAACTTCCGAGTACTTGCCGATGGCGGCGTACTTGGCGAGTTCGACCAGAGCGTCATTGGCGTTTTCGCCAAGAACGGACTTGAGCTTGTCGGGAACGAATTCGTTGTACTCGTTGTCGATGGTCGAATCATGATCTCGCTGTGCGGCCTTGCGGATCATGTCGGCTTCAGCCTTGGAAAGCTTCTCACCGATCATCCGTTCGATTTCAGCCTTGCTCAGATCCGCGGGGCTTTCGCCAGGCGTCATCTGCTGAGCGACTTGTTGACCGAACATCTGTGCGACCTGGGTCGGGCGAATGCCTTGACGTTGGAGAGTTTGATAAAGCTCTCCGACCTCGTTGAGCTGGTCCGGGGTCTTGAGTCCGTACTTGTTTCCTGTCTCAAAGTACGGCCTCATTCCACGAGCCTGCTCGGCTTCGCGCTTGTACTTCGCGAATTCGTTGGGGTCGATCTGAGGTTGAGAAAGATCCTGACGCTGCGTGGGTTGAGGGGCCGAATTACCGGGTTGCCCTGCCACATTTCCAAACTCGGACATTGTTCCTACTTTCTGCCCGCCGCGATATTGCGGGTTAGGGCTTGATAACTATAGGCCTTACTGGACTTGTCCAGCCATAAGGTCTTCCAAGGTCGGTTTCGGCTGTTGCTGCTGCATCTGCATTTGCTGCTGTTGCTGCATCTGCTGGACTTGGAACGCCGGATCAGCCGCGAGCTTTTCCTGAATTTGCATTTGCTGCTGAGCCTGAATCGCCTGAGCGATTCGCATCTTCGATTCGGGATCAAAGGCGATGCGACGGTCGAATTGCGCTCGCGTCAAGACGCTCAGACACCAATCGTTGTATTGGCCGAGAGGCATGGGCTGCCATGGTTCACCCATGATGCAGCGGTTGACCACCTTCTCGATTTCCTGACGCATGTACCGATCTTCCTCGGTCAAGGCCTGATCGAGTTCAGCCATGCCTCGGACGTAGGCCGCTGGACTGATGGCCTGAGCAGACAATGCAGCTGTCAAGGTTTGCCGGCGTTCGTTTGAACTTGTATAGCGGACACTAGCTTCGTCAAGACTGATGCGATCCGCGGGTTCATTCGGATCTGCCTGCAGCAGAATGGTCAAGTCTTGTTCATCAAATCCTTCCGAGCTGAGCATCGCCAAAGTACCGGCTGACTGCTCTTGAACGTGCTTGATCTGGGTGCCCAAAGCCACGCCGAGCAGCTGCTCGTACGCCTTGATGTCCTCGGTCGTCCTGATTCCAAGCACGCGGTCGCCTTCGTTGAGAAGGAGATTGGTGGTCTGGAAGGGGACGTGGCTCTTGGCACCGCCGCCGACGTTCATCTCAGTGCGAAACGTGTCGTTTCGCATCTTCATGGACGAACGATCAATCAACTCGAACAGGGCGGGCTGAGGCGGCGTGCCGCTCATCAGTTGCGGCGGCATGATGCTCTTGTCCATGCTCGACGGCGAGCCGACGATCAAGCCGCCGACCTGATTCGTGAATTGATTTCTAAAGTCTTCTTTGCTGCCGTTGATGCCGAACCAGCGACGATCCACGATGTACTGAGGACTGACATACTTCTGCAGGTGACGGAAGATCATGGTGTACGTCAGGTTCAGCATGTCCTGACTATCCATGATCATCGACACATCGCCTATCGACCACATGCTGTTCGCACGGCGGTTGCCATGAAGCAGCACAAACGGCAAGCCGTCACCGCCAAACGGAGTAGCAGTATCACCTTCGTTGATCCAGTTGATGTCCTTGTCGCGAGTCTTGACGACGATGTAGTATTCACCGAACCTTCCAGTCTCATCCTTCCGGTGGATCTGGTAGACGATGGCGCCCTTAGTGGTGGAGAACGTGCGGTACTTCTCGAACAGCCTGGCGTTGCTGAGAGTGCTGATGCTTTGCTCGTAGGGCGTGAGCTGCCCCACGGTTGACATCGAGTCGGGATCCCATTGAACCTGCGGATACATCGCCTTCAGCTTGTCGATGGTCCACACGTCGTAGTAGATGACGTAGTTGTGCTGACGAAGATCACGCGAAGTCAGATACGGATCGAGGATGAATCGCGTCGGATGAATGTCGAACGCGAAGATCTCTTTGCTGGGCACTCCCATGGTTTGCCCGCCCATGTTGACGGGCCTCATGGTCTGTCGAATGCCAAGACCGATTCCGTAGGTTCCCGCAATGCACCTGCGGAGGTTCGCGTCCTGCGCCACCTCCAGCAGGTTGCTGTGCTTCACCGTCGCGGAAAGTGTGTCTTCCAGCGTCTGTGAGACCACTGCCGCGCCGACACCGTGATCTCTAGTCGGAGGTTCGATTTGGGCATCGAACGCAGTCGGATATGTAGCAGCGGAAGCAACGGTGACCTTCTCGGTAACATGGTTGTGCGTCACCCTCAATGAAGGAAGGTCGGGATTCCAACGAGCCAACAACCTGCCCGTGGTCGTATTCACGAACCGGTCAAAGCCGATGGCTTGAATGTACTGGATGCCTTCGAAGTAGCACTCGCATTTGCCCACGATCTGGGCCAGCTGCGTACGGTATCCGTACGCAGCGTGCATGGCTTCGGTGATGAAGGCATCAAGCTCTTGCTTGTTTGCGAATGCTGGCATGGTTCATCCTTACTTGCTGGGATCGCCGCCATGAGGCGGGGGACCGGCCTCGATGATGGCGTTGATGTCAAAGGTGTCTTCGGGAGGCGGGGGGGGCGCGTAGCGGGTTACAGGTGCTGCCTGAGGCATGTCGTGCTTTCGCATCAGCAGCTCCAGGTTCTTCTCGCTGATAGCCACCGAAGTTTCCGCGAACATGTTCGTCAGCATCCGCATGTGTTGCGAATGCCTTTCATTCTGTTCGTTCATGGCCTCGGAAACCGCAGCGATGGATCGGGCCACGACGATGCAAAACCCAAGACCCGCCAATGCCGATGTGATGATGACCGTTGAGATGACGAAATCGCTCATTCCATGCTCCTCTCTGAGAACCAATTCCAATCTTCGTTCGACTGGTCCTTCTTGGCGGGAGCCTCGTACTGATCAAGCTCAAGACTCATTCTTTGATTCCTTGATTCAAAGAGTCTCGGCGCGATTGTCTTTGCTCCACCACCAGCCACGATTGTGCCTGATCGTAGCAGGTAGTTGACCAGCTGAGTCATCGCATCCACGCAATGGTCATCGACCGCATACCCAAAGTCGAGGAACTGGTTGTAGAACTGCTTGTGCTTCTCATCCGGGCCGACCCGGCCATCGGTCATGGTCACGCCGGGGAACTCGATCAACGCCGGCAAACCCGCCAAGGAGTTGTCGATCACGCCAGCACACTGCTTCAGGCGTTGTTCCTTGTTCTTCGGACCTGGGTCATGACGAACGGCCTCGATTCCCCACTTGTTCTGCAGGATGTCCGCGGTCGCCTGATAGCCACCGCGGGTTTCGACGTGAACCTGATAGACCGGGCGTGACATCGAGTATTTTGCGACCGTGTCGGCCAGCTCCACCTGATTGACGTGGATTTCCTTGTAGTCGATGACCCTGACTTTGTTGACGTACCCAATCGTTTCGGTGCCGTTGTCAATCGTGACGACGGGGGTCTCCCCAACCGCGACGTAGACCAGACCTGCCTTGTCGCTTGTCTCCTTGTTGGTGGCGGTCGGGTCAACCGTGACGTGATAGGTGGCCGATGCCATGAAGTCTTGATGCGACGGATCATCGGGGTCGTAGTAGGCCAGCTGCTTGATCAGTCTAGCCTCTTCCGTGATCGGATTGCCCATGTAGTTGGCCGACCACAGCGAGATGTTCTGATTCATTTCCTGAAAGCGGCGGCGAAGCTCGCTCGCAGGAAACACCTCGGGCCAAAGGGGCTTGAACGGCGGCGACGAGTTCGGGCCACCCGTGTATTGCTTGCTGCACAAGTACAGGTCGCTTCTATCGCTGGTCTTCCACAGCCTGGATAGAGCATCGTCATGATGCCAGAACGTGCCGATGACGACCCTGAACGTGTCTTGACCACGCTGGCGAGTGCCGAACGTGCCGGACAGGATCTTGAATCGACGGTCGCGTTCGGTGGGCTGATCCACGTCGGATTGGGGCACGATGTCGTCGAGGATCTGGACGTTGGTGTCGGCGCCCAGCTGGGCCGACATGATGCCGGTCGCCGTCACCGTGGGGGACTTGGTTCGTTCCGGCAACTTCAGACGCATCTTGGTCTTGTTGTTGTCGCTCTTGTCGAGAACGTGATTCCACAAGGACAGATTGCGACGGCCGGCGGAACTGTCTCGCTCATACAAACGAGCGACGTGAGCCTTCTGTTCCTGAGCCTTGTCCGCGATGGCGTGAATGTACAGAGCCTGGGTCTGCGGACGAAGATTGATTTCGAGAGCGAGATAGTGCGAGGCGAACTCGCTCTTTCCGTGGCCTGGCGGGGCAATGAGGATCACGCCCTTGAAAGGCCTTCGGCCGCGGATGTGCAACGTGCCTTCGTCATACAGACATCCGGTACGAGCTTCCCATGTATCGACCGCGAATCGAATGTGGTGATACCCGAATCGATAGATGTGACTGGTGAATCCCTTGCTGGTCTTGAATCCCAGCGTCGATGACCTGCCGACGTAGAGCATGTACCGCAGAATGTGCGTGGCTTCCCACGCCGCCTGTCCGGTCATGTCTTCAATCAGCTTGTTCTTCAGACTCGGAGGTATCGGGTGTCTCGCGTATTCCCTCAACCGCTTCACCCGACGCAGGCGGTTGAGCCACTTTTTTCCCCGTTGACGTTGATCCTCCGACATTCCGCTCTTGATTGTTCGATCATCGATCAATCGTCTTGCCGCGTTCTCACCCTCAACGACCTCTTCCATCTTCGCAATCAGAATGTCGATGTCATCGTCGGTCTGTTCGAAGACGGTGTCCTTGTCACCTTCATCAAGAAGACGATTCACGGCGGCAAGAATCTTGTCGCCCTCGCTGCGTGCGTCCGAGATGCTGGCCGCGTCAAGACCAGCCATCGACGCTTCACGCTCGATCATCTTCGTGAGCGATTCGACGTTGAACGGGATCGCACCGCCACGCTTGACGGCTGCCTCGGCAACGAGATTGATGTGGGCAAGCCGTACCCGGTAGTGTTCCGGGTTGATCTTGCCGCCGATCTTGGACGGCGGAATATCGGGCAGATTGAGTGCAAGCACCCAATCAGCCTGCATGTCATCCGGCAAATCGGTTGACTGTTTCTTGCGTGGCATTAGATGATTCTGGTCGGGGTCACAATCAACGTGATTCCGAACGGGAACAGGATGTCGGCGGCGACGATGCCGACAAGCATGATTCGCTTGATGCCGGTTCGCGGCGACGACCTTCGATCAATCGCCGGGCCGATGCCAAGTGATCGAAGCGGAGTCGGCAATGAAGTCGTTGATTCGCGGATGCTTTCAACAACGTAGTCTCCGCTTGCGTTGTTCAACCCGGTTCGTCGGCCATTGATGTCGCCAAGATATTCCGCGTATTTTGTAACACCCAAGATGGCGTTTGCTTTCTTGGTGTCGCAGTCGGCCCACGCAACGCCGATGGTGATTGCTTCGGCGTTGTTCACGTCAATACCCGAGATATCAACGCCAACGTGACCAAGCGATGGATTGCAATACGTTGCGTCCGAGTCGTCAAGCGGTATCACCTTCCAGTCGGTAAGACTGGATGAGATCGTTGAGAATGAAACAACGTATGAAGCCATTAGATGATCTTGGTCGGAGTCACGATGACGGTGATGGTTCCCGCACCAAGGCCAAGATTCGTTAGACCGA
>Ga0214917_10005400_pt1 | contig 13665 bp, 13 predicted proteins | sample LL_1208_BB_MetaG_FD_177983 | JGI IMG/M metagenome (GOLD analysis project Ga0214917, IMG submission 177983) | Freshwater microbial communities from Lake Lanier, Atlanta, Georgia, United States - LL_1208_BB | ecosystem: Environmental > Aquatic > Freshwater > Lake | place: USA: Georgia | collected... | reverse complement strand
AAGATATCTTTACCTAAGAAAAAAAGGATCCCCCGCACACCCACTTTAAAGGTTACCTACCCTTGCTGCATTCCTGCCCTGGGGGAGTTCGGCACCTAAGTGCCGCACGGGGGATCTAAAGACAAATCTTAGTCACCTTATCTTGAACTAATCGAATTTCTTGCATGAATTTTGAAATTAAGGCTTAGGTGACCTTTCGTAACGATAAGTACTGTTGACCTCTACCCCACCAAGACTTAAAGCTAGTAAATTTGTAGTTTTTTCGGTCTGTACTGTTTAGGAATTCAATAAAATCACTAATACTACCAATTGTTAATCTGTGTATAGAAGATAGCTCGATACACAAATTCTTTAATTCAAAAATGAGTTTACTTAAATTAAGAGTATCGGTATCTCTATTCAAAATTTTGAATACTTCATCATACACTCGGTTAATAACTTCACTTTGTCTTTCCAAGGTCTTGAGTGGTATATCAAAGTAGTCTTTATAAGAAATTCTATAATCAAAAAGAAGGGATTCGAGTCTAATTAGTTGTAAATCTAGTGCATTACTATTTAAATCTTTAGAAGTTGTATAGTTTTTGTACCAAGATAAATCAATTTCAAACGATGGAAAGGTAGATTGAATCTCAAAATTTTCTAACGTGTTTAATACATCTGAAATACTAAAGATATACCCATTTTTATGTGTGGGATTAATAATATTATCAAGCACCCAATCTTCAATAGATCGTGTATTCGTTCCCAAAGTTGCCAAATGACTAGAAAATTCAGACTCTAAAAAATTTCTATACAAATCTTCACTCTCAAAATTAGGTTTTATTAAATATGCATAAAGTACTCTAAGAATTTCTGAAAATGTGGAACTCTTAGTCGTCGTAGTGGTTATTAATATTCCATTATTTTTTACAAAACTAGAAATTTTTAATAAAGTGCTTTTAGGGTCATTTTGCCCTGGTATGCAACCCTCAGCTATCACTAAATCGAAAAGTTTATCAGTTGTAAATTCAAGAAATTCAGATTTGAATATTTTTATGTCTTCTGAGAGAACTCTTCGCGTTTTTACGAAATAGTTAAGTTGTTGAATTCCTGCAATATTCCCCTCTACAAAGTAGTAGCCGGATGGTTTATAACTTGAAGTGACCGTTGCATTAAACCCCCCCCCGGGGCCGAATTCTAAGATTTCCAAATCTTTTAGGAAAATTATGGGTACGCCTAATTTGGAATATAAAAAGTGCCTAGATGAAATAAAGTTGTGAGAATCTATATTTTGTCTGACCGTAATGAAATTTAGACTACTATAAAAATCTATAAATGCTTTCATTAGAAAATATCAGTTAATTAAACAAAGTTTACATGCTCAGGAATCTTGTTGCTACTGATGTCAAGGGCGGTTAGATCCCCAGACTCTAAAATTTGAAAAAGAGTCTCATTAACTTTATCTTGCAAACACAAGGTTGCACACTCTTTACGGGGGTCAAACTTATCCGATCCCAGATAAGCCATTACTTCCCAATAAGCATCACTCTTCCATATATCCTTAAATCTTTCGCTTTTAATGTCACCAATATGAAAGCGCTTGTACTTGCTAGAAAAAAATGAACCGCATGGCGCCACGATTCCAGTTCCCGACATTTGTAAAAGCAAAGCCGTCCCAAAGCATTTAGAATATGTTCTATTACGGCCCGTTCTCATCTTTGACCATTTTGCTTGTACTGAGTAATTTTCTGTGCTCATTGCTTCTGCTAACTTTAAAAGTTCAATTGCTTCCTCTGAAACATACCAAGAGTAATCCACGCCCAATCGGCCGTCCTCATCATCGCTACAATGTTTGATTACTGTGTAATCAACACCTAAATCTCTTCCTAGTTTAGCAAGTGGTAGAACTTGATCGGCATATTCAGGCAGTAAAACCATTTGTAATCCAATAGTTATACTAGATTTTCTCTCACTTTTTAACCTTACTAACTCTTTTATGTTCTCAATTACTCGAAAATAATTTTTTTCAGTAGTACCCATAACTTGAGCGTATGGTTTTGGTTCGGCAGCATTAATATTAATTCTTAAGTAAGTTAAATTATCAATTAAATCAGGTGCGCTTTCCATTGGGAGTTTAAGCCCATTTGTTCCAGATGCTATATCGATTCCATTAGTTTTTGCTTTTAAAATAAATTTTAAAAAAAACGGATTTTCTGTACTTTCGCCATCGCTTACTAAGCTAATTCCCCTAACCCCTTCACCTGGTTTGTGACCTATGGAAACACAATCATCTAGAAAATTCTCATAATTCTCCCAAGTAGCTGGTTGAGCAGGGTTCTGTTGTAAGCCAGCGTAGCAAAATGTGCATGCATAACTGCACTTCTGCGTAAGCGCCATATCTATGGTAATCGGAGCAATTTTTTCTCCCTGAATCCAGGCTTCTACTCTTTCTTTGTGAAAAGCAATTTTAGTTCCATCCAAATTAAACCTTGACCTTGGATCAATCGAAAAATTCAATAGCCCGCTTGCCCGGTATTCATTCATTTGTTTCTTAAGGGCGTCCGAGACTACCGTTCTTGGTCTTGCCATTATATTCAAATCTATTTTTGACAAATTATAATCTTTCTCTCATCGGGATAAGTAAACCATAACATATTGCCCACGGGTGGGCTGCGTTCGTACCTTTTGAAACATTTTTGAGCGTGTTAATCTTAACCCATGGCGAGATTGACTAAAAATGACTTTTTACGTATGTACAGTGATAAAACTGAAGCAGTAATGGTGGTGCTTTATGACTACTCATTTGCAAAAGCTGCCGAAGTAGCTGGAGTCGACGCAATTTTAGTTGGAGACTCGGTAGGTATGGTCTCTCTGGGATTAAATTCCACAACTCCTGTAACTTTAGATGAAATGATTACCTTCTGTAGCGCCGTTACAAGGGGAGCAAAAGATACTTTTGTGATAGGGGATATGCCTTTTGGATCATACGAGATTAGTGACCAGATTGCGATTGAATCATCCATAAGGTTAATCAAAGAAGGGTCTGTCAACGCAGTTAAGTTAGAGGGTGGATTGCGTATTGCCCCCCGAATTAAAGCAATTAATAGTGCAAATATTCCAATAATGGGCCATTTAGGTGTAACACCACAGACTTCTGTTGGAGTCGCTGGCTATAAACCGTATGGAAAAACTAAAAAACAAATATTACAGTTAAAAAATGATATGGAAGCTATTGAAGAAGCAGGTGCCTATTCGATTCTACTAGAAGGGATTCCTGGAGAACTTAGCGAAATAGCAAAGTCTTGGGTCTCAATTCCAATATACGGTATTGGATCTGGGCCAAATGTAAATGGTCAATTACTTCTTGCCTACGATTTATTGGGATTATTCCCGGACTTTAAACCAAAATTCGCAAAATCATTTATGCAGGAAGTACTCACGAATGCGAAGTTAGAAGGAAATCTTGACTTATCTATGTATCAACTAATTACAAAAGTTTTTGAACTGTATAAGAAATCTGTTAATTTGAGGGAATTTCCTTCATTAATGGAGACTTATAGCCTTGGCATTGATTCTAATGAGCTGATTGAGTATGCGGTAGGCCTTTAATTTTATGCCAACTGAAACAAATGAATTGATATTAAAGAGTCAATCCTATAAGCCTGCCAGTACGCTCACAAAAGTTTCAGATCTAATTGCAGATTACTTATCATTTTTAGGAGTTTCTGATGCTTTTGTCTTAACTGGTGGCTGTGTAGTGCATATTTTAGACAGTCTAGATAAAAAAGTAAATATCAATGTAATCCCTGTACAGCATGAACAAAGTGCCTCAATGGCTGCAGATTCATACTCTAGAGTAAAAAAGCATTTAGGTTTAGCAATCGCTACAAGCGGTCCTGGAGCTACAAATCTGCTAACAGGCGTTTGTTGTTCATATTATGATTCTGTACCGACTTTAATTTTGACTGGCCAAGTGAATTCAGATCAATTACGAAGAAGTTCAGATTCTAGGCAAATTGGATTTCAGGAAACTGACGTCGTATCAATTTATTCTTCTGTTACAAAATCTGCTGTCCTAGTTGATGACCCAAAACTAATCCTATTCGAACTAGATAAAGCAATCTGGAATTGCTTTTCGGGAAGAATGGGCCCGTGCCTTATAGATATCTGTGATGACGTTCAAAGGGCCGAATTAATCCCTGTAACTTTAAAACGTTTTAGGGGTAAACCTGTGAGCAATATTGAATTTACCGAAAAGCAAAGTAGCTCAATAATTGAAAAGTTTCATGAATTAACTAGATTAAGTTCACGGCCACTCTTAGTTTTTGGTGCTGGGGTAAGAAACGGTAATGCAATTAATGCTGCGAGCGAGATGATCAAAGAACTTAATGTTCCCTTTATGCTTACATGGGGCGCCTTTGATTTATTTTCGCATTCACACCCACTTTTTGCTGGCAATTTTGGTGTGACTTCTGGAAGAGCAGGAAATTTTATTGTTCAGAATGCGGATTTGATAATTTTTATTGGTACCAGATTGGACACCCATGAAATTGGAAATAACAGAAAACTGTTTGCACCACACGCCCAAAAAATATTTATTGATATTGATCCTGCAGAGTTAGAAAAATTTAATAACTCAGATTTATTCATTGATTTACCAATAATAGCTGATAGTAAATATTTTATTGAATGGGTTAGCTCAAACAAAGTCCTTCAGAGTATTAATATTGAACCTGGTTGGTTACCGTTTATAAAAGAAGCAATATCAACATTCACACCGTGTTCAGAGATAGATAGGCAGCAGCCATTTCAAGTGAATCCTTATTTCTTTATGGAGATCCTCAATGAATTAATCCACTCCAATACAATAATTATTACTGACTGCGGATCCAATTTAATTTGGACTATGCAGGGAATCGAAGTGGGCCCTAAAATAAAAAGAATAATATCTGCCTGGAACCATTCGCCAATGGGTTACGCGCTTCCAGCAGCAATAGGTGCACAAGTAGCAGCCCCTGATTCAAATATTGTTTGTATTACGGGCGATGGAGGGTTTCAGATAAATGTTCAAGAAGCGGCAACAATTCAAAGAATGGGTCTGCCATTGAAAATTTTTATTCTAAATAACCATGGGCATGGGATAATACAAGGCACACAAGACCAGTGGTTGAATGGAAATCACGTTGCATCAAATTTTGCTGGGGGGCTTCCAGATCCTGACTATAAAGAAATATGTAAGGCCTATGGAATTCCAACAATAGAAATAAGTAACAACTCTGAGTTAAGAGAAAAAATATCAATGGCATTGAATAGACGGAGTGCAACAGCGATAATTGTTGATATGAAAAATGGTTCACAGATCTATCCAAAGCTTCTGGCAGGACGTCCAATTCATGAACCTAGCCCCTTGCTATCTAAAATTGAGTTAGAGAAGTTTATGAGGTTTATCCCCGAGAACAGTGACCTAAGGAAATGAGCATGGATTTTTTGCAAACATTGGGAGGAGTTATTCGCTTTTTAGAAGTTGAGAAAGATCCTTTATCTCGCCCACGCGATAAATTACTGGCTCGTCGGACATGGTGGCATAGGGAGTTGGTCAAATACTCCGAATTAAATAAACAAAGTTTCACTCAGGAAGATCTCAATAGTATTAAAGTTATTAACATTGATAAATTAATTGATCAATTAAATGAATTAAGGGTTATTCAATCTTTGGACGTAAAACTGGTCGAAAATATTTTAGAAAAAATCAAAATTCAACTTCACTAATTTCAATTATTACATCTAAATTAAGCCTCTCTGATTAGACTATTTAAACAATTCGCTACATAATATATTTGGTCATCAGAGAGGCATTGATGAATTGGTAACGATAGAATTCTATTTACCTGCTTCGTCGCATTAGGTATATACCAATTCTTATCTGGATACTTTAACCTATAAGCGCTTTGCTGAGTAATTAAAATTGGATAATGAATTTTGGAATCCACTCCATATTCTTTTAACTTAGTTTGAATAAAATTTCTGTTATCAATTTCGACTACAAATAAATGATAGGTATGAAAAACTTCTGCTCTGGTTATTGGATTTGTCACAAAACTTGAATTAAGTAGAGATACCATTAAATCTGCATTTTTTTGTCTTTTTACAATTGTGGATTTCAAATCGTCTAATTTAATATCGAGAATTGCGGCTTGAATAGAATCTAATCTTGACACGAAGCCAAATTCATCTGATAAATTTCGTGATTTTTGACCGTGGTTTTTTAACTTATTAATTTTTTCAATAATTTCATATCGGTTTGTGGCAATTAAGCCACCATCACCACTAGCATTAAGATTTTTTAGCGGATGAAATGAAAAACAGGCTACATCCGACAAATTTCCAGGTTGAAAATCTAAAAACTTGGAACCAAAAGCTTGTGCTGCGTCCTCTATAATAAGCAAATTATTTTTCTTGGCGATTTGATTAATTTCTACCATATTAGCCATTTTCCCCTCAAGATGAACTGGCATAATGGCTTTTGTTCGGGGCGTGATTGCTTCTTCTATCAAGTCAGTATCCATCAAATGATCTTCGCCAACATCTATAAATACAGTGGTTGCTCCGATATGTTCGATAGCGGCCACTGAGGCTATGTAAGAATTGGGTACTGTAATCACTTCATCGCCACGAGTAACACCAAGTGCTACCAATGAAAAGATTAGCGCATCTGTGCAGCTGTTAACTGTCGTTGCATATTTAACTCCTAATAAGCTAGCGATACGATGCTCTAAAGCTTCAACTATTGGGTGTTCTAGATACATACCACTTTCTAGAACTTCAGAAATCTTTGGTAATGCACGATCTTTTATTGAAAGCCACTGGCTGCCTAGATCAATATATGGAACTTTCATTTGTGTGAACCGTAGAAATCTTTTACTGAATTAGTTATTTCATCTAATTGTGAATTATTTAAATGCTGATCACAGGGGAAGGAAATGATTCTTTGAGCTTGATAATCAGTAACTGGGAATTTCATCGAATTATAATGATTCCCCAGTGCTTTTTGTTTATACATTGGAATCGGGTAATGAATTTTTGCTTCAATACCTCTGTTGAGACAAAATTCTAGAAGTTCATTTCTTTTCTCAGCAAATACTATATAAAGATGATAGACGATTCTCATCTCCTTTGTGCGCACTGGTACCTTAATCTGCGGAATTTTACTTAATTTATTGTCGAGTTTCTTTGCATTTAAAATACGTTTTTGTGAGATTTCAATTGCTTGCGGAAGTAGCCAATTAGCTACAACTGCTTGAAAGGTGTCTAATCTGCTGTTATATCCAAGTATCTCAACATGATCCCGACTAATTAGGCCGTGATTTCGTAACAGTCTAATTTTTTTATCTAGCTCTGGGTCATCAGTTACCACCACGCCACCGTCAGACCATACATTCAAATTTTTAAGTGGGTGTAGTGAAAAAGCTGCTGCATCTCCCCAAGTGCCAGCTTTTTTACCTTTCCATTCAGCAAGAATTGATTGGCATGCATCTTCAACAACAACTAAACTATACTTCTTAGCCAACTCCATGACTTTATCCATTTTTGTCATGTATCCAGTGAAATGTACTGGAACAATTGCTTTAGTTTTTGGTGTAATCGCTTGCTCTATAAGGTCAACATTCATACAAAAAGTATCATCGACATCTATAAATATCGGTATTGCACCAATTTCTGCAATTGCTCCGACTGTTGCAACAAAGGTGTTCGCAGCAGTAATCACTTCATCACCAGCTCCAACACCAAGTGCTCGTAGTGCAATTTTTATTGCATCTGTTCCACTATTCACACCTATTGCATGCTTTGTACCAATCAAGTCTGAAAAATTATCCTCAAATTCGTATAATGGTTTACCAAGAGTGAAATCACCGGTTTTTACAAATTTCTTTAATTCTTCCCAAAGTTCAGGGCAATCCTCAAACTGTTGACTTAAATACGAATATCTAACAGCCATAGTTTAATTACCCTCACGTGGTCAATGATAAATGTAGCAGTAAAACCAGTAACTGTATAAAATAGAAGGGTGTCGAATGAAAATAAAATAGGCGCGATCTTTCTAGATGCAGATGGTGTGCTCTGGAAAGATATCGGACCAGGTGGAATATTAAGTGGTAAAAATCACTCAATCCAGAATTTAAGGTTGCTTTCTCCGGTTCGGCAAAAAATATATTTAAAAATTGTTGTTTCTAATCAAACCTTAGCGGCTAGAAAAAAAATGAATTACATAAAATTTAGATTCTTTACTTATACTTTTTTTAAAAGCTTAATTAAACTCGGCTTGTTAGATGATTTTGCAATCTGCTACCACCATCCTAATGCAGAAAACTTTTTTTTGCAGAAAAAATGTAATTGCAGAAAGCCTTTGCCAGGATTAATTAATTTGATGGTAGAAAAACACAATATTTCTCCAGAGAAATCTTTTTTGATTGGGGATAGAATCACTGATATACAAGCTGGTACAGTGGCAGGAATAAAGCATCTTTTCTTAGTAGCTAATCCTAGAATGCTAGAAATAAATGAAAATTCAAGTGTCGCACCCTTGCAAAGTATATTTGTTCCACTGAAAGAACTTAAAGAATTTTCTTTGGCTAGGGATAGATTAAATGAGAATTGATTCTATTTTAATACTTGCAGCGGGAAAGGGAACTCGCTTAAAACCATTTACCGATCACATACCAAAGAGTTTACTTCCATTAGGCCCTACAAATATTTTACGAAACCTTATCGAACAATCAAAGGAGTATTTTACGGGGGTTAGAATATATGTAAACGCATCATATTTGGCTGAAAAGATTATCGAAGAGATAAATAATTTTTCGATAACTATGCGTCCTTACATAATTTGGGAACCATACCCCCTTGGCCCAGCATTCACCGTTACAAATCACTGTAATGAAACAAATGGAAACGTGCTTGTTATTCATGGTGACAACTTTTTTTCAGATTTATCATATTCGGAATTTGCAAATTCAATAAATCAAAAAAAACAAGATGTATCTGTTTTACTTTGCCATTTAAGGGAAAGAAATGCTGCGCGCTCTCTAGTTATTGAAAATGAGGGGATAATTCAATCAATTTCGGAAGTATCTGTTTCTGATTCTTCAGAAAATGTAGATCAAATTGGCAATAATGAATTAGTTTGGAGTAGCTCTGGTGTAATAGTTATTAAAAAGGGTTCACTCTTGAATTTTATTCCAGATAAAGGCGCTAGCCTATCGCCTAGTCTTATTAACTATATTGCCGAACATGGAGAGCTTGAGTTGGAGAATTGTACTGGTACTCGAATTTCGATTGATAACGAAAAATCATATCTAGCAGCTATTGAAATTAGTCAGAATAGTGAAAATTTATTTAATCGTTCCTTTTGACATTAATAATTTCATTCTTTTAATATTAAAATAGAATTCAGAATTTAAATCTGAATACTTACCAGAATAGAAAGCTTGCTTGAGGTCATTGATTGCTATATCAACTGAATATTTGGGTACAAAACCGGTCTCTAATTCTATTCTTTTTCCAGAAACTCGATATGAACGTTGGTCTAGCGTTGGAATAATTTTTATTTCGCAATCATCGTTAATTTGAGATTGAATTTTTCTTGCAATCGCCAATACGGTCAAATTTTCTCCAGCAATGTTGTATATTTTTCTGTCAATTATTTTAGGCTCGGTCTCAAGTAATAACTTGTAAGCGGCGTTCATGTCTTTTATATGTAAATTAGGTCTAAATTGATCTCCGCCATCGACATTTATCACAGAATTAGTTAAAGCACTTAAAGTTAATATATTAACAACTAAATCAAATCTTTGCCGTCTTGAATAACCACAAACAGTAGATGGTCGAACAATTGTTAGACAAATTTCACTTGAAATGTCATTGAGCGCAACATCTTCACAGAGTACTTTATATTTCGAATAATCAGTCAATGGTTCACAAATTAAATCTTCTGTTACATTTTCTTCTTTTTTAACTCCATAAACAGAAGAAGAAGATGCATAAATAAGTGTTTTAACTGAACTTTTATTAATTTCTGCTATAAACATTACAAATGCATCAAAGTTTATGCTTTTAGCAAGATTTGGATTTAATTCATAACTTGGGTCATTTGAAATACAGGCCAGGTGTATACATGATGTCACCCCATCAAGCGCTTTTTTTACTACTTCCCTATCTCTGATATCTCCTTCTATATATTCAATATGATTAACAAAATCACCATCTGATTTATCCCACTTACCAGCTGGATACCAGAATGTATCTAAAACTCGAACTTGATAACTTGATTCAGCAAGCACTCTCTGTAATTCAACTCCTACATACCCGCCTCCGCCAATTAGTAGTACTTTGTTAGGTTTACTCATAAAACTTTTACTTTATTTATAATTCTCTCAGCCTCGAATTGCATTTCAGCTGAGGTGATCGCTTTATCATTCCCCATAACTCCAACTAGTAATGAACCAGCGATGTTGCCAAAAAAAGTCGCAATTTCAATTGGTACATCACGCATTCTTAAACTTGATACAGCTGCAAGTAAAGCATCACCAGCACCAGTTCGGTCAATTATAGTTGGTGCAAATGTCGGTGAGACAATAATTCCTTTACTTCTACTCCAGGAAATAATCCCCGCTGACCCATTAGTAACATATAGCTCCTTGCAATTTAATCTGCTACCTAGATCTGCAATGGTTTTTTCAAGTTTTGAAACTTTGTTTCGCATCTCAACTTGAACTTCAGATCCATTCAAAAAGACTATGTCTGCATTCGTATAGTTAGATATCGGGTTAAACCCTCTATTACCAGCATTTGATTGAGTGTTTATTGATACTGGTACTCCAAAATCAAAATAATCTTTAGTAATTTCATGATTGAAAAAATTATGACCGTAATCCATAACTACTAAATGGTCAAATAATATTTTTTCTTTATTAACCAATTCTCTAATCTCATTAGGAGTAGTAATGTAATCACTCTCATTCGGTAATTCGTAACTTTCAAAAACCCTTGTGTTTGAAGACCTATCAACATACCTTGTTTTTTTAATAGACATATTAGAACCCAGATTAAAAGTATTTATTTGATCACTTAAATTTATTTCGGTGTTAATAAATTCTTGATCTGCTAAAGCCCACTTTGTGATGACGTTTGAATCAATGCCAAGTCCACTAAAATGCCTAGCAACAGCGAGGACTCCGCCAAGTTGCTGTTGTCGAGAGATTTTCTCAAACGCTATAATTGGGTCTTTAGTAACTCTTCCTAGTGCTTCACAATAGATGTATTCATCAATTATTGCCTCACCTAGAATCAACACACGTAAATCTGACAATGTTTTAAGGCACTCTGTAAAGTTATTTACCCCAAATTTGTCTATTTGCTCTTTCAGCCAACGTATCGTGTCGAACGGAATAAAATCACTTAGATTTCTTTGCCTATCTAAATATCCAATTCGTGCATAAGTTGAATTCACTATGTGCCAGCCAAATAAACTTTTACTACTCCGAGTTCTATTAGCTACATAAACCTTTAAAGGTATTTGATTTCCAATCGTTACAATTAGTATGTTTTTATCTAGACTATATTTATCAAATATTTCTAGGCCTTTAGAGTAATTTACATTTAAACTGGCTTTTTTATTATGCAAGCGAAGCTCAACTTCTTTGAATTCTAAGATAGATTTTGCTGCTTTCCCATAAATGCTAAAAGTTTCAGATGCAGCATCAATAATTTGCAGAGCCTCGATAGTATCTAGTAGTAAATCAGGTGTTTCGTTCTCAACGTAAAGTATCGTTTTATAGAGCTTCATGTTTTCCTAAATATTTAAACCAGGTATCGGTGGCTATTTTGATATCGGCCTTGCTCCATAAGGGTGCATCCTTCCATAGATCTATTTGGTCTAAAACTTTTTGCACACCCTCTTCAAATGTTATCTTAGGCTCCCAAGCTAATAATCTTTTGGCTTTTGTAATATCGGCCTCAGTTCTATCCGGTTCTCCAGGCCTTTTAGGAATATTATCGACTTCTCCTTTAAGTAACTCAACTAATCGATTAATTGATTGTGGATTCTGGGTGCCAACATTAATTGCTTCACGTGTTACCTTGCTTTCTCCCGCAAGAATAAAAGCTCGCACAACATCACTTACGTACGTGAAATCTCTGACTTGAGTCCCATCACCAACTACCGTAAATGGCTTATTAGCAATTTTTTGTGCGAGGAAAACTCCCATAACTGCTCCATAATTGCCAGTTGTGCGTGCTCTTGGACCATACACATTAAATAGCCTTAAACTTAGACCTTTCAAGTCATACAAATCAAGCCAGTGGAAGAAAACTAGTTCTCCTAAGTATTTGCTTAATGCATAGGGGAAAGCTGGATGCAAATCGTCATTTTCATTTGTAGGGAAATTACTTGTCACCCCATAGCAAGTAGAAGAAGCGGTATAAATAAATCTTTTAACGCCATATTCTCTTGCGGCTTCCAAAACATTTACTGTTCCCTGGACATTTGTGGACAAATAATCACTAGGCTTTTCAATAGAGGGCACAATATCGGCAAGGGCTGCGAGATGAAAAACAGTTGAACAACCATCAAAAATATTGCTTGGGATTGGGAAACGAATATCATGATTGAAAACTTTAATTTTATTGCTGAACTCATTAAGATTGTTAAGTGTTCCAGTAGAAAAATCATCAACAACAATCACTTCATAGTTTTTTGCTAGCAATTCTTCAACTAAATGGCTGCCTATAAAACCAGCTCCTCCAGTAACTACAACTCTCATTTACTGTTTTCTGTAAACTTCTCAATCAATCGATCTACAATATAGTGAGAAGCTATTAAGTGTAAATTCTCTGCAACACCATAATCTTTTCTTGCATCTGGAAAGTAAATAGCATTAACTTTATTCATTTTGATAACTTTTCCACCGTCAAAACCTACAAAGCAAAAAGTTTCTTTTCCGTAACTTATTGTAAACTCCATTGCTCTTAAAATATTTTCTGAATTACCTGACGCCGAAAACGCTACGAACACAAAATTGCTATTCTTGTATGATGACAACTGTTGGGACATCACACTTTGAAAATTTAGGTCATTTGCAAACGCTGAACTGAGGGCAATTTGTGAATTTAGACATACGGATCTAATTCCATGACCGGTTCGTTTTTCCAGTTGACCTAAATCGGCTGAAAAATGCTCAGCAGTTGAAGCACTACCGCCATTACCTGCCGTAAAAATTATTGAGTTTTTATCTTTCGATGAATTCCAGATACATTCAATAAGTTCATTAATTGACTCAGTATTTTTCAACTCTCCCACAATTTCAGTATGAATTGATAAGTACTGAGAAAAACTTAACATTTACAAATTATACTATGCGATTTATGTTTAGGTGTGATTCCTATCTAACCACAGAAGAATTTATCTGATATATTTCACAGTAAATGAAATTAAATTGCATGTGTAAAAACTTGTAGCCATAGATGCTAAGAGAATATATCAAATTTAATGCAATTGAAAATTTTGATATTTTCGGCCCACTGTACACCCACTTTAAAGATTACCTACCCTTGCTGCATTCCTGCCCTGGGGGAGTTCGGCACCTAAGTGCCGCACGGGGGATCTAACGGTAAATCATAGTAAGTACCACC
>Ga0214917_10005399_pt1 | contig 13666 bp, 23 predicted proteins | sample LL_1208_BB_MetaG_FD_177983 | JGI IMG/M metagenome (GOLD analysis project Ga0214917, IMG submission 177983) | Freshwater microbial communities from Lake Lanier, Atlanta, Georgia, United States - LL_1208_BB | ecosystem: Environmental > Aquatic > Freshwater > Lake | place: USA: Georgia | collected... | reverse complement strand
TTTATTCTTTGTAGAACAAATATCCTTTGTTTTCCAAAGAATAAATAAAGCAATTTTTATTGTTCCAATTTTTTTCTTTGTTCCAATCATACAAAGCCATTTTTAAATGGCTTTTGGAACAAGTAGAAGATCCCTTGGGGAACTTTTTTTCAAGACTTGCAAGTAACTCTTTTAGATGGTCTTGCATGGAAATCATTAAAATTATTTAGTTCAATATTTTTTTTAATAAGCTCTTTATAATCTGCTTCAAAAAACCATTTCACATTCTCATGCATTTTTTGAACTGTTTCTTCGTCCATGTCTCTGATAAATTTCTTCTCTTCATCTATGAAAAGATGGTCTTTCTTACCAAATGGGTAATCACTACCAATGGCCCACCGGTGGCAGTCTTTGAGAACTTCACTCTTATTAGGAATATAAACTGAAGTGTCTAAAATAACATTGTGTTGAATATTGGCATACTCCACAGCAGCTTTGCATAAAGCTCTGGAATGAGCATAACGGAAAGCAGGAAACAAATTAGTTTCCCCATCTTTAGTAACAGTGACATAATTCTTAGGCCTATTGGATAAACCACCTTGACCATAATCACCCATGTGGTTCATGATAAATTTTAATCTTGGATATTTGTATGCGTACATGCCCACAGTCATGGGAATAGAAGCAGAATTATTAATAGGATCACCTTGCATGTGCATGGATACAATGTAATTCTCTGGCAATTGTTTTAACCATTTATGAATCTTACCAGATTCTGCACCATAATCTAGCCCACTATCAATTGCACCATCTCTGTTCCACCACCCACGGTGAGAAGCAATTTTAATACCTCTGCAATACACTTTACTATTATCTGTGGCATCTAACTTTAATTTCTTAATATCTGTAGCATCATTTGCATCCACACCCATGAGCACTTGTACCCCATAGTGCCTTACACCAGGTGTTTTCTTGGCTAACTGTTCCATGTAATTGTATCCATCTCTGGGATACAGAGTAACAGCAGCATCAATTTCATTGCGTTTAATAAATTCAGCCAAGTCATCTACTGAAGAGTAGATTAGAGTAGATGAACTTCTGGAAGTAGGAAATTGCTCTAAGTTGAGATGAATATCAAATTTCATTTAAAACCTTTGTCTGTATAATAACCACCTAAAATCTTACTTACGTAAGATCTAATACCTTTGCCACATGGAAATTCATCCCATTCAATTATCCAATCCTTAAATCCTCCCATGTCACTGCCTTGAGATTTAAGCAAAGGTGACATTAGAGAAGTAAACCACTTGTTTTCTTCCATGTTCAACTGCTTGAGCCTGCGATGGTAATACTCCATGTTTTTATCCACAGTTGTTTTTTCATGAAAATTAAATTCTTTAAACAATTGCTCTTCAATGCATGTATTAATTTGTAGAATGGTGTTAAAGTCATCTATCCTATCTGTTTTTTTATTAAAATTAGGGTTAAAGAATTTTTCATTTTTATATTTTGTAGGTTTAATTATTCTAACTACATCGCTGCAAACATGATGCGCAGCAGCAGCAATAAAAACCTTTTGATGTGATAGAGCTCTTAATCCTGGATACATAACATTTTTTCTACCATTTGTACCTTCACCTAATATTACTACATCTCCATCTGCTACCATAGCATATGCATATGTGTTTGTGTTGTGCTCATCTAAAACATGATTAGCATCATCATTTGTCGGACATACAAATGCTCCATATTTTTTAGTAAAAATGTCTACTACTTCAGAGGTCGTCATCTTCAACAACATCTAGTTTGTCTGTCCACCAATAATCAAGACCAAATCCCAAAAGCATGCATGTGAATGAATTGCCGTAATCATAACTAGTGTACCCTATATATGTAGTTAAGTCTACATGAAATTTGAGCTCAAATCCACCTTCACCATCATCAAATTTGCCAATCCTAATAAAAGGAATGCGAATATCTAATTTTGAAGTGCTTTTGTCAATACTAAACAAGTTTTTACCCATGCTAATTTGCATAGATTTATTATAAAGGAATTTATAATATAATCAAGGAACAAGTTTACCTATGGAACGGAAAGGCAGAGGCTTGCCTGCATTGTCACAAACAGTAATACCATCAACATGGCCAGCCATGTATGAACCATGGCCTTCCCATTTGCCACAATACCAAATGGGCTTAACTTCTTTGTCATTTAGCATTCTGATTCTGTTTATGGAAGACCGGAAACCAGGGGTCCTGCTTCCAGCTTGAGGATTGGTCTTAGAAGCTGCCATGATTAAATTTTATTTAATATTTTTTTTAATTTTGCAACTGAATGTTTATTTAGAACCAATTCATCTTCAAAAGGTTTGCTATTTTTTAAAACATTCCAAATGTAACGCAATTTATCCTTCCAGTTGAATCGTTTAGGATTAATTCCTTGTGAGAAAAACGACAAATACAATTCTTCTTCACCTGCATGCCTCACTACATATAGGCCTTCTGAAGCACAACTGCAAGCAATAAACTCTTCTATTTTTTTATTGGCCATATTAAAACTTATGAAAATCTTTCAAAATTGCCAGACTTTGTTGAATAGTAAATTTTTTTAAAATCCAGAGTTTTCAAGAAACTCTGACACCCTGTGCAAGGCATGGATAAATCTATCCCTCCTTTGCGATTAACTCTGGTATTAACAAGAGTTAATCCTTGCACATCATCAGTGCCAAGTCTTATCAAGGCATTTAGTTCAGAATGTATTCCTACTAAATCATTAATGGGAATATTTTTGCGGTTAACAAAATTATACTTTAAATTGAAGGGGTGAGTTTTTTGTCTGTTAAAACCAATGGCTAATATTTTTTTCTTATTGAGAATGAAAGAAAAATGTCTGCACCTTTGATCTGAAGGATGCTTGGGTGCCATGGCAATGGAAATTTCTTTTAATTTATCAAATTTCACACCTGCATTATAAAGGAAAATAAAAATTTATCCACCCACAATGAATGAGGAACCAATGATGCCAAAGCCTATGCCTGCACCAGGAGAAGGGGTTGGGGTGGGTGTGGGTGTGGGCGTAGGTGTAGGTATAGGTGTTGCAGTTGGTGTTGGTGCTGGTGATGCTGTTAAAGCCACAGAAGAAACAATTAAATCTTTGTTTTCAGAAATTACAAAATTATTAAGATACAAATCATTATATTCTGTTTCAGTAACAACAAATGCTTTATTGATGTTGCTATTCAAATCATTCCTATTAATGAGTCTAAATTCTCCAAGACTATAGATAGAATCAGGTACAAGATTAAAATTAATATTGAAAATATTATAAACTGAATCACCTGTGATAACCGATATGGATGGTGAGAAAGAAGTTGTATCATAATTTTGTGGCCAATAAGCGTGAGAAACATAGTAATTGTTGGGCAACACAGGTACAGGGCCAGTTATTACATTCAAATTATCTTTGTAAAAAGAAGCATTACCAATGACCGTTCTTTCTACTTCAGCAGTTGTACTATCACCAAAATTGTAGAGTATTTTAAGAGTGGGGGAGTATGTATTATCAATAGCTGAGGGTACATACGTCAAGGTGATGGGGCCTTTGAATGTGCTCAAATCAAGATAATGTGTAACATTTTGTTTTTGATTGCCAAAAGGAAAAACAAGACCTCCATTTGTTGTTAGTGTGTAGACATAAGATGATGATGTAAACCAAAAATAAGAATTTAAATCATTATTTATTTCAGATTGAGAAAGAGAATTATTGAAGATTTTAACATCTGTAATATAGCCACTATAAAATTCACCTGCCCCAGGATTATTTATGTCTTCATATGCTCCACCTAAAAACATGGAATTGTTAGAAGAAGCACATAAAATGGAAGCTGCAGTAGAAAAATTTATATCATAACCACTTGCATCAAATAAAAATGTGAGGTTTTGATTTAAAGCTGGTCTTAAATATTGTTTTACTCCATTTACATACAAGCTCAAAATATTTGTAGTTCTGTTTACAGTTACTGCAACATGATTGAACCAGTTGGGATTCAAACAAGAAGATATTGTTTGAACATACAATGCGCTAGCCCCAGGCACAAAACCGCTTAAAGAACCTATGCCTGTGAGAACCTTTCCAGTATTATCTATTTGAATGAGATAGCCAGATTCCAAAGACCAATGCCCTTTGGACACAATTCTTTTGTATGTAGAGGAAGGAAAAATACTGGCTGAAAAAACAGCTGCAACAGTAAAATCATTAGTTACATCAAAATCTGTAAAAGCAGATTTTTTGTTCTTGGAGAAAACATATTCTCTGGCTGATGTTGTATTGAGAAAACTAAGCATTTTTCCAAGCCCTACACCAGATAAAATAAAGGGCTGTGAGTTTATTAAATCAAAAGCAGTTAGTCCACCAAAGCAACAAGATGGATTATATGAAGCAAACCATATGTTTTGAGGGTTAGAAGCACTTGCAGGTACATAGAACAAACCACCATAAGCTGTGTTGGGATATGTGAAGTTAAGTCCATAGGCAGGATCTAGAAACAAATAATGATCAAGAAAAGCAGGATACCCCACTGATTGCTGCACACTAGACAGTATTACATTAAAAGACTGCACTTAATTATTTATATGAAACATAAAAATAACAGTTATTTTATATTTGATTGATACTCAAAGAAACAGATTTATATATTATAATGAGTATATTTGTTCAAATTGCATCTTACAGAGATCCAGAGCTTGTACCAACCATCAGAGACTGTATTAAAAATGCTAAATATCCTGAAAAATTAACTTTTGGCATATGTTTCCAAAAAGATGAGACTGAATCTTTGCATGAATTTGAGAACAATGAAAAGTTTAAAATCATGCATGTGCCATGGCAGCAAAGCAAAGGTTTATGCTGGGCACGGCATCACATACAGAAAATGTATGCTGGGGAAGATTATACATTGCAATTGGATTCACACCACCGTTTTGCAGAAAATTGGGATGAACAATTGATTGCCATGATGCAACAAACAGGCAGCAGCAAGCCCATTATTACTGCATATGCTGGCATGTACAGACCTGTTGATAATGTAAAGCTTAACATGGAGCCCTACAAAATGGTTGCAGATGATTTTACTAGTTCAGGTACCATTTTGTTTAGGCCTCATGGCATTCCTGGTTGGCAAAAATTAGACAAACCTATTCCTGCCAGATTTGTGAGTGGTCATTTTTATTTTACTCTGGGAAAGCATTGCCAGGAATACAAATATGACCCCAACATTTATTTTGCAGGAGATGAAATAAGTTTGAGTATAAGATCTTTTACTCTGGGATATGATTTATTTCACCCTCACCGCACTATTATTTGGCATGAATATACCAGAGAAGGCAGAACCAAGCACTGGTCAGATCATGATCAAAAACTTAAAAATGAACAGCAGACCGACCTCACCTGGTGGGAGAGAGACAGTTTAAGCAAAATGAGATTGCGTCACATGCTCAGAGAAGAAGATAATGGCATTGATCTTGGAGAATATGGATTGGGCACAGTAAGAACACACCATGACTATGAATTGTATGCAGGCATAGATTTTAAAAACAGAAGGTTGCAACAAGATACTATCATGGGAGTGAACCCACCAAACAAGTTCACAGATGATGCTACCTGGGAAGCAGGATTCACAAAAAAATATGATTTAAATTTGAGGTGGAGTTTAAATGATATTGAAAAATCTGATGATTATCAATTCTGGTATTTTGCTTTAGCAGATTCCAGAGAACAAATAGTTTTTAGAGAAGACTTGAATTGGGAGAATGCAAGAGAAGAGCTTTTGCTCAACAAAACAAACCGTCAAGTGAACATCAGGTGTGATAATAAACCAAAGAAACTTATCATATGGCCTGTGAGTAAAAGCAAGGGCTGGCTTAAGAAAATAGAATATGCAATATAAAATAGGTGTTTGGTATCAATCTGGCCATAAATTGGTTGCATGCTACAAAGCTATTGAAAGTTTCAGAAAATTTTACCCAACAGAAAAAATAGATTTAATTGAAGATGGTAGTAAAAAATATGATATTATAAGAGACAAATTTCAAGTTAATTTAACTCAAATAAACCAATCTGGTTTAAACACTGCTCATTATGGTAGGCCTGTTCATAACTTAGATACTAATTTAAAATGGCTTGAGAGAATTTATAATTCATGCATTGGCTATTTGAATGATACAGATTTTATTGTTTTATTTGAAGATGATGTGTGGTGCAAACAAGCAATTACAAAATATCCAGATCTAGATTTGGAAGGCGCAAACGGTCCATTATGGAAACCTGAATTGTTTAATTATCTGTGCAATTTGCATGGTGAAACAAAGCAAAACCGCGGGCATTGGAGCAGAAAAGGTTCTTTTGAAAGCTATGGTGCCTGTGGTGGCACTGTTTTCAAGAGAACCAGTTTTATTGAAGCTTATAATAATTTAAAGCATATCAATTGGGAAGAAATCTATAAACTGGATACCCGGCCTGCAGAATGGTCAGATGCTAGTCTTTCTTTTGTTTTTCAACATGCCAATTTAAAAACAGGCATATGGGCAGACTGGGCACAATATGATACCAAGGGTCAAGGCAATTGGTTTGATAAAACTGGCTGGTCTGCACCCATGAGTAGTCAGCCAGGAGTAGCATTCTTACATGCTTACAAACATTTCTACAACTATGCAGATGCAGAATTAAGAGAATCCTAATTTCTTGTTTTCTTCCTGAAACAGCTCTAAAACCCTGATATTCTCTATCAAGTACCAGTCATTGTTAATCTTCACAAAGTTTTTAGATGGTGAAAGTTCTTTTATTGTGCCCTCTATAACAGCATGCTTGGACACAGGAAAATGCAAAAACAATATTTTTTTGTCAATAAGGTCAACCAGTTTCATATGTTTATTATAATTGAATGATTGATGAGTTCAATTATTTTGCTCCAATATCATCTTCTAGCAAGGCTATTACGTCAATGCCATAATTTTCCTTGAATGTTTTTTTCAATTGCTTAAAAGTTTTATTGTATTGAATTCTGTCTTGTTGATATCTCAATTGCAATTCTATGAGCATGTCTCTGAGCTTTTCATATTTTTTAGCATCAAATTGTTTTGTTTCTAAATCCACAATTTTCTTGAAGATTTTTTCTGTTTCTTTAATTATCCATGAGAACATCTTCTGATGTACTATGATTTGTTTTAATATTGTTTCTATTTTCATAAAATTTATACGCGGGGTGGGATTCGAACCCACAGTGTTTCTAATGTAGAAGATTTTAAGTCTTCTGCGTTTCGCCATTTCGCCACCCGCGCATCAACCATAAATTTTTTTTAAACCCCCATAGTCATCATACCTCACATACTCTTTGCCTGTTATAATAATGCCAGGGGTATTGTGCACCATGTCCATGAGATTTTTAAATTCTTTGTTAGTCAATTCTTCTTCACCGGCTATATCGTCATAAAAAGGCCCTGTAAAACAGCGCCCAGAATTTAAACACACTTTGAGACGGTAAATAAATTCTTTTTCTTCTATTTCTACGGGGGTATCAAATTGACGGGGTGAGAAGAAGACTAGCTCTTGAAAAGTGAAGGGAGCTCCTTGTTTGATTCTTTTCCAGGGCATTATTTGTATTCGTCCAGGTCCAGAACTACTCCATATTTGTTGAAGAAATAATTCTTAACTTGTTGAATGGTATCCAAATAAATTTTTCTGTCTTTGGTGTAACGCACATAAAGTTCTTCCATTTTCTTATCAATTTTTTCTAGTTTAGAAGCAAAATCTTCACCATCAATTTGAAACTCCAAGCCTGCAGCTTCTTTGTCTAGCTTGCGGCTCTCCATCTCATAAAAATCAAAAGATTTGGATAGCATTTCCAAAGTATCAAGGTACTGCTCAGCTTCAGGCGTCAATTTCATTGAACAATTTTAAAGGAAATAATGGCTCTGTCAAGAATATTTGTAGATCTTTTTGCCTTTTTTGGATACAAAGCTTTTAACTTCTTGATTCTGAACAGTTGACCAGTCGATTTGATCAAAGTTATTATCAAATGTTTTCTTTTTTACAGGACGAAATTTGGATCCTTTGCCAGCCATACAAACATTATATATGAAAACTAATGCAATGCAACTTATGGACCATAAGGAGTCTGCAAGCCACCAGCAGTGCTAAATCCAGACAGTGAAGCCACACGGAAAGCCCATTGATCATATATGTAAACTGCTGTTAAAACTGGCACATTGGATCCACCCAAAGAAGTGTCATTGTATTCATATTTTATTGCAGAAATAGCAGGATAAGCAGTAGGATTAGCTTTGGTTAAATTAACAAAACAGTTAAAAATACGGGTTTGAAAACTGTCTACGTAAGTGTATGTAATGTTGTCTGCCATATAATATATTTATACTCTCTATTAAATATTTATAATGTCTTATAACCCAGATGTAAGAAGCAACCAAGAGTTAGTAGAATACCAAAAGTTTGTACAAATTCAGGATGATGCAAGATTTCCTCCCATTTCAGTTGTCAAGTGGGAATATGCTGATTCTTCTACAGCTGCAGTTAGTTCTCTGTATGTTTACCCCAAATATGGTGTCATAACATACTTGGCCAATGCATCAGACATTCAATTGGTTCTTTCTGCCAGCAATGTGGACATTGGTGATGTTGGATTGGTTGATCACTACACCACAGGTACCAGTACTCATGCACAAGTTTTTAGAACCACCACAGCAGTTGTATCTGGCCTTAGTTATGAATTGGGAGCAGTTTCTGTTATACCTTATGGAACAACTGCAGTTTCAGGCAGTATGACAGTACAAAATCCTATCACAGCTGTTTATATCAATGGCACTACTGCCATATCAGGCACAGTGACAATTCAGAATCCTACCAGCGCAGTATCAGTAACCAACACAGTCAGTATTAGTACTGCACAAACTCTGCCAGTCTCTGGCTCTGTAACTGTCTTAAACCCTGTTACCGCTGTTCAATTTTCTGGCACTGTCACAACAACGCCCAACCCTACACAAATTGATGCCTTTAATAGATTGAGAGTTTCCAATCCTTTAACCTTGTTTGATTCTTCTCACCGTTACAGAGATAACAACTTGTGGTCAACACTAACAGCAAATGGTGGTTCAGTTGCTTTTAATCAAACACAAGGATTAGTGGATTTAAATGTCACAAGCACTTCTGGAGCCAGTGCATTGAGGGAAACTACCAAAGTGTTCTCTTATCAACCTGGTAAATCTCTGCTCATAATGAACACATTTGTGATGGCAGCTTCTACCAATGGATTGGTACAAAGAATAGGTTATTTTGGCATTGACAATGGCATATATTTTCAGATGGACGGAGACACCATAAGCTTTGTAGAAAGAAGCATAGTCACAGGCACACTGGTCAACACAGTTTGTGCCAGATCTCTTTGGAATGGAGACAAGTTAGATGGTACAGGTCCTTCAGGAATAACATTGGATCTTACCAAAGCACAAATCATGTGGATGGACATTGAATGGTTGGGTGTGGGCACCATCAGAACCGGGTTTGTTATCAATGGTCAATTCATTGTGTGTCATTCTTTTCATCATGCCAACATTATAGATTCAACATATATAACTACTGCTTCTCTTCCTCTCAGATATGAAATCTTTAATAAAACAGCCACGTCTGGATCCAAAACTTTAAAGCAAGTGTGCTCCACAGTAATCTCAGAAGGTGGTTATGAACTCAGAGGCTTGCAGCAAGCCATAGGAATTCCCATCACCGGTGCCAGAACATTTGCAGTTGCAGGCACATTTTATCCTATTATTTCAATACGTTTGAAAGCTTCTCCTAACAGACTGGATGCTATTGTGATTCTTACAGCTTTATCTATATTGGGTCAAGGAAATGGTAGGTCTTACAACTGGCAGGTAATTGCCAGTGGTACTACCAGCGGTGGTAGCTGGACAAGCGCAGGCGTTGATAGTGGAGTTGAATACAATATGACAGGTACAAGTTTCACAGGAGGCAGAATATTGGCAAGTGGATATATCAACTCATCAAACCAAGGATCATCAAACTTAGATATTTTAAAAGAAGCACTGTTTAAATTTCAATTGGAAAGAAACATATTTACTAGCACTCCATATGAACTCACACTTGTGGCTGCAGTTGATGATACAAATCAAGCAGGCATGTTTGCATCCATGGATTGGGAAGAAATAAGCAGGTAATTTTTTTAACTGTATTTAAATTCTAAGACTGGAATTAATTTGAAGCTCTTGCACCTGTCCAAGCATTCCATGTTGAGCATGCATTGATAGTGTTCTAAAAATCTATCATCCAAGTAATCTACATCCAGAAAGCTCTTGGCTTTGCTGACAGCCCACAGTGGTGGAATGCCTGTGAGAAAATACATGTCCAGTTCATGACGACGAGTTTCTATCTCATCTGTGGATAAGTTATGAACTCCGTCCAAAAGTTTCTGTCTTTTTGTAGTAGTATCCATAAGGGTCATGCATACTTTCATATGCATCTACAATAGATTTAAGGTTCATAATCAAAGAATTCACTTCTTTTTTTGTTATGTACACCTTGTGCCCCTCTTTGGATCCTGCATGTGGTTTAAAGGTTAATTCAATCACTGTGCCGCCTCTGGTTCTGGCAATGTTAACTGCAGCACAGTCATTTACTGCATTGTTAAAATCTTTTTTAATAATCTTCATGTGTTTTTAGAGAAATTTTTAACAGCGCTTCTAGCGCCATTGGGCTCAAAGTACTTGATATTATTATCCCAGCATTCTTTGGTCATGATCTCAATTGCGCCGCCTACCTTGCCTTCATACACCATGCGGCCAAAGCGGTTACGCATTTTTTCAGCAGGCAGATTTACAATGGGTTTCTTGAATCCAATAGGAAACGGTGGTTCTTTTATCATGCCCATATTATAAGGGAAATCAGGGGCATTACAAGAAAAAAAGAAGGGTGCAAAAGATTAACTCTTGCACCCCTCTGGTACTCGCTTAATTAATTAAGCGCCTAAATAAAATTAGGCAACGTTAAGACCACCACTGCGGTTGATGGCGCGGGTTAGATCGCGAGCATCAACACGGCTAATGGAACGAGCATACTGGTTCTTCTGGTTAAGAACCTTGGCACGCTTCACGATAAACTCACCGCTGCGGCTACGCTCAATCTTAACGAAAAAGGTCTTAGCACGCAGATCCTTGTTCGTATAGTCGATTGTCATTTGTTTCTTACCTCCTCTCATGATTAATAAATTATAACATATAAAAAACCAAGATCTACTGGTTTATTTGGTCATTTCAGCAATAAATGCTTCTTTTGTCAATTTAATGAACAGTTTTTCACCCATGGCCTGGTAGAAATCATTCAAATGAAACCCTTCATCATGCAAGTATTTGATGCGCTTGTCATCCAGTAACAGAAATATGTTGTGCTCATGCCCATTTTCTTCTGTAATTATGCCAAATGCACCAATGTGTCCTTTCTGACTGATAACAATATAAAAACCTTCTTCTTCATACACATCTGTATCCACATAAATTTCTTTGCCAGCTTCTTCTGAAGCATGGTACAATTCACACAGAATTTCTTCTAGTTCCTGCATGTTAATATTATATGATAAAATAAAAACAATGGAAAGCTATTTTTTTTCCTGTATAATAAAAACAATGAGTTCAAAAGTCATGAGTTGCATAGTAACTGGCATTGAGAAACGTGTTTCTGGCATGACCATAAACAAGCAATCACTGAGATTTGGTAACTTGGAACAGTTTGAAGAGCATTTTGTATGCACAGAGGCTAAACGGCTTTTGCGTCAACGCATTCCACCAGATCAAGTGCAAATGAAACTGTTGCCTGCAGGCAAGAAGCCTTTTGCCATTAATTTGCATGCTTTGGCCCGGTTAAAACTGCTCAAGAAATCCAGAGGCAAGTCCAGAATGACTGCTGAAGAGATGCAGCTGCAGAGAGAGCAAACTGAGAAGAACGAGAGAAATTGGTATGAAAGACAAGAATTGATGAAGTCTTGTTCTAAGTCTTGGGTGGAAGAAATGACTGGGGGCCCCAACAAGTGCCAGGTGCCTCATGGCGGTACTTGCATACGGCCAGACATTTTTTATGACAATGAATTTAATAAAGAAGGCCGCTGCAGGCCTTGCCCTTATCATGAGCATTGCTTGTGTGCCAACAAGCAATTGAAATGATTAATTATTCGCCTGAGTCGTACAAGCTGGATGTTCTGCCATAACCAAGCAATGACAAAGCTTTTTTCAAGTGCTTTTCACAATAATATTTTTTTGTGTTGTTTTCCATGATAAAGTCTTGATCTGAAGCTTCAGCATTACAAGCAACACGCTTGTCAGTATCCACTATATATTCACATGAGTGCATATGATTATTTATTTTTTTTGTATTTAAACCAAAATGATGCATCCAAGCTTGGTAGTGTTCTTCACAAACTTCTTGTGGTTGCATGCCAGGTATTGAAAACACCTGGGTAGCAGGTTTTCCACATTGTGTTTTCTGCCTGTCTATCCAAAATTTGCAATTTTCAGACATGTATATTCCATTCATCAATAGAAACTTTTTTTACTTCTAAATCAATAGGATTTTTTCTTACTCTTTCGGATACCCTTTGCATAATGTAATGTTTGTCTTTGAGCAACATTAAATGACTGTATTTGAGATAAGATTTATTTTTTAAATCATAAAAATCATCCAGGAGACAGTTAATCTTTATGTTTTTCTTCTCTGCAAACAAAGTTAAATTCATTTGTTCCAACATGCAAGGCAAACATGCATGAACACTGTAACCTTTGTTTATGCCTCTCCACAACTCATAAAACTGTGAATCATTTACCATTTCTAACACATAGTCACAATATTCTGAAATGAATTTTAAATTTGTTCCACCAAATATGCCCACATTATAAGCTTGGATATCATAGTTAGTATCCAGCAATGTTTGCCAGTCTTGGGGCACTTTGCCATATTCTTTTTTAACATGATCAATATCATAAGGTGAAAATTTTAATCCTTTTTCAAATGATCTGGGCTTGTCAGGTGATTGACAAAAAACTTCAGATTGCAGCAAAGATTCAGGCAATGGCTCCCATAAGAATACATCAGCATCCAAATGCAAGAATGGGCCCATGCTAACTGCATGTTTGTATGCAAAAATTTTGCCCAAGCACCATACTTTTTGAAAATCGGGTATGCCATCTAAAATGGGTAAAATTTCGGTAAAATCATAATTTTTAAAAAGATGCATGCTTTGCGTGTCAGTAATAAGATACAGTTTTTTATTACCATAATGCTTCTTAACCAATTCAAAACTCAATCTCCACATGTCCATGTTTAGATTGCTCTTTCTCCAACCACTCTGCCAGAAGCTAAAATAAATGTTCATTTTAAATGCCTCCTCCACCTACACCTCCCAAGGATCCGGGTGTAGGTGTAGGTGTAGGAGTTGCAGTTGGTGTAGTCGTTGGTGTAGGCGTTGGTGTAGGAGTTGGTGTTGGTGTAGGAGTTGCAGTTGGTGTAGTCGTTGGTGTAGGTGTAGGTGTAGGTGTTGCAGTTGGTGTAGGCGTTGGTGTAGGAGTTGCAGTTGGTGTAGTCGTTGGTGTAGGTGTAGGTGTAGGTGTTGCAGTTGGT
>Ga0214917_10005397_pt1 | contig 13669 bp, 10 predicted proteins | sample LL_1208_BB_MetaG_FD_177983 | JGI IMG/M metagenome (GOLD analysis project Ga0214917, IMG submission 177983) | Freshwater microbial communities from Lake Lanier, Atlanta, Georgia, United States - LL_1208_BB | ecosystem: Environmental > Aquatic > Freshwater > Lake | place: USA: Georgia | collected... | reverse complement strand
GCGGGAGATTTGCGCGCGAGGCTGCTGGTGCTGCGGCCAAAACCCTGGCCGACCGATCCACATGCCGCCGCCCAGGCGCTGGCGGAATGGCGCGCCGCCCATCCCGGCCCGCTCACCAGCCTGCACATCACCGATGGGCTGGAGGCCGCGCTCCTGCATGGCCCCCTCACCGCCGCCGGCCCGCTGAGCCTGATGCGATCACAGGAGCGCCCCCGCCGCATCCTGGCCGCCCCCCGCGCCGAGCCGGACCGGCTGCATGTCACGCTGCGGCAAACCCCGTTGCCCATCGCCTCCCAGGCGGCGGTGCTGGCGCGCACCGCCGATGGCCGCGCCCTGGCCCGCACCGTGTTGGCCATCCCACCCAGCGCCACCGAGGCCACCGCCGCACTCGAATTGCCGCTGGAAATCCGCAATCAGGTGGTGCGGCTGGAGATTGAGAACGAGGCCGGGGCCGCCGCCGTCGCGCTGCTGGATGAGCGCTTCCGCCGCCGCCCCGTCGGGCTGCTGCCCGGCGCCGAGGAGGGGGCCGATGCGCCGCTGATCGGCGATCTCTTCTATCTCGACCGTGCCCTGGCCCCCTTCGTCGAACTCCGCCGCGGCACCCTCGATGCCCTGCTGGCCCGGCCCATCGCCGTGCTGGTGCTGGCCGACCGCCCGGTGGCGCCGGGGCGGGAGGAGCAGCTGCTCTCGCAATGGGTCCAGGCCGGCGGCACGCTGCTGCGCTTTGCCGGCTCACGCGTCGCCGAAAGGCCCGATGCGCTGCTGCCGGTGCCATTGCGCGCCGAACGCGCACTCGGCGGCGGGCTCACCTGGGAGCAGCCGCAATCCCTGGCCGGTTTCGCCGATACCTCGCCCTTTGCCGGCCTCATCGTGCCGGCCGAGATCGCCATTGAGCGCCAGGTCCTGGCCGAGCCCAGCCCGCGACTCGCCGAGCGCAGCTGGGCCCGCCTCGCCGACGGCACGCCGCTGGTCACCGCCGAAACCCGCGGCCAGGGCCGGATCATCCTCTTCCACATCACCGCCACGGCGGAATGGTCCAACCTGCCGCTCTCGGGGCTTTTCGTGCAGATGCTCCGCCGCGTGGTCGCCCTCTCCGCCGGCGTGGCCGGCGCGCCGGAGGGCGAGGCCGCGCTGGCGCCGGTCGAAAGCCTCGATGGTTTCGGCCGCGCTGCCGGCCCGCCGCCCGCGGCCAGCACCCTCACCGCGCCGGCCTTGGAGAGCACCATCCCATCGCCCCGCCACCCGCCGGGCTGGTACGGCATGCCGGGGGCCGATAGCGCCTATCGGAGGGCCCTGAATCTGGGTGCGGCATTGTCCCACCCATTGGCCCTGGCCCCAGCCCCCCCGCAGGCGCGCCTGCTGCCGCTGGAGAGCCTGCCCACCGAGCGTGACCTCGGCCCGTGGCTGCTGGCGGTGGCGCTTGTGCTGCTCGCGGCGGATTTGCTGGTCTCGCTGCGCCTGCGCGGGCTGCTGGTATGGCGCACAGCGGCTTTGGCCCTGGCCCTGGCCCTGCCGGCCCAGGCGCAAACCGCCCCTGAAGGCGCCCCCGCCCTCGCCACTCGCCTCGCCTTTGTGGTCAGCGGTGATGAGGCGCTGGATGAATTGCAGCGCCAGGGCCTCGCCGGCCTGTCGGATTTCGTCAATCGTCGCACCGCCGCCGCCCTGGCCGAGCCCATGGCGGTGGTGCCGGGCGAGAGTGATCTGGCGATGTTCCCGCTGCTCTATTGGGCCATCTCGCCCCATGCCGCCTCGCCCTCCGCCGCGGCCTTGGCCGCCCTGAACGCCTTCATGCGCAATGGCGGCATCATCCTCTTCGACACCCGTGACGAGGGCTCGGGCGAGGGGTTTTCCCCCGGCTCACGCGCCGCCCTGCGCCGCATCACACAGGGGCTGGCCATCCCCGCCCTGGCGCCGGTTGCGGAGGATCACGTGCTGCGCCGGGCCTTCTACCTGCTCCACGAATTGCCCGGCCGCTTCGCCGGCGGCCAGGTCTGGGCGGCGCGGGACCAGGACCGGGCGAATGACAGCGTCTCCCCCGTCATCATCGGCGGGCATGACTGGGCCGGCGCCTGGGCGGTGGATGGAAGCGGCCAGAACCTGCATGCCGCCATCCCCGGCGGCACAAGGCAACGCATCCTGGCCTATCGCTTCGGGGTGAATCTGGTGATCTACGCCCTCACCGGCAATTATAAGGGTGACCAGGTGCATGTGCCCGCCATTCTGGAGCGGCTGGGCCAATGATGCAGCAATTCACCACCCTCGATGTCGCGCCCATCATCCCGCTTTGGCTGCTGGCAGCGGCGGCCGGGGTTGCGGCGCTGGCGTTGCTGCCGGGTTTTCTCCGCCGGGCGCGCGGCATCTGGTGGCGCGCCGCCGCCTTTGCCGCGCTGCTCCTCGCCCTGGCTAATCCCCGGCTGGTGGAAGAAACCCGCGAACTCCGCCCCGATATCGCCCTGCTGGTGGTCGATGCCTCGGACAGCACGCAACTCGTCCCTGGCCGCGCCGCCGCCATGGCCGCCGCGCGCCAAACCCTGGAGGCCCGGCTCGCCCGGCTCGACAATCTCGAATTGCGCGTGGTCGAGGTGCCCGAGGGCGGCAACCAGGGCACAAGGCTCTTCACCGCGCTGGAACGCGCTTTGGCGCAGACCCCGCGCGCGCGCCTCGCCGGCGTGCTCGCCCTCACCGATGGCCAAGTGCATGACGTGCCCCCCACCCCGCCGCTCGATGCGCCCTTCCACCTCCTGCTGCCCGGCCGCCCGGGCGAAGTGGATCGAAGGCTGCGGGTGATCGAGGCGCCGGGCTTTGGCATTGTCGGCCGCACGGGAGAATTGCGCGTGGCGGTGGATGATCTCGGCCTCGACAACGCCCCCGGCACGGCGCGGTTGACCATCCGGCGCGACGGCGCCGCCGCCACCGAGGAAGCAGTGCCGGTGGGGCGCGAGCACCGCATCGTGGTGCCCATCGAACGCGGCGGCCCCACCGTGCTCGAATTGCTGGCCGAGCCGCGCGCTGGCGAGGTGTCAGCGGCCAATAACCGCGCCGTCATAACCATCAATGGCGTGCGTGACCGGTTGCGGGTTCTGCTGGTCAGCGGCGAGCCGCATGCGGGTGAGCGCACCTGGCGGCGGCTGCTCAAGGCCGATCCGGGCGTGGATCTGGTGCACTTCACCATTCTCCGCCCACCCGAAAAGGATGACCTGACGCCGCTGAATGAATTGGCGCTCATCGCCTTCCCGGTGCGCGAATTATTCCAGGTGAAGCTGCGCGAATTCGACCTGATCGTCTTCGACCGCTTCGCCAATCGCGGCATCCTGCCGCCAGCCTATATGCGCAATATCGCCGAATTCGTCCGCGCTGGCGGCGCGCTGCTGGTCAGTGTGGGGCCGGAATTTTCCGGCCCCGCGAGCCTGGCCAATACCCCGCTTTCGGCGGTTCTGCCGGCCCGGCCGGTGGCGCCGCCCAATGCCATTCAGGAAACCCCCTTCCGCCCGCGAATCTCCGATGCCGGCCGCCGCCACCCGGTGACCGAGGGGCTGCAACCCGGCCCGGAGCCCGAATGGGGCCGCTGGTACCGCTACCTGCGCAGCGAGGCGCGCGGCGGCACCACGGTGATGGAAGCGCCCGAGGGTGCGCCGCTGCTGCAACTCGACCGGGTGGGGCAGGGCCGTGTCGCCCTGCTGCTGAGCGACCATATCTGGCTCTGGGCGCGCGGCCATGAGGGCGGCGGCCCGCAGCAGGAGCTTCTCCGCCGCATGGCGCATTGGCTGATGCGCGAGCCTGAATTGGAGGAGGAGGATCTCACCGCGCGAATCGAAGCCGGCCAGCTGCAGGTGGTCCGCCGCAGCCTCGCCCCCGGCCCGCCGCCTGAGATCGTGGTCACCGCGCCCGATGGTTCCACCCAGCGCCTGCCGCTGGCACCCAGCAGCGGTGGCCGCGCCACGGCCGAAGCGGCCGCCATGGCAGCGGGGATGTGGCAGGCCAGCGATGGCCGCCGCCAGGCCTATGCCGCCGCGGTGCCGGCCAATCCGGCAGAATTGGCAGATTTGCGCGCCTCGCCCGAGCGGATGGCGGCGCTGCTGCAGGCCAATGGCGGGGCCATCCGCTGGCTGGGCGATGGCAGCCGGCTGCCCGAATTGCGCCGGGTGACGGCTGGGCGTGACATGGCGGGGGCCGGTGCTGCCGGCTGGATTGGCCTGCGGCGCAATGCCGACCACACCGTCACCGGCATCTCAGCCCTGCCGCTGCTGCCGCCCTGGCTGGCACTGCCGCTTCTTCTCGGCCTCGCCCTGCTGGCATGGCGGCGGGAGGCGCGTTAGAACCGCCCCATGCGCATCCTTCCCGCCCTGATCGCCCTGTCCCTTCTTGTGCCCGCCGCCGCCATGGCGCAGGGCCGCATGGGTGCCAATAACCCGGCGATGCGCCCGACAGAGGCGCCGCGCGCGCAAGATAGGCCGGCCGGCCTGCCCGGGCTCACCGCCAGGCCCAGCCAGGTTATTCCGCCGACCACCATCCCCTCCTTGATGAACCCCAATGATGCGCTGTTCGATGCGATCTCGCGCGGCGATGTGCCCACGGCGCGTGAGGCGGTGGCGCGCGGTGCGGACACCAATGCCCGCAACGCGCTGGGGCTGACGGCGGTGGATTCGGCGGTGGATCAGGGCCGGCCGGACATGATCTTCTACCTGCTCTCCCTGCGCGGCTCCGCCGGCTCCACCCCCGCGCCGGAGGGCGATGCCCCGCCGCCGCCGCGCAACCGCGCGGCCCAGCGCGAGCCCCGGCCCAGCCCCAACGCCCCCGCCGCCACCGCCCCGGTGCGCGACCCGGCACCGGCGCGCACCGCCCGGCTCTTTGCCAATGATGGCGGCGCGGCGCAGCCGGCGTCGGGTTTCCTCGGCTTTGACGCTGGCCGCGCCGCGGGTGCCACCGCCAGCCATCCGCATGAATCGCGCGGCCGTGGCGAGGCGCGTCGGCAACGCGCCCCGGGTTAGCAGGCCGCTGAAAAACGACAGCGGGGGAGAATGAGATCGAGGGGCAAAGCCCTTTCGTTCTTTCTTTCCCTCCGCCATCAGCGTTCTCCAGTAGCCCCCGAGGCCATTGCCAGGCCTTGCGGCTTTGCCCCCGGTGAAATGGCCCCAGGCTCGGGCAACCACCCCGCCCCTTGGGAAAGAACTTCCCAAGCGATAAGATTGCTTGCTTTGGGAAAAACTTTCCCGCATAGCCCTCTCATGCGCAGTGTCGAAGACATCATAGCCCTTCTGGGTGGCCCCGAAACCGCCGCCTCTCGCCTGGGCCTGGGCACGGAGGCGCTGCGGAAATGGCGCCAGAACAGCGCCATTCCATCCAAACATTGGGCCGGAATACTGGCCGCCACCGGCCTCTCCCTGAGCGACCTGCCAGGCGCCGATGCCAAAACGGAGACAGCCATGCCCGAAACACCCGACAGCACCCGCGCGCCCGAAGGCGTATCCAACGCCCGCGCGCCTGCCGGCGCGACAGCCGCCCTGGTCCTGGCCGATGGCACCATCTTCTGGGGCCGCGGCTTCGGCGCGCATGGCAGCGCGGTGGCCGAAATCTGCTTCAATACCGGCATGACTGGCTATCAGGAGACCCTGACCGACCCCTCCTATGCCGGGCAGATCATCAACTTCACCTTCCCCCATATCGGCAATACCGGCACCAATGCCGAGGATGAGGAGGCGGCAAACCCCGCCGCGCGCGGCCTCATCATCAAGCAGGATGTGACCGAGCCGGCCAATTACCGCGCCACCGCCCGGCTGCAGGATTGGCTGAAGCGCCACAACCTGCCCGGCATTGCCGGGGTGGATACCCGCGCCATCACCATGCGCATCCGCGATGGCGGCGCGCCCAATGGCGTGCTGGCCTATCCCGCCAATGGCGCCTTCGACATCCCCGCCCTCATCGCCCAGGCCGCCGCCTGGCCGGGGCTGGAGGGCATGGACCTGGCCCGGGAGGTCACCACCGCCCAGAGCTATCATTGGAATGGCGGCGTCTGGGCCTGGGATGGCGGCTTCCCCGCCCCGCCCCCCGCGCGGCACAAGGTGGTGGCGCTGGATTACGGGGCAAAGCGCAATATTTTCCGCAGCCTCGCCGCCTCAGGCTGCGACATCACCGTGCTGCCGGCCACGGCCACGGGCGAGGAAATCCTCGCCCATAACCCCGATGGCGTGTTTCTGAGCAATGGCCCCGGAGACCCGGCGGCCACCGGCATCTACGCCGTGCCCGCCATCCAGGCGGTGCTGGCTGCTGGCGTGCCGATTTTCGGCATTTGCCTCGGCCACCAATTGCTGGCCCTCGCGCTCGGCGCCAAGACCTACAAACTGGCCCGCGGCCATCGCGGCGCCAACCAGCCGGTGCAGGACCTTTCCACCGGCCGGGTGGAAATCACCGCACAAAACCACGGCTTTGCGGTGGATGAGGCCTCGCTCCCCCAGGGCGTGCGGGTCACCCATAAAAGCCTCTTCGACGGCTCAAACGAGGGCATCGCCTGCGACGATAAGCCGGCCTTTTCAGTGCAATACCACCCCGAAGCCTCGCCTGGCCCCTCCGATAGTTTTTACCTCTTCGGCCGCTTCTCCGCCATGATGGAGGCCCGCCGTGTTTGACCTCGCGGGTCGCGTCGCGCTGATCACAGGCGGCAATGGCGGCATTGGCCTGGGCATGGCGCAGGGCCTCGCCGCTTGCGGCGCGCGCATCGTCCTCACCGGCCGCCGGGCCGAGAAGAACGCCGCCGCCCTCGCCGCCCTGCCCGCGGGCAGCATCGCCATCGAGGCCGATCTGACCGAGGCCGGCCGCCCCGAATCCGTGCTGGCCGAAACCCTGGAAAACACCGGCCGACTCGATATTCTGGTCAATAATGCCGGCGCCAATATCCGCAAGCGGCCAGAAGAGATCACCGATGCCGAATGGCATTCCGTGCTCTCACTGAACCTCACGGCCGTGATGCAGTTGACCCGCGCCGCCCACCCCGCGCTGAAAGCCTCCGGCCATGGCCGGATTATCAATATCGGCAGCATTCTCAGCATTTTCGGCGTGCCCTTCTCGCCAGCCTATGGCGCCAGCAAGGGGGCCATCGTGCAATACACCAAGAGCCTGGCCACGGCCTGGGCGATGGATGGCATCACCGCCAATGCCGTGCTGCCCGGCTGGATCGAAACCGAATTGACCGATGGCGCCCGCGCCGTGGTGCCCGGCCTCTATGAGCGGCAATTGGCCCGCACGCCGATGGGCCGCTGGGGCGTGCCGTCCGACCTGTCCGGCATCGCCGCCTTCCTGGCCAGCGATGCGGCGGCGTTTATCACGGGCACGGCCATTCCGGTGGATGGCGGGTTTTCCTCGGTCGGCTGATGCCCTCCCCCGAAACCCTCGCCATCTTCGCCGCCCTCTCCCTCGGCCTGGCCGCCACGCCGGGGCCGAATATGCTCTATATCGTCACCCGCTCCCTGGCGCAGGGCACCCGGGCGGGCATGGTCTCGCTCATCGGCTGCCAATTCGGCTCGCTCTTCATCATGGTGCTGGCAGCCCTGGGCATCACTGCCGCCCTCTTCGCCGTGCCCTATGCCTATGACGCGCTCCGCCTGGGCGGCGCCGCCTATCTCGCCTTCCTCGCCTGGCAGAGCATCAAGCCCGGCGGGCGCGACCTCTTCGCCCCTCAGCCTCTACCGCCCGAGCCCGCGCAAAAGCTCTTCGCCGTGGGTTTCCTCACCGCAGCGCTCAATCCCAAGGTGGCGCTGTTCTACGTGGCTGTTCTGCCGCCTTTTATCGACCCCGCGGGGCCGGTCCTCGCCCAGGGCCTGATCCTCGGCGCCACTCAGATCATCACCTGCCTCGCCTTCGATGCCCTGCTGGTCTGGGGCTCTGGCGGGGTCTCGCGCTTCCTCGCCACCCGCCCGCTCTGGCTCGCCGCGCAGCGCTGGGTGCTGGGGGCGGCGCTGGCGCTGCTCGCCGTCAAACTCGCCACCACGAGCCGCGCATGATCCTGCACCTCCTCCTCATCCTGCCGGTGCTGATCGGCGCCAGCTTCGTCGCCATCGTCACCACGGTGGCGCTGCGCCGGCCCTTGCGCGACATGCTGCCCGCCCTCTCAGCCTCGGCCATCATGATGGGCCTCACCCTGTGGGTCGCCGCAATCTTTCCGGCGGAAAACCCCTGGCCATTGGCCATTGTGGTGCTGGGCAGCCATGCGGTGGCCTTTGCGGTCATCCGCCTGAGCGATCGGCGGCGGGGCTGATGGAGATCGCCCTCGGCCTTTTCGCCCTGGCCTATTCGGCAACCGTGCTCTTTGCCCTGGCCGGCGCGCTGCGCAAGCGCCTGCCGCCACACCGTGCCGCCCTCACCGCCTTTGCCATCTCTGCCGCCCTGCACGCCGCCACATTATTGGCCGTCCCTGACGATCAGCGGTCGCTCTTCCTGGCCTTCTGGGCCATTCCCCACATGCTCATCCTGCCCATCCTGCTCTGGATGGCCAGCCGAACCCGCGGATAATCCCCATGCCCAAGCGCACCGACATCACATCCATTCTCATCATCGGCGCCGGCCCGATCGTCATCGGCCAGGCCTGTGAATTCGACTATTCCGGCGCCCAGGCCTGCAAGGCCCTGCGGTCCGAGGGCTACCGCGTCATCCTGGTCAATTCCAACCCCGCCACGATCATGACCGATCCCGGCCTCGCGGATGCCACCTATATCGAGCCCATCACCCCCGAGATCGTCGAAAAAATCATCGCCAAGGAGCGCCCGGACGCCCTGCTCCCCACCATGGGCGGCCAAACCGCGCTGAACACCGCACTGAAACTCGACGCCGCGGGCGTGCTGACGAAATATGGCTGTGAACTCATCGGCGCCCGCGCCGACGTCATCGACAAGGCGGAAGACCGGCAGAAATTCCGCAATGCGATGACCAAGATCGGCATCGAAAGCCCCAAATCCGAAATCGCCCACACGATGGAAGAGGCCCGCGCGGCGCTGAAGATCGTGGGCCTGCCTTGCGTCATCCGCCCCTCCTTCACCCTGGGCGGCACGGGCGGGGGCATCGCCTACAACACCGAGGAATTCGAGCAGATCATCACCGCCGGCCTCGATGCCTCCATGACCAATGAGGTGCTGGTCGAGGAAAGCGTGCTGGGCTGGAAAGAATTCGAGATGGAGGTCGTGCGCGACCGCAACGACAATTGCATTATCATCTGCTCGATCGAAAATCTCGACGCGATGGGCGTGCACACCGGCGACAGCGTCACCATCGCCCCGGCGCTGACCCTGACCGACCGTGAATACCAGCGCATGCGCGATGCCTCCATCGCCTGCCTGCGCGAGATCGGCGTGGACACTGGCGGCTCCAATGTCCAATTCGGCATCAACCCCAAGGATGGCCGCATGGTCATCATCGAGATGAACCCGCGCGTCTCCCGCTCCTCAGCGCTCGCCTCTAAGGCCACCGGTTTCCCCATCGCGAAAATCGCCGCCAAGCTGGCCGTGGGCTATACGCTGGACGAGCTGAAAAACGACATCACCATGGTCACCCCGGCCAGCTTTGAGCCGACCATCGACTATGTGGTGGTGAAAATCCCCCGCTTCACCTTCGAGAAATTCCCCGGCACCCCCGCCTATCTCACCACCAGCATGAAGAGCGTGGGCGAGGCGATGTCCATCGGCCGTTCCTTTGCCGAGGCGCTGCAAAAGGGCCTGCGCAGCCTGGAGACGGGCTTCTCCGGCCTCGACCCCATCCCCGCACCCGGCGATGGCAGCAAGCAGGCCTTCATCGCCGCCCTCGCCACCCCCACGCCCGACCGTATCATCATGGCCGGCCAGGCGCTGCGCGCGGGGCTCAGCGTCGAGGAAATCTCCCAGGCCTGCCGTTTTGACCCCTGGTTCCTCCGCGAGGTGGAAAAGATCATCCAGGCCGAGGCCGCCATCGCCAAAGCCGGCCTGCCCACCACCGCCCATGCCATGCGCGCCATCAAGGCGCTCGGCTTTTCGGACCGCCAACTCGCCCACATCACCGGCCAGAAGGAGGAGGCGGTCTTCGCCGCCCGGCAGAATCTGGGCGTGAACCCGGTCTATAAGCGCATCGACACCTGCGCCGCCGAATTCGCCTCCGATACACCCTATATGTATTCCACCTATGAGGGTGGCTTTGGCAGCCCGGTCTGCGAAAGCCGGCCCACGGATGCGAAGAAGGTCATCATCCTCGGCGGCGGCCCCAACCGCATCGGGCAGGGCATCGAATTCGACTATTGCTGCGTCCATGCCGCCTATGCGCTCAAGGAAATCGGCATTGAGACCATTATGGTCAATTGCAACCCCGAAACCGTCTCCACCGACCCAGAGACCGCCAACCGCCTCTATTTCGAGCCGCTCTTCCATGAGGATGTGCTGGCGCTGATCCGCAAGGAGATGGAGGCCGGCACCCTGCTGGGCTGCATCGTGCAATATGGCGGGCAGACACCGCTCAAGCTCTCCCAGGCGCTGTCACGCGCCGGCATTCCCATCCTGGGCACCAGCGCGGATGCCATCGACATCGCCGAGGATCGCGAGCGCTTCCAGGTCCTGCTCAAGGGCCTGGGCCTGCGCCAGCCGCAAAACGGCACCGTGCGCAATATCGAGGAGGCGCTGGTCGAGGCCGAGCGTATTGGCTACCCCGTCGTCGTCCGCCCCAGCTATGTGCTGGGCGGCCGCGCCATGGAAATCGCCTATTCCGCCGAGCAGCTCCGCCGCTTCGGCGCCGAAGCCGTGAAGGTTTCCGGCGAAAACCCCATCCTCATCGACCAATACCTCGCCGATGCCATTGAGGTGGATGTCGATTGCATTTGTGACCGCGAGGGCCAGGTCTATGTCGCGGGCGTGATGGAGCATATCGAGGAGGCGGGCATCCATTCGGGTGACAGCGCCTGCTCGCTGCCACCCTATTCCCTGCCGCCCGCCATCATCACCGAATTGCGCGCCGAGACCGAGGCCATGGCCCGCGCGCTCAAGGTTCAGGGCCTGATGAATGTGCAATATGCGGTGAAGGACAATGAGATCTTCGTGCTGGAGGTGAACCCGCGCGCCAGCCGCACCGTGCCCTTCGTCGCCAAGGCGACGGGCGTGCCGGTGGCCAAGATCGGCGCTCGTATCATGGCCGGCGCCCTGCTCAGCGAATTCAAACTCGATGATGACGCCGTGCCGCGCCACGTGGCGGTGAAGGAGGCGGTCTTCCCCTTCAACCGTTTCCCCAATGTGGATGTCATTCTGGGCCCGGAAATGAAGAGCACCGGCGAGGTCATGGGCCTCGACCTCTCCTTCGAACGTGCCTTCCTCAAGGCCCAGCTCGGCGCTGGCGTCATCCTGCCGGAAACCGGCACCGCCTTCCTCAGCGTGAAGAATTCCGACAAGCAGGCCGCCATCACCCTGGCCCGGCGCCTCACCGATATGGGCTTTGCCCTGCTGGCCACCCGTGGCACCGCGTTGCGGCTGCGTGAGGCCGGCATCGCCTGCGAGCAGGTGAACAAGGTGCTGGAAGGCCGGCCGCATTGCGTGGACAGCATCAAATCCGGCGGCGTGCAGCTGGTCATCAACACCGCTCAGGGCGGCCAGAGCCTGGCCGATAGCTTTGATATCCGCCGCTCCGCCCTCACCCATGGCGTGCCGCATTACACCACCCTGGCCGGTGCCCGCGCCGCGGTGCACGCTATTGCGGCACTTCGCGCCGGAACCCTTGATGTCGCGCCCCTGCAATCCTACTCTAAAGGCTTGTTCTGAGCACCGCAGGGCTGCCAAGCTGCCTTTCCCTGCTCTTCCCCCCAAGCTGCGCAGGCTAGGGCCATGATTGGCCGGCCTGGCCGTCATTGGGGGTGCTCGTGTTTGAATGAAGGATGGTGTTGCCGTGCAGAAGTTTCCGATGACCGCGGAGGGCCTGGCGAGACTCGAAGAGGAGCTGAAGCACCTGCGCTCGCAGGAACGCCCGGCTGTGATTCGCGCCATCGCCGAGGCCCGCGCCCATGGCGATCTCTCCGAGAACGCCGAGTATCATGCGGCGCGCGAGCGGCAATCCTTCATCGAGGGCCGCATCGCCGAGCTGGAGACGATCATTCCCTCCTCGGAAGTGATCGACATCGCCAAGCTCTCCGGCAATCAGGTTCGCTTTGGTGCCAAGGTCACCGTGCTGGATGAAGAGACCGAGCAGGAGAAGACCTATCGCATCGTCGGCCAATATGAGGCCGATATGAAGGATGGCTCGATTTCCATCTCCTCGCCCCTCGCCAAGGCGCTGATCGGCAAGAAGGTGGGCGATAGTGTGGAAGTGCCCGCCCCTGGCGGTGCGCGCGCCTATGAGATCACCGCCGTCGCCTTCCGGTGAGCACGACCAAGATGCAATTGTCGCTCGCCGAGGTGCGAGCGGCGGCGGCGCGCATCCAGGGCGTCGTGCGGCACACGCCCACGATCGAATCGCCCTCGGTCAATGCCGAATGCGGCACGCGGGTCTTCCTCAAGCTTGATAACCTGCAGGCCACCGGCGCGTTCAAAGAACGCGGTGCCGCCAACCGCATCGCCACGCTGAACGCGCGCGAACGGGCCGCTGGCGTTATCGCCATGTCGGCCGGCAACCACGCCCAGGCGGTGGCGCGGCATGCGACGCTGGCGCAAATCAAATCGACCATCGTGATGCCGCGCTTCACGCCCTCGACCAAGGTCGTCCGCACCGAGAATTTCGGTGCCAATGTGGTGCTGCATGGCGACACGCTGGCCGAGGCGGCGGCGCATGCCCATGAACTGGCGCTGCGCGAGGGCTATGTCTTCCTTCACCCCTATGATGATGTGGGCGTCATCGCCGGCCAGGGCACGCTGGCGCTGGAATTGCTGGAAGATGCGCCGCAGATCGACACGCTGATCCTGCCCGTGGGCGGCGGCGGGCTGCTGGCCGGCTGCGCCATGGCGGCCGCCGAACTCCGCCCGGGCATGCCCGTCTTCGGCGTGGAGGTCGAGGGCTACCCGGCCATGGCGCAGCGCCTGGCGGGCAAGCCGGTCAGCGTCGGTGGCCCGACGGTGGCCGAGGGCATAGCCGTTCGCGATGTTGGCGAGACGCCGCTCGCCATGATCCGCGCCCTGGGCTGCGAGGTTCTCGTGGTGTCCGAGCTGATGGTCGAGCAGGCCATCGCCCTGCTGGCCGAGGGTGCCAAGGTGGTGGCGGAGGGCGCGGGTGCGGCTGGCCTGGCGGCGGTGCTGGCCTATCCCGAGCGCTTCGCCGGCCGCATCGTCGGCACGACGGTTTGCGGCGGCAACATCGATGCGCGGACGCTCTCGAATGTGCTCCTGCGGCAATTGCTGCGCGATGGCCGCATCCTGCGCCTGCGCTTCGACATTCCCGACCGGCCGGGTGTCCTGGCCGATATCGCCAAGCGCGTCAGCGCCTTGGGCGGCAACGTCATCGAGGTGCAGCACCAGCAGCTGTTCGGCGCGCCGACAGCCCAGAGCACCGAGCTGCTGCTGATGATCGAGGTGCGCGACCGGGCGCAGGGCGATGCTCTGGTGGCGGCGCTGGAAGCTGGGGACTATGTGGTGCGGCGGGGATAGGGCGGCGGCTGCCTCCTGATTGCCGCAATGCCTCGCCATTCTGTGACCATGATCGCCCATCACAGCCTGCCCGCCCGCCCCCAGACCCGAAAGGGTCACCCCCG
>Ga0214917_10005396_pt1 | contig 13670 bp, 14 predicted proteins | sample LL_1208_BB_MetaG_FD_177983 | JGI IMG/M metagenome (GOLD analysis project Ga0214917, IMG submission 177983) | Freshwater microbial communities from Lake Lanier, Atlanta, Georgia, United States - LL_1208_BB | ecosystem: Environmental > Aquatic > Freshwater > Lake | place: USA: Georgia | collected... | reverse complement strand
CCCAACATATCCATAGTGATCACCTCTTCTCCTGCTTTAAAAGTAAGCAGGCGGATTGAACACCCTGGTCAATTTTCAGTCGGCACAACCCTCAAAAACTGGTCAATTTTCGTTCGACATCAACACCCGAGGTCGTGCTGCTGGGCCTGCGCCGATTGCCGTTCGAAGTGATCGATGTCGCCCGCGCGATCGAACAGATCCGGGTGCTTGGCGTACAGCCAGAACGAGCGGTGAGCATCGCTCTTGCAGGTGGCCAGCGCTGCCAGCACGGCTGCGTCACCAGCGGCGACCTCAAACATGGATTGCGAACCGGCGCCGTCGCCAAGGTTGATCGCCGCCCGCAGCCGCATAAAAGTACCCGCAAGCCCATATGGCTGGCTTGAAGCGTTAAACCCACCTAATCTATCATTTCGCAAACCAAGCCTTAAGAATTCCTTCAGCTGGTTTATTACGAGGAGAGGCGCCAAGATTAATAAAAGTGGTTGTCGGAATTATATTATTGGTTAAAAAATAATTATTAATATAAACCTCAGAAATTCGAACACTATTTTGCTTGGTCAAGAACTCAAAGAATCCTTCGTAAATATTTGCCTGTGTGACGTAATCGGCGGGTATGTCCCTTTGCCAGCATGATGTCCGAGACCGTCCCAACGGATCTGGAAGACACATAGTCTCTTCAACATATTGGCCAGAGCTATTGGAAGGAGCTCCAACGTATAGTAGGTAACTTCGGCTAGGATCAATATCAGGCAATTGACTACTTAAAGAGCCGGACAGATTGGCAATGACTTCTTGTACGGATGGCCTAAGATTTGCCCCATTTACAGGATCCAATACGATCTGAACAATGTCAATATTGCTATTTATTATGGTACTTCGCTTGATAACAGGACTATTGTCCATTCGGAGTTTTCCAGAATAGACCACTTTAATCTTTGGGATAAGGCTTTCTAGAGTCTGTTGATAGATGTCAAGAAAATCTAGTCGGTTAGTTTGAAACAAACAATGGCAACTGATCATCATGCTATCGGCGCCGATGCTTTGTAGAAACTTGGCACGACCGAGCATGTATTCACTGTAGGCAGACATCAATAAGGAAAAGTTCTTTACTGTCGCATCTGGTATCGCAAGACTGTTTCCCTTTGAGTCCGTGAGATCTCCAATTTGATTTGGCCAATGAACTTTAAAACCCGCCTTATGGGCTTGTGACGTTGCCCAGGCAAAATCATCGTCCGACATAGATACGTTGTAAGATGCGACCGGGAGAATCTTCCATGTTCCATCCGGTTGGACGACGGCGTTTGTCCAAGGCGTTGGCTCAATGTAATCTACATTTAGATACTTAAGCCTTGTAAGTAGCTTTAGAAACTCTGACCTTGCCCCTTCAATCTTAGAGCACCCTTCGGTGGCTGTCGGGTTATCTGGTGACCAAATATCTTTCACACCAACCGTTCTTGTCACCGTTTTGGGAATCGGCCCCCCAGAAATTGATGGCAGATTCCCGCCCCAAATATAGCTCTGTGGGTAGATGATGTTTGGCATATCCAAATCGCATGCGTCAGATAATTTATATTCAGTACTAGTCCCAGGAGTTTTGTAGGAATCTGGATAAAAAACCTTGGATAAATCGACTGGGACTTTGAAAACGGGTGCTTTTGAAAAGTCAGTAGTCGTCAGCCGGTTTGAGTTATACCCCACATCTGGGAACACGTACTCTATGTTCGTAGTAACGCCATCAGGGAGCACGGTCTTCGTGTAGCCATTGGATGCGATTGTGTAATTTAGTATGGTCCCATCAGGTAATTTCGAAGTGACGTACTCAGTGTCCGCATTCCAAGTTAGTGTGTTAATTGTTCCATCGCTAAAGGTTACTGTATATGTGGCGGCCCCATTGGGGAAGCCATTGTTAACAACGGAGGTGGAAGGAACTGTGCCTTGCTTTGGGGCGGAGTAAACATCTTGGGTAGTGCTGGCACTCTCTGTCTTTGCCGCATTTAGACATGAAATTACAAATTTGTTCCGCCCCAGCGTCGTTACGCTTACCGTTTGGCTACCAGCTGTTGGTATTTCTCCAGCCCAAGCTCCACTGGCGTTACAAGTGCTCGCATTCGTAGATGTCCAATTCAAGGAAATGGATCCGCCTTGGTAAACGGCCGAATTTGAGGCCGTTAGGGTGATAGATACTGGGAGCGCTGGCGGAATTGGTGCGGACCCGCCTCCACCTCCACCTCCACCTCCACCTCCACCTCCACCTCCACCTCCACCTCCACATCCGGCCAGTACAACGAATATTAAATATAGCAATCCAACAAAAATCTTCATATCGATAGTCCGAAATTCTGTTTAGAAATACTATCGTTTTAAACGACACGTCAAGCCAACTGCTCAGCCGCCATAGTAGCCGTCAACTTGCTGTAATGCCTCTCCAACATCAACACTGAAGTACCCATCTGCCTAGCCAGCGTGTGTATGTCAGTGCCAGCCAGCAGTTCTGTAGTAGCGTAGGTATGTCGCAGACTGTATAGAGTGCGCTGCTGCCCAGTGCTCATATCCTTTGCCAATCCAGCAGCAGCCAATAGTCGCCTGAAGGTGCCCTCTAACCCGTAAGGCTGACTGCCATCATCAAAAGCAAATACCCGCTGCGGCAACTTCTTCTCAATTGTCGTTTCCAACGACATAGCCACTGACTGCTGACGCATAGACAGCCGCTCCAAAGCAGCAGCAGCCCTGTGCTTGGCGATTAGCCATCTGCCGCCTGTCTTGCCACTCACCCAAATGCGTAGATAACGCTGCCCCTTGTCCGTGTGCCACTCAATGTGCTGCCAAAGCATATTCATACTTTCTTTGCCACAGCGCATTCCAGTTGCCAGCAGCAGTTCCACATAATCTCTCAGCAGCAGTTTGATTTGTTTGCCTGTGTGTCTATGTCCAGTTTCACACCAAGTGGGCATAAATGCCAATAACCTTTGAACTTCTTCGGCGGTAAAGCCAGGACGGGTGCGACTTTTAGCTCCTCGTCTACTCAAACGCGGTACATTGAACTGCTGGCTGAGCCAGCCTTTATCCACAGCCAGCTCAATCACTCGGTTGTAGGCGGCAGAGTGCGTCATTAGGGTGCTGGCTATGGGCATATGTCCGATTTTTTGGTTACGCCATATTTCAAACTCTCTAACCAAATTACTGTCCAAGCTGGTGAGGTTGTATTTGCCGAAGAAGGGAATGATGTAGTTGCGGATGACTCGTTGATAGTCCTTGTTAGTCATTGGGCGCAGCCCTTGTTCTATTTCTTGTTGTAGTAGCTTGAGGCATTCGTCAGCCACTGCCGAAAATCGCCGAGTGCGCTGGGGGATGCCCATTTCCTCTTTGAAGCGGGCTCTGTCATACATTTCCCCAGCCGCCTTTTTGGCGTAGGCTAGTTCTTTGTGCTTGGTGGTAAATCTCAGCCACTTCAAGTCCCCAAGCTTGAAGCGCACTTGCCACACCTGACTTCTACCTCTCCTATATAGAACCACGCAGCCGTCTCTTAGGTGATGGAGCGCTGGGCTGGGCTGTGTTTCACCCGCATAAAGCTTGAGGGTTTCCAGCAGTGGTGCTGGGTTTGAGGTAGCGACAGCCTCAGTTTGGTCCAGCTGCCGGTGTTGGGGGTAAGAAATTTGGGTGGCTTTCACAGGCTGGGCGAGAGAAAACGCAAGCGTAATTTCTACCCACCGCTTTGGGCAACCTGTCCAGCTACGGTGTGTGGGTTTTGTGCGGCGGGTTTTGCTGGAGCCGCCAAGCTATCCAGCACCGCCACCACTTAGGGCTGGTGCTTGGGGGCACTGCTAGCCAGCGCTGGTTTACCTGGTGCTACAATCTTTTGCTCTGGCCCGGTAGCTCAGTCGGTAGAGCAGAGGATGATGCTGTTGTTGCTCACATGGGCATGTGTGGCCAACAAAACCTATGACGGCACTGTCACTGCAGCATGGGCGGCGGCGGCGGCAGCTTGGGCTCAGGTACCGGGAGGGCGCGCTGGATGTCGCGAAGAATGGTGCCGGCATCGGGGGGAGCGATACCCTGGGCAAAGCCCGAGGTCAGCCAGCAGCCCCCCAGCAGCAAAACGAAAAACCGGATCATCCGCCCCAAACCCGCCAGGCTGGCCGTGGTTTTCTTCCAAAAGTCAGTGGGCACTATCAAACGCTGAGCCGCTGTTTCATCTGCTCCACCAGCACATGCCGGCGGATCTTTCCGGTCGGCGTGAACGGAAGCTCATCGACGATCTGCAGGATTTCGGGCAGTTTGTAGTCAGCCACCTGACCCTTCAGAAAACTGGTGACCTCATCGAGGCTCAGCGACGCTCCCGCCTTCAGCACCACCGCGAGGCAGTTCTTCTCACCCAGCCGCTTGTCGGCGACGCCGACCATCGCAGGATGAACGATCGCAGGATGCGTGTAGAGGATCTCCTCGACCTCGCGCGGGAAGAACTTCTTGCCTCCTCGATTGATGATCTCCTTGCGACGGCCGACGATCATCACATTGCGGTCGGTATCGACGTAGCGCCCCAGGTCGCCGGTACGAAACCAGTCGTCATTGGTGAAGAGCTCTGCATTGGCCTGCGGATTGTTGTAGTAGCCCAGATGCACCGAAGCACCGTAGGCGGCGAGCTCGCCCACCTCGCCATCGGGCACATCCTTGCCGTCTTCGTCGATGATGCGAAGTTTCATCTTGCCCACGACGCGACCGATCGTGCCATTGACCTTCTGCGGGTCGTCGGTGAAGCGGGTGAAAGTATGAAAGCCGGTTTCGAGCATGCCGTACAGCTCGAGCAGATGACCACTCATATTGGCCTGATAGTCCTGGATGGTCTCAATAGCGGCTGAAGCGCCGCCTGTCACCACCACCCTGAGAGAGGAACAATCGAAGCGCCTGAAGTCGGGCACATTCATGATTGCGACCAGCGACGCAGGCGCGGTCGGAATGAAACTGATCCGGTAGCGCTCGATCCATTTGAGCGCCTCCTCGGGCTGGAACCGCTCCATCAGAACCGAGGTCGCACCTGCCATCACTGTCTGGACGATGGTGAGGTAGCCCCAGTTGAGGCCCAGCGGCAACCAGATGAGGAACATCTCCTTGTCGGTGACATTCATCTCTGCATTGACCAGCTCGGCCGCATAGAGCGTGGTGTTGAAGCTGTGCATCACGCCCTTGGGATCACCCGTGGTGCCCGAGGTAAAGGCCATCCGCATGACAGCGTTGGGATCCATGCGGTATCGCTCGGCCGCTCCCAACGGCCCGGCCGCTGCGAGCCCTTCCTCCAGCGACAGGCAGTTGCCGTGAGAATGTGCGCCTGAAACGATCACGAGCTTCAGGCAGTCAAGCCCCTCACGCATGGACTGGATCATGTCGACATAGTCGAAGCCCTTGAAGCTCGAGGCGCATACATAGGCCTTGCTGCCCGAGAAACGGATGATGTACTCCACCTCTCGGCGACGGAAATCGGGACTGATGGTGTTGGCAATTGCGCCAAGCAGCTCAAGCGAAAAGAACACCACTGCGAATTCGATGCGGTTGGGAAACTGGATGGTCACCACATCACCCTGGCCGATGCCCAGTTGCCGGAACCATCCCGCGCAGCGGTCCACCCTGTCCTTGAGCTCGCGATAAGTGAGCTGACGCGTCGCTTCGATCAGGAATGGCTTGTCGGGCTTTTGCTGCGCCATCGATTCGATGTAGTGATAGAAGGTCTGGTTGCGCCAGGTACCCTCGGCTTCGAAGTGCCGTTTGAGAGCGTCGGTGAGTCGTGTTTGAAATTGCGCCATGATTTACCTCAAGCCTCTGAACAATCCGCCATCGATGGGAATGCTGCAGCCTGTGACATAGGCCCCTGCTGGCGATACCAGCAGCGCGACCATGTTTGCGATGTCCTCGACCGAGCCGATGCGCCCCATCGGTACCTCGTCCTCGAGTTTTTTGCGCATCGCGAGCGGGTCCTGACCGCCCGCGGCGAACACCTTCTGCAACCTCGTGGTGTCGATGTAGCCCGGGCAGATGGTATTCACATTGATGCGGTGCCGGGCCAGCTCGAGCGACAGGGTCTTGGCATAGCCAATCAGACCCGACCAGGTCGCCACCGACAGCCCGAAGCCCGCGATGGGCTGGATCGCCGAGATGGCGGAGATGTTGAGAATGCTTCCGCCCTGCGCCTTGAGGTGGGGAAGCGCCGCACGCACCATGCGGATCACGCTGAAGAGATTTTGCTCCACCGCCTTCTGCCAGGCGGTATCGTCAAAGCTCTCGATATCGCCCAGAGGCGGCGCCCCGTCATTGTTCACGAGAATATCGAGCCGCCCGAAGCGCTCCACCGCCCGCTGCACGATGCGACTGCTGTCGTCGCGATCGCGGATATCGGCGGTACACCACTCGACCGCGACACCGTGCTGACGTTGCAGGCCTTCTGCGGCTTCCTTGAGCGCGGGCTCGCGGCGCGCAAAGATCATGAGCCGCGTGCCCTCCGCCGCAAGACGGCTGGCGATTCCCAGACCGATGCCCATGCTGGCACCGCCCACGATGGCGACCTTGTCGCGCAGATTCAGATCCACGATGCCCCCATTTCTCCGAAGAAGCGCACGGCATTGTCGACGAATACCTTTTGCAGAATCTCTTCGCTGTAACCCTCGTGACGCCACTCCGACACCAGTCGTTCATAGGTGTACAGAGGATAGTCGCCACCGAACATGATGCGGTCCTTCAGTCGCCGCGAAATATCGTGTTTGAGATCGGGCGCGAAATATTTCGGCGACCAGCCATGCAGCTCGTAATAGATATTGCGCTTGTGCATCAGCACAGCGATCGTTTCGGTCTGCCAGGGCCAGCCGGGCCGCGCTGCCACGATGCGAAGATCAGGGTACCTCGCAGCGACATAATCCAGATGCCTGGGATGACAGCTGTCCAGCAAAATCCCCATGCCACCGGGCAGGCCCGCGCCCAGGCCGGTGGTGCCGACAAAAATCAGCACCGGAATATTCGCCTCGATACAAAGCTTGTAGAAGGGATCGTAAGAGGGATCGCTCGCAGGCACCGAGCCGGACCCATTCACCGCAAGCCCTACAAAGCCGGTGCGCTTGTCCAGGCAGCGTCTCAGCTCGGCGAGCCCCGCTTCCTTGTGGAGTGCAGGGTCCAGATGCAACCAGTTGCCGATGATCGCATCGGGGAACTGGCGCGTGACCTCCAGCGCGTAGTCGTGCAGCGGGATCACCTCGTCCATCGGCGCGTATTTGGTGAAGCCGAAATCGAGGATCACCTTGACCTGCGTGGCGCGGAAGTAATCAACCATCTCCTGCTCGGTGTGGTAGCGCACCTCGGAATTCCAGGTTTTCTTCTGCTGCGCGAGCTCGGCCTGCGAACGCAGCACATAGCCCCGTTGCGTGCCCCAGTGGGAATGCATGTCGACAAGTTTCAAGGAAGACTCCGAAAAGAGCTCAGGCCTCAAAGACCGAGATAAGCGCTCTGGATACGCGAGTCCGCCTTGAGCTCGGCAGGCAGACCCTCCACATGAATCGAACCGGATTCGAGCACATACGCATAATCGACCAGCGCAAGAATCTTGCGGACATTCTGCTCGGCGATGAAGATCGTGGCGCCACTTTCGCGATTGATCATGCGCACGGTATCGAGAATCTGATCGAAGATTTTGGGCGCAAGCCCGATCGAGGGCTCATCGAGCAGAATCATCGCCGGATCACCCATCAGTGCCCTGCCAATCGCAAGCATCTGTTGCTCGCCGCCCGACAGCACTCCGGCGAGCTGATCGTGGCGTTCGCGAAGAATCGGAAAGAGTTTTTCGACCAGCCCGAGCCGCGCACCAAGCTGCCCCGAATCGCGCAAGAGCATCGCACCCATCTCGAGATTTTCGGCAACCGTCATCTCGGGAAACAGCAGCCTGCCCTGAGGTACCTGCGAGAGCCCCATCCGGGCAATATCCTGCGGCAGCTTGCCGAGGATTTCCTGGCCCTTGAAAGTGATCCGACCTGAGGCTTTACCGACCAGACCGGAGATCGCCCGCATCAGCGTGGTCTTGCCCGAGCCGTTTGCGCCAAGCAGGCCCACGACGCGTCCTTCAGGGATCCTGAGCGATACGCCGTGCAGGATTTCCACCGGACCATAGCCCGCCCTGAGTTCGACGATCTCAAGCATCGGCGCTCTCCTCGCCGAGATAGGCCTCGATCGCGCGGGGGTCCTGCTGAACCTGCGAGGGCGAACCCTGCGCGATCACCTCGCCGAGATGAAGCACCGTGATGCTGTCGGCAATTTTCATCATCACCCGCATGTTGTGCTCGATCACCAGAAGCGTGATGCCGCTTTCGCGCGCAATCGTTCGAACCATCGTGATGCTCTCGAGCGCCTCTTCTTCCGACATGCCCGAGGTAGGTTCATCGAGCAGCAACAGTCGTGGCCGCGCGGCGAGCGATCGGGCAAGATCCACCCGCTTGAGAAGGCCGTAGGGAAGCGAGTGGGCGGGCTGATCGGCGTAATCGGTGAGGCTGAACTGCTGCATCAGATCGGCCGCGTATTGCCTCGCCCGGCTCTCGGCTGCCCGCGCTGAGGGCAGACCGAAGATCATCGAGAACAGACCCGATTCGATCTGGCGGTGCATGCCGGTGAGAATGGTGTCGCGCACCGATCGTTCACCAAAGAGCTGCACATGCTGGAATGAGCGGCTCAAACCCTGCGCGCTGATCAGATGGGGCTGCATGCCGGCCACGCCCTTGCCCTCGAGCATGATCGACCCGGCAGTAGGCACCACCGCGCCGCTGATGCAGTTGATGAGCGTTGTCTTGCCCGCGCCGTTCGGACCGATGAGGCCCCTGACCTCGCCGCGCTCGACGCTCATGCGGATATCACGCAAGGCATGTACGCCGCCAAACTGGACCGAGAGATTCTCGACGCTCAACATGGCTTCACGGCTTTCTGCGCAGGGCGCTGGCAAGCCCTACCAGCCCGTTCGGCATGAAGAGCAGGCTCAGCAGCAGCAAGGCCGCATAGACGAGGTCGCTGTATTCCTTCACCGGCCGCAAGGCCTCGGGCAGACCGGTGAGCGCAACCGCGCCCGCGATCGAACCCGCCACACTCCCCATCCCGCCGATGACAATGAACGTGATGTAGCGGATGGCAGCCGACACACCGAATTCGACCGGATCGATGAAACCGACCACCATCGACAGCAAAGCGCCGGCAAGACCGGCGTAGGCGGCTGAGATCACGAACGCGGTGAGCTTGATCTCGGCTACCGGAATGCCCAGAGCCTGCGCTCCCTGCGGGCTGGTGCGGATGGCATCAAAGGCTCGGCCGAGGCGGTTGTCCATGATCTGCTTGGCTGCATACACACCGAGCGCCGTGCAGCCCAGCAAAAGAAAGTAGACCAGATACTTGTGATCGATCGGCAGGCCGAACCAGTTCATGGCTTCGATCTTGAGCCCCCGGATGCCGCCGGTGAGATCCGGGAACTCCTCGATCACCACCTGCGTCAGCGCGAGAAAGGCGAGCGTGGCGAGCGCAAGGTAGATACCACTCAACCGACGAGCCGGATAGCCCACCGCGTAACCGCCGATCGACGCAAGCAACACCGCCGCCACCACGGCAAACGGAACCGGCCAGTGATAGAGGTTGTTCAGCAGCGTGAACCCATACGCGCCGATCGCCATGAATGAAGAATGGCAAAGCGAAATCTGTCCGGAGTTGCCGGTGAGCAGATTGAGGCCAATCGCGAGGATGATGTTGATCAGAGCAAGGTTTACGAGGTACGCGTGATAGGTGCCCAAAGCAAAGGGCGCTACGATCAGGGCCAGCCCTGTCAGCCACCAGAGCGCCGCACGACCCGACTGTCCGCTCATATGCGGACTACCGGTGGTTTGCCGAACAGACCGTAGGGCCGGATCAGCAGGAAGACAACCAGCAACACAAAGGGAATGATGTTTTTCATCGTGCTGCCGAAGAATGCGCCTGAATAGGTTTCGACCAGACCCAGTGCTATACCGCCAAAAAATGCGCCCGGCAGGGATGTGAATCCGCCGATCACCGCCGCCACCAGGGCTTTCAGAACAAGATGTCCCATTTCAGGATTGATGCCGACGATAGGGGCCAGCAGGATCCCGGCCAGCGCCCCGATCGCGGCCGACATGCCCCAGGAAATCATCAGCACCCGCTCCACACCGATCCCCATGAGGCGCGCGGCATCATGGCTTTGCGAGACCGCCCGCATCGACTTGCCCAGACGGTTGTACTTGAAGAAATACGCGAGGAAAACGACCAGCAGCAGCGTACAGAGCACCACCCAGAGATAGAGCGGATTCAGTACAACGCCCGCGAAATGAATAGGATCGGCATTGAGCGGGGTTTCCAGCGCAAAGGGATTGTCCTGCCAGTACAGCCGGATGGCGCTCTTGAGGATGAGCCCTACTGCGAACGTCGCGATCACCAGCGTGAATTCGGGCGCGGCCATGATGGGCCGGATGAAACCGCGCTCGATGACGATCCCCGCAAGCAACCCGATGACCACCGTCAGCGGCAGCACCAGCCAGTAGCTCATGCCGAAGCCCACCAGCACGAGCGCGGTGTAGGCGCCGACGGTGACGATTTCACCCTGCCCGAAATTGAGGATGCCCGAGGCCTTGAAGGGAATGACCAGCGCCAACGCAACAATCGCGTAGATGCTGCCTACCGACAGCCCTGAAACCAGGAGCTGCAGCAGAACCGAAGCGGTCATGGGTGAGCCCTCTGCAACGACATCACGAAAAAAAACCTATCATGCGAATGAGAGGTTTTTTTAACGCGAGCAGGATCACTCGTAGCGCTTGAGGATGACGCTGGGACGGCTTGGCTTCCAGGGCAAGGGCTCCCAGGCACCATTCTTTACCTGCATGATGTGCAGGCTCAGATTGCCGACGTGATGCTTATCGGTGAAGGTGATCGGCGAGGCCAGTGGCGAGGAGCTGTAATTGCGCACTTTTTCAAGCGAGGCAATCAGGCTGTCGGTATTGAGCTCGGGGCCAGCCGCTTTCATCGCATGCGCAAGCAGATGCATGTCGGTATAGGCCATGATGTCAAACACATTGGGCCTTCCGGCGGGGAGATTCGGGTACTCAGCTTTCCAGGCGCCTTCCCACTTCACCAGGTCCGGATTTTTATTGCCGGGCAGGAACGGAATCAACGCGAATCCGGAAGCGCCTTCGGCGTTGGCCTTGGCGACATTGATGAAGTTGGCATCGACCATGGTGGCGCCAACGAAGAACTGCTGCTTGAGACCGAATTCACGCGCTTGGCGCAGGGCGATGCTCGCCTCGGCGGGATTGCCGAAAAACGCGATCACGTCTGGGGCGGCCTTGCGGATATCGAGCAGCTGGGGCGTGAAGTCCTTGTCACCGATGTTGAACTCCGCACGCGCAACGACATCAACGCCGTAGCCGTCTTTCAACTGGCTGGCCAGTGCATTGCCTTCGTTCTTGGGGTATTCCTCGCGGCCGTTCATGATCGCGACTTTTTTCGCTTTCAGGCCATCGGCGATGTACTCGGAGTAGAGCTCACCGTAACGCGGGACTTCGGTCGTGGACCCGCGGAAGAGATAGCGGTTGAACGGCCAGGTGACGGCAGGCGCGGACGCAAACGACACGTACATGATTCGCTTTTGTTCCTTGATGTAGTCGATGGCGCCCACGGTGGCGTTGCTGCCCGCCGCGCAAAAGACCATGAACACCTTGTCCTGATCGATCAGCTTTTTGACCGCGCCGAGCGCCTTGGTGGGCGAGTGGCCGTCGTCTTCGAAGATCACGCGCAGCTTGCGGCCATTGATCCCGCCTGCGGCGTTGATTTCCTTGATTGCCATCTGCATGCCGTCGCGGCCGCCCAGCCCGATATAGGCAGCCGGGCCGGTGGTGGGCCCGAATGCACCGATCAGGATCTCGTCCTTGGTGACGCCCTGGGCCATCGCCAGCGGCGCAAACATCAACGCCGCCAGACTCGTCAGAATTTTCCTACGCATGATCATCCCCGGTGATTGAAAAGCGCCGCCTCAAAGCTTAAGCAAGTCGCTTTGACAGTCAGTCTAGGGTATACCCTAAACTCATCCGAATTCAAACCCTCGGGCCTTCGTTCGCGTTTCGATTTTCTGTCGCCCCGCATGCCGGAGCGTGCTGTCGACAACCAGCCAACGAGCGCGGCTTCGCCAGTCCTATTCAGGCTGAATGCCCGCTGCCTGCACCACCTTGCGCCAGCGTTCGCTCTCGGCGCGAATGAAGGCATCAAACTCCGCAGGGGTGGCCGACATCGGGTCGATCCAGAGTGCCTTGAGCTTGGCCTTGTATTCCGGAGTCTGCGAAGCGCGTGCGATTTCCTTGTTGAGCCTTTCGATGATCGGTGCCGGTGTGCCTGCGGGCGCCGTGACGCCATACCAGACCCCGGCCTCCACGGGCAGGCCCTGTTCGGCTAGCGCCGGCACATCCGGAAGAAAGCTGCTGCGGGTCTTGGCCGCAATACCGATCATGGTGACCTTGCCCGTGTCCTTGAAAGGCAAGACCGAAGTGAAAGTGGTCATGAAGAGCGGGACATGACCACCCGCGATGTCGGTCATGGCGGGCCCGGTGCCTTCGCTCGATCGAACGCACGGCGGCGCTGAGCTCTTCGATGCTCACGGGCTTGGTCAGGTAGATGTCGGCGCCGGCATCGTAGCCCGATACCTTGTCGTGCACCGTATCGCGCGCAGTCACCATCATGATGCGAAGACCAGACTGGATGGAGCGCAGGCGGCGTGACAGGCTGACGCCGTCTTCGCCGGGAAGATTCAAGTCGACCACCAGCAGATCAATTTTGGCCTGGGCGCCCTCGTCGCCAAGTTCTTCAGCGCACGACAGTGCCACTACCCTATGCCCCAGGTTGCTGAGCACCTCCGCGATGGCCTCACGAAGGTCTTCGTTGTCTTCGATGACGACAATATTTAAAGGGGCAACCACAGTTCGAACCTCACTTTGGTATCGGCCGACCGGTAATTCAGCTCGCCCTTCAGATGATCGGCAATCCGCGCCGACAGATACAGCCCCAAGCCCGAGCCGGCATAGCGGGTAGCTTCAGGGCCACGCCAGTACTTGCGGAAGACTTTATCGGGGTCTGGCTTGCCGGCCGGGCCTGCATCGTTGCTCACGCTCAACCGCAAGCCAGCTACTTCGCCGCGCATGTCTGATTGCACGCTGACATCAATGGTGCTGTCCGTGGCGCGGTATTTGAGTGCGTTGTCCAGCAGGTTGCCCAGGATGATGCCCAGCAGCTTGGGGTCGCTTGGGCAAAAGGGTATGCCGGCCGGGGCGCTGAGATGGATATGCGCACGATCTGGCATTTGCTCGCAGATCGACTCCAGCAGCGCGGGGACATTGACCGCGCATATTTGAGGCGCTGACGCTTCGGCCTCAAGCGCACTGCTTTGCGAGCAGCGCCGGATGATGTCTCGCATGCTGTCGACGGCCCGGTAGCCGCGTGCGCGCATGGACGACTCCGTTGGCAGGCTGCCCAGTGCGAGCTGCGCTGTCGCCAGCGCATTGGTCAACTTGATCTGGTCCCCTAAAAACGGACACCACAAGGTCTATTATTTTTTGACATTGTGGAGGTTGTATGAAGAAGTTAATACCGGATCGGCAGTACACGGGTGAGTT
>Ga0214917_10005393_pt1 | contig 13673 bp, 16 predicted proteins | sample LL_1208_BB_MetaG_FD_177983 | JGI IMG/M metagenome (GOLD analysis project Ga0214917, IMG submission 177983) | Freshwater microbial communities from Lake Lanier, Atlanta, Georgia, United States - LL_1208_BB | ecosystem: Environmental > Aquatic > Freshwater > Lake | place: USA: Georgia | collected... | reverse complement strand
GGGTCTGCGGAGCGGACCTCGCGGCATCTTCAATATCTTGAATATCTTGAATTCGTTCTAAGGAGCACATTGTGCTTCTTGGAATGAGGTGGGGGAATTATTCAATTTTTTAGTTAACAATCAAATAGTTGAAACTAGAATTATCCGAACCACTTGACGAGTTGAGTGTAAAACTTACACCAGGAGTGATTGCGCTCACTCGTACGAAACCAAGTGTTCCACTCTGTCCAATCTGTGTCAGGAAGATTTTGCTGTTGGCTGTAACAGAGTTATTGAGGACTGTCGCAGCTCCACTGCTTAATGTGACCGAACCAAGTGGTGAATTTGCGCTAGCGTTCAAATACAACTTGCTGCCTATAGCAAGATTACCAATTGTGCTTATATTTTGTTGTACGTACATGTTGCCCATTGTGCTAATGTTCTGACCAATGTACTCGTTGCCTTCCGCACGGATGTTACCGCGTGTATACACGGGCGCGGCTTGGTCGTTACGATTGAATGGGTCCGATGTATTCGGACTGTACCCAGCAGTATCAATGGAGTATGTACGGTCCGAGTTTTGTACCGCAAAGGCTGTACTGTTCGGATCTATGAACCCCTTCAGACCGGAAGAAAAGTCAAATACACCCACCATCAATGTATTGACTCCTGGATTTGCGCCAGGATAGAGACGATGACCTGTTTCGCGTAAGAACTGGCCTGCTGCGCAATTCGCATCGGACGCACCGGCCACGGGCCCCAGAGACCCAACTGTATTAAAATTCACATTGCTGGTCGCGTACGAAAAAAAGTCATTTGTATATGCGCGAGTAGCAATATACGTCTTGCGTGAAGAGTTTGTTCCAGCTGCGATTCCTGCGCTTCTTGCTGCCGACATTTTTCTACTAATTGATAATGAAATAATTGTATACGGAGCGATCAGCACTCGCATTTCCTTGGTTGTTGTTAGTCACTAAACGAAACGTAGAAGGACTAACATTTTCAACACTTGTCGTGGATTGGTTAATGAGTGTTATGGGTGTGATGAAAATACGGCTGTTCGCGGTTATGCTTGAATTATAAAAGTATTGTTTCGCAAATCCGCCAATTGTACTCCATCCTGCATCAGAAGGGTTAAATGCGACAGTACCTGTAATCGCAGATGCGAACAACTTTGCGCCCGCCGAAAGACTGGAGGATGTACTCACATTCCCTTGAATGGTTGCGTTACCGATTGTGCTGATATTTTGTCCGATGTACGCACTCCCCTCAGCATAAATATTACCACGGGTGTAAACGGGATTCGCCTGGTCATTGCGATTGAATGGGTCGGATGTGTTTGGACTGTAACCCGCATTATCTACGTAATAAGGTCGGTCTTCGTTCTGTGTGATAAATGCAGTGCTATTGGGGTCAATGAATCCACGCAGTCCGGAAGAAAAATCAAATACACCCACCATCAATGTGCTTATACCAGGATTCGCTCCTCGGTACAAGCGATGACCTGTTTCGTGTAGAAAATTCCCCTCTGCGCATAAAAGGTCGGTTGCGCCCGTCACAGGTCCCAAAGAACCCTGAACCTCTAGATTCACCATATTTGTAGTGTACGAAAAGAAGTCATTTGTGTAATTTCGCGTTGCGATATACGTAATGCGTGGTGAATTCGTACCAGCACTTACACCTGATCCACGAGCGAGAGACATTTCTAAGATAGCGGAAGCAAAAAGTTCTAGAAAAACTTTTTGCCTCCTGTGTGAATTGAACACACGACCTTCTGTTTACAAGACAGACGCACTACCACTGTGCTAAGGAGGCGAGGCTGGATTCCAATTTTGGACAAATTTTCAATTTGAATGAATTGCTGTACGAATCCTTTTTTTGGTAGAAATACGTCTCTGGATTCAAAAGTGCCTCCATCGGCTATCGCCCAAGCGGACAATATTGGAATCGAGCCAATAAACTTTTTGTTGCTGTACGAATCCAGAGACGTATTTTTATCTACCAGTTGTTTTGTATAAAGCAGGAAGCCCTCCACTTCCTACATGTGGTATATTGTGATGCCTTTAAGTCGGCACCGCATCGCTCCATGCTTCGCGCACCTTGTCGTAGCGAGTGTCGTCCAGGAGTTCACGTAGACCTTCGTACGGCGTCTTCACCTGAACACCGTTCTTCGCAATCGCCTTCAGAACAGCGGGACTCCAACCGCTCAGAATCACCACGCCCTCCTCGTCCGCCTTGGCGTGAAAGTCCTTGTACTCGGCGCGCAGGTTCCAGAGCACAATGCGAGGGGCAGTGTATCCGTGGTCCGCAAAGTTGCGGCGAATCATCTGAACCTGTGTTTCCCACGGCTGCTTCTTCACATTGTGTGAATAACCATTGCCTGTATAGTACCCATACTGGTTCGCACCACTCGCGACATCAAAGCCCATGTCGGTGAAGACAATCAGGTCCTTTGGTGCGTCGGCCGCAGGTACCTTGTGCTCCACAAGTCGTCGCAGAATCAAATCGCAGGCAGCCTGGAAATCGGTGCTGGTTCCCTGGGCGAAACGACGAGCGTGTTGTACCTTTGACTGAAGTGTCGGCTTGTCGTGAAGGTCAATCCAAGAAGGCGTGGAGTCAAAGCCCAGTAGATAGCCACGGAACGCAGGGTGGTTAATCTCCGAAATCAGAATACCAAGAGCCATACTCACTTGTACCGGAACGCCGTCCATACTTCCGCTAAAGTCCGACATCGGTACGCAGGCCTGGAGACTCACCGATTCTGCCGCCGCCTTATCGCGAATCGCATTCCACTGCGCTTGGAGGAGGTCGCTCTCATCCGTTGATGGATTGCTATGGCAACACATATACTTTGCGACCAGCTCGTGTGGATAGACAACATCAGCTGCTTTCATCGTTACCTCACCACTCAGCGCCTTCTTCGTGAGCGCCTGGAAATGCTCCCTACACGCCATACGGTCCGCATCATCAGGATGCCGCAGATTCTCCTTTGGTGCTGCGGGTTGCGTGTAACCGCGTCGCACTGGCCTCCCCTTTCGCTCCACAATCTCGTTCAAGAATGCCTTGCGCGCAATCTTCAGGAGACGACCAGGGACTGTGGATGGCTCAATCTCCGCCCAGGTCCGACCACACATGCTCACCTCCGTAGTCTTCAGTGCGGCGTTCAACTTTGCGCAGTTCTTACGATACATACGCAGACGGCCCTTTGAATCCACAATCTCAGGGTGGAACGCGTCCGCAAGTCGCACAGCGAGTTCATGAAACTTGCTCTTCTCACGAGGAAGCCACTTGCCCAGCAGACTGAGCGACTCCTTCCGCTCCAGTTTAGCGAGGTCCTCAAAATATACCCACTTCGCTAGGTCAACGACCGTGCTATGAATCTCCGCCTGATGAACCGTACCAGAACAACGCTCCCACAACTTCCAACAATCCTTCCAGCATCCGTATTCTGGGATGAGGCGAATCAGGGGCGCAATCGCCTGTGGATTTTCGTTGAATAGCGCAAGGAGCATTGCGTAGAACACGTCGCGCTCCCCCTTTCCGCCGCGGACATCGCGTGTCTGGAACGTCATCACGGCGTAATCCTGAAGTTGTGTCTTGGTAGCCAATGGGTCCTTGAAGGCGCGATGAATTGTATCTGAAACAGTCGCCTCGGAAATGCCGCGCACCAACTGTTGAAACAGAGCAACTCGTAAATCCCCCACCCCCGCTTCCGTGTACACGTCACTTCCCTTCACTCCATACTTCGTCAGAGGCGCAGAGTTCATTGCGGAAACAAAAGCCATCGTGAATGAATATATAAGTGCTTCTTTAAATAAAAAGTGTGTTCATTTTTTAGTCCTCCTCCTGGTCCCAATACTTACCAGTTGGATGCGTACGTTTCGCACAACAAGCTGAAACTAAAACTACGACTGCGCCAACAAATCCACAAAGTTCAAACATTCTAGATTCCTAAGCACAAGATGATAATGGAACTGAAACGGAAAATTTAATTTCAAGATTTCCTGATGATTCACACCAATAGCAAGTGTAAAATATACTTGTTCCTGGAAATAGTTCACTTAAATGGCGTTTAAATCCTTGTAAATTCTCTTCCTCTTGAAAGAATTCTCCAAATTCGTCTGAACGATATCTATTTGTTCTATAATTTCGTTCGTCACGCCAAATTCGTTCTACTGGAATCGTAAAATCAAGAATAATATTATTCCGTTTCAACCACAAACCTTTCTCACCCTCTTTCCATAACTCACCCATATCAAGCGTTAGATATATACAGTGGGTAGATTCACGCCACTTTGAAACATTTTTACATTCATTTTCAACAATCTCTTGAATCTTTTCATCAGAAAGTTGTGTAAGTATGCTCTGCATAGTCCGATTAAACCATTCATCATTTTCGGATATCATTCTATTATACGCTTCTTGTATAGTTTGCGTGAGATTCATTGTTGGTTTTGTAGTTTATACTATGGTAATATTTCACTTTTCTTTGAATATCATTGTTAGAAATAATGAGTCGTAAAGAGGGAATATCCACATGTCTCACAACAGGAGGACCACTCGCTCCACCCATATACCCACATTTCATCGTTACTAAGCCTGCGAGAGCCATTTGTCCTTCTCAGAGTTTGAAATCATCATCTCAATTTTTGGGATTTCATCTCAATAAAAAAATTGAAACAATGAAATTAAACGTATAAATCGCAGAAATGCTTACACGTTCTAATATTCTTAAACCCATTATTTATCATAGTAGTGCGCATATAGGGCACGTTTGCCCACATTCGCATCCAGAGGATCCCCAACGCGTTATAAGTATTGTACGCAAATTGCTTGAATGTACAAAAAAATTCGTATTTCGCACGTTCGCTTCAGGTCCTGAATGTGAATTCAAGGGTGAATGGTCTATGATAGATGGAGATACCTACGTTACGAATGCTACGCCCGCTGTACTTCAAACAAGTCGTAATATGATTCGCGATGCAGTTGCCGATATTGTAGGTGGAGCGCATTGCGGGTTTGTACTTTGCCGGCCACCTGGACATCACGCCTCGGTTGATAAACCTGGTGGTTTCTGTCTTGAGAACAACGCTTGGTACGCAGTTGAAAGGCTTGTAAGCCGCGGTGTGCGCAATATTTGTATTTACGACTTTGATGTTCATCACGGGGACGGAACGGAGCGATGTGTTCGCGCTGCTACTGCGCCACAATACAACCAAGTCCGTTTTGTGAGCACACATGCGTACGGCAAAGGTATCTTTCCTGGAACGGGTGCCGCTTCGCGTGATTCAAAGGTTCTCAACATTCCTTTGAAACGAGGTACTGGTGTGACTCCTTATATGAAATGTTTCCGAGAGGAGGTCCTTTCTTTTATCGCAAAACCTGAAGTGCTTATTGTGAGCGCCGGCTACGATGCGCATCAAGATGACCCAATGAAACTGATGAATCTTACTACGGATACGTATCGGTATATATCAGAAGAGTTGAAAAATATCGGTTCACCGATTCTATTCTTGTTGGAAGGAGGGTATAATCCTGACGTTCTCGCCAAATGTGTTTTCGCTTCGCTTCAACCTTGGCTTCCAGCCGTTCCAAATTCTGATGTTCGTTACCCTTCAACCCCAACTTCCGTCCGTATAAATGTAAAAAATGAAGTTTTGGGATAAAACCCAACAAGGTATTAGAATGCATCCGCTTCTTGTTGCGCTCGTTCCGGTCGCAACGGTTTTTACAACCCATTATGCGAGTTCTCAATTATATACATATCTATGTGTACCGTTAAGTTTTGAGGGATTTCTTCAATCTGTTATCACGACGGCGAGTCCTGTTTGTACAGGTCTCCTAGGTGTAATGACCCATACAAGTAATGCGTACGGAACCGCAATCACGGGTGGAATCTCTTGGGTAATTATGAATTGGTTAGGAAAGCCCCAGATAGCTCAGCCTTGATACGAAGCCCCAAAATGCGTGCCGGTTTGTTTCCACGGGGTGGAGTGAAACTCTCGTCCAATAACACATCACGAATATGCGACTTTACTGTATCGCGGCTCAAGTGAACTTTTTCACTCACGATATTCGCCAAGTCGTTCAACACACACGATTCGCCTGGTGCAGCTTCGGCAATATCCAGAATCACGCGAATCAATTCCAACTTTTTCTCCTCTCCCGTTGCGTCGCGGAAGATGCCCTCAGGAATTTGGAACGGGGTAGATTCGTTCATACCCTGTAGGTCCCGTAGAGCGTACCGAAGACGCTCCTCGGTGCTCTCCACGTGTTCCGAAATCCAGCGCATCATGTCGTCGTTTCGCGATTTATGGACCCGCCAATCCAATTTGGCTTGCGTCGCCTCTTTATGAAGTCGTTCAATATTCCGAATCGCCGCTTCAATCGTCTCTTTGCTCTCAAAGTTTCGGTTCGCATACCAGAACATCTTAAAGAGCAACATGAGGTCCTGAAGAGTTGTGGTCGGCATACGGTCAAATTCACTCAAATAAATCAGCATCTGGTCGTTCATGAATTCAATGTGCTTTGGGCCCGCAGCGCTCTTTCCCGTAATGTAGGTAGAACGGCTCACCATCACTCCAATACTGGTGGTCGGATTCTCTTTCATATCACGATGGAACTTTTCAATCTCTTGGGTTGGAACGGGCTTATCGTAATCCTTCACTTCCCACAAAATTGTCTTATCTCCCCAATTCATCATGTGGTCACCCGCGTGCCCCACACCCTTGGCGGCCGTTGTTTGAAGTGCGAAACCCTGTCCCGTTCCGAACGCCTGAATGAGTCGGTCGCGGAATTCCATCTCAAAATCGCCACCCTTCTCCTTCGTGGTCTGCGCTCGCCTTGTGGCTAGGGTAGCGGTGAGGAACTTCAGTTCTTGACTGTAGGTATCTACTGACGCGGCGAGCCGCTCTCGGTCCTTTTCCAGACGGTCAATCGCCCGTTGCTTCTCTTCCAGAACGAGATTCATGGCTGCAACCGTGCGCTGCTCAGCAAAATGAATATCGGCGCTCCTCTGTTCATCCAGTAACTTCAAACGCGACTGAAGTGATTCGCTCTGCTCCTGAAGCCGCGCAATCTGCGATTCAAAAGCGGTGCGGGCGTTTCTTTGCGCCAATAGGCGCTCCTCCTCTAATGCGGTGCTGTGAGTTGCGCTCAACTTCGCCATCTCTTCAGCGTGTTTTTGTTGTAGTTGGGACTTTGCGGCGTTGAGGGCTTGAAGTTCTTGTTGAAGGCGTTGCTGTGTTGCTGTAGCTGCTGCGGAGATGCGCTTCAACTCGGCCTGATTCTTCTCCTCCAAGTCGGCGATTACCGTATCTGTATCACGTAATTTCAGCGCTTGAAGAGTTCCAAATAGGGATGCGCCGAGTTGAAGCGCAGTTGCGATATCCTCTGGAGCCGCTGAAGTGTACCACTCTGGAACATCGGCTCCACCTGGAACGGTTAAAAGAACTCGGTACGGTTTCGCCATTTCCTTTATTCTTGTTTGAGATTCAGAAACTTTGTTCATTTTTTTTGTTTTTTTGTTTTATTTAGGGTTCACGAAGGGATACCCTGTGAACCGAACAATTGGCTTACTTGGTACGTTCGGCATATCAATAGAGAAAGGGAGTGACTCCGAATTGGGAACACGTTGATTTACAAAATCGTTCCGAATAAAAGTACATTCAAATACATTCGGTAAAGTGATTCCGTCAACTTGGTGTGTTAAACATCCATTATTTGGATGTACATGAACAAGAGTATGGGTTCGCTTGAATTTTGCGAACAAGTCAAACATGTCGGAATGCGTTACGTCTGAAAGCCCAGCAAAATAGGTTGGATGAAGTTTAATATCAGCTGGTGTATGAATCTCTACAACAAGTTGTTTTATTTTCCGCATCTGTTCATCTGAAAAAGTGGGAAAAAGACGAAATTCGTGACCCTCAATATCAATCTTCATAAAGATATTAGCAAAGGGTGCTATCACTGAATGAAGATTCGTTAATGTATCGGTCTCCTCTTTTCCCAGATTTTTTCGAATAAACCAGATGCGTTCATCTTTCGCCGGTAGGCGAGGAATAGTTCCATCAAACGCAAAGCAAGGAATATGAGGGAATTTATGTAGAAATGCCTGTTCAAAACTAATATCGTTTGAAATACCACCACTTATAAAACAATCATATTCCTTCGGCAAGTCACAAATTACGTAACCGCCATCGTATTGTCTTCCAATACGTTCTTTGAAATACTCAGTGTTGTATAGAACAAGATTCTCCATTCTATCTAGACATTGAGATGTAAGTTTAGGCCTCGTTTATAAGTAGCAAAAAATTGAGTTATCAACAGCCTCATGTGAAGAAAGCACAATGGAATTTAGTCCCAAAGATAGTGTTTTGTTTCGCAATGCGATCGATGCGTTGGTGGGATTCCTCCCTCACGCAATTCTTCGCTTCTCGGCGGATGGACTCTCTGTTCGTGGTATGGATGTGAGTCACGTCGGTTTCGTAGATTATTTCTTAGCGGCAACCGATTGTACAACGTATAAGGTTCCGGTAGCTACTTCTGTAGGAATTGATACAGCAATCTTCGCGCGTTCTTTGGCTTCTGTCGGCGCAAGTGACCGCGTAGTGGTCACAATGAACAAGAGTGGGGATTCCCTTATTGTTTCTTATACAAACGAAAAGATTGGAAAGAAGGTGAACTATACTATTCGTACTCTGGAGATTGACGAAGATGCTCTAGACCTTCCTGAACTCTCCTACAGTGGTACAGTGGTCTTGAAAACTGGTGATATTGCGGGTGTTGTGAAGGAGGTGAGCACCTTCGGTGAAACAATCGGATTCAAACTGGATGAAGACGGTTTCCATATCACGTGTAGTGGAGACGCAGGCCATGTATCGCAGACACTTCTGAACACCGATGACCGCGTGATGGAACTCACAGAAGACTCAGTTGCCGCAAATTACGGTATCAAGTATGTGAACAATATTCTGCGTGGCGGTGGTGCGCTCTCCAGCACAGCCAAGTTGGAATTTGATGCGACACAGCCGCTCCGCGCATCGTTTGAATTCGGCGCAAGTCGGTTTGTGGCGTACCTTGCCCCAAAGGTGATGGACGAGTAAAGGGGTCTAAATAGTGCCGCAATATACATATGTAAAATGTCCAAGTGGGTCTCTACCGATAGTATTGGAAGTATTGAGGTGCTGGAGGTGTTTGGGAACGACTTGACTGTCGTGAACGCCGCCCGTGTATCGTTTCACAAGGAGAGCACCGAATTCACAGACAAGGATGCGAAACTTGTGGCGTATTTAGCGAAGCATAATCATATTAGCCCTTTTTTCCATCCACAGATTCGGCTACGCATCAAGATGCCTATTTTTGTGGCCCGCGAGTGGTACAGACACACCATCGGTCTATCGCGGAACGAAGTGTCTCGTCGTTACGTGGACGATGAACCACAACTCTGGTGGCCAAACGCGTATTCGCTACGGGAGCGGGACCCGAAGTTGAAACAGGGCTCTAAAGCAACACCTGTAGATGGTGCCGATGAGATTGTAAACGAAATGCGAAAATTTGGTGAAACTGTACTTGGTTTCTATAACAGTCTGTTGGAGCGTAGTGTAGCCCCTGAGATTGCGCGTGCCGTACTTCCACAGGGAATGTACACGGAATTCATTGAAACAGGCAGTCTCGCCGCATATGCGCGTATATGGGCCCTACGCACAGACCCTGGAGCACAAGTGGAGATTCGCAATTATGCTACAGCACTCGGCGAACTTCTTGAGCCCCATTTTCCGATAAGTTGGAAAGCGCTTACTGAAAAAACAGAGGCATAAATAGATGGACTACATATTGAATGTTGCTGATTTATCAAATATGACCAACAACATGTCGTGTGGATGCGGCGGAAACTACGCCAACTCCAACTACCCCTGCCTACAATTTAGCACACTAACAGCAAAATTGGGAGTGTTTCGCGTCGTTCAACCAACTAGCTCTTGGACATCCTATGATTCCGTTGTTGAATATTATAATTCATACGGTAATCCAGCACTATACAGCACGCTTGTGGGAGGTGTAGGAATCTTTAGCAGTATAGTAATTACACAAAATCTCAATAATTACACTACAAAACCTTATTCATACAATGGCGATGGCTCTGTGCATTCGTACGATACAATAGTCAGCGAACAGTTTATTTGTCGGCAGGCTGATATTAATGCGCTCGCCGCACAACTCAGTACAGTTTGTTTGAAGTATGACCCACGATTCATGTATCGTGGTCCAACGGGTCCTCAAGGTCCGATAGGTGAGGGTGTAACAGGACCAACGGGTCAAACCGGCCCCACTGCTTACGGTGCGACTGGACCCACCGGTCCAAGTGGTCCCACTGGACCACAGGGAATTCAGGGACCGGCTGGAAATCTTCGTAATTCCCAGCCGGACCAAGTGGTTTTTACGAGCACTCAAACCGCTACAGATACTCAAAATGCATCGCTTGTAATTTTGGGTGGTCTCGCGGTAAGCACGAACGCGATTATTCATGGGCTACAGAATATTGGTCCTGTACTTCAAACAATATCATTCAATCATTCTGGAGGTGGGGCTATGCCTCTGAACCTTGATGCGGCAAATATTCTTTATACAAGCTCTTTGAGCAAAAATTTTTCCTTGAATGTTCTGAATGTACCTGCGATTGAAAAAACTAGCGGAGGATTTGATGTCGTACTGGAACAGGGTCCGGTTGGTTACTTTGTGAACGGTCTCACTCTCAATGGAATAAGTAGCCCTATCTACTTTCGTGGTGGCACCATTCCCTCTCCAGCACCCAGACGAATTGAGACACAAAAATTTCAGTACTGGTATATTAATGGTCAATTCAGAATTGTGGTGGATTATAATTCGTATTTCTAGGGTCTAATCGCTCTCCTCATCCGTTTCGTCATCACCCTCTGTAGCATACAACATTGTCCATGTGGCGGCGGTGGCATTGTACGCCTCGCGGTTTGACTTGTATTGTGCCGCAATATCTGGTACAAGGGGGTCATTCGGATTCGGGTCGGTAAGCAAACTATGAATACTTAGAAGCACCTTACCAATCGTGAGTGCGGGGGACCACTGTTGTTTAAGAATATCCAAACAGATACCGCCGGAACTATTGATATTTGGATGATATATCTTCGTCGTGAACTGAATGTGGGGTTGCTTGAAGGGATAATCGGTCGGAAAACGTATACTCAGTTTGAAAACGCCGCCCGCGTAGGGACTGTCTGTTGGACCAAATATAACACCCTCCCAGTTGAACAGGTCGTCTCCCACCGGTCCAGCAGAACACTCCGCAATCGGGTCTTTTTGAAGGTCCTCAAGTTCTTTTTGAATACGACGTAGAGCCATTTATCCTGCTTAATAAGGCAAAAAAAGATTTCATTTTTTGTCTCCTTCCTCACTAAGGATTGACGTAGATACGTAGAAAGTGATTTCCCGCGCCATGTAGAATCTTCCAGTTGGGGTTCAAGAGAATAGATGAGTACAGACTATTTACAATCTCGTGAATACAATTGTAACCTTTGAGACGCATAAAATCGTTTAGTCTCTTACGGTGAATGGAAATCCCATATTCATTTGTATCCAACTGTTTCCAATTTACTGGGTAACGATTGGAAATTTCCTTAATTGACTCCAGAGGACGAATCTCGCTTACTACGACATCTTCACCGCGAAAGAGACCAGATTTGTTCATGCGGAGGATTGTGATAATGCTCTGGTCATCAAAATCTAATAATGTCCATTTATTGCTCAAATGCAGCGCACGCAGTAGTTGCGACTCCGTATCCACATTTGGTGTTGTGAGCGAGGTATTCCAGACAACCTTGTGAAGTTCATGACCCTCCTTATCAAACCCAATTGGAATCACATGGACGGGATAATTTAACCAAATATCCTTTCGCTGCTGAAGTTTTGGTAATTTAGCGTCTGCTTCAGCCTCCATTCGCTGAATATCTGGCCAGAATAGGTCTCCCCAGCGGACCGAAGGGTTATCCATAGCCTGTAGAATGGGGTCATTTAGAAGCGACATTTTGAATAAATTAAAAGTTTGATAGAAAAAGAGAACTACACAGGGAGTCAATTTTTGTCCATGTAGGTGCGCTTTAACCACTCTCCAATTGTGCTTACAGCAGAATTGATAGAATTATACTCTGTGCTAACCGTAAATGTTGGTAGGGCCGAATTGCCGATCCATTGAGTATGCTGTGCCTCAAGACTTTGAAGATAATCAATGGGAATATCCTCTCCCTTTCTTCCACGTCGTTTAATTCGTTCAGCACTGGTTTGAGCGCTTGTAGCGAGATGAATGATTCCTCCGTAAGGCAGGTCCTTTGCGAATGAATCGAACCACATATTGTATAGGTCCCACTCAAGTTTGGAGAGTCGTCCCTGTTTATAAAGCATCTCAGCAAACACAAAGCGATCTGTGAGCACAGAACGCTCAGTGATTATAATTGGCGTTGTGATTTCGCCTGATTCGCATTGTTTCAGAATCTTATTCGTCTCCAAAAGTCGTGTGAGAATGGCGCAGTTTTGAAACGTATAGGCCCAGCGTGCAGTATCCTTATAGAATAGAGAGAGGAGGGATTCTCCATCCTCATTGCGCAACATGAGCCATGTTCCAACCGGTTCTGGAATCACCGTTACAAATGGGAGCGCCTTCAATGCCTCCAACAAGGTTGACTTTCCAGCACCGATATTTCCATCCAATGTAATAAGAATAGGAGCCATTCTGACCTGTACAACGTGCACGGCGAAACAATCAAGTTTTTTCATCCGTCCATCTTGATAAAGCCCAACTGAAAAAATAATCAAAGATTCCCTCGTATTTTGTATCAGAATGTAAATCCATTTCGCCAAGATTGTACATGCGCAGGCAACGTTCAATACTTTTGTTGGAAGCATCAGGATGACTCTGAATTCCGAAAATCGGTAACTCTCTGTGCCTCACACAATAAATATATTTGTGTCCGTGAATGGGTACGGAATGTGCGATTATCTCCAACTTTTTCGCATTGTTTTAGGAACGCCATCGTAATGGAAACTAAATGCTTCACTTAGACCAACGAACATTTCAAACGGGCATTTAATGCCCGTTTGAAAGGGTTGTGTTGCGTCTAGGGGCCGAGAATATTCACAACCGGTATCCTGAAAGGTGCCGGTTGTGAATGTTCATCGGTCTAATAATGAACTCTTCCATGAAATTATGACCTACCACTGGCTCTGGGAGTTGAATTACCTTATTACCAAAGTGATAATTTATAAGCTGAAATCCCAAACAGATTCCAATAATAATTATTCTTTTGTCTATTGCGTATTTGAGAAGAGTAAGTTCATTGCGCAATTCTGGGTATTTTTCTATTTCCGTAAGATGTTGTGGACCGCCTGTGAAAATGAGAACATCAACACCATTCAAAAAATCTTTATTTTGATTTAGTTCATGAGGAAGCACATAATGTACACGTCCGTACTTTTCAAGTTTATTTTATTTGACGTTCTCTGAATTACAAACAATTAGTATCTTCAATCCCCTAATTTTTGAATGAGAATATTGTAGTGGCTATCGTTTACGCGCTGAAGTGTGTAGACTTCTCCTTCGTTGCCTACTATAAACTTTGTGTCGTTCTCAGTATTGTATATGTGAAGTGTGATATTTAGAATCTGTG
>Ga0214917_10005392_pt1 | contig 13674 bp, 9 predicted proteins | sample LL_1208_BB_MetaG_FD_177983 | JGI IMG/M metagenome (GOLD analysis project Ga0214917, IMG submission 177983) | Freshwater microbial communities from Lake Lanier, Atlanta, Georgia, United States - LL_1208_BB | ecosystem: Environmental > Aquatic > Freshwater > Lake | place: USA: Georgia | collected... | reverse complement strand
TGCCTTCGCGGTTGGTGTAGTAGGCTTGGCTGAGGCCGAGGTAGACAGTGGTGACCTCGGCGCGCGTACCATCGGGGAAGGTACGAAGCTCTTTCACGCTGGCTACGGTGGAGTTAAATGCGCTGGCTTGATCGAGGATACCTAAAACGTTTTGTAGTCGTTCCGCTAGGGAAGCGGTTGATTTTTCTGAGTCTTCGGGAAAACGGGCAATGATCGGCTTGAGCTTTTCCCGGAGAGGCTCGGGCAGTTGGGGAAGGAGGGGGCGAAGTTTCTTTTCTGTGGCTATGACCATGGCCTTCGATTTTTCAGCGGTGGCTTTGAGCTTGTCGTTTTGGGCGGCTAGCTCGTCTCGCTTTTTCTGGGCTTCTGCCACGGCTGCGGAGATTTCCTTCAATTTGTCGCGGACAGTAGTGGTTTCGGCTTCGGCAAGGCGAACCCGATCTTCCAGGATGTCCTTGCCCGATGCCCATTCTGATTTTTCCTTTGAGATCAGCTGCTTGGTTTCAACCCATTTGGTCAAAGTTTCTCGGGTGGCATCGATGATAGGGGCTGTCTCGCTGGTCACCTTCATTGCGGGGGCGGCTGGGGTCGGGGCATTCGTTGTAGCTTGAGCATTCGTTTGGGAGAAAATCTCGGGTGCGAACGGGAAAAGAGAAATTACGATGAACAAGAAGATAAAATTCATCGTCAAAAACTCCACTTGAGACCAGAGGAGATGATCTGATTAGCCATGAAATTGTTAGAAGAATTTGATCCTCCAGGTTGATTCACGCTGCTTTCATTCCCGTAAGAAAACTGAACATCCATATAGGCCATGAATTTGTACTCCACATAGAAGTTCAAGTTTTCGTAGAGATTTCTTTCTAGGCCCACAATTGCCTGAAGTGTTAGGCAGACGTTGTTCGCGTTATTGACCGTAGTAATATCCTCTCCCGAAGTGTCGGTAATCTTGTGGTTATAGGAATAGAGGACGGCGGCGCCGACACCGCCACCGAAGTAGGGCGTAATGGGCAAATCTTCAAATTTGATCAGCCCGTTAAGCATCGCGGAGTAGGCGGAAAGATTGTATGTTTCAGTTCCCGCGGAGCTTCCGCCATTTTGGAGAGGAATCTTTTCATAGGAACCGAGATAACCAAATTCCAGTTCCATCGCAGTCCGCATGGGTGTGGGGCCGCCAAAGGCGAGCTGAACATCCCGGACGGCAAAGTCATATCCTACTTTTCCTTCGGCATAAAAACCGAGGTTCCCGCTGTCGGTTTGATCTAGCGGAGGATTCCCAACGGAAGTGGCTGTGCCGCTACTAATCGTCTGCTGAAGCATAGCTCCTGCACCACCCGCCACATACCAGCGCCCATCGCGCGGGCCTTTTGGGCCATCAGGGCTCGTTGTCTGCGACGGAGTGATGACTTTGGGCTGGTTTGCAACCTCAGGCAACGGAGCATCAACAACACTCGAGGTTGGTTCCGGCGCTTTTGCGACAGGTTGCTGTGCTGACGTGGGTGCGGGTGTAGTTGCTGGGGCAGGGGCGTTTGCTACGGGGGCCACTGAAAGCCGACCAGTCGACTCTTGGCTATGGGCGCAAAAAATCGTCGAAAAATAGACCGCACTTAAAAAAGGCAAAAGACAACGCATCTACACAAGAATGAAATCACCGCATGCCAAGGCGAGATGTCTAGTGTGACAATTCAGAGCCGATGCGAACTAGGCACGAATAAGTGTTGATAACAATGTCTCATCACAATCCCTTAACCCCTCAATCTGTAAACCCAGCGAAGCTAACCGAGGTATGCCGAGTTTGAGCGTAGCAGGGCCCGCCCCGCACTCCTGTCGGGGCTAAAACCTCCAATTCATCTCAAACTCGGCCGCTTGGGTGTAAAAATTCTGCATCGTATAGCCCCCGAAATCGGGACTTAGTACCCCATCAATACGGTAGGCGATCGATACATCGAATCCCGGCGCCACCTGGTACCCGCACCCTAAAAATGCTTCCCACGCCCCCATGAAGTTCGACTGATTGAAGTCTCCCTGATAGTTGATCGTGCCTGATATCGTGCTGACAGTGAGCTTTTGGAACATGCCTCCACCGCCTGCACCAACAAACGGTCGCCATCCATCCCCAATAGGATAAGAAAACTCCACGTTCACCATGAGCGGCACCTGCAAAAGATATCCCTGAGCATCCAACTTCATCGTTCCATTAAGATTTGGATTGCCGCCGACCCCTGTAAAAGTTCCATTTCCTGTGATCGTGTACGACTCGACCGTGTTGTAGATGCAGCCGGTTTCAAACTCGAAATTGATCCACTGATTCAGTCGATAGCCTGGGGCAAAATCGAAGCGGAAGCCTGGGTTGAAGCCGATCGACTCATAACTGATCGTTCCATTAAACGGAACCGATGTCGCGAAGAGGGGATTAATGTTCGTCTGCGGATAATCCCTGGTGTCCCGCTGGGCGACAGACATATCAGAGTTGACCGTCCCACCGAGGGCAATTCGCAATCCTGGCCCCGGACCCGTGACCGGCTGAGCTTGCACATCAGTTAGTGATAATCTCTGGGCAAACAGATTCGATCCACAAAAAAACATCATGATCAGAATGCACGGCTTGCAAAACCTGAACCCCTGAACCCCTGAACCCCTAAATCCATTTGCTGCACAATCCAAAATTAAAAATCCAAAATTAAAAATCCGATTCGCGTTCTTTTTCGTTGCAAGCTGGATCATGGGGGCCGTCTCTAGAAGCGAATCGTCACCGTCCCCATGAGCGACATCGACGGAACAGACTGTCCTGCGATCGAATTTAGGTAGCGAAACTGAACATCTACCATAAGGTTCGGCTCTCCAGGGTTAATCTGAATTCCCCCGAACCCTTGGAAGGCGGAAAGAGTTTGGCTACGGGTGTTATCATTTGGCCCACCCGTAATAAATACTTGGCGAAAAATTCCTCCTGCGCCTCCTCCTGCAACGAGCCGAACCATCGACCCAGCCAACGGGTCGGTTCGAAAGACAAAATTTCCCATCATCGGCACCTGAAACAGTTGAATGTTGGTCACCTGGGTCATGCCTGTGGCAGAAATTCCCGTCATCTGGTTTTGGTAGACCGAGTTATAAAGAAGCCCCCCCTCGATCTCGAAAGCGATGTTCTCGTGAAACTGGGCGCCCAGCATCACGCCCGTGGCGAAGCCGGGCTGCATCTCGACATTTCCACTGATGCCAAAGTCGGGATAGTCAACGGATGTGACAAAGCTGAGGCCAATTCCTGTCCGAACATAAAATGGGGTGAGTTGGGTGGCCTCCTCACCGAGGACGGATAATTTTCCGCTTTCCGACTCTTGACCCACTGGTTTTGTTCCTGGAACAGGTTGATCCACCAGCTCCGCATTTGGATCGGTTAAAAGGGAGGGAGGTTTGGAAAGAGGGTGGGGATTGGCGGGATCATCGGCACGCACAGCCATAGCTGTAAAAAGCCCCATAAAAAGGAACACACCCCATCTGCACATACAGCGAGGGTGAAATGCTGAAAATAAGCTTCAAGTCCCTAACCGAGAAACAAAAAAGAACGTGTGAATAGACATCGAAATGTCACACGATAAAAGGATAAGGAACAGCTTACGGTTTGGGAAGGGGGAAAAAATGGCTTGGATCAGCAACCGTTTTTACGAGAATAAATCCTTCTCCTGCAGGAATTTTCTCGAGCACCTGCGGAGGAGTATTCCAGAAGTAGGTGCGTGAATTGACCCGTAACCACTGGAATCCCTGTTTGGTTTGACTGAGGCCATACGTCAGGCTCGTATTTCCATTTTGAAGGATAATTTTGTCTGCTTGCATCGCATGGCCACCAGTTCCTGCCCGAAGTCCATTGGCAGGGGTGCCCCAATCCACTCCAAGTCGAAGATCTTTGGCGAAAGGATAGGAAATGTAGTTGGTGCCTTTTTGAAGTGGAACAGGGCAAGGGACTTTGCGAACAACCCCTGTAAATCCCCTTGAGAGTCCGCGGCGGTCGCCAAATTTAAGTCCAAATGAGTATCCGGGCGGCAGAATTAACTCCTCGGAACGAAGTGGTCTTGCCGAATCCGATTGCTGCCAAAGCATGGTGCCTCCCGAGAGACTCACTTGGGCTGACGAAGAAGTCAGACCCGGGAAAGGAAGAAAAAATTGAAAGGACTTAGGATTTTCTCCTCCGCTTTGGATTCGGCGAAGGAGGGTGTCATCTGCAAGGTAAGGAACGGTGATGTGGGGATGCACTTCGATCGTTGCGCCTGCCAGGGAGGCGTCAACGGCCCCCTTTGTGTTCCATACGGAGCTGGAGGGCACGAGGGCATGATCACTACGCAGTCGTGTTGCAGCTTCATCCAGTTCGAACCGGTGCCCTAACCATGGGTGGGTCGTGGGGCCCACTACCTCGGCATAGTATTCCGACCCAGAGACTAAAGCAGAGCCAAAGGCGGTATCTGTAAAAGAGGGAGTCCATTGGATAATCGGGCCAGATTGGACCGCAGATACGGGTCCGGAGGCAAGGGCAGGATGCTGGAGAGGGACGCCCACCAGCTCTAAATCCTTTTCTAAGGTCATAGAGTATCCCGCCGTTTCCTGGGCTTGAAGGCAGAAGACACAAGAGGTGCTTAAAAAAGAAAAAAGAGCGATATTGGTTAAGTTCAGAAAGTTTTTCATATTTGTATTCATTTAACGAACAGTCAGAGAAACCGTTTTTTTGATCCAACCTTTTCCGTTCTGAATAAATACTGTTACCGCATAAGTCCCAGCAGCTGTAGGGGTTCCTGTTACTAAGCCAGTGGAGGAATCGATGGATAATCCGGGGGGAAACCCGTATCCAGAAATTCTTAGCCCTAGTTCTTGTGCGGAGAGCATTGAGAAGCTGGCCGCGTTGCCTACTTGAAGATTGTTGGCTCCAGAAAGCGGAACCGCAACTGGGGGCTTGGAGGCAGAGACAAAAATCCGCAGAGTTGCCGTGCCTGACTGAAGGTCGGTGGTGAGGGTTGAGCCAGGTCGGAAGGAGTTGTACGCCTCAAGGCGGACATCGTAATTTCCGGCTTGGGTTGGGGTGCCTGTAATGCTTTGCCCATTCAAAACCAAACCAGAGGGCAAGCCGACTGCGGCGAATTTGGACGGAGCACCCGATGCTTGGATTGTATACTGCGCGATCGCCTTCCCAACCCCGGCAATTCTTGATGTCTCGCTCGTAATCACAGGAGCCACAGGATTCCGAAGCCGGAATATCACAGGAACAGTCAAGGTTCCGCCTCCCTCATAATAAGTGGAGGTGTTGGCGACAACGTTAACTGTAAATTCCCACGGCAAACTTGTGCTGTTGTTCCTGCCGGAGATCAGTCCCGTGTCCCGCCCCCCAAGCCTGGTGTTGATCAGGTCCGAAGGCAGGGTTCCGACAATCGCAATGTTTTGGTTGGGGCAGATGGTGGATACATCCGTCGCAAGTTGCAGGCTGTAGTCGTCTCCCACAGTCACCTCAAAAGGTCCGGCTGTGGTTAATACGGTGGGGGCAGGAGCAACCAGCCGCAGATTAAAACCTAGGGAGGCCGAAACAGTTGCCCCATCCAACCCGGAAGTTCGGTTAAGGGTTAGGGTAACAGCTTGCGAGGTTACCCCTTTGGCGAAAGGGGTAGCCGTGGAGGAGATGAGAAGATTGCCCGCACTATAGGTGACACCTGAGATTGTTGGAGCAACTAAGCCGGAATCTACTGTGAACCCTGCTGGGATAGTAACGGGAATCGTGTAGGCGCTCCCGGCCGTCCGTGTGAGTTGACCTGAGACCAAGGCTGCAATCGCCAAGGTTGGCGAGGAAACGGTTAGAGTTAAATCTTGATCCGTAAAGCTCGCGGCGTTGGCGGTCCGTGCTGCACGGATTGTGATCGTGGAGGTGGTTGCAGATCTTGGTATTCCCGAAAGAACGCCAGTTAATGCATTAAGGGTTAATCCAGAAGGAAGAGAAGAAATTGCAGTGAAAGTTGAGGGGGCATCGGTTGTAATCGGATAGGTGAAGGCAACTCCCGCTGTAGCTGTTGCTGTCGCATTTGAGGTGAAGGTTGGACCCGAAGCGGCTTGGACCGTGACATTCAAACTCCCTGTGGCAGTGCTCGTAGTGATGGAATTGATTGCACTTAAACCCAGAGTAAAGGTCCCAGTGATACCTGCTCCGGGGCTAAGCGAGATTACTCCAGTGGCGGTATCTAGGGAGGCCCAGGTAGGTAAGGAGGTGACAGAAAAAGAGTTCGCCCCATTGTTGCTGAGGATCTGATAGTTGCTAGTCGATCCTGCGTTCATCGTTAGCGTTGAGGCGCTCGTAATCTGCCCATACGCACCGGCCCCTGCCAAACGGAAGGCACCCGTGGAAGAAAAATACTGGCCGAAGATCACGTCCGATCCACTCGTTGGATTTCCGCTGATTTCGATGCTCGAACCCTTATCATCAGTTGTAGGAATGTAGAATGTGTCGTTAGTCCCTCTTGTTTTAACCAAAAGAAAATTTGCATTAGAATCAAAAGGATTGGTGCTGGAAGAAAAAAGGGCAAAATTAGGCAAATTGTCAGAGGGCCGGGTAATTGTTAGGGGATTTGAATCTAGATCGGTAATAGTGGGAACAACTGCTTGGCCCTCTGAAGCCCATCCAATTATTAACTCCTCATCGTAAGTGCCCTTTTGAATGGTTGATGAGTTGAAGAATTGAAGCTGAGTGGAGAATACAGAAACTAAGTCTGCGGCTGAATTAGCAGTACTAAGGGCGGCAAAAAAAGCGGCCTCTGTTGTTGTTGCTTTGTAAGACACGACAAATAGTGATGTTCCATCTGGGACTGTTTGACCGGAAGGAGTTTGTAGCGGGTTTGTTTCCGGAAGAACCCCCACATTGACGGTGGCCGCTTGTGAAGTTGAGTGGAGAAAGCAGAGACTGCTCAGGATCAGAAGGCTTCGGAGGAAAGCTGGGGCATTCATATTCCTAGATCGAATTGGACAGCTCTGATTAGTTGGGAGCCTATCCTCTATCTTTCGCATTTCCGGCGACCTCATGGAAGACATATATAGTATTGGATTTTCGTTTTTCCATTAGCCAATCGGTTTGACGCCAAATTGTAACCTTCGGCTCTTCTGCTAATTTCTAATCTTGTTTTTACCTTTTTTCACTTTTCGGCGTAGCTCTTTCTGCATCTCGACTCCGGTTATGGAAAATCGGGAAAATTCGATTCCTTGAATAAGGCAATTGTGTGCCGAAAATCAATTCTCATGTGCAATTTGTTGCAAATCAACAGAGCAAGCAAACTTCTGTCACCTAAATGTCACAAAAAACCCATTGCGAAATTTAGTTCCTGCGCAAAGATTTCTATATGCAAAGTTTCAGCAGCTCAGCATTAACAACAACAACCAATAGGGAGAATCAGATCATGAACCAAATCTTGAAAGCAACTAATTCGATCCGCGCGGGCCTCGCAGTCCTCGCTGTCATTTCTATCCTCGGGGGCACATCCTCCATCCAGGCTGCCTCCATCGCGTCGCCTGCATCGATTGTCGAAATTTCGTTCGCCGGCAGTGGCAAGCGTGATTTCGTCAGCACCCCATACGTCAGGCAAGGGGAAGCTTATGGGACCATTGCATCCGTTGGCTCGACCACGACCCTCACCCTTACGGACGAGGCATCAGCCACCTACGCCAACGCGCGCTTTACCCCTGGTACCGCCACCCAAGACAACAAGTACATTATTGAAGTGCTTGATGGTCGTTACATCGGTTTGGTTGCTTACATCAAAAGTAATGCAGGTAACACCTTGACTGTAGACGAGGCAGCTCTTCCTACCGATGGCCTTTTGGAGGGCTCAAAGTATGCCATCCGTAAAGATTGGACCATCGAGAGCCTTTTCGGCGCGGCCAGCGCGACTTCCCCCTTGGCGGCTGGAAGCTCGACTGCTTCGGCCGATAATATTAACGTTTGGAACCAAAAAACACAGGCCTACTCAACCTACTACATCCGTCTTTCAAGCGGGGTCTACTCGTGGCGGGATGCAGTAGGAAATCTGGCGAATCACATTCGCATTCCTTACGGGCAAGGTGTCCAAGTTTTGCGTCGGGCAGCTGGTAATGGCTCGCTGACGCTCAATGGTGAACTCCGTACAGCCCGACTGCGTAGGGATTTGCTGAAGGATAAAACCGCACTCATTGCCAACCTTTCTCCATCTCCGACAACTCTTGGTGATCTAAACGTAAGCATCGATCGGTCCGCCTCGGCGTCTGGCAGCGTGGTCAAAGTGTGGAATGCAACGACTCAAGCTTGGACCCCCTACTATCGCCGTACATCGGACGGAAAATTCTTCGACGGACTTGCCGTTCGTGACTCTATTGTGGTCGGGGCAGGAAAAGTTGTTCAGGTCGTGAACAAGGGTAGCGCTGACAGGGTGGGTGCGACAGCAATTACTGCTGATCCTCGTCTTCCTTAATCAAAAGCAATAAAAATCAACGTACTCGAACACAAAAAGGAATTAAAATATGAAACAAATAAAACTTAAAACACTGGCATTCTCAGCGATCTTTGGATTGATGACGTCCCTCTCCAATGCCGCAACGGTCAATCTGTCGTTGACCGTGGCGCCTGAAGATGGCTTTACCCTCCGGGACAGCCTTGGGAATTTCCTTCCCGAAACGGGTATCGTAAAGATCGGTTATTTTTATGATTCCGCCACAGGGAACGCATTGGATGGTTTAGCAATCAAGGCCCTATACTCCACTGCAGCTAGCTTTTCGGCTGGCAATAGTGCGTTGCTAGGTAAGTTCCTTGAAATCGGATCGGCACAGATGGGTGTGAATTCGATCAACGGTCTTGGGGCTGGCTTCTTTGCAGACAGTGATGGAATTGATCGTCCATACGGAACGGGGACCGTTAATTCTACGAGGGTTGATGACAATGGGACTCCAATCCAGGGTTCATTCTTCCGCGGTTGGCTGGACGGAACCCTGCCTATTCAGTCCGCTAATGTCGGTACAGCGCCCTTCAATAGCATTACAAACGTGAAGTTGACGGGGGCCTATTTGAGCGTGATTGCATACAACAATGAGTCCTTAAGTTCTGCCTCCCAGTTACTCGTCGCTCGCTCGTTATCTGCATTACCGACATCGGACGAAGCTACCTCCTTTGCACTCGGTGCAACCACATCTGAGCTGCTGATTGGGACGGCTACTGCAGATGCATACAAAACGGTCGGCATACCTGAGCCCTCCTCCGCCATGCTTTTCATGACAGGGGCTGCTTTGCTCCTGACTTATCGCCGGAAAATTTCGGTCAATCTGTAAACTCGAAAGGAAATTACTAACATGAAAAATAACATCAAAATCGCACTCGCCTTGCTCGGCATCTCCCTCGCGGGAAGCCTGCAGGCTCAAACCGTTAACCTCATCAACAACCTCCAACCCTTCTACATGGGGGATGGATCCACCCTGCTAAGGCCGAACACCGAGATCTACATTGGGACGTTCGGCTTGAAGACTGCATCCGAAATCCAGGGTCTCCTGGGGTCGGACCAGTCCCAGAACTATAACAATCTTTTCTCAAACTTTAGTATCCTTGGTTCCTACAGAGCGCAAAGCAGTGAATTCGGTGTTGTGTTCGGTACGGAGTCGGGTGATACCGAGACCGGCTCGGTCATCGGCTTTAACGGCAACCAGGGTGCATCGTTTTTCAACAATAAGCCGATGCAGGTCCTCGTCCTGTCTCCGTTGAACGGTGAAAACTCGCCTGGGAACCTGTTGGAGATCGGTGTTTATGCGGCCTTCGACTTTGGGGCAAATTCAGCCATCAATTTCTTGACTGCAGATGTGAGTGATGTGAACAGCTTTGCGTTCGCAACATCCGATTTGGTCGCGGGTGACCCTGCTCAGATCGGCGCGAAGGCTATTGTTGGTACTGGCGGACCTGCTGGAACATCATCCTTCAGTCTCTCTACCGCTACCGTGCCGGAACCATCCTCCGCTTCACTCTTGCTCCTTGGTGCATCTGCTTTGGTGGCTCTCCGCCGCCTGCGCAAAAACGTCTAATTGATAATAAAAAAACCTAAAATAGGAACTATAAACATGAAAAATAAAATCCTCCTCAGCATCTTGGCCGCCCTAGGGTTGGCTGCAGCAAATAACGGCAATAGCCAAGGCTATGGTCCTGTCACCTTCATCGACGTTGCCACCAGCGGTGAGTACGTCACCGTTGCAACCGGCACCGGTGGTTCAGTCAATGTGGACGCCACTATTCTGACGAAGTCCCAGCGCTGGACCAAGGACAAGGTTTATCTCCTTGAACGTAACGTGATCGTTCCTACCGGTGTTACCCTGACCATCGAGCCAGGCACACTGTTGCGCGGTGCGCGTCCGTCCAAAGGACAGGGTGCTTCTGGTGCTGAAGCTGCGCTATCTCCTGCTGATCCTGGCGCGCTCGTTGTAGCTCGTGGTGGTCGCATCGTTGCGGGTGGTACCGCAGACGCTCCCATCATCTTTACATCCATGGATGATCCTAACGTTCCCGGTGGCGCTGCAACCATCCCTCCCTACGAAAACTATGGCATCGCTGCTGGCACTGGAATCATTAATCCTGTACGCACACTGAAAACTGGATTTACCACCGTTTTAGGAACTCCTGGAGTGGGTGAGTTCATCATCAGCGGCGGTACACTGACTGGCTCTGCCCAAGCTTACGGAGATGATCTCACTCAGAACTCGTCCAAGTGGTCGGTTGACGGTGAATTTGGTGGTATCGTTCTCGCAGGTTATGCCGAAACTGTCGTGGGTGTTGCAAACAACAATAGCGCTCTGACAACCGCGATCAATAACGGCACGATCAATGTAAGCAACGGAGCTGCCTCCGGAACAAGTGGTGTACAGCTGATTGAAGGTATGGCCGCATTCCCGACGTACGGTCTGGGTGGTGGCGACAACGAAAGTGATGATTCCGGAATCCTCCGCTTCATCGACCTTCGTTACGGTGGGTATATCATCGCTGCATCCAAAGAGCTGAACTCTTACTCCTTCTACGGAGTTGGAAGAAACACCGTGGCTGAGTTCTTGGCTGATTGGAACAATGCTGACGACTCCTTTGAATTGTGGGGTGGTTCGCTGAACCTTCGCCACTGTATCTCTGCGTTCCCTGGTGACGACGGCTTGGACACCGATCAGGGCTACACAGGTACCGTTCAGTTCTACGTTCAGCTGCAAAACAATGCAGTTGATGCGAATGGCAATGTCAGCCGTCGTGCAACCGTTAACGTAGGCGATAGCCAATCGGAAAACGACGGGCCCGAATCCGGCAACAGCGCGGTACCCTACTCGGTTTACACTTTGGCCAATGCAACCTTCATCGGTCGTGGATATAACACGATTGCCGAGCGTTATATTGGGGGTACTGGGGTGGCTGCAACTGCCGCTATTGAACCGGCGGTTGGGCCTAACTACAAGGACAACGGTTCTTGCAAGGTTTATAACTCGCTCTTTATGGATTCACCCCACGGCGCGATGTTGGTTATGGATCGTGCGGCATTTGGTGTAACAACATCAGGAACTGCCGGCAATTCTGCCATCAACCGTTTCACCGTTAATCGTACCTCTGGTGGTTTTGATGCCGCGGGCCGTGCCTCTGATCTTGTAACTGCTCAAACCACTGCTCCTGGCGAAAAGGACGGATTGTTCAACAACGTCTGGTTCTTCCGCGATGGTTTGCTCGACACAGGAGCACTTGGTGTGAATGGTAAGTATGCCTCACTGGCAGCGCTCGTTGCTGATATCACGGCGAACCCCACAACATTCTGGGTAGCAACTGACAGCGCTTTGTTCCCTGACAGGACAGATCGCAACGAACGTGGTGCCAACAATGCAACACACCGAGCGAACATTGCCGATATGATCACTGTAGTCAAAGCATCGAACGGTGTGAAGTTTGATCAGGATCCCGGCGTGACAGTTCCTTACAATCACCGCCTCTCTGGGATCGATATCAAGCCCACAGCCACTGCGGCTCGTGATGTAGCCGTTAACCAGTTGCCGAATTATGACACAGCTGGATCAACCAAGACTACTCGTTCGCTTGTCACCGGTGCTGCCTTCGTTGGAGCGGTTCGTGACAGCAGCTGGTTCCGCGGTTGGAACTTTGCTAGCCAATCCGGTTGCTTCGCAAACACGGCTGTGGCCATCGTGCCGACTGTTACTGTAGAAAAAACTTCCGGCGGAAATCCTAAGATTAACTTTGGTGCCGAAACAGGCGTCAAATACTCCCTGGAAGTTTCCACCGACAACAAGAGCTTCGTGCCGGTAACGGTGTTAGAAGGTGCAAACCTACCTTACACCGATGCATCCAAGACGGTTGGAACAACCGCCCTGTACTATCGCGCGATCGCACTCTAATTATCGAACCGAAGGTTTGAATTGCAACGGGCGTTAGGGCAAAATGCCCTAGCGCCCGTTTCTTTTATGAATACAAAACAATTTATCGTTCTTGCCTTTTGCACTCTTGTGTCTCCTATTGCCTTTGGGGCGACAGTCCCCACCTCTGTCCCTACGCCAATCGAAATCGTTGCCAACATTACGCCTCAACTGGGCGTAGACGATTATCGTAAGGCGATGACACAGAAGGAAGTGGCCTTGAATCTAGTTCGGTTGGGAAGATGGGATGAAGCCGAAGCAGTCATGACTGGTATCGAACACTACTCCGCCCCTTCCACCATTGCAGATGCAATCCTCTTAGGTTGGGACAAAATCCCCGCCAACATACTTATGCGATGGTTCGATTTTGCTGACAAGAAGATGATCCTAACCGTTGGCCGAGATTCAGTGGAGCCGACATCGCAACTCAGTCGCTTGTGGATTGCGTATAAGTCTAGATTGAACCCTTCACCTCAAGTTACGGAAGGCGTGCCAAAATTCTTTTCAGAATACCCACAAAAACTTAAGGACTCTTTTCGAGGACTGCTTGAACCGAGCCAGTGGGCCCAGTTTTTGAACCGACTGAATCCTCGGAGCCCCTGGGCTGAATTGTCTCCGAAACACACCCAGGATGAAAAGAAATCATGGAAGGATGGTCGAATTACAGATGGCTTTACGGGTCGTATTTTGATGGCGGAGGCCCTCCGAAGAGTGAACACGGGGGAAAATTATCCTAACACGTGGATCTCCTTTGTCATCGGGGGTATGGACGGAAACTCCTTTAATTCTGACCCTGTTCGCTTAGCAGTGGATAGCTATCGACTGGCTATGATAGAAAAAAAGACCGCTGCCGCCACCGACCTCGCTACCAGATTGAGAATTATGCTGCCGCAGACTACTCCCACGGCCTTCGGAGCTTATGAGTCGGCAATGGTTGCTGCTTTGGCTTGCGGTTCGGATGGTCCAGGTCGGGATGAGCTTGTAGGCGGGCTGAAAGATCTCCAAGTACGAGCTGATAAGTATCTCAATGAGTATGAGAAAATGATGGTCTATCCGCAGTTAGGTGCCGGTTTTGTTGCCTTAGGGAAAGCTGAGCTTGGGGATCCTCTCTTTCAACAGGTGGTGGTCTATGCGGACAAAAACAGGGATCCGGAGAGCAAAAGAATTGGCGTGATCCGGCTTGAGCTAGGGTTAGCCCTAACTTCGATGTCTCAGACCCCTGAGGAGTATAAGAAAATAGTCAAAATATTGGCCGACGCT
>Ga0214917_10005390_pt1 | contig 13675 bp, 15 predicted proteins | sample LL_1208_BB_MetaG_FD_177983 | JGI IMG/M metagenome (GOLD analysis project Ga0214917, IMG submission 177983) | Freshwater microbial communities from Lake Lanier, Atlanta, Georgia, United States - LL_1208_BB | ecosystem: Environmental > Aquatic > Freshwater > Lake | place: USA: Georgia | collected... | reverse complement strand
CCGTCATCCGCTCGGAAGAGCTCACATTGGGCGACCCCGGTGGAGTGGCCGAGAGGCGAGGCAAGGGACTGCAAATCCCTGTACACGGGTTCAAATCCCGTCTCCACCTCTTGAGTGCTCAACCAGTAAGTGAAGATAACTCAACATCCGTTTCACAACGGTCGATTGGCGCAGTTGGCTAGCGCGCTTCCTTGACATGGAAGAGGTCACAGGTTCAAGTCCTGTATCGACCACCATCTTGTTTTCACAACGTCAGGAATTTGATGTTAGATCTTCAAACGGCATCGCTGCCAGAAGTCGCTGCTCAGTATCAATCTGAACAACACACTTGGGTTCGGGCAAACATGATCGTTTCCCAAGATCGTCATTTTGTTGGCGCTGGAGATTCATCTCGCGACCTAACAGGTGAAAGTGACCTAAAGTTGCTGTTACTTTTACGTGCACTTTCAGATGCAGTCCTAGTCGGTGCCAACACCGCCCGCATCGAGAACTATCGGCAACCAAAGCAACGAGATGAATTCAAGTTTCTAGATAGACCTGTGCCTCGCCTTGTGATTGTTAGTGCCAGCTTAGATTTTGACCTCTCGTCAAATCTTTTCCAGGGTGGCGCACATCGCACCCTCATAATCAATGCTGGTGAAAACGTTCCAGCGCAAAGCCTGCTCGATTCGGCCGATGTAGTTTCGGTGAAGAATGATCAGGATTTTGCAATGACATTGATCGCTACTCTTAATGACATGCATCTACTCAAGATCACTTGTGAAGGCGGTCCGAGTTTGCTTGCGCAACTGCTCAAAGCGCAGGTTGTTGATGAATATGACTTAACAATTTCGCCAGTCACTGTTGGTGGTACTCCCCTTTGGCCCGACGCCCTGCCTAGTCCAACCGTCTGGGATGAAGTTAACACCGCAATATCAGGTGAATTTGAATTCAAGCGACTTCTCCGTCGATAACGCTTATGTAGCAGGATCTGCGCTCGCACCAGCAGAGCAGTTGCTCTAGCCTTGTCACATGAGTGAAAAAGTAATTAAGTCTGATGATCAATGGCGAGCTGAATTGAATCCGGAAGAATATCGCGTACTGCGTGAGGCTGGAACTGAAGCTCCATTTATCGGCGAATACACCGACACTGAAACCAAAGGCATCTACGCCTGCCGCGCTTGTGGTGCCGAACTATTTCGCAGTGACGCAAAGTTCCACAGCGGATGTGGTTGGCCGTCCTTCTTTACCCCATTGGCAGCCGAGACAGTTACTGAGATTAAAGACATGTCACACGGAATGGTGCGTACTGAAATCCGATGTGCAGCTTGTGATTCGCACCTAGGGCATGTATTCGAAGGTGAAGGCTACAAAACACCGACAGATTTACGTTATTGCATCAATTCGATTTCAATGACCTTGATTGCTGACGAAAACTAGTTACCCAACAGCTATTAGAGCCACACCGCTAAACGTTACGACGATGCCAAGATATTGAACTGGTATCAATCGCTCTTTATGAATCCACCAAGCCAATAAAACGGTCACTATCGGATACAGCGAACCAAGCACTGAAACCACAGACAGCAACCCAAGTGAAGCGGCAAACGCAAAGAGGATGTTTGCGCCCGCATCCGTTGCTCCAATTGTGGCCAGAAGCGGAATGTCTTTCTTAACTAGCCCGCCTAACGACCTGACAGCCAGCACCAGAATTAGGACAAGTCCAACCTGAGTTGCCCGCATGGCAGTGATGGTCATAGTTGGATTGATCTTGCCACCCTTTGCCATGAAGTAAACACAGAAACCAAAAGTCAGAGCGGCAAACAGTGCCAGGAAAACAGGACGCGGATCCACTTTTCCATTTAGCTCTGGTCCACTAGCTAGAATCACACCAATCAAGGCAATGACAATTCCCGAAACTTGCAATGTACCTGGCCGCTCACCCTGCACTAACCCGATGATTACCGGCACTACGGCACTCAATGATGAAATCGGTGCCACGATTCCCATTTGCCCAGTGGCAAGCGCGGTGTAAAAGCCAACCAGACCAAGTAACCCCATTGCTCCAGCAATCGCGCCATTAATCCATACGGTTGAATCCCAAGTCCATAAGCCAAATACCAAAGCCAAGATAGATGCAAACAGCAATCCAAATAATTGCGATCCACCGATTACCGCAATGGCTTTTCGTTTTTTACTAAGTGTTCCGCCGAGGAAATCTGCCAGACCCCAAATCAGGCTCGAAAGCAAGGCGAGAATGATAGGCATTCCGCCAGCCTAACCGACCGCGCGCCTCTGTCACCAACCAGAACATTGTTTATATGCTTCTTAATAATGAATTCTTCTAGGGTGGGTGCTTCAAACGTGGACGTTTGGCAGATTGCGTTAGACAGTTTGCAAAACCCAACTCTGCGTCCAGAATTTACACTCGAGGAAGTCCCAGCTCCCCAGCGCCTAGCTCCGCACAGTATTGCGCTAGCGGTAGAGGCAGTCGATTCGGACGATGAAGAGTTAGCCGTTGGACGGTTTATTGTTTTACATGACCCCGAAGGCCAAGACACTTGGGATGGTACCTTTCGCGTTGTTTCATTCGTACGGGCTCCCATGGAATCAGACGTTGTAACTGATGACCTTTTCGATGAGGTCGCCTGGTCGTGGCTGACCGATGCTTTATCTGATGCCGGTGCACAATTCCATAACTCGTCCGGAACGGTGACCCGCACAGTTTCTCGGTCATTTGCTGGCCTTGAAGATAGATCCACCGAGACTGATCTAGAAATCAGAGCGTCTTGGTCTCCTGATACCGAAGACTTGACGCATCACATTCAAGCCTGGCTTGCGCTAGTAGAAAAAGCATCGGGTCTTACTCCGCTACCGGAAGGCGTTACTGCTCTTTCTCGAAAGCGCTAACAATTTATTTATGTCAGAACACATTGAGTCGCCACTTGAGGTGACAGATCCTCCTAGCCCTGACGTTGTTGAAGTCGACAGCATCCGAATTACCGAACCTCGTGAAGGCCTGCCGCCAATTGTTTCCACTCCAGAACAACTAGCCGATTTGGTATCTGCTGTTGCTCTCGGTACTGGACCAGTAGCCCTAGATGCGGAACGGGCGTCAGGATTTAAGTACAGTCAGCGTGCTTACTTGATTCAGTTGCGCCGTAAGGGATCGGGTTCGCACCTTATTGATCCGACTTTGTTTGCAAATTTGAATACGCTGCAAGAATCACTCATCGGAGTCGATTGGATTCTGCATGCAGCCTCACAAGATTTAGTCTGCTTAGCGGAAGTTGGTCTCATACCTACCGCTAACGTTTTTGATACTGAACTCGCTGGTCGACTATTAGGTCTGCCCCGTGTGGGACTTGGACCTTTAATAGAAACTCAACTTGGTTTCTCCCTTGCCAAAGAGCACAGCGCGGCTGATTGGTCCACTCGCCCATTGCCTGAATCTTGGCTTAACTACGCAGCTCTTGACGTGGAATTCTTGCTCGAATTGTGGGAGGTACTTGAATCCCAATTGCGTGATTCTGACAAGCACCATTGGGCAATCCAAGAGTTTGATCATGTGAAACGGACCACTGGTCCGATTGAGCGCATTGATCCTTGGCGCCGAACTTCCGGTATGCACGTGATTCGAAGACCGCGCGATTTAGCTGTGGTGCGCGAAGTGTGGTACTCGCGCGATGCGATAGCCCGGGAACAAGATGTTGCAGCTGGAAGAATCTTGTCGGACTCACACATTGTTGCTTTGGCAAACTCAGACCTGAAAACTGAATCTGAGCTAAAAACTCTGTCATTTATGCATCTGCGAAATGTTAAGCGACACCGTGATGTGTGGATCTCCGCAACCTTAAAAGCGCACAGTTTGCCAGATGCTGAGCTTCCCGCATTAAAGTTGCCAGTGACTGGGCCACCAGCTCCAAGGAATTGGGAAGTAAGAAACCCACAAGCCTGGCGCCGACTCGAGTTTGCTCGTGCCACGCTGTCGGCCATGGCTGAAAAACTTGTCCTGCCGATTGAAAATCTCATGACTCCAGACATTATTCGCCGGGTCCTTTGGACTCCGCCAGCAGATGCAGAACTTCTTCACCAGACCTTGTCAGATTTTGGTGCGCGCGAATGGCAAATCGAGTTAGTTTTGCCCGTTTTAGAAACTGCAATTTGGGGGCTTACCCAAGTTGAATCTAACGAACAGTAGTCTTTAGATCCTGCTCAATAGTTTCAACAATTCCCTGCGCATCCAGGTGCAATCTGTTCAAGATTGATTTGCGCGTTGCGTGATCGAGGAATTTCTTCGGGATACCAAGCGAAGTTACGCGAGTATCCGACTTAGCGTTTCGGAGCGCGCTTCCAATTGCCTCACCGATGCCACCATCTACAAGACCATCTTCGATTGTGACGACGAACTCGCGCTCTGCTAGGTATGAAATAAGCCCGGAAGATACTGGCAAAACTTGAATTGGGTCAACTACCTCAACCGCAAACCCGTGCTCCGCAAGTGTGGCAGCGGCATCGAGCGCCTGGGATGCCATTCCCCCGATCGAAACGATTGTCACGTCAGGATTTGCCGAGGCGATTAAAACATCGGCGAAGCCAAGTGATTGAACCGCAGGAATGTCATTTGGAATCGCTCCTTTGGAAAATCTTATGACTGTTGGATGATCTGACTTATCGACACAGTTTCGGAGGGCTGATATCAAGCGAGCGTCATCCCGCGGAGCAAACAAATCAAGGCCTGGCACAACGCGCAATAAAGCCATATCCCACATTCCGTTGTGGCTAGCACCGTCATCCCCGGTTACACCAGAGCGATCCAATGCGAACGTTACGCCTGCACCGTGCAATGCTGCATCCATTATCACTTGGTCGATCGCACGATTTAAGAAAGTCGCGTAGACCGCAATCACTGGATGCAAACCCGCGTGTGCCATACCAACAGCGCTGGTTACTGCGTGTTGCTCGGCAATGCCTACGTCGAAAGTCCGTTCTGGATAAACATCGGCAAAAGCATCAAGGCCAGTTGGTCCCAGCATTGCGGCAGTGATCGCAACAACGTCTTGGCGCTCGCCCCCGATTGCTACAAGCTCTTGCGAGAAAACCGAAGTCCAAGACTTTGCTGCCTGGGTCAGAGGCTTGCCAGTATCAGGATCGACTACACCCACTGCATGGAAGCGATCAGCTTCATCAGTCTCAGCTGGCTTATAGCCGTGGCCCTTTTCGGTTATCACGTGAACAATAACTGGTTCACCAAAATCACGAGCGCGTTGGAAGGCAAACTCCAGATCAAGAACATTGTGTCCATTAACAGGTCCAATGTATTTCAATCCCAAATCTTCAAACAAACCCTGTGGCGCAACGAAATCTTTCAATCCTTTTTTCATGCCATGTAACGCGCTATAAATTGGAGCGCCAATCAATGGCGTGCGTCCCAATACCGTTTTGCCCCAGCCTAAGAATTTTTCATATTCCTTTGTGGTTCGCAGCTTAGCTAGATGTCTTGCCATGCCACCGATCGTTGGTGAGTACGAGCGTTCGTTGTCGTTGACAACGATAACCACAGAACGATTAGAGCCATCTGCAATGTTGTTTATTGCTTCCCATGTCATGCCACCAGTAAGCGCGCCATCACCAACAACCGCGACCACATGTCTGTCTGTTTCACCATGGATTTCGAATGCCTTAGCTATGCCATCGGCGTACGAAAGCGCGGTTGAGGCATGACTATTCTCGATGACATCGTGAATACTTTCCGCGCGACTTGGGTAACCAGAGAGTCCACCTTCTTGCCGCAAGGTATCAAAATCATTGGCACGACCAGTGACCATTTTGTGCACGTAAGACTGATGGCCGGTATCCCAAAGAATCGGGTCCTTTGGCGAATCAAAAACTCTATGTAAAGCCAGTGTTAACTCAACTACACCTAGATTTGGACCTAAGTGGCCACCGGTTTTAGTTACATTTTCAATTAGTGCAACTCGAATTTCAGCAGCAAGGGCATCTAGATCCTCAGGAGCCAGTGCGCGTAAATCGCTAGGGGAATTAATCCCAGGCAAAAAAGCCACTGTCTCGCCCCTAACCAACTAGTAAGACTCCCAAGTCTAATGAAGATAGGCAGGTTGCGCCCGATGCCAGAGGCGGCAATCCCTATTGATTTGTGGTTTTGCTCGAATTCAAGGCGTCAATTACTGCCACTGCACTGCTGAGCTCCAAGGCTAACCGAGCTCCTTCGTGCTCCAAGGTGGACAGTAATTCGGCTAAAACTTCAGGCGCCAGATTTGTTGAAGTTCTTGCACTTCGGTAAGCATCTCTGATGGCTTCAACCTGATGCTCCAATTGGTACATCGCAACATAACCCAAGGCCGCCGGATGAGAGCGAAAGATTTCATAGGTTCGAAACTCAGATGGACAACGATCTAGTAGCCAAGCACTTGCCTTGATTTCCCAGCCAGGTGCCCCAGCTGGGATCAAATCAGTGGGCCAATTGCTCATGCTTTGGCAAGTGAGCGTAAAACATACTGCAAGATGCCGCCATGGCGGAAGTAGTCAGCCTCACCTGGGGTATCAATGCGAACGATGGCATGGAATGTTTTTACCGTTCCATCAAGTGCAGTTGCAGTAACCAAAACTGTGCTCGGAGTCTTGCCAGCATTGAGTTCGACAATTCCACTCACGTCAAATGTCTCAGTTCCGATTAGGCCCAATGAATCGGCGGTCTGCCCGGCTGGGTACTGCAATGGCAACACTCCCATGCCGATTAAGTTCGAGCGATGAATTCTTTCGTACGATTCCGCAATGACAACACGCACACCAAGTAATGCTGTGCCCTTGGCTGCCCAATCTCGAGACGAACCTGAACCGTACTCTTTTCCAGCCAGAATAATTAGCGGAATGCTCTTTGCTGCAGCGGCCACAGATGCTTCATAGATTGAAGTCTGTGGTGAGCCTTCGACTGTGAAGTCTCGGGTGAATCCACCTTCAACATCTTCGAGCAATTGATTGCGTAATCGAATGTTTGCAAATGTTCCGCGAATCATTACTTCGTGGTTGCCGCGACGGGATCCATAGGAATTGAAGTCTGCCTTTGCCACGCCATTTTCTTTAAGGTACTTTCCGGCCGGACTATCCTCACGGATCGAACCAGCTGGGGAAATGTGATCAGTAGTAACTGAATCACCGAGTTTTGCAAGCACGCGAGCGCCAGCTACATCAGTTACTGGAACTGGCCCAACAGGCATGTTTTCAAAATATGGTGGGCGACGCACGTAGGTGCTCTTTTCATCCCAGTCAAAAGTTGCTCCGGTTGGTGTATCCAGATTCTGCCAACGAGCATCACCAGCGAATACGTCCTTGTAACGAGAAGTGAACATGTCAGCATCGATCGATGAATCGATCACGGCTGCTACTTCATCTGCGCTTGGCCAGATGTCCTTGAGGTAAACGGGATTGCCGTCTGAGTCATTACCTAGTGAGTCTTTCTGCAAATCGATTGCCATGGTTCCAGCTATCGCATAAGCAACAACCAAAGGTGGTGAGGCTAGATAGTTCATCTTTACGTCTGGGTTGATTCGGCCTTCGAAGTTTCGGTTACCAGATAGAACTGCAACAGCCGCTAAATCATTTTGCTGAATCGCTGAACTGATCTCGGGAGCAACTGGTCCGGAGTTTCCGATGCAAGTTGTGCAGCCATAACCAACCAAGTTGAAGCCAAGTGCATCTAAGTACTGGGTTAATCCAGACTTGTTGTAGTAATCAGTTACTACCTGAGAACCCGGTGCCAAAGTTGTTTTGACCCAAGGCTTTCGAGTTAAACCCTTTTCGACAGCTTTCTTTGCTAACAGTCCGGCAGCCATCATTACTGAAGGGTTTGAGGTATTGGTGCATGAAGTTATGGCAGCGATTACTACAGAGCCGTGCGCAACATCAAAGGTTTCCCCATTTAGTGAAACGTGTCCGGTCTTTTCGCGATCCTGCGTGTATGTCTGAACTGCAGTTTCAAATGCCGAACCTGCATTTGAAAGTTCCACGCGATCTTGTGGACGCTTCGGTCCTGCAATCGATGGTTCAACCGAACCTAAATCAAGTTCAATATATTCTGAATACACCGGTTCAATTGCCGGGTTATGCCAAAGTCCTTGCTCTTGGGCATAGGCCTTAACTAATGCCAACTGCGTTTCTGGTCGACCAGTTAATCGCATGTAATTCAAAGTTTCTTCATCGATTGGGAAGATAGCTGCCGTTGAACCGTACTCCGGACTCATGTTTCCGATAGTTGCACGATTAGCAAGTGATACGGAGGTAACGCCCTCACCATAGAATTCGACAAATTTGCCAACGACACCATGCTTACGAAGCATTTCAGTGATGGTGAGGACTAAATCTGTGGCAGTTGTTCCTGGTTGCATTTGACCAAACAATTTGAACCCAACAACGCGTGGGATCAACATCGAAACTGGCTGACCAAGCATTGCTGCTTCTGCCTCGATACCGCCTACTCCCCAACCCAAAACACCAAGTCCGTTAACCATCGTCGTGTGTGAATCAGTTCCCACACAACTATCGGGATAGGCCATGCCATTTCGCACCATCACGACTCGAGCAAGTGCCTCAATGTTTACTTGATGAACAATTCCAGTGCCTGGTGGAACTACTTTGAAGTCATCAAATGCATCTTGTCCCCAGCGCAAGAACTTGTAACGCTCACCATTGCGCTCGTACTCAAGCTCTACGTTTTTATCGGCGGCAGCATTATCCCCAAAGAAGTCAGCGATAACTGAGTGATCAATGACTAGTTCGGCAGGTGCAAGTGGATTAATGCGATTTGGGTCACCGCCAAGTTCAGTAAATGCCTCGCGCATTGTTGCTAAGTCAACGACGCAAGGTACACCGGTAAAGTCCTGCATAATTACGCGGGCTGGAGTGAATTGAATTTCATCAGTTGGTTGCGCTTGCGCATCCCAATTGGCCAGAGTTTGAATTTGAGCCGCCGTTACATTGGCGCCATCTTCGGTGCGAAGCAGGTTCTCTAGGAGAACCTTGTGAGTGAATGGCAGGCGTTCGCTACCTGGCAACGCATCCAGGCGAAAAATTGTAAATGTTTGCTCATCTACCGCTAGTTCAGATTGGGCCTGGAATGAATTGAGGCTACTCACGGAGCTCCTAAAAGTATCTTGACGTCAAGATACATTCTACGCCTAGAAACAGCGATCGACGTTAACTGGTGGTTAAAACCGTTCGAATAGTGCAATGCACTCAACGTGACCAGTCATTGGGAATGCATCAAGGCCAACTAATTGCGTCATGGACCAGCCAGCGACGGCAAGGTACTTTGCATCCCGTCCTAGGGCACTTGGCTCACAGGCCACATAAACAATCGCGCGCTTAGTGATTCGATTCAATTCCGTGATTACCTCAAGGCCTGCACCTGCTCGCGGTGGATCCAAAATGACAACTTCAAAATCTTCATCAATTTGAGTGATCCATTTGGACACATCGGCTGTAATCAAATCCATTTGTGGCAGATCGCTACACGAACGTCGGGCATCACGCATTGAATCAATTACCGATTCAACTGCAACCACTTCACCTTTTTCGGTGACGTCCGCTGCAATACTGGCAGCGAATAAACCAGCACCGGCATAAAGATCAAGAGCTTTATCGCCTGGTTTAAGGTTTGCAAATCGTCGCACTGTTTCTACGAAAACTTTCGGTGCATCTTTATGCACTTGCCAGAATGATCCCGCATGAATCCGCCAGCTTCGATCGCCTACAGTTTCGTCCAACCAAGGTCCGCCACGTTGATCGACTACTACATGTTGGCCACTGGAACTTTGTGCAGTACTGATGTCTCCGCGTCCGATGTGCACCTTGTCTTGTGCCAGCGCTACTGAGCCTTCAACTGCAATCAAACAATCATCGATTTCAATAACGGTATGGGAGCGTGGCATTTTCATACCAACTGAGACGTCACCAATCCGCGCGTATCGATTGCGGGTTCGCCAGCGCAATCCATCTTCATTGGGACCAAGAGCAATGACCTCAAAATCTGCAATCGGCTTGCCGTTAACGTGCGTGATGCCACCTAAATGTGAAAGCTGTTCGCGAACTACTTCACTCTTGAGGCTACGTTGATGCGCGAGAGTTACGTGCTGCCAGTCACAGCCACCACAAGCCCCGGCGTAGGTGCAAGGCGCAGCTACTCGATGCTCGCTAGCTTCAACAACTTGAACCACGTCTGCCCGCAAAAACTTTTTACTGATGTCAGTTACTTCTGCCTTAACAGTTTCACCAGGTATGCCATGGCGTACGAAAACGACCTGACCGTTGTATCGAGCAATACAGAAGCCACCATTGGCCACCTTGTCGACTACCAGATCAACAACGTCTCCGATTTTTACTACATCGGGATCTGTCACTGTGTCTCTTTCTTTGCTCTCGCCAAAAGTTTAAATGTGACGAAAATTCCTAATGCAAAAAGTGGATATCCTAGAAGAAGCTTTAGTGTGCCCAATGCAGCAGTTTGCCCTAATAGATACAGCGGGAACATAAGCGCAACGCGAATACCAAAAATCAATGTCCATAACCAAGTTATGGTGCTAAAAAGTCTGTGTGCTTGAGGGTCTCTAACCCAAGACATGTCGCGACCACGCATTGCTTCAATTATGTAACCCAGTAACGGCTTGTGAATAGCGATACTTATCAAGCAAGCGCTGGCATAAAGTGCGTTGGTGATGATGCCAGGTAAGAAAAAGTTTTCCGCATTTCCGGTTCGCTGGGCCAAGAATGCTGCGATTGCAATGCCAATTAGGCCCGAGAAAACCTGAACCAAAGACTGGCGACGAAGTAGTCGAAAAACCGCAAGCACTGCTGCAGTTCCAACTGATGCGTAAAGCGTACTTTCTAGGTCCATATCAGTCACCAGATAGGCAACGGTAAAAACCACAAACGGTAAACCCGAGTCAACTACACCCGCCCAGCCGCCAAGTGCAGACGCTAGTAACGCTGAGTCGTCCTTGATTTCAGATACCACATCTTCATTGGATGGTTCTGAATTGTTGTCGCTCACCTTATAACTGTATCCAGAAAACTTCGAAAGTTTTCATTACCCCTTAGAGCTGGATGTGAAAACTTCCAAACTTGAAACTATCGCCAGAATCGACATGATTTGATTGTTCGAGTTCAGGGCTGGGCGTACCTGGACTGCGCAAAGCTAACCTTTCACCTGGTGGCAGTGGTTCATCGCCGCGATTGACAACTAACTTTGCAATTACTTCGTCGATCTCGCTGACCCCGCTCATGCCCTGCACGCCTTTGGACAAAGCACCATCACCGCTGATTACGGCGCGAACTAGCCAACGAGAGCCGCGAACTCCCACAAACCGAACAGGTTGAATGTGTGCAGTGCCATCAAGGTCAACTGTGGGCATGACAGCATGAATTTCAGTGCCGAATCGTCCCATTTCTAGAGTGCAATCAACTTTCTGTTCCCGTAACCCTGAGACAATCGCATCTCTCATCGTTGCCCAAGGGTCTTCGTTGAGAGCAGCCGCGAAAACCTGAACTTCAGCGATTGTCATGTTCAGATGTAGCGAAACAGATTTACCAATACCAGATCTAGGATCTAAATCTAAATGCACTTCCAGCCCAGGTATGTTGGGCAAAATCAGCGCACCAAGATCAAGCATTGAACTGGTATCAATTTCGTTTGTAAAGTCCAGTGGTCCATGTGTCATGTCGAAATACCTGTTGAGCCAAATCCTTTGTCGCTACGTTCAGTTTCATCTAGTTCCTGAACTTGGATGAATTGTGCTGTGGTGACTTCTTGAATCACAAGTTGTGCAATGCGGCTTCCAGCGGGCAATGTCACAGGTTCAGCTGGATCTAAATTGATCAGACAAACTTTTAGTTCACCTCGATAACCCGAATCAATTGTTCCTGGGGTGTTCACAATTCCGATGCCATGTTTATTTGCAAGTCCAGATCGTGGGTGAACTAACCCGACGTACCCAGCCGGCAGTCCAATCGCTACTCCAGTAGCTACTAACGACCGCTCGCCTGGTGCTAACGTCACATCTTCAATACAAACCAAATCCGCACCAGCATCACCGTCATGCGCGTACTTAGGTGCCTGAGCTAACTCATGTAGCAACTTGAATTCGATGTCGACTTTACTCACGGTGCTATGTCCAACTTCTTTACGTAATTGAGTGCATTTGCATCACTGCCAGCTTTATCGAGGTCCTCTTTGCGACCATGCTTTAAGAAGTGATCTATCGGAACTTGCATGTAAAGTGAACCAGCTTCAACGGCTAGTGGTCCATCCGGCGAATTCAAACGCCCTTCGGCTGTTGACCAAATCTTGCGACCGCTAATCGCTTGCATAGTGGCTTGGATGTAAACCCGAGTGCCAACTGACACCGGCAATCGGTAGGAAACTTCTAAGTGCGCAGTAACTGCAGGCGCGCGGATCAACCAGTTGGTAGCACCGAGTGCTTCGTCGAAAGCTAGGGACAAAATTCCGCCATGCGCAATTCCTGGCGCACCTTGATGATGTTGGGTAACTTCAAAAACTGCGCGTGTAGTCATCCCATCGCCGGCTTCAATGCTGATGTGTAAACCAGTTGGGTGATTAATGCCGCATCCAAAACAGTTGTTGTAGTGACTACCTATCACCTCACCTGGCTTTGGGGCATCTGGGTGACGCAATGGAGCCTGCGCATCAGTTGGAATACTCAGCGGGTGAATTTCGCGACCAATTCGTTCCATGTTCTTTAGAGTATCGTTTCTATTAAGTTGCATTTAAAGCAGTGACCCGTAATCGCAAAGTGAGTTGTTAAATGACTACCGAGGGTGTCGACGGCAGGAATCCAGTCTTCCAAGAACGGCTTTGGCCATCATTTGGCATGTGGGTGTTTGCATTCGTAATGACGTCATCGCTTGGCATTGCATACGGCCGGGCATACGGCAGTGAACTCGGTTTAGTAGTAGCGATCGCTACAACACTTGCGGTTGCAATCGGAATCGTTGTTAACACACCGATAATCCAAGTTGATGAATTGAATTTTCGGGCTGGCCGCGCACGACTGCCGCTTCAATATGTAGGCAAAGTTCAAAAACTAGATGAACAAGAATCACGTCGCGCTAGATCAACTGATGCAAATTCAAATGCACACTTCCAATTGCGAGGTGGTATCAAGGCCACAGTAATAATCGAAGTAACCGATCCGACCGATCCGCATCCATACTGGCAAGTCTCTACCCGTAATCCAGACTTACTCACCGCGACTTTAATAGATGCAAAAGCTAATCAATCTGCCTGAGCATAGAACTTGCAAATAGAGACTGCTTAGGCGCAGTCGTTCTTTATAGAGACTGCTTAGGCGCAGTCGTTGCAAACTGGCTGGCCTTTAACTTCTTTAGCCATAGTGCTGCGGTGGTGAACCAAGAAGCATCTCGAGCAAGTGAATTCATCAGCCTGCTTTGGAATAACCATTACGGTAATTGATTCATCCGATAGGTCAGCACCCGGAAGTTCCAGCGATTCATTGAGATCTGCTTCGTCGGCATCGACACTTGAGCTGACCTTCGAGGCATGTTGGGCTTTAAGGTTTTCGAGACTTTCCTCGTTTTCCTCTTCGTCCGTCTTTCTCGGGGCGTCATAATCTGTTGCCATTACGAGCTAATTCTCCTTGCTGGT
>Ga0214917_10005387_pt1 | contig 13677 bp, 8 predicted proteins | sample LL_1208_BB_MetaG_FD_177983 | JGI IMG/M metagenome (GOLD analysis project Ga0214917, IMG submission 177983) | Freshwater microbial communities from Lake Lanier, Atlanta, Georgia, United States - LL_1208_BB | ecosystem: Environmental > Aquatic > Freshwater > Lake | place: USA: Georgia | collected... | reverse complement strand
CGAGCATGCGCAAAAAATTCTCGCGGACCTCCTCCTTGACGCTGCGGCTCTTCCAGCCGGAAGCCCGGAGGGCGGCGAGGGTCGTGGGGAGCGCGGCGGAGGCGGCTGGCATGGCGGAAGCTCCGGTGGACTCCCGCATTGTAGGCGGTTCACTCGGCCGGCGATGCCGGGGAGGTCACGCGGCGTCGCCCTGGGGTGGGGCCGCGGGAGCCGTCGGAGCGGGCTTCTCAGCGCCGGAGCCCCGCTTCTCCTCGGCGTAGCCCTTCGGCATCGGGAAGGCCCTCGTCGGATCGAGGCCCGCGGCGGTGGCCTGCTCGATGAGCGAGTCCTTGAGTTTGGGCCAGGCCCGCTCCTTGAGTTCCTCCGGCGCCCAGGTCCAGATCCGGGCCCGCATCAACACGGGGCTTTTCCCTTGCTTCATCATCAGTTCGAAACTCGCGTCCACGAGCTCGGGGAACGAGCCGATGTCCATCTGCTTCTGGACGCGGATCTTCGTCGGGTCGCTGGCGGAGTATTTCTTGTCGTAGACCTTGTAGGCCATCTTCAGGAACCGGTTGAAGACGTCCATCCGTCCCTGGGCGAGGCCGTCCACGAGGGCCCGGTTGAGCATGCCGTCCACGAACTGGCGGGTATTGTTGAGGTCGAGCTTCATCACCTCGCCGAGCCTGAGCGTCACGAACGTCTGCAGCGACTCGCGGTAGATCGGCTGGTCGCCCATGCCCTGGTCCTGGGCGAGCTTCACGAGCTTCTGGAAGCATTCGTTGGCCTTCGGCTCGTCGCCGTAGACGTAGGCCATGATCGTGGCCTCGTTCAAAAACCGCTCCCAGCCCTTGAGCAGGTCGTCCACCTCGGCCCGGTTCCAATGCTGCGTGGTCACGCCCGCCTCCGACTGGATCATCTGAATCGCCTCGGCGAGCGCCGCCTCGTAGGCCGGGATGAAGCGGGGATCGGGGAGGAGGTCGATCCGGTCGGAGACGGCGTCGTAGTTGATCCGGCCGGTCCGCATCAGTTCGGCGATCATGTTGAGCCGGCGGCGGATCACGAGCAGTTCGTTGCGGCCCTCGCGGTTGCGGCTCTCGAGTGATTTGGCATAGCCCTCCTCCATCCAGTAGATGCCCTGCGCGCTCGGGTGCCGCCAGTCCATGGGGCCATACTTTTCCATGAGCGCGAGCATCTTCTTGGCGTCCATCCGGTAGCGGTCGAGGAGCACCCGCCTTTGGAGGTAAGGGATCAAAAGTTCGAAGCAGGGCTTGCCGAGTTCGGGCACGCTCTGCAGGCCGCCGACCAGGGCACGGTTCGTGCCCGCGGGCAGGCCGCGGCCGGTCATGATCGAGGCGTCGCCCGAGGCGTTGACCATCACGACGAGGCCGAGCATTCGCAGGAACTCCTCGTCGGGCTTGGCGCCGAGTTGCTCGATCAGATCGAGCACCGGCTGCACCTCGGGATGCGCCGCCACGAGTTCCGCGAGCGAGTCGGGGGCGTCCGCCACCCTCTGGAAGCCCTCCACGACCTCGGCCGCCGTGCGGCCGTAGTTCTTGTCGCCGAGCACCTCCTGCATGTCGCTCACGAGCCGCTGCTTCAAGAACCAGTGCTCGCGATCACGGTCGCCGCCGACCTTGTCCATGAGGATCCAGCCGAGTTCCTCGTAGAGCTTCGGGGCGTTGGGGTTGAGCGGGATGCCCTGCGACCGTAAAAGTTCGATCCCGCGGCTCACCCAGCCCCAGCGGTCGAACGGCTCCTCCGCCATCACGGAGATGTTGTAGGCCATGTTGATCGCCTGGAAGCCCCACACGTTGACGAAGTGGGGCTGGAGCGACGTGATCCACTCGGCGAGCGTCTGGGCCTCGAAATACTGCCCCTTGGCCTGGAGCTCGTCGGCCCGGATCCAGAGCACGTCGGTGGCCAGGCCGCGGAACGTTCCGAGGGCGGCCGTCGCGAGGGCCACGTGCGGCGGCATGCCCTGCGTTCCCTCGACCGCCATCACGAGCTGCAACTCGGTCCGCTGCCGGCCGATCGACCGGAGTAGGAAGCCGGCCCCGACGAGGCAGCAGACGATGATCCCGCCGCAGATGGCCTCGACGATCCAGTCGCGGCTGCCGATCGGCTGGGCGGCGGTGGGCGTTCCGCCGAGGTCGTCAGGCAACTGGCCGGCCACCGCGGCGGCGGGAGACGGGCGACGGGGCGGGGCGACGATCGTGCTCATGAAGTGCCTCTGGCGATCACGTATTGGAGCGGACGAGGTCCCGCTGCTCGAAGCAGAGCCAGGCGAGGAGGCCGAGCACGACCGGGGCCACGATGCCGACACGGAGGGTGCACTCGAGGACGGTCCAGGCGCTCACGTTCATGCCGGTCGCGACCGCCGTCACCGCATCATACCGGTCGAACGACGGGATCACCTTCACGAACAGTTCGCCTCCGACCGCCATGATCACCTTGAAGGCCTCCCAGTATTCCCCCTTGCGGAGGAAATCGTAGAACGACGCATAACGCAGTTCGGCCATGTGCTGCAAGGTCGCGTTTGCATCGTCCATGCCGGTGTAGAGCTCGAGCGAGTCGCTCACGAATCCACTGCCGAACGCGGAAAGAAAAACCATCAGGCTCAGGAGCACGGCCATGGGGAACCCGAGGAACGTGGCCGACGCGACGGCCACCGCCGCGATCATCGCCAGCTTGAGCCAGACCACGAACAGACATTTCAGGTAGTTCTGCCCGAACGAGCCGACCGGTTCGAGAACTTCCAGGCCCTTGCCCGGTACGAGGCCGATGATCGTGGGTAGTTTGGCGCCGGGCTGGACGAGGTTCCTGTTTTGGATCGTGAGCCGGAGCGTGCCCTTGTCGTCGATCGCCTCGGTGGGGATGTCGATCGTGTGCGTCGTCTGGCCGGCGAGCGTGTAGGGGCGGTGCTCGCCGTCGATGTAGGGGTAGGGCCGGCCGTTCACCCAGATCGCGAACCTGACGTCGGCCCGGTCGAGGCCTGAGCCCTCGCCGTAGGGGCGGATGCGGAGTTGCACGATCGGGGACGTTTTCTTGGCGTGCGTGAGGCCGGAGAAGACGTATTCGCTCACTTTGTCGGGAAACACCGTGTGCCACTTCCGCACGTACTGCTCGCGGATGCTCTGCCTGGTGGCCTGCCGGTCCTTCCTGAAGGCGTCGGGCATCTCCTTTTCGAAGTCGTCGATCACCTTCTCGACTTCTTTCTCGTAGGCGTCGCCGCTGGGATGGGTCGGCCGGACGCTCTGGCGGGCCGTGAGCACCCGCTCGTCCACGGCGTAGCGATCCCCCTGGCTCGTCGCCTCAGAGAGGGCGAGCAGCCGCGTGAACGAGTAGATCCCGATTCCGGCGACGACCACCAAGAGCGCGTCGACGGCCACGAGGCCGGCCCACTTGCCGACGAGATACTCGGGGCGGCCGAGCGGCTTGGTGAGCGTCATGTGGATGCGGTTGGAGTCGATGTCGCCCGAGAGGCTTCCGCAGCCGAGGAACACGTTCAGAAGACCGAGCAAGAGCGTCGTCGCGCCCAGCGCCCAGGTGAGCAGGAACTGCACCCGGTATTCGAGCCGCTCGCCGGCATCGAGCAGGAGCGGGAGGAGCGGCAGCGAGAGCACGAGCACGATCAGGAGCACGAGCGCCGCCCGCATCCGGATCGCCTCGTCCACGACCGTGCGGGCCACGGCCGCCCAGCCGGAGCCGGAAAGGATCACCCGCAACACCGTCAGCCCGGCAAGGAACGCCACGGTGATCGCGACGACCGCCCCGATCGTGAGGGCCGCGGCCGAGAGCCCCTGCCGGGCGAGAAACCAGACGAGGAGCCCCGTGCCGGCGAGGCCGCCGATGGCCGTGGCGAGCCAGCGGTTCTGCGGCGCGGCCTTGAACGCCCGCCAGAGGAGGATCCCGGGCGCCGCGGCGGCGGCGAACTGCAGCACGACGCCCAGCGGCAGCGACACCTGCCGCGCCGCGAGTTCGGCGATTCCGCTGCCGCCGGCGAGCAGGGCCGTGAGCAGGGTAGCGCGGGTGGCTGGGCCGATGTCCGTCACGCGGCTCGACCCCAGCAGCGTCGAAACGCCGTACAGCGTCCAGCCGATCGCGGCGACGAGGCCGGCGAGGCGTACGGCCGTGGCGACGGTCGGAGCGGCCTGCGAGTCGAGCAGCCAGCCGGCGGCCGCCGTGGCCGCGCCGACCGCGGCGAGTACGCCGGCGAAAAACACGGGCGGCCGCCATGCGCTGCCGTCGTCGAGCGTGCCTGAGGTGAGTCGTGTCGCTGCCATCGGATCACCGGCGGGTGAGGGAGGCGAGCACGTCGTCGTCGGGATCCTCGTCCGGGCCGGCGTCGGTCTCGACCGCCTGCGATGACTGGGGCGGTGGAGCGGCCGGCGGGGCCGCCGGGTGGGCGACGAGGTCGGCGAGGGCGTCGCCTTCTTCGTGAACCGTCTCGCGGACCGCGGCCGGGGCGGTCGCCGCCGGTGCGGGCTGCGGGGCCGGGGCCTTTGCGGCGAGCGAGTCGAGGATCTCCTCGCCGTCGGCATCGGCGTCACCGCCCACTTCGCTCGCCCCAGCGCGGAGGAAGTCGGCGATCTGGCCGCCGCTGCGGGCACCGCTCGTGTGCGTGCCTTCCTTGCGGGCGGTATCGACGATCTCGAGGAACAGCGACTCGAGCCGCCGCCGCGGCTGTTCGACGCTCCGCAGCCCGAGGCCCCGCTTCGCGAGCACGGCCTCGATCTCCGCCAGCGCGTCGGCCGGAAGCCGGTCGGTCTGGAGGTTCGTCAGTTCCTGCTGCTCGAGCAGCTCGCCGCAGGTGCCCTCGGCCCGCACCTTGCCGCCGAACATGATCGCCACGCGTTCGCAGAGATCCTCGACGTCGGAGAGCAGGTGCGTGCAGAGCAGGATCGTCTTGCCACGCGCGGCGAGCTTCTCGATCACGTCCTTGATCTGCCGCGCGCCGACCGGATCCATGCCGCTCGTCGGCTCGTCGAGAATCAGCAGTTGCGGGTCGTTGATCAGGCTCTGGGCGAGCCCGACGCGCCGCTGCATGCCCTTGGAAAACTCCCCCACCGGCCGGTGCTCGACCGCCTCGAGGCCCACCATTTCCAGGAGCTTGCTCACCCGCTCGCGGCGGATCAACGCCGGAATCCGGAACAACCGGCCGTAGTAGTCGAGCGTCTCGCGGGCAGAGAGGAACCGATAGAGGTAACTTTCCTCCGGGAGGTAGCCGATCTCCTTCTTCGTGTCCACATGCCGGGGCCGCTTGCCCATCACGGCGATCCGGCCGGCCGTCGGGGTGAGCAGGCCGAGCAGCATCTTGATCGTGGTGCTCTTGCCCGATCCGTTGGGGCCGAGCAGGCCGTACACCTGTCCGCGGCGGACCTCGAGATCGACGCCGTCCACCGCCCGCACGCGAGGCCGCATCCAAAAATCGCGGAAGATCTTCGTGACCCCGACGCACTTGATGTCGACCGGGCGCGAGTCGTCAGCCGCCTGCGAGATCATGTCGTTCCTCCCTGCGCTATTTTCCGGTCTGCAGCTGGCGGCCCTGCTGCATCTCCTTTTGCTCTGTCTTCAGGCTCTTGAGCTGCTGCCGCTGCTTCATCTTCTGGATCTCGGGATCGCGGTTGAGCTGGAGCTGGAGCTGACCCGGGACGGTGTAGAAGGTCTCAACGTCGCCGGTGAGGATCTGCTCGCGGGCGTCCTCCCAGAGCCGCGAGAGGATGATCCGCGGGTTTTGCCGAAACTGCGGCAGCAGCCGCTCGAACATCTCCCGCTCCGCCTTCACCCGCTCGACCACCTGCGTGCGATAGGTGTTGGCCGCATTGATCACCTTGGCCGCCTCGCCGCCTACCAGCGCGTTTTCCACCTTCAACTCGGCGAAGGCCTGGTCGATCTTCGCCTCGGCGGCGACGGCCTCGGCGGGCGTGCCGGCCTCCACGGCCTGTTCGTAATCGGTGACGAGGGCCACGAGCTTCTCCGCGGCCTCCCCGGCGGCTTCGGCCAGGATCCGGGTGCGGTCCTGCTGGGCCGCCACGATCCGCTGCGAGCGATCCGCCTCGGCGGTGGTCACGTCGTCGAAGCTTTTCACCACGGCCATCGGTGCGGTCACCTGGTCGAGGTTGAGCTGGTCGATCGTGAGGCCCGTCTTCATCTCGTCGAGCCGCCGCTGGGCGATGCCGATCGCGAGTTCACGGTTCACCACCCCCTTGAGAAAGTCCTCCGCGGGCAGTTGCGCCGTCGCCTGCACGATCCCCTGCTGGATGGCGCACCGCACGAGCTCCTCGCCGAGGTCGGGCTTGCCGACGTTGGTGATGTAGTCCTCCGGATCGGTGACGCGGTAGGTGAGCGACCAGCGGGCGTGGGCGATGTTGAAGTCGCCCGTGAGGAGCGAGCCGTCCTTGATCGGATTGAGCGGCCGGGCCTGGCCGGCCCGGAAGGCGTCCTTCGATTCGCCGCCGCCGGTGATCTCGTACCAGAACTCGCGGTCGAGATCGATCGTCGTGGGCCGGGTGTCGACCTTGATCACCTGCTCGATCGGGAACGGGGCCGCGAGATACGTGCCCCGCTCCAGCACCCGCTGCCCGGGCGCGCCGACATAGTCGCCGAATCGCAGCCGCAGGGCCACTTCGTTGGAGCCGACACTGAACGTGCCACTCAGACAGTAGGCCACGAGCAGGCCGAACATCGCGAACTTGAGGATCCCGAAGCTCACCTTCAGCGCCTCGGCGAGCGATTGCTGCGCCGGATCGAAGGCGTCGCCGATGTCTTCCGCCGGCGCCGGGGGCGCGGCGGCCTGCGGCGGCACGGGCTCGTTGATGGTGGGGTCGCTCATGGTGGTGTGGGAGGAGGTGGCTGTGGCGGGGCTCGCTGGTGAATGCCTACTGTGGGATCGGCCGGGACTGCCCGCCCCGCGACTGGGCCGGGGCGGCCTGGCCGGGATCGCGGTTGAACCAGTCGAGGATGCCGAGGCTGTCGGCCGAGAGCACGAACGTGGTGTTGTGGTCGAGCATCTTCTTCAGGGCTTCGACCTTGCGGAGGAAGACGGCGAAGTCTTCGTTGGCCGCGAAACTCTCGTATTCCTTGGAGGCCTCGCGATCCCCCTTGGAGCGGATCGTCTGGGCCCGCCGCTCGGCGAAGGCGAGGATCCGCTCGCGGGCGCTCTCGGCCTCGCTGCGGATCGCGGAGGCCTGGGCCTGTCCCTCCTGCAGCGCATTCTCGCTGAGCCGCTCGCGGGTGGTGATCATCGTCTCGAAGACCTTCTGTGTCGTCGATTCGGGGAGTACGATCTTGTAGACGCCCACGCTCTCCACCTTCAGGCCGTAGCCCGACTGGGCGAGCGATTTCTCGAGCGTCGCCTTGGCCTGATCCTCGATCTCAGCGAGCTTGATCGCCTTTTTGTCGAGGTTCACGAGTTCGTCGAGCCGGTAGCGGCTGATGAGGCCGCGGATCTCGCGGAGCCGGCTCGAGAGTTGCCGCTGGGCCTCGGCCGGATCCTTGAGCGTGACGTAGAAGTCGAGCGGGTTTTCGATCCGCCAGGTGAGATACGTCTTCACGATCACGCTCTTGCCGTCGGCAGTCTGCAGTTCTTCGACGGTATCTTCGAGCAGTTGCAGCCGCTTCGAGTAGTGCGTCACCTTGTGGATCGGCCAGGGGAGGCGGAACTTGAGCCCCGGCTCGGTCTGCACACTGCCGGCGTCGGCCTTGTCGAACGTGGTGCGGACGGCCACCTGGTCGTACCGCACCTGGTAGAGAAACATGTAGGAGAGCAGGGCGGCGGCGATCACCGCGCCCATGAGGATTGTGAAGGAGTTTTTCATCTTTTTGCCGTGTTATTCACCGATGAGCGTGTCGATGGCGTTGGTCGGGTCACTGAAGTCGAGGTTGAGCACGGGGAGGTCCCCCTTGTCGCCGGCGATCACCACCTTGCGGCGGTCCACCAGCGAGTTGGCGAGCACCTCCAGATACTGTTTCGTGCGGAAATAAGCGGGGGCCGCCTGATAGGCGAGGAGCTGGCCGGCGAACCGTTCGAGGGCCGACCGCTCGCCGATCGTCTTCTTCCAGCGGTCCGACCGGGCCTTGTGGATGATCTCGGCCGCCTCGCCGCGGGCCTCGCCGAGCAGTTCCTCGATCTCGAGTTCCTGCTTGGCGAGCTGCTGGGCGGTGAGCGGCAGAATCTCGCGGGCGCCGATCTTCGCGGCGGCCTCGGCGGCGGCGGTGCGGGAGTCGTCGAGCCGGATGATCGACTCGTTGATCCTGCGGCTGCGGTCCACGGAGCCGGCCACCTTGGCGAGCGTCTTGATCGCGTCCTTGTTGGCCCGCTGCACGAGCGTCTCCCGCTCCTGCTGGGCGCCGATCTGGCGGTGAAACTCGCGGGCCACCTTGCCGGGCGGCGGCTGGAGCGTGGTCAGGCCCACGTCCACGATCTCGAACCCGAGGCCGAGGGCATCGACGCGGGCCTGGATCCGCTGCTGCAGTTCCGGGCCCCCTTCGGTGCGGCCCTTCGAGAGCAACTCCTCGAGCGTCTTGCTCGCGAAATAGTTGCCCGCCTCCTGCTGCGTGACCAGTTCGATCGATTCGCGGGCCGAGGTGGAGCCTTCCAGAAATTTCACGAGGTCGCCGATCCGGTATTGCACGATCACGTCGGCCACGAGCAGCGAGAGCGAGCTGCCGGCGCCGGTCTCGGAGGCGCAAAGAAAGAACTCGAGCCCCATCTTCGCCGCGTCGTCGTCACCGCCGGTCCAGAGGAGCCCCTCCCGCTTCTTCTCGAACCGTCCGAGCTTGTCGCTGGAGATCCGGAGCTGGAGCACCTTGCCCGTGGGATAGATCTCCGCGGTTTCGATCGGCCAGGGGGCCTTGAGGTGCATGCCGGGCCCGAGCGGCCCGCGGGCGAGCGCCCCGAACCGCAGCACGGTGCCCTGCTCGTCCGGGCCGACGATCACGAGCGTGCTCAGGGCCAGGAGCACGGCCCCGGCGAAGATGGTCAGCGGTGTCACCGCGCGGCCGAGCATCTGGTAGAACCAGCTCCGCGAGACCTCGACGCCGAACTGGTAGTTGATCAGTTCGCCTACGACCTGCCCGAGCGACTCGGGCGCGGTGAGCAGGCCGAGGAACCGGCTGTCGAATGCGGGCCGTGGAATCTCGCCGGGCCGCTTGGGGCGGTAGGCGGCCAGGAGCGCCGTGAGCAGGATCTCGCCGCCGACCAGGATCATCATCCAGGGCACGAGCCGGGCGAGCCATTCGAAGAATGTGGTCTCCTTGACGATCGCCACCGCGGCCGCCCCCAAGAACAGGAGCGCGGCCACGAGGAATGTGCTCATCAGGTAGCTCGCGCCGCCGCGGAGCAGCTGCCACTCCCGCACCCGCGTGTAGCCGCTGATCCAGCGGGCGGCGATGAAGGCCACGAAGGCCACGCCCGCCGTCGCGAACATGAGTCCGACGGGGTTGCAGTCCTTGGCGAGCGAGAGGGCGACCTTGTCGGTCGCCAGGCCGGCGGTCCGATAGAGCATCGCGGCCCCCGCGGCCACGAGATAGATCGCCACGGCGAAGCTCACCGCCGGCAGGCCGTAGGCATAGAGCCGGTCGAGCCGGTTGCGGGCCAGCTGCAGTTCGTCGCTCGTCTCCCCGAAGATCGCGGCGCTGGTGGCGTCCTGCGTGGCGAGTTTCTCGGCGGCGAGCGACTCCGTCCGCTCCACGCGGTGCTGCTGGTAGATGATCGCGAGGATGATCCAGATCGGGATGCCGCCGGCGATGTGCCAGGTGGCGGCCTGGATCGCCGGGCTCTGCGCCCAGGCGCCGATCAGGCCCGTGGCCACGCAGAGCACGATCTGGACGGCGAGCCCGGCGAGAGCGGCCGTCGTCGCCCGACTGTAGGTCAATTCATCGCGGTTCGTGGGAGTCATGCGGATGATCCTGCCATCCCCATCATGCAGTCGCGTATGAGATTTCGATGAGGGCGATTTCCCCGGTATCCTGTGTGCATGCCGCCGATTTTCTCCATCGCCCGCAACGCCTTTTTGGAGGCGATCCGCCAGCCGATCTTCATCGTGCTCGTGCTCGTGGGGCTCTTGGCCATGGTCTGCAACGTGAACCTTGCCGCCTTCACGATGGGGGAGGACGAAAAGCTCCTGATCGACCTCTGCCTGAGCACCCTCCTCATCGTGGGGCTCCTGCTGGCTGCGTTCACGGCATCGAGTGTGCTTTCCAAGGAGATCGAAAACAAGACGGTGCTCACGGTCGTGAGCAAGCCGGTCACGCGGGCCGCCGTGATCGTGGGCAAGTTCGTCGGCGTGGCCGTGGCCCTCGGGGCGGGCTACTACATCCTCACGCTCGCCTGCCTCTTGGCCGTGCGGCACAAGCCGCAGTTGGGAATGGGCCGCGGCGAGATCTACGACGGGCCGGTGCTCACGTTCAGCCTGCTCTTCGGCCTGCTCGCGCTGCTCACGGCGGGGCTCCTCAACTATCTCTATCGCCGGCCGTTTCCCTCCACGCTCACGGCCTGCCTTGCCGGCATGCTCACCGTCGCCGTCGGCATCTGCTCGATCCTGGCCCGCGACTGGTGGCTGCAGAGCCCGCTCACCGATTTCAACCCGCAACTCATGTATGCGATCGGGATGGTGTTCCTCGCGATCCTCGTCCTCTCGGCGGCGGCGATCGCGGCCTCCACGCGGGTGAACCAGGTGATCACGCTCCTGATCTGCTGCGGCGTGTTTCTGTTCGGCCTCGTCAGCGAGTTTTTCCTGGGGCGTTCGCTCGCGGAGAATGCGAGTCCACTCGTGCGGCTGCTCGCGCCGCTCTACGTGGCGGTGCCGAATCTGCAGGTCTTCTGGGCTGCCGACGCGCTCTCGCAGGGCCACGCGATCAGCCCGGAGTATTTCGCGAGCGTGGCGGCGTATGCGGCGGTGCTTATCACGGGGCTCTTGTCGCTGGCCGTGCTGCTCTTCCAGCGGCGGGACGTGGGGTGAAGCCAGTGGCGGAGCCCGTGGTTACGGACGCCGATCCGAGCGCGGCAGGCACGGCCAAAATCGAGTCACGTGGTGTCGCTCATCGACGACGAGTTGCCGCCGCGGTCAGGAGCGTGACGAGTGCGGCGACGAGGGCGATCGGGAGGCCGAGGGTGAAGCCGGCGGGGCGATAGACGATCTCGAGCCGGCCGCTGGCGTTCGATGGCACGACGGCGGCGATCGCGACGTTCCTGTAGGCGGTGGTGGCCAGCGGCCGACCGTCGAGCGTGGCCTGCCAGCCTGCGTACCAGGGCCGGGGGAAGACGACGAGCCGCTCGGCCGCGGCGGCGGACAGGTGGATCGCAGCCCGATGGCGAGCGTCAGTGAGCAGCGGCGCTCGGTCATGCGGTTGCTTGGCAGATGCGTCGGCAGAGATGACTGCGGCCGATCGGCCCGTCGAGCGGCGGCGGTGGTAGACGCTGGCTTCATCGCCCGACCAGACCATCTCCCATTCAGTGTCATCCAGGCGGCCGAGTGTGGCGGCGTTTTTCGAGACGACGAGCGCATCGACACCGATCGTTGCGAGCACATCTCCCGACCTCGCACCCTCGGCGAACACCCACCGCACCGCCTCGGGAAACATCTGCCCGTGCGTCTCGAAGGGGAGCATCGTACCGATCCCGCGCGGATGGATGGGGCTGTAGCCGTTGATCATCCGGATGCCGGCGAGCATCGCGGAGTTGCCGGGGCGAAATGCCTGGCCGAGGCTCCCCGGCGGGACCCTGGACGAAGGCAGGTCTTCTTCGACGTACAGGCTCATGTGGAGGCGATCGCGATCGAGCGGTGACGCGGCGAGGAAGGACTCGTCGAATGGAAACACCGGCACGGCGAGGTTTGGCGGCACCCGCAGGAAGAGCGAAAGGATCGCTGCTGCAGTCACGGCGGCCGGGAGCCAGATCGTGACCGCGGGCCGCGAGGCATACGCGATGCCGATCACGGCCCACGCGGCCGCGATCACCGCGAGGTCGAGCATGTGACGATCGAAGGCTGGAATCGACCAGCCGCGGAGGGCGAGGTAGGCCGTGCCGAGGGCGAGAGCCACCAGGCCCCCTGCGTGCCTCCACGGTGATTTGTGCCTGTGCGGAGCCCCCTCGCTGGCCTGCCAGGCTTCGGCCGCGATGAGCGCGAGCACGAGATGGAAGAGCGGCAGCCACCGGAAACTCCACCGAAACACCCCCGCGCTTGGGAGCGACGAGATCACGGCGATCACGGCGAGCAGGCCGATGAGCCACGGCCAGTCCCGTCGCCAGGGGCGGGGCGCGAGTGCGAGACCGGTAGCGAGCAACACGACCGGTGCCATGCCGTTGGACAACTCCAGCGGCAGGTGTGGCATGTCGGCATAAAAGCTCCTCCAGATCGCGGGGGCCGTCGGGGCGAGCAGCGCGGGCCAGGCCGCGAGCGGCACAGTCCAGGTCCAATTGAGCGCGGTGCCACTTCCGGCCCGTTCCGACCCCTGCACGTATTCGACGAGCATCCACAGCGCGGGCAGCGCCATCAGGCCGCCGAGCGTCCAGGCGGTCGCGAGCGGCAGGAGCGGCCGCAGGCCGTCGCCCGCCACGAGCCGCCTCGCGGCGATCCAAGCCGTGAGCAGAAGCAGCATGAGCGTGGTGAACGGCCAGCCGGCGGTGAGCGAGAGATAAAGGAACACTGCCGCGGCCGCGATCCACCGGCCCCGCCACCGCGGCCCGGCGGCATGCTCGAGCGCCCACCAGGCCCACGGCAGCCAGGCGAAACTCGTGAGCCCGGCGATCCAGTTCGTGGCCCCCCAGCAGATGATCCAGCCGTTGAGGGCTGCGACGATGGCCACGAACGTGGCGAGGGGGGGCGTGATCCCGCGGCTGCGGGCGAGCGTGAACGCCCCTGTTGCGAGCACGAATTCATGCACGATCGCAAGCGCCGCCGCCTTGCCCGCGAGCGGCAGCCCGAGGCTCCAGATGGCGAGGATGCAGCCATTGATGAAGACCGAGAACGTGCCGTATTGATACTCGCCGGCGAGGTTGCCACAGACCCACGAGCTTTGCGTGAGCAGCGGCCACTCACCGGCCCTCAAGGCCCGGTTCACCTCCTCGAACACCGGGATGAACGTCATCTGGTAGTCGTCGTTCCAGAAAAACCGCGGGTCGTGCCATGCGAAGACGAGGCAGATCGCGACGACGGCGAGGCCGGCGAGTGCCGTCATGAGGATTTCGTGAGGCAGTCGCGGCGCGTCGGGCTTCATGCGGCGCAGGATACCGTGCGACTGCGTGAGGCCGAAGCAGAAGTGGAGGAGGGGCGGCATGGGGTACGATGTCCACCCGAGAGGCATCATGGCAGGTCGTCCGATCAAACTGGGTGTGGGCATCGCGGCGGCGGTCGGGGCGGTGGTGTTCCTCGGCTGGCGGCTGCTCGGGTTCGTGGAGGAGGTGTGGGGGCCGGAGGTGAATCCGCTCGCGCCGCGGCCCATGATCGCGCCCCCGCGGCCCGTCGTGCAGCTGGCGGAGGTCGTGCCGGCCACCGGCACCGTCACGCTGCGTGACGTGACGTATCCAGCAGGGGCCGGCGACGTGCCCGGCTGGCGGATGCAGGCGGAGGGAGCGATCGCGACCGACGCCGACGACGCTGCCAGGGTCGCGGTCTGGCGGGGCTCCGATGCGCCCGTCTGGCGGCAGCCGCTCGGCGGACAAGGCAACTCGTCGCCGATCGTGGTCGGCGAGCG
>Ga0214917_10005386_pt1 | contig 13678 bp, 13 predicted proteins | sample LL_1208_BB_MetaG_FD_177983 | JGI IMG/M metagenome (GOLD analysis project Ga0214917, IMG submission 177983) | Freshwater microbial communities from Lake Lanier, Atlanta, Georgia, United States - LL_1208_BB | ecosystem: Environmental > Aquatic > Freshwater > Lake | place: USA: Georgia | collected... | reverse complement strand
CGGAGCCAGGATGGCGAAGCGCCGTCGGAGTCGAGTGAGTGAAGCCCAGGATGGGCGCAACGAACGTCCGGCGAAACGGTACGGGGTGACCCCGAGCCGGGTTGGGCGCGTTGAGGGAAGGCATGACCGGCTGGAGCCTGTCGGACGGCAAGCGAGACGCTTGCCCCACAGGACGGCAAGCGAGACGCTTGCCCCACAGGACCGCAAGTGCCGTGCCGAACAGGATTGACTGGAGGCCCGCAGCGAACGTCCGGCGACGGGACATGGGGAGCCCGAAGCCGGCTTGGGCGAAAAACCTCGCTGACTTTGTAGTACAACGAGGAGTCGATATGGCCACCCACACACCCCCATTGTCCGACGATTTCGCCCGCGGCCTCGCCGGCGTCGTCGCAGGCCGCACCGCGATCTGCTCGCTCGAAGGCGACCTGCGCTACCGCGGCTACGCGATCGAACCGCTCGCCCGCGCCGGCGACTTCGAGGAAGTGGCGTTTCTCCTTCTCCACGGCGAACTCCCCACGCGCACGGAGCGCGAGGCGTTCGCCGCCCGGGTGAGCGACGCGGCCCGCACGCTCGATCCCGCCGTGATCGATGCCCTGGCCCGCCTCGCGGCAGCCTGCCCGTCGGCTTCGCCGATGGACGCCCTGCGCACGGCCGTGAGCGTGCTCGGGCAGATCGAACGCGACGTGCTGCCGGGGCCGCGTGACGCGCTGCTCGCGCAGGCCGAGAGGCTGCTCGGGCAGGTGCCCGCGGTGCTCGCCGCATGGTGCGACCTCGCGGCCGGCCGGCCGGTGAGCCCCTGGCCCGATGGCCCGATCGCCTCCGCACTGCTCCACCGGCTCACGGGCCGCACGCCCCTCGCCGAGCACGCCGCGGTCTTCGGCACCACGCTCGTGCTCTACGCGGAGCACGAGTTCAACGCCTCCACATTCACGGCCCGCACGATCGTCTCCACCGGGTCCGACATGCACTCCGGCATCACGGGGGCGATCGGGGCCCTCAAGGGTCCGCTCCACGGCGGGGCCAACGAGCAGGTGCTCGAGGTGCTGGCCGCGATCGGTTCGGCCGACCGCGCCGAGGCGTGGCTCGAGGAGCAGTTCGCCGTAAAGCGGGTCGTGATGGGCTTCGGCCACCGCGTGTACAAGGATGGCGACGTGCGGGCGAAACTGCTGGGCGCCATGTGCCGGGAGATGACCCGCGGTGATGCCGCCGCCGAGAAGATCGAGCAGCTCGCCGACCGGGTCGAATCGCTGATGCTGGCCCGCAAGAAGCTGAAGCCCAACCTCGATTGGCCGGCCGCGCGGGTCTACCATGCCCTCGGGCTGCCGGTGGCGGTGTTCACGCCGATCTTCGTGGTGGCCCGGATGAGCGGGTGGACGGCCCACATCATCGAGCAGATCGGCGACAATCGCCTCATCCGTCCGCTCTCGCTCTACTCCGGCCCGGCCCCGCGCGACTACGTGCCACTCGAATCACGCTAGCCTGCAGTCGGCATTCGGCCCGGAGGACAGGGTGAACACCAGCGGGCCGAGGCCGGCCCAGGCGGATTCGGCACGATGCCGCGATCTGTCGTGATCACGCGTGATCACGGCAGGGTCGCGGTCGGCCCGTTGGCCGGCGTCAGCGATGCACTCGCCTGCGGCTCGGGAATCGCCTCCACGGTCGCCTGGACCGTGACGCTCGGCACGGCCCCCTCGCCGAGGTCGGTTGAGATCCGCAGCTGTCGCTCGATCTTTCCCGTGGCCTCCCCCGCCTGGAACGTGACCGGCAGCACGTGCACCGTGGCGGCCGCTTCCTTCGTGGGGCACGTCAGGCAGCCGTCCGCGCAGGACACGCCGGTGACACAGAACGGCCGGTTCGCCCGCACGACCACGTTCTTCGTGACCGCGCGGCCGGGCTGCACGGAGCCCAGGGCGAGAAGCTGCGGGCTGACCGTCACTTCCGCCACGACACGTCCCTCGACGTCCATCGGGATCTGCGCCGCCTTCGGATCGTTCGTCACCAGGATCAACTGTCCCTTCACGTAGCCGGCCGGCGTCTCCGGCTTGAGCTTGAGGCTCAGGTCATAGATCGACTGGCTGCCGGTGTGCGTGGGTTTCGAGAGTTGGACCTCGAAGTTGGGATTCACGCTCCGCACGTCCTTGATCTCCCACGGCGTCGCCCCGACGTGGGTCACGCGGACGCTCCGTGCGGCACCCTTGCCCAGATCGACGTTGCCGAGGTCGACGAAGGGCGGGTCGAACGTCACGTCGCCCCGGATGTTGCCCGCGACGCGAAGTTGCACCTCGGCGTAGAACGGCTTGTCGAACGTCACGGTGAGCGTGGCGCCGTGCTGGCCGAGGAACGTCCGCGTGTTGAACTTGGCGATGACGTCGCTGGTCTCGTGCGTCTTGAGGTCGCGTTTGGTGATCTCGGGCGAGGTGCAGCCACAGCTCGTGCGCACCCCCACGACGTGCAGGTCCTCTTTGTAGAGGTTGCGGAACGTGAACCGGAATTCCGTTTTCGAGCCCTTCGCCACGGTGCCGAAGTTGTGACTCGTGGCGGAGAACATCTTCGTGGCCCACTCCTGGGCGTGGACGCCATGCGAGGGAGCCGCGAGCGCGGCCACGGCGAGGAGGGCGCGGGCCAGATGCCTGGCCGAACTCGAGGCGACCATGATCAGGGTTCCACGGGCCGAAGCGGGGGCCGGACGGGAAGGGGTGGACGACATGACGAAGCGTACGGAGGCCATGGAAGGGGCGTCAAATCGGAGGGGAGGGAGAGGCCGGCACCCGCCGGAACACTGGAAGTATCCCCGCGCCACCGGCTGTCGGTCGCCCTGCGGAGGGCCTCCAACCCTGAAAATTCAGCCCCGGCCACGCCACGACCGATACACCCCGTGAAGTTTCCTACAATGGCAGGGTCGGTCGGACTGTGTCTCCCGTGGCCACCGTGGTTCGGGACACGTCCGCCTCCGACGCCGGATTCCGATCGTGCGATGCACCATACGGGGGCGTACCGGTTTCGACCGGATGGCAAGAGGTTCAGATTGCGTGTCGTGGTTGGTCGGCTGGCCACGTTAAAAGTCGACCAAGCTTCAATTGCCGAAGCTCGTTTCTCTCTGGCTGCTTAATTAAGCAACCCCGAGCGATGGCCCCAGTCGGAAGGGCCTCCCAATCGGTCGCCAAATCCGACTCGCCCCGGTTCACCGCCTGGTACGGCCGGGGCTAAAAACGTTCCGGGCTGGTTCGCGACGCACCCTGCCGGCCGGGGACGCGCGAACGAGATCCAAATCGACCGGATACACACGTAGACGTCTGCGCTGAAACATCACGGGACGCGGGTTCGACTCCCGCCGCCTCCATCACCTCGAAGACCGCCGGGCCCTCACCGGCCCGGCGGTCGCGCTGCATGGGACTGAGCCCGGCTCAACGAATCGTCGCGACCGTCGTGGCCATCGCCCACCTCGGCCCCCTCTGCCCCCCGGCATCCCCGGAGGTCGCCCGCATCGACAACGGCTCGGTCAACGTCGGCGTCGATCCCGAGAAGGGCGCGGCGATCACGTGGCTCTCGTGGCCCGCCCATCCGCACAACGCGGTCAACGTCGCCGACCCCGGCCGCCTGATCCAACAGTCGTACTACGCCGGCAGGTCGCTCGACCGAAAGGCCGACGGGCAGCACGAGGCGTGGAGCCCGTGGGAGTGGAACCCGATCCAGGCGGGCGGCGTCGGCGGCTGGGCCCGCGCGACGACCCTCGACCGACAGGCGGACGGCCTGGTGAGCGAGACGATCCCCAGGCTCTGGGACATGCCTGACGAGCGGGCCGCCGGCGTGATGCGCCAGCGGACGGGCTTCGAGCCCGGCCTGCCCGGCGTGGTGGTCGTGTCGTGCGAGTTCGAGTCGCTCCGGGACGAGGTGGACCGCTGGGGGCCGGCCGTGCCCCGACACCAGGAACTGCCGGCCCTCTATTTCACGCGGTCCTTTTCCCGCGTCAAAAGCTATCTGGGGGACGAGGGGTGGCGGGAGGAGTCGCCGGCGCCCGGGCCGCCGTGGGGCCGGGCAGTGCCGCCGCGGAAGGCGATGGCCTGCTTCGATGCCGCTGGCCAGGGCATCGCCGTGTTCAGCCCTGCGGCCGCCGGCCACTGGAATTTTGGACCGCACGGGCCGGGCGACTCGGCCGACCCGCAGGCGGCCCCGTGCGTGCACGTGGCGCCGATCGAGACGGTGCAACTCGCACCGCGGGCGACACTCCGTTACCGCTACTGGCTCGCGGTCGGCGATGCCGCCGCGCTCGCCGCCGCGCTCGACGCCCTGTGGGAACGCCACGCGCACGAGAGACTCTCGCTGAAAGGCCCGCCACCACGATGACCAAACCCGAGCCTTCCCAGCAGCCCGCCCCGGCCGCCCGGCCCGGTCATGTCCCCTTCGCGTCGCTCGGCCTCTCGGCGGAGGTGCTCAAGGCGGTCGAGAAACTCGGCTTCGAGGAGACCTCACCGATCCAGTCGAGCACCATCCCGCTCATGCTGGGCGGACACGACGTGGTCGGACAGTCGGAGACGGGATCGGGCAAGACGGCGGCGTTCTGCATTCCGACGATCGAGCGGATCGATCCTTCCCGCCGGCACACGCAGGCTTTGATCCTCGTGCCCACCCGCGAGCTCGCCACCCAGGTGGCCGACGAGGTGCACAAGCTCGCCGCGTTCAAGAAGGGGTTGCGGTCGGTCCCGATCTACGGCGGGGCGTCGTACGAGCGACAGTTCGCAGAACTCTCCCGCGGCGCGCACATCGTGGTCGGTACGCCGGGGCGGCTCACCGATCACCTCGCCCGTCAGACGCTCGACCTGTCGTCGGTGCGCATGCTCGTCCTCGACGAGGCCGACCGGATGCTCGACATGGGATTCCGGGACGACATCGAGAAGATCCTCGCGGCTGCGCCGCCGGAGCGGCAGACGGTGTTTTTCTCGGCGACGATCTCCCCGCCCATCCAGGCGCTCGTCCGGGCCCATTCCCGCGACGCCCGGACGGTCAAGATCGCCCACCGGGTCGTCAGCGGCCCGCCGCTCGTCGAGCAGGTGTATTACGAGGTGCGGCACCACGCGAAGTTCGACACGCTGGCCCGGCTGATCGACTTTCACGACGTGAAGAGCGGCGTGATCTTCTGCAATACGCAGCACATGGTCGAGGAACTGGCCGACGCCCTCGTCGCCCGCGGCTGCTCGGCGGACCGCCTCCACGGGGGCATGGCGCAGGCCCAGCGGACCCGCGTCATGAACGCCTTCAAGAAGGCGGCGTTTTCGTTCCTCGTGGCGACCGACGTGGCGGCCCGGGGCATCGACGTCAACGATCTCGAACTCGTGGTGAACTACGACCTCCCGTACGACGCCGAGGACTACGTGCACCGCATCGGCCGCACCGGCCGGGCGGGCCGCAAGGGCCGCGCCATCTCGCTCGTGTCGGGCGCGGGCATCTACAAGCTGCAGTCGATCGAGCGGTTCACGAAGTCGAAGATCCGGCGCGAACAGGTGCCTTCGGCCGAGGCGGTTGAAAGCCGCAGGTCGGACGCGCTGTACGAGAAACTGCTCGGCACGCTCGCCGTGGGCGAGTTCCCACAGCGCGCGCCCCTGGTCGAACGGCTCCTCGAACAGGGCTACACGCCCACCGAGGTGGCAGCCGCCATCCTCCACCACTTCGCCCCGCCACCCGCGGCACGGGAACCCGCCGCGGTCAGCCGGGACTCCAGCCCGGACGCGGCGCGGAGTCGATCCGCGGAGCAGCGGTCGCGGAAGCGACGACCCGGGCCCGCTCGGCGGCGACCGCCGCGCCGGTGAAGTGCTCGAGCGCGAGGTCGAAGGTGACGCGGGCGTGGGCCGCCAGCGACACCACCCGGCCCTGGGTCTCCTCGAACGACCGCGGGTTCGGGTAGTTCGTGCCGGGCTCGAGGCCGGTCACATACCCGTCCGCGATGCCGCCCTGATTCTTCCACAGCGTGAAGCAGGGCAGTTCGGCCGCCCGCCACGACAGGCTCGCGGCCTGACCGCCGCCGGCCGCGACGAGCAGCGCCGTGGCGCGCCCTCTGCTGTCGGGCTCGAGCCTCATGAAGTGGACCTGCTCGCCGCGGCCCGGCTGCGGCGCGGCGTAGCGGTTCCAGGTCGGCGCGTCGGCCGCCGCCGCGGCGTCGCGCGGGGCGAGTTCGGCAAGCGGCGCGACCACTTCGGCCCCGGCCCCGAGCAGCGGTGGCCCGAGGTTCACGTGATACAGCATCTGGATCGTGGTCGGCCGATCGGAGCGGTTCTCCACGGCGTCGGTCCACTCGAGGCGGCCAGTCTGGGCGTGCAGCGTGAGTGTCGTGGTCATGCGCAGCGCGTGGATGAGGAACCGGGTCTCCTCGACGACGCCGCCGACGGTGACGGTGCCCGCCGTATCGTCGAGCGTCACCTGCACGTCCCGCGCGGGGAGATTCGCGATCCGGCCGTGAAGCGGGTGCTTCAGCCGCCCGTTCGGCTCGAAATCGGGAGCGCCATTGCTCACCAGGCCGCACCGGGCGACGAGTTCGTCGAACCCGTCGAGCCAACCGAGGCCGGACGGTTCGGCCAGCGGCACGAACCGCGGATGCACCGGCCCCGCGACGGGTGACTGCCAGCCCAGCTCGGCGTCGCCGACCGTCATCTTCCAGATCCCGAGCCCCCGGTCGGGCAGCAGCACCGCGCGGTTCGCGCCGGCCCGGATTTCCACCACCACCATTCCGTCGCCCAGGCCACCCTGCAGCCGGGTCGTCCGCACCGCGAGTTCGCCCAGCGTTTCGGCGGCCGCGCCGTCGATCCTCACCGTCTTCTTCGCCACGGTAATCGCTCTCCTTCCACGCGTCGCGGCGGCCGCGTCCGCGGATCGCCCGTCCACCGCGGGCAGGCTACAACCCCGCCCCCGCGTTCGACCAGCGTCTGCTAGGATTTTGCGGCCCCGGAGCCCCGTCATGCCCCCCGCGCCGATCGCCGTCGTCCTCGCCGCGGGCCGGGGCACCCGCATGGGCAGCGATCTGCCGAAAGTGCTGCACGAGGCCGCCGGCAAGCCGCTCGTGACCTGGGTGCTCGAGGCCCTCGCCGCCGCCGGCGTGCAGGATCGGATCGTGGTCGTCGGCCACGGGGCCGACCTGGTGCGGCGGGCCATCGCCGGCACGCCCGGCGTGTCGTTCGCGCTGCAACGGGAGCAGCGCGGCACGGGCGACGCCGTGGCGGCGGCCGCCGACGAGATCCGTGCCCTGATCGCCGCCGACGCTCCCGGCAGCCGCCGGCCGGTGGTGGTCGTGTGCGGCGATTCGCCGATGCTTCGCGTGGAGAGCCTGACCGGGCTGCTCTCGGCATGGTCGGCCCGCGGGGCCGCGTGCCTGCTCGGCACCGCCGTCACGGACGACCCGACCGGCCTCGGGCGCATCGTCCGTGACGCGAGCGGCCGATTCCGCAGGATCGTGGAACAGAAGGACGCCACGGCCGAGGAGCGGGTGATCCGCGAGGTCAACATGAGCACGTACGTGTTCGAGGCCCACGACCTGCTCCGCGCACTCGCCGCGCTGCGGCCCGACAACGCCGCCGGCGAGTACTACATCACCGATTGCCCCGGCATGCTGCTCGACGCCGGATGCCTCGTGGACGCCGTCCCCTGCCTCGACGCGAGCGAGACGCTGTCGGTCAACACGCCGGAACAACTCGCCGCCGTCGCCGCGGCCCTGCACACCCGCACCTTGCACAACCGCACCTCGCGAGGGACAGTGCCGTCATGAACGACCTCAAGATCTTCGCCGGCCCGGCCAACCAGCCGCTCGCGCAGGACATCTGCCGGTACCTGAACCTGCCGATGGGCAAGCTGTCGCTCGGGAGGTTTCCCGACGGCGAGATCTCCTGCAAGATCGACGAGGACGTCCGTGGTCGCGACGTGTTCATCGTCCAGCCCACGTCGCCGCCCGTGAACGAGCATCTCATGGAGTTGCTCGTGATGATCGACAGCTTCAAGCGGGCGAGCGCCTACCGGCTCACTGCGGTGATCCCCTACTTCGCCTACGCCCGGCAGGATCGGAAGGACTCCGGCCGCGTGCCGATCACGGCCAAGCTCGTGGCGAACCTGATCACCCGGGCCGGCGCCGACCGCGTGCTGGCGATGGACCTCCACGCCGCCCAGATCCAGGGATTCTTCGACGTGCCGGTGGACCACCTGTACGCGGCCCCGGTGCTCAACAACCACTTTCAGACGCTCGACCTGCGGCCCGACGAGATCGTGGTGGTGAGCGCCGACGTCGGCGGCATCAAACGGGCGGTGGGCCATGCGAATCGCTTCCACGCCCCGCTGGCGATCATCGACAAGCGGCGGCTGTCGGCGGACACCACGAAGAGCGCCAACATCATCGGCGCCAGCGTCGAAGGGAAGGTGGCCCTGATGTTCGACGACATGATCAGCACCGCCGGCTCGATCTGCTCGGCGGCGGAGGTGGTGCACGCCCACGGGGCCAAGGCGATCTACGCCGCCGCCACCCACGGGCTCCTCGTCGGTCCCGCGATCGAACGACTGCGGTCGGCGCCGTTCGCCGGCATCATCATCACCGACTCGATCCCGCTCACCGCGGGCAAGATCCTGCCCAACATCACGGTGCTGTCCGTCGCCAGCCTCCTGGGCCAGGCCATCAAGCGGATCCACCGCAACGAGTCCGTCTCGATGATGTTCCAGTAGGGCCCGCGCCGGCTTCGTGCTCCCCCAAGCTCCGGTCCAGTTCAGCTGCCGGAGGCGAGGGGGTGCCGATGCTCCGTGAGCCGGCGTATGCAGACGAGCGCAGCCATGGATGGCGCAGCGAAGTCGGAGTCGAGTGAGCGGAGGGCGGGAGGCCCGCAGCGAACGTCCGGCGATGGAGCGTCGGCAGCCCCTCGCCGGGTTGGGCGAGTCCGGGCAGCACAGGCAGCGAGCCGTCGCCCGCTCATTTTGCGGCCGACGGCGGGTTTGGCTTGCGAAACGGGCCGGGCGTGGCAGAATACCGGGCTCGATACCGGGCTCACATCAAGGAGTTCCCATGAGCGACAGCCTCGAAGTCATTTCCCGCACCGCGAGCGGCTCGCGCGAGAGCCGCCGGCTCCGCCGGCAGGGGCTGGTGCCCGCGATCCTGTACGGCCACGGCGAAAAGTGCGTCGAACTGGCCGCCAAGCGGGAGGCGGTACAGGCGGTGATCCGGCACGGCAGCCGGATCGTGGACCTCAAGGGAGCCGTCAAGGAGAGCGCCCTCGTCCGCGAACTCCAGTGGGACACCTACGGCATCGAGCCGATCCACCTCGACCTGCTGCGGGTGAGCAAGTCGGACCGCATCCGGGTGAAGGTGCCCATCGATCTCAAGGGCGAGGCCCCGGGACACCGGGCCGGCGGCGTCGTCACGCTGCTCGTCCACGAGATCGAGATCGAGTGCACCCCGGACACGATCCCCGAGAAAATCCACGTCCAGATCGGCGGGCTCGAACTGGGCGGCTCGATCAAGGCGCACGACCTCGAGCTTCCCAAGGGCGCCAAGGTGGTGCACGAGGGCGACGAGACCATCGTCAGTTGCGCGATGCCGGGCAAGAAGGCAGAAGAGCCGGCGGTCGGTGCCGGCTCCGCCGAACCCGAATTGATCGGCCGCAAGCCGGCCGGGGAAGGAGAGGGAGAAGCGGCGGAAGGCTGATGGCCGCCTGAGCGCGGGCCTGCAGGCTCCGGTCCCGGACGTACACGTGAGACTCATCGCGGGGCTTGGAAACCCGGGGCGGGCCTACGAAGGCACGCGGCACAACGTCGGCTTCGAGTCGTTGGAAGTCCTCGCGCGACGCTGTGGCTCCCCGGTCCGACGGGCGAGGTTTCAGGGCGAAACGGCGCAGGTGACGATACGCGGCCACTCGGTGCTGCTGCTCTGGCCGCTCACGTGGATGAACCTGAGTGGCGCCAGCGTCCTCGCGGCCCGCGACTTCTACAAAATCGATCATGAAGACATCCTCGTACTGTGCGACGACTTCCAGCTGCCGCTCGACGCGATCCGCCTCCGGGCGGCCGGGTCGGGGGGCGGGCAAAACGGCCTGGCCGACGTGCTGGCCCGGCTCGGCACGACCCACGTGCCCAGGCTGCGGATCGGCATCGGACCGGTCACCCCGGGCTGGAAGACGGCCGACTTCGTTCTCGGGCGTTTCGCCCAGGAAGACCGGGCCGTCGTGCAGCGGATGCTGGAACGGGCCGCCGACGCCGCCGAAGAGTGGGTGGCGCTCGGCATCGAGGCGGCCATGAATCGCTACAACTGAACCCACGACACCCACGAACCACCCAGACCCCGACCGTCCCCCCACCCGTACCCCGACAAGGAGCACCGCAGAGATGCCGGCGAAGCAGACGAACACGTACGAGGGCATGTTCATCCTCGACCCGACGAAATACGCCCGCGATCCGCTCGCCACGAGCCAGCAGATCGGCGACATGATCGTGCAAAACGGCGGCACCGTCCTGGCGTCGCGGCTGTGGGACGAGCGGAAACTCGCGTACCCGATCAACGGGCACAAGAAGGGCGTGTACTGGCTCGCCTACTTCTCCATGCACGGCGACGGCATCACGCCGCTCGAACGGCAGTGTGAGATCAACGACGACATCATCCGCCAGCTCATCCTGAAGGTCGATCCGCGGATTGCCGAAGCCCTGGTGCAGCACGCTCTCGCCGGCGAAGCCGCGCCGCGTCGCGCACCGGCTGCGGCTGCGGCTGCGGCTGCGGCCGCTCCGGCGGTCACTGAGTAACCGGGCCTTTCGCCGCCGCGACCTGCACGGCCCGTCGCCGCTTGCACCATTTGGCGGCGGCCGGTATCCTGCACGAAGTTGTACAGAAGTTCAGTCCGCCCGGCAAGGAGGATGATCGCATGGCAAGTTTCAACAGGGTGATTCTGCTCGGCAACGTGACCCGTGACCCGGAGTTGCGGTACATCTCCAACGGCACGGCCGTGACCGACATCGGCCTGGCGGTGAACGATCGCCGTAAGACCGCCACCGGCGAATGGGTGGAGGAGACGACGTTCGTCGACGTGACCCTGTGGGGCCGCACGGCCGAAGTGGCCGGCGAGTACGTCACCAAGGGCTCGCCGTTGATGATCGAGGGCCGTCTCAAGCTCGATACCTGGGAAAAGGACGGCAAGAAGAACTCCAAACTCCGGGTGGTCGGGGAGCGGATGCAATTGCTTGGATCACGAGCCGGCGGGGGTGGCGACGCCCCCCGAGGCAGGGCCAGGCCCGCCGGGCGGCCCGGCGGACAGCCCGTCGATGAATTCGAAGGGGGGAGCAGTTATGATGATGGGCCCGCGAGCGGCGAGCCGTCCCCCTCGATGGGCTCCGACGACGACATCCCGTTCTGATCCGACCCATCTCGCCCCGTCCCAGCACACACGCCTTTCTTTTACGACTTCAGGAGCATCTCATGCCCACCCAAGAACTGCCCTCCGTGGCCGCGAACCCGTCCGCCCGTCTCCCGAAGGGCAACCGGGGGGGCATCGAGCTCCTGCTGATCCACAATGTCGAACACCTCGGCAAGCAGGGCGAGGTCGTGGAAGTGAAGCGGGGCTACGCCGCGAACTACCTGCTGCCTCAGGGGCTCGCCACGGTCGCCACGGAGCACCACAAGCGGATGGTGGAGAAGCACCGCGCGAAGCTCGAGGAGATCGCGAAGGAGCGTCTCGCCGGCCTGCGTTCCCTGCTCGCCGAACTCGCCCGCACGAGCGTCACGATCGAGGCCAACGCGAATGACGAGGGGCACCTGTACGGCTCCGTCGGGGCCCCGGAAATCTCGCGGTCGCTCAAGCAGCAGGATCTCATGGTGTCGCCCGACCAGATCGTCCTCCAGGGTCCCCTGAAGGAAGTCGGTCTGTACACCGTGAAGGTGCGACTCGCGGCCGAGGTCGAGGGCGATCTGAAGGTCTGGGTGGTGCCCGCCAGCGGAGATGCCGGCGGCAAGTAGGCGGTCGATCCGACGGCAGGGAGGCACGACCATGGCGTCTCGGGAAGCCGGCGCGCGGGATGTTGCGCGACGCGGTCCACGGCGGACACGCGCGGAGGAGTCTCCGGGACCGGTGTCGCTGGAGGGTCGCCATCGGCCGGCCAACGTCGATGCGGAGCGGGCCGTGCTCGGCAGCATCCTGCTCAAGCCCGACGTCTGCGATGACGTGGCGCTGGTGATCCGCCCGGAGGATTTTCACGACGAGTCCCACGAGATCCTGTACCGCCACCTGCTCGACCTGCATGACGGTGGCAAGCGGGTGGATGCCACGATCGTGCTCGAGCGGCTTCGCTCCAAGGGAGACCTTGAGCGGGTGGGGGGCGCGGCCGCCATCGCGGACATGCTCGCCGCCGTGCCGCACGCCGCCCACGCCACGCACTACGCCCAGATCATCCGCGACAAGTCGATGCTCCGGTCGTTGATCGACGCGAGCACCGACATCCTGCGCGATGCGTATGACTCTCCCGACGAGCCCCGCGAGCTCCTCGCGCGGGCGGAATCGAAGATCTTCGAGATCCTCGAGCACCGCAGTTCCGCCGAGGCGAAGCCGATCGACGCGGTGCTGGAGGACGTGATGGTGCGGATGGATGCCCGCATGAAGCACGAGCATGCGCTCGGAGGTGTCGAGACGGGTTTCACCGACCTTGACACGCTCTGTGGAGGCCTCCACAACTCCGAACTCATCATCCTCGCGGCCCGCCCCAGCATGGGGAAGACGGCCTTCGCGATGAACATCGCCGAGCATGTGGCGATCGCGGCCCGCCAGCCGGTGCTGTTCGTCAGCCTGGAAATGGCCTGTCTCGAACTCGCCGACCGCCTGCTGTGCTCGGCCGCGCAGGTCAACGGGCACCGCCTCCGCAACGGCACGATCTCCCAGGAGGATCGCCGGCGGCTGGTGCAGAAGTCAGCCGAGATCAGCTCGGCGCCGCTGTACATCGACGACACCCCTGGCCGCACGCTCACGGAGATCGCGGCCGTGGCCCGGCGGCTCAAGCGTCGCCAGGGGCTCGCGCTCGTGGTGATCGACTACCTGCAGTTGATCGAACCCGACAATCCGCGGGATCCGCGCCAGGAGCAGGTGGCGAGGATCGCCCGGCGGCTGAAGATGATGTCTCGCGAGCTCGACATCCCCGTGCTCTGCCTCGCCCAGCTCAACCGGCAGGCGGAGGTGTCGCGCGACAACAAGCCGCGGCTCAATCACCTCCGGGAGTCGGGGGCCATCGAACAGGACGCCGACGTCGTCATGTTCGTGCACCGCGAGGAGTACTACCAGACGACGGACGAGGATCGCGAGCGGGTGAAGGGGCAGGCCGAGATCATCATCGCCAAGCAGCGCAACGGCCCGATCGGCGACGTGAAGCTCCTGTGGCAGCACGACTTCACCCGGTTCGTGAACCTCGAGCATCGCCCGTACGACGAGTTCGAGCAGTTCAGTTCGTTCTAAACAGAGCGCCCGCCGGGCCATCCATGGCCCCGGCGGGCTTCCGCAGCTGCGGAGCAAGCCAAGGTTGCCCCGAGCCGCGATGGCTCGCCCTCCGGGCGAGCCTCGCCCGAGCCGAGGCAGGCCCGGAGGGATGCCGCGGCGCGAAGGCGAGCGCCATCCATGGCCCCGGCGGGCTTCCGCAGCTGCGGGGCAAGCCAAGGTTGCCCCGAGCCGCGATGGCTCGCCCTCCGGGCGAG
>Ga0214917_10005384_pt1 | contig 13681 bp, 11 predicted proteins | sample LL_1208_BB_MetaG_FD_177983 | JGI IMG/M metagenome (GOLD analysis project Ga0214917, IMG submission 177983) | Freshwater microbial communities from Lake Lanier, Atlanta, Georgia, United States - LL_1208_BB | ecosystem: Environmental > Aquatic > Freshwater > Lake | place: USA: Georgia | collected... | reverse complement strand
ACCAGCAAAACCAGGGCGCATTGAACGCTTTAAGAAGATGATATTTCCAGACTGTTGTACATCAAGAATTGGCATGCCATAAATTGGGCAACCCGGAGTCGTCTTCGCTGCAGGATTGACCACATCATTTGCACCAATAACTATCGAGACATCAGTTTGCGGGAAGGTTGGATTGATTTCATCCATCTCCACTAATTGTTCGTACGGAACATTCGCCTCAGCAAGAAGAACGTTCATATGTCCTGGCATACGACCAGCGACCGGGTGAATGCCATAGGCAACGTCAATCCCTTTTGCAGTTAATAAATCAGCAAGCTCGCGCACTGTATGTTGCGCCTGAGCAACAGCTAGACCAAATCCAGGGACGATAACTACGCGACGAGCGTAATTAAGCAAAATCGCAACATCTTCTGCAGATCCAGATTTCACTGGTCGAGAATCTGCTTCGCTTGCAGCGCTCGCCGTTGCGGTAAATGCGCCAAAGAGCGTGCCAAAGAGTGAGCGACCCATCGCTTCAGCCATCAATCGAGTGAGAATTGTTCCGGACGCGCCAACAAGAGTTCCAGCGACAATCAAGAGCGTCGCTTCGAGTACATATCCGCTCGCGGCAACAGTTAAGCCGGTAAATGCATTAAGTAGTGAGATGACAATCGGAACATCCGCGCCACCAACTGGGAGGACAAAGAGCACACCAAAGAGCGCCGAGAGCGCCATGAGAACGAGCACCGAAGTGGTATCTGCCGCTGAATAAACCCAGACGCTACCGGCAATAATCGCCGCTAAATTTCCAGCAATAATAAAACGGCCGCCAGGGAAGATTACTGGGCGAGTAGTCATCAACTCTTGCAACTTCAAGAAGGTAATAATCGAGCCGGTAAATGAGGTAGTACCAACAACCACAGTAAAGATTGTCGCAATAAGAACTGCGGCGGTGATTGGCGCACCATTCCCTGCCGCCTCTTCACCTAGCTTTAAATATTCGACGATTGCTACTAGGGCAGCAGCGCCACCGCCGACGCCATTAAAGAGCGCAACAAGTTGTGGCATCTGAGTGAGTTGCACTTTCCGTGCAGCAGGTACGCCAATAATCAGACCTACGAGAATGGCGAGAAGTATTAACGGAAGATTCTTCAGTGGAAGGTGATCTCCATAAAAGAAGACCACCAGCGTTGCGATAGTGGCGCCTGCAGCGCCGATCAGGTTACCGCGACGAGCAGTTTTCGGATGTGAAAGACCCTTAAGTGCGAGAATAAAACAGATAGCAGCTACGAGACCAATGAGGTCATAGAGATTTCGACTCATCTATTTATTTCACCTCATCACTTTTCGGTGTCGGTGATTTTTTTGGCTTAAACATCTCAAGCATTCGATCGGTAACAACAAAGCCACCAACCATGTTGATGGTCGCTAATACAATCGCAACTAACGAAAGGCTTAATTGAAGAGTGTTATCGCTATGCGATGCCACGATTATCGCGCCGACAAGAATCACGCCGTGAATAGCGTTGGCGCCACTCATTAATGGAGTATGGAGCGTAGATGAAACTTTGGAGACCACTTCAAAGCCAACAAATACTGCAAGAACAAAGATTGAAATAAGCGCTAATCCACTACTCATCGCGAACCTCCACCAGAACTAGCGCCGGAATTAGCAAGAGCAGCTTTCGCACCTTCATGGCGCACTTCACCGTGGTGCGTCACAGCGCTGGCCGCAATAATTTCATCATCGAAATCAAGATGTAATGAGCTTTTATTCGCACCACTAGCATCGCTCTCGCTCTTGACCATTAACATCAGCAAGTTCATGCAATTCTTTGCAAAGAGTTGCGAGGCGTGGAAGGGAAGTTGGCTAGGCACATCTTTCCCACCCCAAATCCGAACACCATTTTTCTCAACAATCTCACCAGGTTGTGAGCCAGCAACATTGCCACCGCTCTCAGCAGCAAGATCAACAATCACCGAACCCACCTTCATCGCTGCAACCATCTCTTCAGTAACTAATCGAGGAGCAGGGCGACCAGGTACGGCAGCGGTAGTAATGACAACATCCGCACTTGCCAGATATGGAGTGAGTAGTTCACGTTGTTTCGCGGCGCGCTCTTCACTCATTTCACGGGCGTAACCACCAGCTCCTTCAAGCGCTTCTAATTTCAAATCGATAAATGTTGCTCCCATTGAGCGGACCTCATCAGCTGATGCCGGACGAACATCGTAAGCAGAGACAACCGCGCCTAAACGTCTTGCTGTGGCAATCGCTTGCAGTCCAGCAACACCGGCGCCAAGAACGACAACATTTGCAGGTGTAACAGTTCCGGCAGCGGTCATTAATAATGGAAAGAATCGTGGGGAAAGTTCTGCGGCAACAAGCGCTGCTCGATAACCAGCGCAGAGCGCCTGAGAGGTGAGCGCATCCATTGATTGCGCGCGAGAGATACGAGGGACAAGTTCTAGTGAGAAAGCAGTAGCGCCAGCCTTCGCCGCTGCCGAAATGGATTCAAGGGATTGATTTGGTGAGAGAAAGGAGATTGTGATTGCGCCCTTTTTTACCGAGGCGAATTGCTCTGCCGTCAGTGGGTTGACCGAGAGAATGACATCAGCCTTACTTATTTCGGAAGCGCTAACTATTTCTGCACCTGCAGCAGAGAGCGCACCATCGTCTGCAAGTGCGTGAGCTCCTGCGCCCTTCTCAACGGCAACTGTGAAGCCTGCGCGAATATATTTCGAAACCACATCAGGAACTATTGCAACTCTTCGCTCACCTGCTTTGCCTTCGCGCGGCACAAAGATATGCATAATCACCTTCCTGAGCTGATCTAGGGGAGAGTGAGACTTAGTTAATTCCCTTGTAAATCTCTATTGATTAAATGGTAGAGCACAGCCTGGATAGTTGTCCTTCTGTGATAGGCCTGCCGCCAAACTACCGATTTTGGCCCATCAATTACCTCCGCAGCGACCTCTTCTCCACGATGCGCTGGTAGGCAATGCATAAATATGGAGTCTGGAGCGGTGAGCTCAAGAATTTTTTCCGTCACAGCAAAGCTAGCGAGATCTCGTAATTTCTCCGCACGGACGCTCTCTGGATCGCCCATAGACATCCAGACATCGGTGTAAAGAACGCTTGCGCCACGGGCGGCGCTTTCTGGGTCATGTGAAATTTCAATGGCGCCACCATGAGCAGCGGCAAGAAGTTTTGCGCGTTCAACAACGCTATTTTCTGGCGCCCATTTTCCTGGAGGAGTGGCAATTGTTACGTGAGCACCTAACGTTGCACCTATCAACATCCAAGCATTTGCCATGTTATTGCCATCGCCAAGGTATGTAAATTTTCTTCCAGATATTTTCTTTCCAAAGATCTCGCGAATAGTTACCCAATCAGCAAGTAGTTGTGTTGGGTGATCAACATCGGTAAGCGCGTTAATAACTGGAATGCTCGCCCACTTTGCAAACTCGGTGACATCACTCTGCGCATAGGTACGGATGATAAATGCCTTGGCAAATGCGCTGACAATGCGAGCAGTATCGGCGATAGTCTCACCTCGACCAATTTGGAGTTCGTCACCGCGGACGAATATCGGCGTGCCGCCCAGATGAGCAACGGCCGTCTCTGATGCCAAACGAGTTCGAGTCGATGCTTTATTCATATATACAACGACGCTATCACCTGCGAGAAAACTGGATTCTGAGAGGGGCTTTACGGCAAAGCGCGCTGAAGTCTCCAATAGAAGTTCGAGGTCATCTCGAGAGAGCGCATCCGAGCTGACCAGGTCTTTCAAGGGTCCGCCGTTGCCTGTCATAAGGAGAAGGGTACGCCTGGAACCTCTAGGCTTGTGCCAACAAGCAAGGCAGTAGGGCGATAACAACTGGAAATAGCGGGAAATCCAGAGAAGCCAGAGAAGCCAGAGAAGCCAGAGAAACCAGAGGAGTAAATCGTGGGAATTCGGGAGCGCCTGGGTTCACTAATCGATAGCGCGCCAAAAACCAAGCACACTGGAACTGATGACGGCGATCATGAGCGATTCTCGCATTACGCGGATAAAGCGAAGATAGTTGAATCCGCCGTAACGGGAAAAGCTATTCGCGCACTCTGCGGAAAGAAATGGATACCAACGCGTGATCCGCAAAATTTTCCAGTCTGCCCAACATGCAAAGAGATTTATAGTCGTTTAAAGCAGTAATACTCATATCATGTCTAACGTGAGACTGGTGCAGAGCAAACTCGTAGCACTTAGCTCCTCGATGCTATTTTTCATCTTTTTGTTCAATGCTAATCCTGCAACAGCGATAGATCCCACTCCTGCGCCTACCATTTCTCCAACTCCGGTGACTACCTCTAGTTCCGCAACTCCAAATGCACCAGTAACTCCACTTGGTAATAAGCCTGCCCGAAAAATATTCTCCGGTTGGATTCCCTATTACAGCGTTCGCGCTGGCGTTGCACGTGCGATTGCCTACAAAGAGATGATTAACGAAGTCTCGCCATTCTGGTATTCATTGACTAGTTCTAAAACAATCAAAAATCAATTCACTAGCGCCAATCCTTCGCTAAAGATGGCCGAGCAGGTTCAGCTACTTCGCTCACAAGGAATGAAAATTATCCCTGCGCTAACAGATGGCACGAAGAAGTTAGTACTTTCTGGATACCTTGCCAAAGAGAGCAGCCGTAAAGAAGTTGTCTCGACAATTACTAATTTGGTTGTTACCAATAACTTTGATGGCATAGATCTGGACCTTGAGGGATTTGCATTTGTCGATGGAACGTCGTCGTGGAGTAAAACAAAGCCGTTATGGACCACTTTTATTGCTGAACTTTCCGCAAGCCTTCACGGAAATAACAAATTGTTGTCAGTGACGACTCCGGTGCTTTTTGATCCTGCAAGTGGCCGGAAAGGTTCCTACTCTGTCTACAACTGGGAGGGAATTGCGCCATATATAGATCGTCTACGAATCATGACCTACGACTTCTCTGTTGGTAAGCCTGGGCCGATTGGACCGTTGGAGTGGACCGAGGCCGCTCTCAAATATGCAATCTCGGTAATGCCTGCTTCAAAAGTTTGGGTCGGCATTCCTGGATATGGCAGAGATTGGATTACAAAAGTTGATGGCACCTGCCCCAAGAATGTTGCAACGTTAATTAAGTCTGGCGCGAAAGCTGCCGTCTTTGATGCTGCAAAGGGAAGCGATTTAGCGCTCTCTTATGGCACAACTCCGATTTACGATGCAGTTCGCGGCGAAGTCACTTTCACATACCAGAAAACGTATAACGGAGTAAATGGATCTGGTGAGCCGGTCTCTTGCACCGCAACTCGCGTTGCTTGGTATCAAGATAAGCGAGCGTATTTAGCGCGAGGAGAATTTATTTCGAAATATCGAATCGGGGGCATTGTTCAATGGACCTTAAGTCAAGCGAGTGAAGATGCAATAAATGGCATTTTAGATTTTGCAAGGACCATCGGACCTGATGTAGTGATTGGAGAAATTAAAGATCGCGAATTAATTACCAATTACGGAGCAACCCAACGACTGACCGCCCTCTTTTCCTTAAAGGACAAGAGTCCAATTGAAAATCTCGATGTGATTTTCCAATTTAGAAGGCAAGAGAGTGATCCCTGGAGTGAGCTAACAACTGTTAAAACATCGAAAGACGGCGCTGCTGATGTTGATTTAGTCGTAGGCGGATCTTTGGCTTTCCGCGCAATCACGCTGGAGAGTTGGGAGCGAATGGCGAGTGAGACTGAAGTCGGCACGATAAAAGTAACCAGGACTCTCTCAGTGCAAGCACCAACTAATATTCAACGAGGTAAACCACTCGAAATCTTGGCGCAAGTGGTCCCTCGCGAGGGTGAAGTTACCCTCCTGGTGAAATCGGGCAATACTTGGCGAGAACTCGATTCAGGGAAAGTTTCCGACCTAAATGGTGGCCATCTCTTTATTTTGTACCCCAAAGAGCGTGGGTTTATGACCTTTAGAGTTACCGTTTCGGCGAGTGAAAAATACAATAGCTCTGAAGGGGAACCATTTACGGTTCTTGTTAGATAAGGCGTGGGGGTGCGATGAAATCTACGCACAGAAATACTTACTCTCGCCTCGTGACTGTGAGTGCGGCTGATACCGAAGTGACCCCTTCTGATTCTGTGGAAGACTTTCTTCGTACGCTAAATGACAAAGTGTGGGTAACAATTGTTTGGGACGATCCCATTAATTTAATGTCATATGTGACCCATGTCTTTATGGTTGTTTTTGGATACTCACGAGATAAAGCCCATGAACTCATGCTCAAAGTTCATAATGAAGGTAAAGCGATAGTTAGTTCTGGAACTCGCGAAGAGATGGAACATGATGTAGCAATGCTCCATGAGTATGGCCTCTGGGCCACCTTGCAGAAAAGCGATTAGGGCGACAAGGCGAGTATGAGCGGATTTTCTCGAAAACGTAATGGTGAAATTCTTGCTACCTTCTCACATTACGAAGGCGCCATTCTTAAAAGTCTTACCGAGCAAATACTTGAACTACTTGGCGAAGGTGATGCTCCCGCTGATCCACTACTTGCTGTCGTAGGAATTTCAAGTAATGACTCATTGCCAGAGGATCCCGTACTTGCTCGCCTCCTACCGGATGCATATAAAGATGAACGAGATGCCGCAGAATTTCGCCGCTATACCGAACATAGCGCTCGCGAGAAAAAGCGTGCGCATGCACATGCCATTCGTAATATTTTGATGGAAAATATGGGCGACCATTCGTTGGATTTAACAAAACCAGGGCTAAATAAAAGGGAAGAGCTCCACTTCATTCTTCCCGAAGATAAAGCTCATATGTGGCTGATGGGTTTAAATGATATGCGCCTTGCTTTAGGTACTCGATTAAATGTCACGCCTGATGCGCAAGAGAAATTCGCAGCGATGAGTGATGAGAGCCCGGATAAAGGAATTTTCAATTTATTTGCCTGGCTTGGTTGGTTACAAGAAATCTTACTTGATCTGCTCTCACCAAATTAATTCATAATACGAGAGTAATAAGTTATAGAGAGTATTTACTCAAAGTTAGATTATCTCGGTTTATAACTAGTAGTGAGTTATTTTCAAGAGGAGTCCAACCTATTTGCGGCCATCCGCTTGATGCAATTCTAAATATTCCATCGGATATTTGATATTGAAGTTGATAGTAATCGGAGGGTTGTCCCGCGGGAATCTTCGAGCTATTAAATCGAGAAATAACAATTAATTCGTCAGGAGTAAGAAACATTGCATTCATACTTGAGTAGGTGCAATTAGAGTCAATAATTTTTATTGCAGATTTTATTCCATCAATCAAACCATGGTGATCGATTTCAGTGAGAAGGAGAAAAAAATAACGTTCACTATCGGTATCGCCTGTTCTAATTTCATTTAATTCTTGACGTATGTATCGATCTAAATTCTCGCGAGGTCTGATATCTCCGTTATGGATAAAAACATATTGACCATGAACGAATGGGTGGGTGTTTTCCTCGCAATTCGCTAAGCCCGAAGTCGCCCATCTCAGATGAAGGAGGCCACCATTGCCGTGCATCTGCCCCAGGTTCTCTTGAAATTTCAGACTGCTTTCGGCCATTTCTGGAGCCCGCGCGAGAAGTACTTGAGGCCGGTGGGCGCTAGTCATGGCGATACCCCAGCCATCCTTATGGAAGCTTGAGAGCGCGACAAAATCGGAGAAATTCTCGCCAGCGGCCTCGGGGAAAGCCAAAGTATTCGAGGACACGAACGCCATCAACCGACACATTTCGCGAAAATACCTCTTCCCTAAGAGGACACTTTGGTTTAGTAATAGTACCCGGCATTTTCTCGAAAAACTGCCGGTCAACTACATAGGGGGTAGTTAGTGAACATACAGCACCACGCTGATGATGAGCGCCGATTGGCAGCTCTAGGGTACAAGCAAGAACTCAGTAGAACTTGGAGCGGATTTTCCAATTTCGCAATCTCCTTTTCCATCATTTCCATACTCGCCGGATGTTTTACAACATTTGCTCAGGCATGGAATAACGGTGGACCTGTAGCCATTTCACTTGGATGGCCACTGATTTCACTATTCATTCTGATAATTGGCTTTTGCATGTCAGAACTTGCATCCGCCTACCCAACTTCAGGCGGAATTTATTGGTGGGCTTCTAAACTTGGCGGTGCGAAAGCGGGATTTTATACCGGTTGGTTAAACCTAATCGGCTTGGTCTCTGTTACTGCATCCGTGGGATATGGTGCCGCGAGCTTCTTAAATATTGTTTTGGGATCTTTCTTTCCCGATTATGGCACCAGTTTTATGGGTGGCGATTACATCAAACAGCAGTTTGCGCTATTTCTAATCATCATTGCAATTGTTACGCTGATTAATATTTTCTCAAGCCAACTCCTTGCAATGGTAAATAATATTTCAGTTTGGTGGCATGTATTTGGCGCAGTTGTTGTCGTTGGAATTCTCATCTTTGTGCCTGAAAATCATCAAACAATGAAGTGGGTTTTCACCACACAAATCAATCAATCTGGATTTAACAATTATTGGTTCTATGTCTTGCCACTGGGTTTCTTGCTCACTCAGTACACCATTACCGGCTTTGATGCTTCTGCTCACCTCTCGGAAGAGACTAAAGGTGCTCACATGTCTGCGGCTCGAGGAATATGGCAATCCATTTTTTATTCCGCAATTGGTGGCTACATACTTCTACTCGCCTTCCTATTTGCTGCTACTAAAGTAGATGCCATAAGTTCATTCGATACAAAAGTTAATCCATTTGGTGGCGGATCAATAATTATGTTGCTTTACTCCGCTCTTGGTGGCGGTGCGGCATTTAAGTTGGTCATGGTTATCACTACCGCAGGACAACTTTTCTGCGTGACTGCCTGTCTTACATCATGCTCACGAATGGTCTTTGCCTTTTCACGTGATGGTGCAGTCCCTGGCCATAAGTCTTGGCGCAAAGTCACAAACAATGGCACACCAAAGAACGCAGTGCTAATTTCTTCAGTGCTAGGAATAATTCTTACTCTGCCTGCACTGTGGAAAAGTCCAACGGGTGCGCCAACTGCATTCTATGCAGTCGTCTCTGTATGTGTAATTAGTCTTTACCTAGCATTCCTCATCCCGATCTACCTTCGTTTAAAAGCTGGAGATAGTTTTAAAGCTGGAGAGTGGACGCTGGGGAAGAAATATAAGTGGATGTGCACTGTTGCAGTCGCAGAGATCGCAATCATTTCTATCTACTTTATCCTTCCATTTGCACCTGCTGGTACGCCAGGAAATAAAGACTTCACGTGGACTGCCGTTAATTATGCGCCAATTGTGACAGGCGGATCGTTAATACTTCTTTGGATTTGGTGGCACATTTCAGTGAAGAAATGGTTTACTGGTCCGAAGACCACTGTCTAACGCAATAAGTTATGGATACAAAGAAGTAAATTAGTAACGAGAAACCCCATCAATTAGTTGATGGGGTTTCTTTTATTTTCTGGTCGTGGAATACTTCGGAATATGACCTCTTTATCTGTTGAAGAACTTCGAGCTGCCGTTGCCTCTGGCGCCATCGATACCGTAGTTGTGGCTATGACTGACATGCAGGGACGACTTGTCGGAAAACGTATTCATGGTTCTTACTTCATCGACGAAGTGCTTCATCATGGGACTGAAGGTTGTAATTATCTGCTAGCAGTTGATGTAGATATGAATACTGTCTCTGGTTACGAAATGTCCTCTTGGGAAGCTGGTTATGCTGATTTTGCGCTACATCCTGATCTCTCCACATTACGTCGCATACCTTGGCAAGAGGGAGCTGCATTAGTCCTCTGCGATGTACTCTGGCTAGACGGACATGATGTCGTTGCATCACCTCGCCAAATTTTGCGTAAACAGATTGCGGCACTTCATCAGAATGGCATGAAAGCCCTTGTCGGGACTGAACTTGAGTTTATTCTTTTTAATAATTCATATGAAGAGGCTTGGCAGAGAGGGTATAGAGAATTAACGCCATCTAATTTATATAACGTGGATTATTCAATCTTAGGTGGATCTAGAGTTGAGCCAATTCTTCGAGCCATCAGACTCGGTATGGCGGGCGCTGGAATGACTGTGGAATCGGCAAAGGGTGAATGTAATTTTGGGCAACATGAAATTGCTTTCAAGTACGCCGAAGCCTTAACTTCTTGTGATAACCACTCGATTTACAAAAATGGTGCGAAAGAAATTGCATCTCAGTTCGGACAATCAATTACCTTTATGGCTAAATTCAACGAACGCGAGGGATCTTCATCTCATATGCATGTTTCTTTTCGTGGCCTAGCTGACCAGCTTGTGATGTGCGACGAGAAGGATAAGGCCCATGGATTAAGTGATTTGGGTCGATCTTTTATAGCTGGCCAACTAGCTCATGCCAGAGAGTTAACTCTAATGTTTGCGCCGAATATCAACTCATATAAACGATTTGTTGAGGGATCTTTTGCACCTACTGCAATTAGGTGGGGGCGGGATAACCGAACCTGCGCCTTTCGTTTAGTAGGACGGGGGCCAAGTCTTCGCCTCGAGAATCGCATACCTGGCGGTGATGTAAATCCTTACCTTGCTATCGCAGGAATTATCGCTGCCGGTCTCGATGGCATAAATAAAAAATTAACTCTAGAGAGCGCATTTGAAGGAAATGCATATGTATCGGATTCTCTACGGGTGCCAAGCACCATGCAAGAATCCCTCGCTTTATGGAGTGAGTCAGAATGGATTCGAGAGGTTTTCGGAGCGCAAGTTCAAGATCATTATGCGAATATGGCTAAAATTGAGCTCGCCGCGTTTAATCGCTCCGTCACGGATTGGGAGCGATACCGAAACTTTGAAAGGTTCTAATGGAGAAATTTCAAGTTATTAATCCAGCTGATGAAACAGTTGTAACGTCAGTAGAACTAACCTCTTTAGAAGAAACCGACCGGGCAATTAATCGCGCTCATGCTGCATTTCCAAAATGGCGAGCTATTCCACCAGGAGAGCGCGCCGAATTGCTCCGAAATTTTGCGCGAAATGTTGAAGCGCACAAATTAGAGTTAGCGGATTTGGAAATTAAAAATTCCGGTCATACTCGTGGTAATGCTCTTTGGGAAGTTGGAAATGTTGTCAATACCCTCAATTATTATTCAGCAGCACCTGAACGATTGTTTGGTAAACAAATTCCGGTACCAAACGGTGTGGATATAACTTTTAAAGAACCTCTAGGAGTTGTTGGAATTATCGTCCCATGGAATTTTCCAATGCCAATAGCAGGGTGGGGTTTTGCTCCCGCGCTCGCTGCGGGAAATACCGTGGTACTCAAACCTGCCGAATACACGCCGCTAACTGCGATGAAACTTGCGGAGATAGCTCAAAAATCAGGAATCCCTGCAGATGTATTTCAAGTGCTACCCGGCAAAGGTAGCGTTGTGGGTAATCGATTTGTCACTCATCCGTTGGTACGCAAAATCGTTTTCACGGGGTCAACTTCAGTAGGGCAACAGATTATGTCTGGCTGTGCAGACCAAATTAAACGGGTCACTCTTGAGTTGGGTGGTAAAAACGCAAATATTATTTTTGCCGATGCCGATATTGAGCGGGCTGCCGCTGCGGCACCTTATGCAGTATTTGATAATGCCGGTCAGGATTGTTGCGCGCGCACTCGCATCTTGGTACAAAAATCTGTATTCGATAACTTTATGGCGCATTTTGAAAGAGCAGTTAAAGCAGTTCGTGTTGAAGATCCAAATTTGGAGAGCTCTGAGATGGGGCCCCTTATCTCGAAGAAACAATTAGAGACGGTGCAAAGTTATCTCGACGAGCCTGTTGCGTTTACAGGATCTTCGCCGCAGGGAAAAGGGTTTTGGATGGCGCCAACCGTTCTATTACCGAAAAATACCAAAGCCAGATCATGGCAAGAGGAAGTTTTCGGTCCAGTAGTTTCAGTACTTCCTTTTGACAATGAAGCTGACGCAATCGAGAAAGCAAATGATACTGAGTATGGATTATCTGGTTCGATCTGGTCCAATGATATTGGCCGTGCGCTTCGCGTCGCGCGTGCAGTAGAAGTAGGCGTACTCTCAATAAATACCAATTCCTCGGTACGGTTTTGGACGCCCTTCGGAGGGTTTAAGCGTTCTGGTTTGGGGCGCGAATTAGGGCCGGATGCGCTTGATGCGTTCACCGAGGTAAAGAATGTCTTTATAAATACTGCAGAATCGTGAGCATAATAAGATTGGTAAAAGCCAGTAAGGCGAGTTCAGCGAAGTGAAAATATCGAGAGGGTAGAGGTTCGGATATGAGCAGACGATTAGAGGGCCGTGTTGCAGTAATTACTGGCGCAGGAAGTGGCATTGGCAAAGCCACAGCACTTCGATTAGCTGCGGAAGGCGCCAAAGTTGTTGTTGTAGATACAAATCCGGAGAGTGGTGGAGCAATTTCAGAAGAGGTCTCGGGAATTTACATTAAAGCAGATGTGACAAGTCAGGCGGATGTTGCAAACATGTACAAAGTTGCATTTGATACATTCGGACGAATTGACGTTGCATTTAACAATGCAGGAATATCTCCTCCAGATGATGATTCTATCCTCACCACTGGAATTGAGGCTTGGCGCAAAGTTCAAGAAGTGAATCTCACCAGCGTCTACTTATGTTGCAAGGAAGTTATTCCTTACATGCAAAAGGCGGGTAAAGGTTCGATCATTAATACCGCTTCGTTTGTAGCAACAATGGGAGCAGCTACCTCTCAAATTTCTTATACGGCATCAAAAGGTGGAGTCCTTGCTATGAGCAGAGAGCTCGGAGTGCAGTTTGCGCGGGAGGGAATTCGGGTAAATGCACTTTCTCCTGGGCCAGTAAATACTCCACTTCTACAAGAGCTTTTTGCAAAAGACAAAGAGCGAGCCGCGCGCAGATTAGTGCATATTCCTATGGGTCGCTTTGCTGACGCCTCTGAAATTGCGGCTGCTGTTGCCTTCTTAGCGAGTGATGATTCATCATTTATTACTGCAGCAAATTTCTTGGTTGATGGTGGAATTTCAGGCGCATACGTAACGCCGCTATAAAGCAAAATTGATTTAGTTAGTGCGCACAATTTCACTTGTTGCTATCTCTTGAAGAAAATAGTCAACAAGGTTATGGGTGCGAATGCGCGCAGCTTTCTCGATTGCTCTGGTTTCTTCAAGTAAAGTCACCGGGTCAATGCCTACGCTTTCGACCTCGGCGCAACCGCCTTCCATGTCTAACCACAGCTGGAGAATTTCAACATTTATTTCAGGATGAAACTGAAGCGCGAGAGTTCGTCCAGCTGAGAAAGCTTGAGGCCCCACTGATGTCCGAGCCATCTCTCTTCCAATCTCTGGCGTAAACCAACGGTCCCAGTGATATTGAAACCATGGCCCATGCGAAATATTTGGGTTATCACTCTCAATTGAGTACCAGCCGACTTCAGCCTTAGCCGCACGAGTGACACTTCCGCCAAGCGCCCGCGCCATCAATTGGCCGCCAAAACATACTCCGAAAATAGGCACACCATTATTGTGAGTATCTCGAAGAAGTTTTAATTCTGGAAGTAACCAGTTGCCAATTCGAAGATCTTCCCAAACACCCCAGGGTGAGCCGAGCGGAACAATAAGATCAAAATTTGCGAAATCAGGCCAGTTAATTTCAACGTTGGGTTGGTC